>RCNC010002392.1_pt1 | contig 12534 bp, 11 predicted proteins | sample 2041301 | NCBI WGS metagenome assembly RCNC01 (sample SAMN09708231, study PRJNA481090) | Marine sediment metagenome, whole genome shotgun sequencing project. | biome: marine sediment; feature: ocean; material: sediment; isolation source: Sewage treatment plant 13A marine sediment (STP13A) ... | reverse complement strand
AGATCGAACTCCCTGCCGACAAGGGATTCCCGAAGACCTTGCTTTACGGCTTCCAGGAAGACTCTGTCGTCGGCCCGGTCGGATAATTCGATATCCAGGTCCCCGGGCTCCTTCCTGAATGGAAAGTTGTCGGCCCCCTGGATGGAGAGGGTAAAGACACTGGGGTCTCCTCGGAAAATAGCTGCCGTTCCGTTTCCCTGGTGAACGTCGAGATCCAGGATGACGATCTGTCGAGCCCTTTTTTCCATCTGCATCACGCGGGTCGCCACGGCAACATCGTTGAATACGCAGTACCCCTCACCCCGGTCGGAAAATGCGTGATGCGTTCCTCCCGAGAGGTTCACGGCAATCCCCTCCTTCAGGGCGGCTCGGCTGGCTTCCAACGTTCCCCCCACCGATCTCCGGGAGCGTTCCACCAGTTCGATGGACCAGGGGAATCCGATCTTCCTGATCTCCTTGGGTGACAGGCTTCCTGTGATGACCCTGTTCAGGTATTGGGGGGTGTGGACTGTCAGGAGTTCCTGATCTGTAGCCTCCCGAGGGATCTTGAGGTTGCAGGTGCTTCCCAATGCGGAGGCCTCCACCCGGCGTCTGAGGAGGCCGTATTTCTCCATGGGAAATCGGTGACCGAGCGGGAGGGAAATGTCGAAGCCGTCGCTGTGGAATATCTGCATGAATCTCGGGACGGATCGTCACAAGAAGTCGGTTGTAAGGGAGGCCGAAGCCGTCTCCGAAGCCTAATCGGAGCCATGGGATTTGGGGAGGGGGATCCCTGGTGTGCCTGTAGTGTTCCATCGTGGGACGAAAAAGCCTTGAACTCCACCCAATCCTGATGGGGAATGCGAAACCTCCAACCAACCCTCAACCTCTGCCGGCTCCCTCTGCATTCATGGTGAGAGGATCGACGGTCCTTCCCCTGGCCCCCTCCTTCGTGGTGCGCGCCTTCCTGACGGCTTCTGTGATCGTGCTGGCCGGGTTCGCGGGAACCTCGTCCTTCCTTTCAGCCCAGGGGATTCCCCGGGGGCCCGTCGAGGGATCCATCCAGGGGAGGGTGTGGGATGAAGACGGTGCTCCTATCCCTCTGGTGCTGATCAGGTTGTTCTCCCCCGGGTCCGAAACCGTGCTCCGGGGTGCCGAGACGGATGACCTCGGCCACTACCATCTGGAGCTTCTCGACCCGGGAGCCTACGTCCTCGAGGTGAGTCGCCTCGGTTTCGGAACCCAAACCCGCGATGTGGAGGTGACCGAAGGCCAAAGGCTGACAGCCGATTTCACGTTGGCTACGGTTGCTGTGGTGATGGAGGGAATCTCCGTCGAAGCGGAACGGAGCCGGGAGCGGATCCGGTTCGAGGAGAGCGCAGGGGAAACAGTGAGGGAATTGTCTGGGGGAGAGGTCAAGGCCATCCCTGGATTGGTGGAGGCGGATCCCCTTCGTGCCATTGAGGTGCTGCCTGGTGTCATTACCACCTCCGACTTCTCGTCGGCTTTCAACGTTCGTGGTGGCTCGGCAGACCAGAACCTCATTCTCCTTGATGGAATTCCGATCTTCAACCCGACCCATCTAGGCGGTTTCTTCTCCGTTTTCAACGGGGACATGATCGAGCGGATGGAGCTTCTATCGGGTGGGTTCCCGGCTCGGTACGGGGGTCGGGTGTCCAGTGTCCTCAGTGTCCACACTGACCCTGGAGATGGAGAGTTCCATGGTGACGCCGGGATCTCTGCGTTGGCCACGCGCCTGGCATTGGGTGGAGGGCTCCCCGCGACATGGACGGAAAAGGCGGGGTTTCGAAACGCTCGCTGGAGGGTGTCTGGAAGGCGCTCTTACTTCGATGTGGTCCTCGCTCCGTTCCTGGATTTTCCTTATCACCTGAGCGACCTCCAGGGGGTGCTGGAGGGGTGGACGGAGGGGGGGAACCGAATCTCCATCACCGCATACACGGGCCGGGACGTGCTGGATCTCACTCGTCTGGATGAGGAGGAATTCCCCCTTCGGGTCGACTGGGACTGGGGAAACGACCTCGTGGGTGTGCGGTGGACCCACCCCAGGGAGGATGGAGGCTGGGTGGAGCTCCGCACGGGCTTCTCTCGTTTCAACTCCGGACTTTCCTTCCCCGACTTCGAGGATACGGAGATCCGAACCGCCATCTCCCAAGTCACTGTCGAGGGAGACCTGGAGTTCCGACCGGCTTCTTCCCTTACCGTGGGGAGTGGGGCAGGGATCGGACGCCGGTCCTACGACAACCTGTTCTCAACTGGAGGAACGGTGTTCGGGGCAGGTGAAGGGGCGGGCTTGGAGGCATTCGCCTACCTCCAAGGTCTGTGGAGGCCCAACCTGAATTGGGTTTTGGAGGTTGGGCTCAGGGGTGATGGGTGGATCCCGGAGGGTGGGGGAGACATTTTTGTGTTCTCTCCTCGGGTCGCGGCCAAGCGGTTCTTCGCTCGCTCCCAGTGGGCTGTGAAGGGATCGGCCGGACGCTATACCCAGTTCCTCCACTCCATCAGGGACGAGGAACTCCCGGTGGGTTTGGATGTCTGGGTCCTGGCCGGGAAGGATGCTCCTCATGTGCTCTCCGACCAGGTTCAGCTCGGGCTGGAGGGGTATCCTCGGGAAGGGTGGTTTGTCTCCCTAGAAGGGTACTACCGGGATTTCGATGGCGTGGCGACCACGAATTATGCCGAGAATCCCAACGATCCCTTCGACGATCTCCTTGCAGGGACGGGGTGGGCCTATGGTGGTGACCTCCTACTCCGTCGGATCCTGGGTGCCACCAAGGGATGGCTCGCTCTGTCTCTCCTTCGGACCACCCGGACCTTCCCGGACTTCGTTTCCGGGCTGGACCCTCCTCCTGATATCACCTACCCACCTATTTTCGACAGGCGCGTTGATGTGGACCTGGTGCTTCAGAGAAATCTCGGGAGTGGTCTGGAGGCCGGTCTCCGTTTCAATTTTGGCTCGGGTCTTCCCTACACCCGTCCTACGGGGAGTTACGTCTACCTGGCGCCACGGATTCTCCCGGGCTCGGGGTTGCAGGGAGAAATCGCAGGTGTCGGGGGAGAAGAGAATGATTTCTTAGGGGTCGTTCTCAGTGATCGAAATGGAGTCAGGTACCCACATCGACACCGCCTGGATGTGAGCTTCCGCTGGGCTGTCGAAAAGTCCTGGGGGCGGTTGACACCTTACTTGAGCATTCTGAATGTCTACAATCAAAAGAACGTCCTTTTCTACTTTTACGAGTTCGACCAAGACCCTCCAGTGCGAACCGGGATCTCCATGTTTCCCATCCTGCCCACTTTGGGCGTAGAGGTGAACTTCTGATGCCAAGAGGCATCGTACTTTTAGCGTGTGGATTGGCCCTTGTCGGCTGCGAGTTGACTGAGGTGTCCCTGACGGCACCGGAGAATACCCTGGTGGCGGAGGTCTACGTCATGGTCGGGGACGGAGAGGATCGAATCTTCGCATATCTCCACGAGACATTGGGATCAGAAGGATCCGGGAATCTATTCGACGCGACGGTGGAGGTGATTGCGGATACCCTGGGAATTCCCCTCCAGGTGGTGGGAATGGAGGCCTGTCTCGCCGAAGAAATAGCGGGGACCCTGGAAGGGTTGTGTTTGGCCACTCTTCCTTCCGATGAAATTGAGGAGTTTCTAGGACCCGGTTCTTCGCTGAGTGTGGAGATCCTTATGGACGACGGCCGAGAGCTTCGTGGCACCACAGTGATTCCAGGCGACATAAGCTGGGTTTTACCCACCGCTCGGGCGTGCGCCCTGGCTCCAGGCCACACCATGGAGCTGGTCTGGACTCGATCGCCGGGGGCGTGGGCCTATTTCGCAGAAACCCTGATCTGGGATCTCAGGCGGACCTTGGAGCCACTGGGATACCAGTTGGAGTCGGACTCGGTAGCTCTCACCGGAGTGGCCGTTTCCGATGCCGACACCGTAATCGTCTTTCCCAGCGAGTTCGGGGTTTTCGATCGGTTCAGCCTCGACTCGAATCTCGCGCTTCTCCTGCAAGATGGGATCCCGCAACAATCCAAGGCGATCGTCATCGTGGCGGCCGCGGATAGGAATTACGTGAACTGGGTCCGTGGTGGAAACTTCAATCCCTCCGGAACGGTTCGCGTGCCTTCCCTCAGAGGTGACGGAATCGGGGTTTTCGGTTCGATCGTACGTCGCTCCGTGTTTGTGGAGGGGCTCGATCCAAGGGATTTCCCACCTGGTTTCCTCAATAGTTGCATTCCGGACTTATAGCTGCTCACAACAAGCCCATTCGGTTGGGTCTCCATGGCAGGTCCCAATCCTGCTCCCGGCCCTGAGGCGCCTCCCCGCCCATCAGGCGGGAGGTAGCCGGCCATAGGGTCCCTGCCTACTTTAATCACATGAGCGTACGAGCAGCAGTCATGGTGGCTCCCCATGCTCCAGTGGAGATGTGGGAGCTGGACGACCCGGTTCTCGAGCCGGGATCCGTCCTCTTGGAGACAGTGGCCAGCGAGGTTTGCGGCACCGACGTCCACCTGCTTCACGGGCAGCTGTCCGGCGTCCCCTACCCCATCATCCCGGGTCACGTGAGTGTTGGCCGGATTCTGGAAGCTCCGGGAGTGGATTCGGATGCTCTTGGGAATCCGCTGACGCCCGGAGACGTTGTGACCTTCTACGATGTCCACGAGACCTGCTGGTCGTGCTACCATTGTCTCGTGGCCCGGCAGCCTAATCGCTGCCCGAGCAGGAAGGTCTACGGGATCACATATTCGGCCGAAGATGGACTTCTGGGTGGATGGGCGGAGAAGATCTATCTGAAACCCGGTGTGAAAGTGTTCCGGATTCCCGATGGGGTGACGGCGGATCAGGTCATTGGTGGGGGATGCGGGCTCTTCACGGGTTTCGCTGCGGTGGATCGAGGTCAGGTACAGTTGGGAGATACCGTCCTCGTTCAGGGAGCCGGGCCTGTGGGCCTTTCAGCGGCCGCCTTCGCTGGATTGGGCGGTGCATCGAGGGTGTTCATGATCGGTGCTCCCGAGAGTCGATTGTCACTGGGCCGGAGCTTCGGGGTTGACGAGACCTTCGAGTTGAACGGCACCACCCCGGAGGAGCGGAAGGATCGGATTCTCTCGTTGACAACGGGCCGGGGAGTGGACGTTGTCATCGAGGCGGCGGGGCATCCCAGTGCCATTCCCGAAGGTTTTGACCTCATGAGGGACGGTGGAAAATACGTCATTGTGGGGCATTATTCAGACACGGGTTCGGCCGCAGTGAACCCCCACCTGGATATCAACAGGAAGCACGCAGAGGTCTTGGGGCAGTGGGGCACAGGATTTCATCACCTGACCCGAGCCCTGACCCTCTTGGCCCGGCATTCCGACACCCTTCCTCTGCAGAACATCGTTGGAAAGAGGTATTCCCTGGAAGAAGCCAATGAGGCTTTGGCCGATGTCGAGGCCCTGAATGTGACGAAGGCGTTGATTACGCCGTAGGGCAGGGATGTTCAACCGGCTGGTGCTTCAGCCCACCACCAGCTGCAACCGCGACACCAAGGATGACCCCCTCGCTCATCCTTCTGCCTCCGCCGCCTCCCCCGGGTCGGTCGGGACCACGTAAACTCTCCTGGCTATGGCCAGAGGAACCTCCAGCACCTCGGAATCCGCCCCCTTGACCTTCAATCGTAGAAGGGGTGGAGTCAGTGTCCGCTCGACGACTCGAACTCGGGTGCCCGGGAGGAGCCCCGCCGCCTCCACCGCCAGCAGGCGGGCGCTGTCGTCGTCTCTGACGGCCCGAACATGAGCTTCTTCTCCAGGGACCAGCTCGGAAAGGGCGTAGGAATCGGTTGCTTCGATTTCCCCGGAAGGTGTGGGAATGGGAGCTCCGTGCGGATCGTGACTGGGGTTTTGAAGCGCGCCGGCCATCCGCTCGATGAGCCTATCGGATGCGGCGTGCTCCAAGCGCTCAGCCTCCTGGTGGACGTCTTCCCACGGATACCCCAGTTGTTCGGCCAGATACGTTTCCAAAATTCGGTGCCGCCGGAGGATCCTGAGGGCTTCCCTTGTCCCCTTCTCGGTGAGTTCAACCCCTCTGTACGGCGCGTGCTTCAGGTATCCGGACTCGGCGAGGCGCTTGACCATCCCTGTTACCGAGGCAGGTTGCACATCCAACGCCTCGGCAATGGAGGACGTGGAGGCGACCTCACCGTGTTCTCCCAGGGAGTAGATGGCTTTGAGATAATCCTCAACGGAGCGGGAGAGACCGGAGGCCTCGTTTTCCATTCTCTGGGTCTCCTTCACAATTGGGTTGGCTGAAAAACCTCCGGCCCACCCTCCTTGTGGGGTGGCCGCCTGCCAGCGGTGCACCCTGATCAACGGTCAGGGGTAAGATGATCTGCGCCCGTCTCCAGAGCAAAAGGAAATCCCTCGGCCGGGGTCGGGGGGGGCGTTCCCACGGAGTCCCTGGGAGTTTAGGTTGGGGCGGTTCGCCGCCCATTAGTTCTACGGATGTCGATAGGAATGATATACCAGGAACTCACCGACGGAATCCTCGTTCGGGTTCAACCCGACTTCTCCCTGGCTGACTCCTCTCCAGGGGTGGGGCGATTTGTGTTTACCTACCACGTGGAGCTGGAAAACCAAGGAAAGGAAGATGCCCAACTCCTCTTCCGGCATTGGAGGATCCACGATTCGTTAGGGGAGGACTCGGAGGTCAACGGGGAAGGGGTCGTGGGTCAACAACCTGTCCTGAGTCCTGGCGATGGTCACGAATATCGCAGCTACTGTGTGCTGAAATCCCCGGTGGGGTACATGGAGGGGCACTACATCTTCGAGCGCCCTGACGGATCACGGTTCAAGGCTCGAGTGCCCCGCTTTTCCCTCGCAGCCTTTCTTCCCGGCCCCGATGAAGTCGAGCTGCACTGAAAACGAATACCAGACCCAGAATACTGGCGACCCCTCCTAATCCGGCCTGAAGAAGCCGGAGTAAACGGAGGGGTTTCTCATACCCATGCCCGGTCAATACCAGGATTGTACCGGGATCCTCGAGCATAGAAGCGTAGGAGAGGGCTTCGGTCCCCTCGGCCAATATCCCCGTGGCGGGAAGGGATGGGGGAGGGGGAGGGAGTTTCGCCAATTCTTGTATCAGGAGTTGGTCGCCCAGCGTGGACTCCAGCGGAAGGCCCTCAGAAAAGCGGGAGACGTCGAATCCGGTTGCCTCTCCCATTTCTTCCACCCCCGATCCGCTTCCGGCATCCCGGAGAAGGCCAAGGGCTCTGACCATCTCCGTTTGGCCGAAGTCCCTGCCCTGACGTCCCGAGTCCTGAAACGAGAGGGCCAAGGCGATCCAAAGGGATCCCAGCGGCAGAATGTAGAGGGCGAAAAGGGATCCGGGGCGTAGATCACCGCCATGTCCTCGCCCTCCGATTCCTGACAGAAGAACCGCCAGTCCCATGCCGCACCCGGCGAGCAGTATCAGGGATCCTACGAAGGCAAAGGGGGAGGAGAGGCCAGCGTTGGCTGGTGCCACGAGGAGGTGGACCGGCGTGGAATTGGGGTAGTCTGGATCGAGGGGTAGAAGAACCGCCGGCCCTAGGGATGTAGCCAGGATGGTGCGTCGGCTCCCTGTGGTCACGGATTCCAGCGTGGTGAGAGTCGGAGGGCCAAATTCCTCCGGACCACCTATGCCTGCTACCCGACCCCCTCTGAAATAGAGGGCGGCGCCGAAGCCCGAGCGCCCTCGGAGGCTTGAAATTGAAGAGGCCGGGAACGGGGCGGTCATGGCTCGGAGACGAGCAGGCTCGCCGGCTTCACCTGGGTTTCCCCCCTTCCTTCCCTCGGCCAGAGCTACAGAAAGTACCAGATCTCCCGACAGGGTACCCAGGGCAGCCACGGTGTCCCCCGCCAGGGCGGCCTGGACCACCGGGGATGAAGGATCTGGATTATCCAGAAGCTCTGCTTCAAATGCCAACTGGGACGCCAGTTCGCTAATCTCACCCTGGAGCGAAACAGCGGTCAGGTTTCCCAATCGGGTTGCCGACTCCAAACTTCTCGACACGGCTCCCCTCTTTTGGAGGAGTAGCCCGGAGGAGAATACGATCCCGACCGGAACGAAGATGAAGAACAGGTACCTGAGAAGAATCGGTTTCATGGCTCTGGTGACGTCGCGACAGGAAGAGAGACGAGCGTTCCTGGAGGAGATTTTCGTTGGAAAACCGCCGCCGAACCGCTAAGATTATATGTTTTTGTTCCGCGGTCCACCCAGGGTAAGGGGGTTCAGTGAACGATTCAGTGGCTGTGGATGCCAAACGGATCTTGCTCCGGTACGGAGCCCCAATCGGAATCCTGGACAAGGTTTCGGAGGAGGATCGGATCCGGTTTGCTCGTTTGATTGCCCGGACCTTACTTCCTGAAAGAGAAGCACGACTGCGGGAACTCCTTGAAGAAGGGGGTTACGGCGAAGACGAGTGATGGTGCCTTCGACACCGGTCATCCAGGGGTCCGACGCGAGTCGGACCCTTTTTCTCTCTCATCTTCATTGCCCTGCTCCGGGCCGATCATTTTTCCAGGCGCCCCCACCCGTCGCTGACGCTTCAACGCTGACGCTTCGCCGCTGACGCTTCAACGCTGACGCTTCGCCGCTGACGCTTCAGATCTCGCCGTTGGCCCTTCATTGGATGCAGATTCAAGCATCCTGACCCCCCTATGAATTGAGCTTTGCATGCATCGATCTCTTGCGAAACCCAAGGCCCACCTTCCCCTACTGGTGGCTCTGCTGGCTCTGGCCTTCGACCCGTGTGTGGCGAACACCCAGGAGCCTCCTCCTCTTCGCCAGGAATACGACGTCGTAATCCGAAACGGGAGGGTCTTCGACGGAATGGGAAATCCCTGGCGGTTGGTGGACCTGGCCTTTCAGGGCGACAGGATTGTGGCGGTAGGCGAACTCTCCGGGGCAGTGGGTCGGACAGATATTGATGCCGACGGTCTCTTTGTGGCTCCGGGCTTCATCGATACTCACACCCATGCGGGAAGTGGGCTGGTTACCCCCGAGCTCAGCCACGCGCAGCCACTCCTGGCCCAGGGACTCACCATGGTCCTTGTGAACCCAGATGGCCGAAGCCCGCTGGATTTGGCGGCACAACGGGAGGCCCTCCTTCGGGACGGCCTAGGGGTGAATGTAGGTCAGATGGTGGGCCACGGATCGTTACGCCAGGAGGTCATCGGGATGGAGGACCGCCTGGCGACCCCCGAGGAGCTGGAGGAGATGAAGAGTTTGCTCCGGACCGGCCTGGAAGAGGGGGCCTGGGGGTTCTCCGCGGGTCCGTTCTATGCCCCGGGGAGCTACTCCGATACGAACGAACACGTGGAGCTGGGGAAGGTGGCAGCCGATTTTGATGTTCCGTATCAGAGCCATATAAGGGACGAATCCGACTACACGGTGGGGGTGATCGCTGCGGTGGAGGAGGTCATCACGGTGGCCCGGGAGGCGGGGATTCCAGGGGTCTTCACCCACGCCAAGGTCTTGGGGCCCAACGTTTGGGGCTTTTCCCAGGCCATCGTCCACCGCATTGAAAAGGCACGGGCCGAGGGGGTGGAGTTGTGGGCGGATCAGTATCCTTATCCGGCGTCCGCCACCGGGCTGTCGGCGGCTCTCCTACCCCGCTGGTCTCAGGTGGGTGGTAACGATTCCCTGCAAGCGCGGTTCGACGATCCTGCCACTCTGGCTCTGATACGGACCGAAATGGTTGAGAACCTTGCTCGTCGAGGTGGCCCGGAGCGAATCCAGTTTCGCAGCCACCGGCCGGACCCGGCCATTGAGGGTCGGCTCTTGAGCGAGGTGGCAGAGGAGCGTGGTGTGGATCCCATCGACCTCTCTATCGACCTCCTTCGGGAGGGATCTCCTGGCATTGTTTCTTTCAACATGCACGATGAGGACATCGCAACGTTCATGACCCAGCCCTGGACCATGACCGCCTCTGACGGGAGCTTGGAGCAGTGGATGGTGGGGGTTCCCCACCCCCGAGCGTACGGGGCGTTTCCCCGGAAGCTCCGACACTATGCTCTGGACGAGGGCATCGTAGATCTCTCATTCGCCATCCGTAGCATGACTTCCCTTCCGGCCCAGGTATACCGGATTCCGGATCGGGGTGTGATCAAGGAGGGGATGGCGGCGGATGTGGTGGTTTTCGACGGCGAGGCCCTTCGGGACCGCGCAACTTTCACCGAGCCCCACCAGCTCTCGGAAGGCATGGTTCACGTGTTCGTGAATGGCGAGGCCACCATCAGAAACGGCGAGTTCACGGGAGCACTTCCAGGCAGGGTCCTGTTGAAAGGGCGGCGATGAGGTCCATCCGCGGGTTCATGGAGGAGCACTTCCTCCATTTCAATGCTCGGGAAACTCTGGAAGCTGCGAGGGCCTATCAAGCCCACGTCGAGGCTGGTGGGAAGATTTTGGTGTCCCTGGCCGGAGCCATGTCCACAGGAGAGTTGGGAATCTCCCTGGCGCCTATGATCCGAGCCGGGAAGGTCCACGCCATATCCTGCACGGGGGCGAATCTGGAGGAGGACGTATTCAATCTCCTGGCCAACGAGGAGTACGAAAGACTCCCCCATTGGCGTGCTCTTTCTGAAGAGGACGAGAAAGACCTTTTTGAGAGGGGAATGAACCGGGTGACGGACACGTGCATCCCGGAGGATGTCGTGCGGCGGGTGGAGGAGCGGCTTCTGGTTCTCTGGGAGTCCGCTTCTTCCAGAGGCGAACGGAAGTTTCCCTTCGAGTTCATCTATGAACTTCTGGATGATCCGGACCTGACTCGGGAATTCCAGATTGATCCCGCGAACTCATGGATCCTGGCTGCAAAAGATGCGGGTATTCCGGTTTATGCTCCGGGGTGGGAGGACTCTACCCTCGGGAACATCTTCAGCGCCAACGTGAAGATGGGGCGCCTACCTCACCACCAATGCGTCAAGTCAGGCACGGAGCAGTTCCACCACCTGATAGACTGGTACCAGGACAACCATGGGGTGGCTGAGGGATTGCCGGCGGTGGGCTTCTTCCAGATCGGTGGTGGGATTGCCGGGGATTTCGCGATTTGCGTGGTTCCGTCCATCATTCAGGACCTGAAGAAGGAAACCCCCTTCTGGGGCTACTTCTGCCAGATCACCGATGCAGACGTGTCGTACGGCGGATACTCGGGGGCCGTGCCCAATGAGAAGATCACCTGGGGGAAGCTGGACGTGGCTACACCGAGGTTCCTCATCAAGTCCGATGCATCCATAGTTGCGCCGCTGATCTTTGCATACCTGCTCGACCTCTGAGCGGCCCTACTCCACCCTCAAAAAGTCCGGCATCTCCAACCCCTCTACCAACTCGTCGATTCGATCTCTGAGTTCTTCCATCTGGTGGGCGCTGAGCCGTTGTCCAGTCGCGGATATTCCGTAGAGTACCGCCAGCCCGGGAACCCCGACCACCAACCCCCAAAAACCCCAGGGGGCCATTTCCGATTGCAATTGAACAAACCCGAGAATGAGGCCGATGATGGCCAGAAACCCGACCACTGTGTAAAGAAACATGAAGAGGGTCCAGATCTCGGGATGTGGCCCATACCGACCCCTCAACAGTGATCCTGCCGGGCGCCGTTCCACCTGCATGGCCAGATACGGTGACCACAACTTCCGCTTCGCTTCATCCACGAAGAAGTCTGCGCATCGCCCCTTCGATCGGGAGCACTCCACATAGTCCTTTCCCTTGAGGCGTTCTCTGAGGGTTTCCATTACATCGTCGGCCCCGAGTGCAAGCGGAATTGTGAACGTGGGGCGAATCCGTGGTCGATCCATCCTGAAAGAACTCCTCATATTCACCGGCCAGTTGGGCTCAGGAAACGAGCTTCCCGATGGCCGGAGGCCTAGATTGGAAACAGTAGGATGTGGGCAGGGAACCACCCACTTTAACAGAGGAACCGTTAACTTTAAAGGCTTTTGTAACTTTTCTATCTCGTCCCGGTTGGACGATGCGAGGCAGTTCTATGCAGATCCGAAACGTGGCCGTGATTGCCCATGTGGACCACGGCAAGACCACTCTCGTGGACCAAATGCTACGGCAGTCCGGAGTATTCGGTGCCCACGAGCAGGTGACGGATCGGGTTATGGATTCCAACCCCCTGGAACGGGAGAGGGGCATAACCATCCTCTCGAAGAACACAGCCGTTCATTGGGGGGATGTGAAGATCAACATCGTCGATACACCAGGACATGCCGACTTCGGCGGGGAGGTGGAAAGGATCCTCCGGATGGTCGAGGGCGTGCTAATTCTGGTGGACGCAGCCGAGGGGCCCATGCCCCAGACGCGGTTCGTCACCAGAAAAGCCCTGGAGCTTGGACTTCTTCCCATCGTGGTCATCAACAAGGTGGATCGCCCGGACGCCCGGCTTGGGGAGGTTCACGACGAGGTGCTCGAGCTCCTCATGGAGCTGGATGCGAGTGACGCTCAATTGGATGCCCCATTCATATACGCTTCCGGAAGATTTGGATGGGCAACGACTGAGTTGGAGTTGGCCACGGG
>RCNC010002391.1_pt1 | contig 12538 bp, 11 predicted proteins | sample 2041301 | NCBI WGS metagenome assembly RCNC01 (sample SAMN09708231, study PRJNA481090) | Marine sediment metagenome, whole genome shotgun sequencing project. | biome: marine sediment; feature: ocean; material: sediment; isolation source: Sewage treatment plant 13A marine sediment (STP13A) ... | reverse complement strand
CATGCCGACCTTGATGTTGTCCGCGAAATAGCGCGCCGCCTCACCGTCGCGCGTGAAGATACAGGTGCCATTGCCATACTCGTGGTTGTCGATCAATTGCATGGCCTGTTCCTCGGATTCGGCGCGCACGACGCACAGCACCGGGCCGAATATCTCGTCCTGGTAAATGCGCATGTCGGCGGTGACCTTGTCGAACAGGCAGGGGCCAAGAAAGAAACCGTCCTCGTGATCCGCCACGACCAGTCCGCGGCCGTCGACAACCAGGTCTGCGCCTTCCTCCACGCCGAGGTCTACGTACCCGCGCACCTTTTCAAAATGCGCCTGTGTCACGAGCGGCCCCATGTTGTTGGCGTTGTCGGTGCCGGCGCCGACTTTCAGACTGGCGATTTGCTCTGTGAGCTTGCCGACTATCGTGTCGGCGGTGTCGTCACCGACACACACAGCGACCGCGATCGCCATGCAGCGTTCGCCGCAGGAGCCAAAGGCTGCGCCCATCAGGGCGCTGACCGCGTTGTCCAGGTCGGCATCGGGCATAACGATTGCATGGTTCTTGGCGCCGCCGAGTGCCTGCACGCGCTTGCCGTTCCTGGTACCGGTTGTGTAGATATATTCAGCGATCGGCGTCGAGCCAACGAAGCTGATTGCCTGCACCCGCTCGTCATGAAGTAAAGTATCCACGGCTTCCTTGTCGCCATTGACCAGGTTGAAAACTCCGTCTGGCAGTCCCGCCTGCTTAAGGAGGCGGGCAACAAGCATCGGCGCCGACGGATCCTTTTCAGACGGTTTCAGTACAAACGTGTTGCCGCAAGCAATGGCCATCGGGTACATCCACATTGGTACCATCGCGGGAAAATTGAACGGCGTAATGCCGGCAACGACGCCCAGGGGCTGGTGATCGGACCAGCTATCGATGCCGGGGCCGACATTGCGCGAGTACTCGCCCTTGAGCAGTTCGGGAATTCCGCAGGCGTAGTCGACAACTTCGACGCCGCGGCCGAACTCGCCCATTGCATCATCGAGCACCTTGCCATGCTCGTCGGTAATCGCTGCCGCGATTTCATCCGCATGTTCTTCCAGCAGCTGTTTGAAACGGAACATGATGCGAGCACGTTTCGCCGGCGGCGTATTTCGCCAGGCCGGGAAAGCCGCCTCTGCAGCGGCGATCGCATCTTCGACCGTGGCTTTCGACGCCATGGCTACGTGTCGCGTTACCTTGCCGGTCGCGGGGTTCGTGATGGGTTCGGGGCGATTGTCGTCGCTGACTTCGTCCCCATTGATGAAATGGCCGACGATGTTGGCGGCGTCGATCTTGCTGGCCGGTGTTGCGTTCATGATTTCTCCAGGTGTGGTCAGCGCTTAGTCGATGCTATCGAGTACGCGGCGCAGTGCCTCGAACGACTGCTGCATCTCGTCGGGCTTCGAGTTGAGGAACGGTGAGAATTGCAGGATATCCATGCCATTGCGAATAACAATATTCTCGTCCCAGAAACACTTCTTGTGCGCCTCACCGCCGCGCGCACCCGGCGCGCTTTCGCGCGGCGCCATCTCGATGGCACCCATGAGGCCAATGTTGCGCACGTCGACGACGTGTTTGTGATCGGCGAACGAATGTAGCAGGTCCTCGAAATGTTGCTCGAGCGCGGCGGACTGCTCGAAGGTGCCTTCCTCATCGTACACGTTCATCGTCGCCAGTCCGGCAGCCGCAGCGACCGGGTGGCCCGAATAGGTGTAGCCGTGGAACAGTTCGATCATATTTTCGGGGCCGTGCATGAAGGCATCGTAGACCGAGTCGCGCACCAACACTGCGCCCATTGGAATAACACCGTTGGTGAGGCCCTTGGCGGTCGTGATGATGTCCGGTGTGACACCAAAGCGCTGCGCGCCGAAAGGCCGCGCCAGGCGCCCGAAAGCAGCAATGACTTCGTCAAAAATCAGCAGGATGCCATGCTTGTCGCAGATCTCTCTCAGACGTTCGAGATAACCGATTGGCGGCGGTAACACGCCGGTGGATCCGGCAACCGGTTCGACGATCACGGCTGCGATATTGCTGGCATCGTGCAGGGCGCAAAGCCGCTCGAGGTCATCCGCGAGGTGCGCGCCCCACTGCGGCAGGCCGCGGCAGAATGCATTGTGCTCTAGATCGAGTGTATGCCGGATGTGATCGACGCCCGGAATCAGGTTCGCACTGAATGCTTTACGATTCGGTACCATGCCGCCCACCGACATGCCACCGAAGTTGACACCATGGTAGCCGCGTTCGCGGCCTATCAGGCGCGTGCGATGGCCTTCGCCGCGTGCACGATGATAGCCCAGTGCGATCTTCAGCGCGGTGTCGACCGATTCGGATCCTGAGTTGGTAAAGAAGCAGCGCGTCATCCCCTCGGGGGCCATATTGACAACCCGTTCTGCCAGCTCGAGCGCTTTATCGTTCGTGACCTGGAACCCCATGCAATAGTCGAGCTCCGCGACCTGTTTTTGCACGGCAGCGACAATTTTCGGATGGCAGTGACCGACGCCGCTGGTCCACAGACCGGAGAACATGTCGTACAGTTTGCGACCGTCTGCCGTGGTGTAGTAGTGACCGGCGGCGCCATTGATGACCCGCGGTTTCTTCTTGAAATCACGGTTCGCGGTAAATGGCATCCAGTAGGCATCAAGTTTGTCAGGTGTGGCGCTCATGAGGGTCTCTCTGCTCGATAATCCAGTCGTCCTCGCAGTGTACGCCTGCGCAGCATTGTTAAACAACGAGTTATGTGCAGATTCCTAAGCTATTGAATTTATTAGAACGAGCAGTCAGAATGTTAGTGAATAGTGAACACTACCAACGGGGATAACAATGGACCGTGAGATCGGCAAGCGTTTGAAACAGATTCGCCTGCGGCTGGCGCTGTCACAACGCCAGCTGGCGCGGCAGTCGGGTGTGGCTAACGCGACGATTTCACAGATCGAGGCCGGCAAACTGAATCCGACGGTCAGTATGCTGAAGAAAGTGCTCGATGGCATTCCGATCAGCCTCGGCGACTTTTTTGGTGATGAGTTCGAGACGCTGGACCGCGTGTTCTTTCGGGCCTCCGAGCTGACCGAGATTGCCGATGGCGGCGTGTCGTTTCGCCAGGTAGGCAAGAATCTCGGTAATCGCAGCATTCAGCTCATCCAGGAGTGCTATCAGCCTGGAGCCGGGACCGGCAAACACGCAATCACTCACGAGGGTGAGGAGTGCGGCATCATCTTGAGCGGCCGATTGGAGGTCACCGTTGGCGACGAGGTGGCAGTGCTTGCGAAGGGTGATGCGTATTACTTCAAGAGCAGTCGCCCACACCAGTTTCGCAATATCGGCAACGAGCCGTGTGAGCTGATTACCGCGTGCACACCACCAACATTTTGACGTATAACGGCTTTCAGGTATGGCAAATTGCCAACGAATGATGGCAAAGTGTGGACCTCTGAAAGAACCGCAAAAAGCAGACACCCGATGAGCCAGTTCGGCACAGAATTCTGTGATCACCTCGTGATCACCCGTTACGTTGACGGCGCCTGGCAGGCACCGTCGCTGGAGCCACTTGCGCCATTGCCGATGCACCCGGCCGCGCATGTCTTTCATTATGCCAGTACCTGCTTCGAGGGCTTTAAAGCGTACCGTTGGCAAGACGGTCACGGCCGCATCTTCAGACTTGACGATCACGTTGCGCGCATGCAAAAAAGTGCGCGGTCGATGTGTTTGCCGGTTCCGGAAGAGGATTTGCTGGCCGGTATGGTGATCGACCTGGTGTCGCATCAGCTCGCGGACATTCCAGAGCCGCCGAGTTCACTGTATCTGCGGCCAACATTGATCGGAACGCTGGAAAACATCGGCGCCGCCGCCGCACCGTCGAACGAAGCCACATTGTTTGTTATCGCATCACCGGTTGGCGATTATTTCGCCGGTGGCAAAGCGACACTGAAGCTGCTGGTCGATGATCAGCGAGCACGAACCACGGAGCAACTGGGCAGCACCAAGACGGGTGGCAATTACGCGGCGGCATTGGGACCGACGCTCGAGGCCAAAGCAAAGTACGGCGCCGATCAGGTGCTATTCTGTCCAGGCGGTGATGTCCAGGAAACGGGTGCGGCAAACTTCCTGCTGATCAGTGACGACGAGATTATTACGAAACCGCTTGATAGTACTTTCCTCCATGGCATGACACGTGATTCGATACTGAAGCTCGGCGCAGAGCTGGGTTACACGGTTAACGAACGAAATTTCACCGTTCAGGAACTGCTGGAAGGTGTGTCGAAGTTCGAGGCGGTGTTGTCCGGCACGGCGGCATGCATGTCGCCGGTTGGCGCGCTTGTTTATAACGGCGAGGAAATTCCGGTTCGTGACGGCAAGCCGGGACCCAATTCGGCGCGACTGCAAAAAGCGCTGCAGGATATCCAGTTCGGTTTAGCGGAAGACACGCACGGCTGGCTGACCGTAATCAGGGGAAAATAACGCTTTAAATTGCTTTCGAGAAGCGATTGTCGTTTTCGGCCTGGTCGATATAGCGATCGAAAATCATCGCGATACTTCTCAGCAGCAATCGACCTTTCTGCGTGATTGACACACCGGCGTCGTCGAGTTCGATCAGATCGTCCGCGGCGAGCGGTTCGAGACGCGCGATTTCAGCGGCAAAATAGTCGCGAAAGTCGATGCCGTGTTCCGCGCCATACTCATCAAAGGAAAGGCTGTCGTAGCACATTAGCGCCTGGATGACGCCCTCGCGCAGCTGGTCGTCCTCGTCGACGAGCAGACCTTTGCGAATCGGCAATTCGCCGCTTTCAATAATCGTTTCGTACTCCAACGTTGTGATCGAGTTCTGGGCAAACATGTTGCCGATGTTGCTGATACCACTGACGCCGAGCGATACGAGGTCGCACTGGCGATGTGTCGAGTAACCCTGGAAGTTGCGCTGCAGGGTGCCGTTCTGGCGAGCGCGGACCAGCTCGTCTTCGGGCAGGGCGAAATGGTCCATGCCGATGTAGATGTACCCGGCCGCACACAGCTTGTCGATTGTATGGTGCAGGAGCTCCAGTTTGACTTCGGGCAACGGGATGTCGCCGTCGTTGATCATGCGCTGGCCCTTGAAGCGTTGCGGCAGGTGGGCGTAATTGTAAACAGCAAGCCTGTCAGGCTTCATGTCGATGGCGATGTCGAGCGTCTGATTGAAACTCTCGACAGTCTGGTGCGGCAGGCCATAAATCAGGTCGAAACTGATCGAGCCAAACCCGGCATCAATTGCGCTTGTCATCAGCAGCCGCACCTCTTCGGGCGTTTGTCGCCGATTGACCGCGTCCTGCACAGCCGGATCGAAGTCCTGGATGCCCAGGCTGAGCCGATTGAAACCGAGCGCATACAGATGACGGATGCCGTCGGCGTCCACGGTCCGCGGGTCTACCTCGATCGAAAATTCGCGGTTATCGCTGTTGTCAAAATTAAATGCACCCCGCAGCTTATCCAGCAGTTCACTGAGTTGTGCGTTATCCAGGTAGGTCGGCGTGCCGCCGCCGAAATGCAACTGTTCGATCTTGCGGCCGCGGTCAAAAAGCTCGGACTGCATCTCGATTTCGCGGTACAGCATCTCGATGTAACGCTCGACGCGTGCTTCGTTGCGCGTGACGATCTTGTTGCAGCCGCAGTAATAACAAAGCGAGTGGCAAAAGGGGATATGCACATACAGTGACAGCGGCACATCGCTGTCATTACTGGCGATGGCATTGGTTTTGTAGTCCGCTGCCGTCACAGCGTCGCTGAACTGCAGCGCTGTCGGATAGGATGTATAACGCGGCCCGCGGCCGCCGTAACGAACGATCAGATCCGTATCAAAACAGACGGTCGTCAGGTCACTTGCATTGTTTGAAACTGCTTTCATAGTTGGCAATTTTCTCTGAATAGTGTGCGTGAGCCCATGGGTATTTGCCGAAATCGCTACGTATGCGGTTGCTCGGCCCGACGCAGGGCATGCGTCGTGAAGATGGCGATCGTGAGTAACAGCATGGCGACCGCCTGGTGTGCAACGCCAAGGTACATGGGTACAGCCAGTAGCAGGGTCGAGATACCGAGCAAGACCTGCAGTATGGTCGTATGCAATAGGGCATTAGCACCCACGCCGGCCCGCCGCGGTAATTGGGTCTTACGGGCCTTAATCCAGTAGATCACCACCACCAGCAAGGTCGTCAGTGCGAGCAAGCGGTGATCGAACTGCGCCGTAACCGCATTGTCGAACAGGTTCTTCCAGCCAGGCTCCAGCGACATCAATCCCGGTGGCACGAAGCTATCGCCCATCATCGGGAACGTGTTGTAGATCTTGCCGGCCTTGAGGCCTGCGACGAAGCCGCCCGAAATGACGGTCACGGCGATCAATCCTGTTAAAGCAACGGTTCTGCGGAACCATGGCTGTCGTTCGGCGCCCGTAGTCGCGGGATAAAGCAGTGATAGTGCCACCCAGAACATATAGGAATAAATGAGGAGCGCGGCCACGAGGTGTGCCGTCAGCCGATACTGACTAACGTGTGGCCGATCGATCAGGCCACTTTTCACCATGTACCAGCCGAGCAAGCCCTGCAGGCCGCCAAGAGCGAACATCAACAGGTATTTCGGCCATTCGCGTTTTTTGATAGTGCCTTTCACAACAAAGAAAACAAACGGCAGTAGGAAGACAACACCGATCAAGCGTCCAAGCACGCGGTGCACGTACTCGAGCCAGAAAATATTCTTGAACGCGTGGACGTCCATGTGCGAATTGACTTTTTGAAACTCGGGCGACTGTTGGTAAAGCTCAAAGACGCGTTGCCATTCGGCCTCACCCAGTGGTGGCAATACCCCCATGATCGGGCGCCAGTCCACCATCGACAGGCCCGAGCCGGTCAGACGCGTGAAGCCACCAAGAACCACCATCGCAAATACCAGCCCGCAGCACAGCAACAACCATCGGGCGACGGCATGGTTTCCTGCGGGATCAGCGACTGTAGACGCGTTTTGCATTAGCTTCCTCGGTGCCAGGATTCTGGCGCGCAATTGTAACAGGCTCGGAGTACCAGGGGTGGCTGCTCTTAACAACCCATGCGGTCGTGCTAATCTCGCTCAATGGGCATCTCGAACTGCAATAATATTATGGATTTTCGCCGCATCGCGCGGCGCAAACTCCCGGCTCCGGTGTTTCATTATATGGACGGCGGTGCCGACGATGAATGGACGCTCGGGCGCAATACCGATGCGTTTAACGACTACGAATTGCTTCCGACGCAGTTGGCCGACGTCAGTAACATCAATCTCAAGTCGACGCTATTCGGCGAACCGGTGGATTGGCCAGTGATGATCGCACCAACCGGCGCCTCCAAACTGTTCCACCGCGCCGGTGAACCCGCTGTCGCGAGAGCCGCCGAGAAGTTCGGCATGGTCTACAGCTTGTCGACTCTCGGCACCACGACTATCGAGGACGCGGCGACGGCCAGCGATGGTCCGAAGCTGTTCCAGCTTTACGTTTTCAAAGACCGCGGTTTAACCAACGATTTTCTCGCGCGGTGCAAACAGCAACATTACAAAGCGCTCTGTCTTACAGTCGATACCCCGCTGGCGGGCAACCGCGAGCGGGACATTGTCTACGGCATGTCGGCACCGCCAAAGTTCAAGTGGCGCAGCGCGTTCAGTTACGCGCGCCATCCGGGCTGGCTCTATCGGGCTCTTATTCGCAAGGACCTGGATCTGGTCAATATCACCAGCAGTCAGGCCGCCGCGAAAATTGACAGCGGAGTCGTCGAATACATCAATAGTCAGTTTGATCGTTCGCTGACCTGGAAAGATGTCGAGTGGCTGGCGACCCAATGGGATGGTCCGCTGGTTATCAAGGGTGTGCAAACGGTTGAGGACTGCCGCCGAGCCGCGAATTCAGGCGCGACGGCCGTGATGTTGTCGAATCATGGAGGCCGCCAGCTGGAATCGGCGCCGGCACCGGTCGACTGCATAGCGAGCGTGGCCGACGCGTTGCACGATCGACTCGAAATTATCTGTGACGGCGGCATCCGTCGTGGCACGCACGTCGTCAAAGCGCTGGCATTAGGCGCAAACGCCTGCAGCATAGGCCGTGGTTACCTCTACCCATTGGCAGCCGGAGGTCAGGCGGGCGTGGAGCGCGGGCTGCAACTGCTGCGAACCGAAGTGGAGCGCACGATGGCATTGCTGGGCTGCGACGCAGTGAATAAATTGGACAAAACTTACGTCAGGCACCGCCGTTAACGTCTTTGTATACCGGTCGCCAGATTCCTGATCGTTCAAAAAAAGCCTGAAAATACAGAGGTCTATCAGGCGCCAGTTGACGGCCGATTGCTATTGCCGCGAATCGCAATAGCGGGTACCATTTCTGTAGCCGTCGCCACCACGGTGCGGTAGATAAGCCGCCATTACGGCGGGTAGCATGTTAAGAGGTAGATATGTCAGGTGAACGAGTAGCAGGAACCGTCAAATGGTTCAACGATGACAAGGGTTTTGGTTTTATTGAACGTGAAGGTGGAGACGATGTTTTTGTTCATCACACCACTGTTCAGATGGAAGGTTTCAAGACTCTGAAGGAAGGCCAGAAAGTCACGATGGAAGTGACCCAGGGAGAAAAGGGCCCGCAGGCTGAAAACGTCATCGCCGATTAAGTCGCTGGGGCCGTGCTCTTCGGATGAGCCGCCGAGCAACCTCCGAGAGCGATTTCCGAGAGCGATTTCCGAGAGCAAATTACAATGCAACGACGACTGTGAAGCTCAGAATCAGAGATAACTCCGTTCGGTTGCGCCTGACGCGTCGCGAAGTCGACGCGCTGCGAGAGCGCGGCGAGGTCTTTGCAAGCACCAGCTTTCCGGGCTCACGCAAGCTCCTCTACCGGGTTGAGAGCAGCCCGGCCAGCGTCCGGGCGGCCGCGTTATTTTCTGACAATACATTGACGGTTCGCCTGCCTGAAGCCGACGTTGTCGCCTGGGCGACGACCGATCAGGTTTCGATGCAGGATGAGCAGACACTGGACGATGGCGAGAGCTTGCAGATTCTGGTGGAAAAGGACTTCGTTTGCCTGACCTCGCGCGAAGGCGAGGACGAGTCTGACATGTATCCGCATCCGGAAGCCGACAAGATAAGCTGCTAGTCGTGTCATCGCGGTACGCCAGGTTTTTTCCGTCGACGCTGCGCTTTCTCGAAGAGCTGGTCGCCAATAACAATCGCGACTGGTTTGGCGAGAACAAAAGTCGCTATGAGGAAGAGGTTCTGGACGTCGCGCTCCGTTTCATCCAGTCGATGCAGGAACCGCTCGCCGAGATCGCCCCGCACTTTGTCGCAATGCCGACGCGCGTTGGTGGCTCGCTAATGCGTGTTTACCGCGACACGCGCTTTTCGAAAAACAAAACTCCTTACAAAACCAACATCGGCATACAGTTTCGACACGAACAGGCGAAGGATGTGCATTCGCCGGGTTACTACCTGCATATCGAACCGCAACGCGTATTCCTCGGCGCCGGCATGTGGCGACCAGAGGCAGAGCCATTGCGCGGTATCCGCGAGCGTATCGCCGCACGCCCCGCCGAATGGCAGCGGGCGCTGCGCGACCCGCGGTTTCAGCGCAATTTCGCATTGGGTGGCGACTCGCTGTCGCGACCACCACGAGGTTTCAGCAAGGACCAGGCTTGCATCGACGATATCAAGCGCAAAAGCTTCATGGCTGTTCGCGATCTGGATCCCGCAACGTGCCTGAAGCCGCAGTTTCAACGCACGGTCGAGAGTTCGTTCAGGATGGCTGAGCCGTTCATGCGTTTTCTGTGCAAATCTGTCGGCGTCAGATTTTGAGCGCTCTCTGGAGCTCTCGTAACAACAGTTCGGGATCCGGGCGATCGGAAATGTGTTTTGAGAGTTCGGTGTAGCGAATGATGCCCGCAGCGTCGACGACGAGCGACGTCGGCCAGACGGTGTCGCGCCCGTACTCCTTGTCATAGGATTTTGGTACACCGGCAACGTGCAGCAGGCCGAGGCGTTTAGCGACTTCCAGATCCTCATCGAGCCAGAACTCGAACTCCACTTCAAAAAAACTCGCAACGCGCCGGGTGGTTTCGAGCGGCTTTGGCGTAATCAGAAGCAGCCGCGCTCCCAGGTCGATGATGTCCTTGTAGTGTTTCGTCAGGTCCTTGACCTGCGCGCTGCAGAACGGGCACCAGTTGCCGCGTACGAAAAGAATAACGGCTGGTGTGCCGTGGAGCGCGGCGGAACGTAACGGATTGCCCTGTTCGTCACAGGCTTGAAAGTCCGGCAACGGAGAACCAGGCTTGAGAATGGCCGGCATCCGGCGCAGGCCCCGTTTCTTGAGCCAGAACCAGCCGGCCGCAAGTACGATGGCCGTGGCGATGACGACGATGCTGAGAGTCGAAAGCATGCGGTGAGTATCGCTTGCTCCATGGCATGGACACAAGGTTCGATTTATGGATACTGACTGCCTCTAGTGTGCGACACCAATAACAAGCAATGAGCAGCAATCCGATCATCTGGTCACCGAGCCTCGAGCGTGCGCAGGCCAGCGCCATGTTCGAATTCATGCGGCAGAGTGGATTCGATGATTATGATGCGCTGTACCGGTGGTCGGTCGAGGAACTGGAGGGCTTCTGGCAGAGCGTCGCCGGTTACTGCGATGTTCGGCTTGATCGTCAAGCTGACACGATACTGACCAGCCCGAACAGCATCATGGGCGCTGGCTGGTTCGTTGGAGCGGAGCTGAATTACGCCGCCAATCTGTTGCAGCACGACGGCGAGCAGGCGGCGCTGGTCTTCACCGGCGAGGACGGCAGTCGTCGGGAACTCAGTCGTCGGCAACTGCGTGCAGAGGTCGCCGCCGTGGCGGCTGGCCTGAGGTTGGCTGGCGTTGTTAAGGGTGATCGCGTTGCCGGTTATCTTCCGAACTGCCCGGAAGCCATCATTGGCATGCTTGCCACGGTCAGTATCGGTGCCGTCTGGTCCTCCTGCTCGCCGGATTTCGGCAGTAACGGTATTATCGATCGCTTCGGCCAGATCCGGCCAAAAGTGCTATTTGCGTGTAACGGCTATGTGTACAACGGCAAGGTCTGCGATACGCGCGAGACGATTGCCACGGTTGTCACGGCAATTCCAGCCATAGAACGCGTCGTCGTCGTGCCGTTTGCAGTTTCTTTGCCGCCGACAACCGGGCTCGCGATTGCCCTTGCCTGGGACGACTTCAAGGTTGGCGGCGCGGGTCTTGAGTTCACGCCGGTGCCGTTTGGCCACCCGCTCTTCATCATGTATTCGTCGGGCACCACCGGTGCTCCGAAGTGCATTATTCACGGGCACGGCGGGACGTTGTTGCAGCACAAGAAAGAACACATCCTGCACACCGACATTGGACCTTCCGATCGACTGTTTTACTTTACGACTTGCGGCTGGATGATGTGGAACTGGCTGGCCAGCGGTCTTGCCAGCGGTGCGACGCTCGTACTTTTCGACGGCTCGCCGTTCTTCGACGACGGGCGCGTGCTCTGGCAGATGGCCGAAGCGGAAGGTGTGACCGTGTTTGGCACGAGCGCCAAGTACCTCTCCGCATTGGAGAAAGCGGCGGTGCGCCCGGGCGACGAATTCTCGCTGCCAAATCTGCGGACAGTGCTGTCAACGGGTTCACCGCTTGCGCCCGAAAGTTTCGACTTCGTTTACGAGGCGATCGGCAGTGATCTGCTGCTGGCCTCGATCTCCGGTGGTACCGACATCCTGAGCTGTTTTGCACTTGGCAATCCGATCTTGCCGGTTCGGCGCGGCGAACTGCAGTGTCGCGGTCTCGGTATGGCAACGGAGATTTTCGACGAGCAGGGCAACACGGTTGTCGGCGAGCACGGCGAGTTGGTTTGCACGCGGCCGTTCCCATCCGCGCCGCTCGGTTTCTGGAATGATGCGGGCGATGCGCGTTATCGCGCGGCCTACTTTGAACGGTTCGATGGCGTCTGGGCGCATGGCGATTTTGCGGAACTCACTGAACTCGGCGGTGTAATTATTCACGGCCGCTCGGACGCCGTGCTGAATCCGGGCGGCGTGCGTATTGGCACCGCGGAGATTTATCGGCAGGTCGAGAAACTCGACGAGGTCGTTGAGAGCATCGCGATCGGGCAGGACTGGGACGATGACGTGCGCGTCATTCTGTTTGTCGTTTTGCGCGCAGGCGCACACCTCGATGAAGAGATACAACAACGGATTCGCACCGTGATCAGAAAAAACACGACGCCACGTCACGTGCCCGCCAAGATTATTGCAGTGCCGGAGATTCCCCGGACTCGCAGCGGTAAGATCGTCGAGCTGGCGGTTCGTTCCGCGGTGCACGGCGAGGCGGTTAAGAACACGGCGTCGCTCGCGAACCCGGAGGCGCTGGAGTACTTTCGGGATGTGCCCGAGCTGAGCGCAGGTTAAGCTGATGCCGGCGACTGAAAGGACACCACATCCATGAGCGGAAAATATTTTCTGGCGATCGACCAGGGAACCAGTAGCAGCAGGGCCGTGATTTAC
>RCNC010002387.1_pt1 | contig 12552 bp, 11 predicted proteins | sample 2041301 | NCBI WGS metagenome assembly RCNC01 (sample SAMN09708231, study PRJNA481090) | Marine sediment metagenome, whole genome shotgun sequencing project. | biome: marine sediment; feature: ocean; material: sediment; isolation source: Sewage treatment plant 13A marine sediment (STP13A) ... | reverse complement strand
GCTGTCAGGGTCATTATTCATGCACAGCCCGCCAAGGGCGAGAACAGTTTCATATTCCGGTTTATGGGTTTCGGGGTATTTGCCCTTAATGGAGCATATCCCGCCACAACCTAAAGGACATGAATAACAATGATATTTTACAATCACGCAGTCCGAAAATACATCCGGATTCAGCGACTCGGATTTTTTAGTCCCGAAATCCTTATTGCTCCCTTTCCAGTTTTTAATGGGAGAATCACCCATCTCAATGGAGATCTGGTTCATGCTTGTAGTCCCCCACTTATCGAGCATCGGTATATACATCTTGCCATCCATTGCAATCTGACCGGGTAGGACTCTTAACAAGGTACCGATATGGGCAGACATGATCCCCTTTATAAATTCCGATTGATCTTTAACCGATGCATTGCAGGCTTTGCTCATTTTTTTTATCTTGTCCGGACTGTGAGATTTAATCCTCCCGGCGCCACCGAGCACAACTGCTTTTAATTTTTTAGACCCCATCACCGCACCGAGGCCGGACCTGGCCGCCATCCTGCCAAGATCATTGGAAATACCGGATATCAGGGAGAGTTTTTCCCCTGCAGGACCTATGCATGCAACTCGCGGTTTTTTGCAATCTGCTTGCTTTATCAGTGCTTTCTCTGTTTCCACCGTATCCATTCCCCAAAATCGGGAGGCATCTTTAATTTCTGCTCTGCCTTTATCCACAAAAAGATAAACCGGTTTTTTGCTTACCCCTTTAAAAAAAATGCCATCATATCCGCATCTTTTTATGGACGGTGAAAAGTTGCCGCCGCAGTTCGCATCGCCCCATCCCCCTGTAAGCGGAGACTTCCCCACCACCATCCATCTGCCGGTAAAAAGGCTTCCGGTACCGGTTAAAAGCCCTGAAAGAAATCCCAAAACATTTTCAGGCCCCAGCGGATCAGCATTTACAGGCATGCGGCTGTAAAGCAGGTATGCGCCAAGCCCCAAACCGGACAGGTATTTCTCATACACACTGTCAGGAATTGTTTCTTCCTCGATTTTCCCTGAACTTAAATCGACCCACAAAACTTTGCCCATGTAACCTTTGTCCATAAATTTCTCCATATATATTAGCTCAAAGCTCATAGCTGATAGCAAAATTGAAACAATCCTTTACCTATGAGCTATCAGCTATGAGCTACGAGCTATCTACAGCTACTTGTTTCTAGAATATGTCGGCAGTGCCAGATTGCTATTTCTTAATTTGATTTTGGTTGTTTCCCCGGTACGCACTGCTGCCGGAACCTGCCAGGCAACTTTACATCCGTTGATGATTGCCGGAAACGTAACAACTAAATAATATTGTCCTGCCTTAACATCAGCAAACTTGAAAGCCCCGTCAGAAGTTGTCAGAGTGCTTGCTGCAACGTAGCCAGAATTTTCCATTTTTTCTCTGACTTTTTTAAAAAAATCGATATGGGCATTCATGATAGATTCCATCCTTTTATGTTTATCCATACCGAAAATTGTTGTATCTTTTTTAACTTCAAACTTTTCAGTTACAAGCAATACCCTTATCCAGTCGCCATGTACAACCTTCCCTTTTGATTCAAGCCCAAGACTGCCATTGATACTTCCTTCCTGGGCAAAAGAAAGGGCAACCGGCATGATTATAATGCCGATCATTAACATATATATACATAACCGCTTTTTCATACTCCTACAACAAACCATAATTAGCACTTATCTTTTCGAACGATCATTTTGTTTTTTTCTTACTGTATTTTAATAATATTGTCCATTATATTCACAAAATTATTCTTTTAAATTTTGAGGTGTGATGATGCTCTTTTTTAAGGCCGAATTTGCCTTGACAAATACCTTCATTCTTACTAAATGTTTCTTTTTTACTAAGTAAAAATTACGGTCGTCGTAAACGACTAACCCAGAACGATTAACCCAATAAACCATTGAATGAAAGGAGACTGGTACAGATGGCAAATTTAATTCCACCTCATGGAGGAAAGGGCTTAACCTGCTGCCTGCTGGAAGGCGCAGAACTGGAAGCGGAAAAGAAAAAGGCTGAGGGTCTTAAGAAAATCTTAGTATCCCAACGTACAAAGGGCGACCTGATTATGATGGGAATAGGCGGATTCAGCCCTCTCACAGGATTTATGACAAAAGCTGACTGGAAAGGCGTATGTAACGACTACCTACTTGCAGACGGAACTTTCTGGCCCATTCCGGTCACACTTGATGTTTCCGGTGAAGATGCAGGTGCTATCAGCGAAGGGGACGAAATAGCTCTTTACGATCCCGAGAAAGACGAAATGCTGGCAACCATGAAAGTTACCGAAAAATACGAAATGAGCGAAGAAGACAAAAAGTTCGAGTGCGAAAAGGTCTTCATGGGTGAAGGAACTCCAACTGCTGAAGAATTCTGGAAAATTGCAAAAGACGATCATCCAGGTGTTCAAATGGTCATGGAACAAAAAGAGTTCAACCTTGCGGGACCGGTAAAAGTTCTGACCGAAAGTAATTATCCCACAAAGTATGCCGGCGTCTATATGAGACCTGAAGAATCAAGAAAGATATTTGAAGACAAAGGGTGGAGCGAGGTAGCCGCTCTCCAGCTCAGAAACCCGATGCATAGATCTCATGAATATCTTTGCAAGATCGCAGTAGAAGTCTGTGACGGGGTTTATATTCATTCACTGGTTGGAAACCTGAAACCTGGTGACATTCCGGCCGACGTTCGTGTAAAATGTATCGACGCTCTAGTAAAGGGCTATTTCGTGGAAGACAATGTTGTTCAGGGCGGATATCCCCTTGACATGCGTTATGCCGGCCCTAGGGAAGGCCTGCTTCATGCAACTTTCCGCCAGAATTATGGCTGCTCACGTATGATCATCGGTCGTGACCATGCTGGTGTCGGTGATTTTTATGGAATGTTTGAAGCTCAAACTATTTTTGACAAGATCCCTACACCGGAGGGAGGCAAAGCCCTGCTCTGCACACCGCTGAAGATTGACTGGACCTTCTACTGCTACAAATGTGACGGCATGGCTTCAATGAGAACCTGCCCCCACGGCAAAGACGATCGCGTGCTCCTTTCAGGAACCATGCTTCGCAAGATGCTCTCCGAAGGCAAAGAACTTCCGGATCACTTCGGCCGTGACGAAGTTGTTGAAATTCTTCGAAAGTACTATGAAGGTGTTACGGAAAAAGTTGAAATCAAGCTGCACGGCGCTGCCACAGGCGAATAACTTTTTTCAACATTTACAATTAAGGGAGATGTCGTAAAGACATCTCCCTCTCAAGACCTTTGTAAAAGAGCCGTTTTGCAAAGGTCGTCCTCTCACAGCCGCCCTTTTCTCAATATTGCAATCAAAAGCCACATCCCCATTACCGCAGCGGTTAAAAACCCGACAATACCAATCAGGGATATTCCGTAAAAAAGAGGCGGAACATCAGAAATAACAATCAGGGCGGACCCGATGATCAGAGCAGCAATTATGATAGAAAATGACACCCTGTTGCTTATCTGATCATAAGTGGAAAGCATGGTCTCAAGACCCCGGTGCTCCAAGTTTAATGACAGCTTCTTACTTTTTAACAAAGTTGTAATTTCAAGAGCGTCTTTGGGGAACTGCTGCATAAATTGCATAATTTCTGATGCCAGATTATAAAAGTTTCCTGCAATCCTCTTTGGAGTAAACCTTTCCAGTATTGCCCGCTTTATAAAAGGTTTTGTGTGACCGATCATGTCGAAATCAGGATTGAGCATGAGAGCCACGCCTTCGACGGTGGTGAGAGCCTTCATCATAAGGAAAAGATCAGGCAAAATCGTCAACCTGTTTCTGGAAGCCAAATCTACCATATTCTGAAGCAGTTTACCGATTTTAATATCCTTTAAAGGCTTGTATAGATGCTGCATCATAAACTCTGAAACATCTTTTTCAAATAAACGAACATCCGGCGCTTCATCCCATGTGGTCAGTTTAAGGATAGTCTGTGCTGCTTTCGATTCGTCCTTTCTTACTATACTGTCGAGCAGATCAACAAATTTTTCTTTTGTAAAGGTATCCACACTGCCCATCATCCCAAAGTCTATCAAACATATTACATTTTTGGGCAGGACAAAAATATTACCCGGGTGTGGATCCGCATGAAAAAATCCATAATTAAAAACCTGCTTTAAGGATAATTCAGTTCCCCGAACCGTAATAATATTTCTGTCGAGACCGGCATCATCTATCCGATCAATTTCAGACACCTTGATGCCGTCAATAAATTCGGCAGTTAAGATACGTTCTGTTGATTTATCACGAAAAACTTTTGGAATATAGATGTTCGGATCGTCTAAAAACTGCATTGCTACACGTTGCATGCTGGTCGCTTCAATGGTGTAATCGATCTCTTTTTCAATGGTTCTGGCAAATTCCTCTACAATTTTAACTGGACGTTGCAAAACCGTTTCTTCTATATGACGTTCCATAAGTGTTGCAAGATGGAGCATTATTTCAAGATCGACTTCTATCACCTTTGTTATTCCGGGGCGTTGAACCTTAACTGCAACTTCTTCGCCATCTTGCAGTCTGGCTCTGTACACCTGTCCTATGGAAGCAGAGGCAAAAGGTTTTTCATCAAAAGAGTCAAAAACCTCTTCCAGCGTAGAATTAAGTTCGGACTGAACAATCTGTTTTGCTTCATTGAATGGAAATGGAGGAACTTTATCCTGAAGTTTGGCAAATTCGGAAATAAAATCAACCGGCACCAAATCGGGGCGGGTGGAGAGTATCTGGCCCAGTTTAACATAGGTTGGCCCGAGTTCTTCAAGAGCCATCCTGATTCTTTCTGCCCGAGTCAGCTTTTCAACCCGATCGCGGCTTTTTCTGGAAATCATTTGAAGACCGATTTCAATGTACTGATCAATTTTCAGTCGGTCTATCAGATCACCGTAACCGTATCTGAAAAGAACGGTCAGTATCTGGCGATAGCGATTAAGATGGCGATAAGTACGTCCTATAACACCTATTTTTTTTATACTGAGCATAGGGAAGGTTTGGTGGTTTTAGATTAGAAATTATTAGTTTGAGACCGTTTAAAAATGGATAGTTATGTTATTTGTAAGCGTTCACGACGTTGAAATTAGAAAATAGAAATTGGAAATTTGGCCGTTATACTCTTGTACAGTTGATGAACGAATTCAATTTTGGACAGAGTTTGATCTCTTACAAATTTCTACTGTCCAATTTCAAATTTCAAGCCGTGAAGGGCTACTGTTATTTTTTACTAATCCCTGCTAATGGCTTTTTTAAGCTCTCTTATCTCCTTTTTTAGCGCCTTTAATTCATCAGTAGTTACGATATCTGCTTTTTTCAGAAATTCTTTTACGGTCTTTTCCACCCTGTTTTCCAGTTTATCTTGAACTTCATCATATCGTTTAGAAAGATCATCTAAAAACTTTTTCCCGTCTTTTTCGGACATTTTGCCTTTATCAACAAGTTCTTGGGCTAAACCCTCTACTTCATCCTTTGCTAAAAGTGCAAGGCCAATACCCGTAAGCATGGTCTTTTTAATTAAATCAAGCATGATACCCTCCAGTATCTATTTTGGGCGACCGTTCACGCCCGTTCAAAACAAAAAGGTTGCACAATCTGTGTTCTGTAAGCGTTCACAGGTGCTGCAGATGTGCGTGATCAGGGCGACCGGCTATATAGCCTGCTATGCTGGTTGCCCTGATCACGCGCAGGTGCGGTGCCTGTGAACGCTTACCTATTTTAGTTTACCTATAACCGAACTGGCTATGGTATTTTTCTGAATTTCCTTGGTTCCTTCATATATTTCTGTGATCTTTGCATCCCGGTAGAACCGCTCAACTTCATATTCCGTCATGTACCCATATCCACCTAAAAGCTGTATTGCCTCGTCAGCAACTTCCACAGCGGTGCGGGCAGCATACATCTTTGCCATGGATGTCAGTTTAGGATCGATACGGCCCTGGTCAAAATTCCAGGCAGCCTTGTAAGTCATTAGCCTGGCAAGCTCAATTTTTGTGATCATATCTGCAATTTTGTGCTGGGTAACTTGAAACTGTGCAATTTTTTTCCCGAATTGTTCGCGCTTTTTAACATAGTCAAGTGCTCGATCATAGGCTCCCTGGGCTATTCCAAGTGCCTGGGCTGCAACCTGTATCCTGCTTTCATCAAAAAAATGAAGTACATGATAAAATCCTTTGTTTTCTTCTCCAATAAGATTAGACAGAGGCACCCGAACATCCTTTAGTATCACTTCCGTTGTGGACATCGTAGTAATACCCATCTTGTCTCCCACGTCCATGGTCGATAAACCTTCACGGTCCGCCTCAACAAGAATCAAACTTATTCCACGGTAAGATGGTTTGATATCAGAATCGGTCTGGCACATAACGGAATAAAACCCAGCAAGTCCGCCATTGGTGATAAAAGTTTTTCCGCCGTTAACCACCCATTCATCTCCTTCTTTTACAGCAGTAGTATCTACAGATGTAATATCGCTACCGTGATCCGGCTCGGTAAACGCACCTGCAGAAAGCATTCTCCCCTCTGCGACTTCGGGAATAAATTTTTCCTTCATTTCATTACTGCCATAATGGACAATGAGCTCGGAAGCAAAACTGGAAAGGGCAACTGCACTTCCGATACTTGAATCCCCTCGACATAACTCTTCAATAACAAGAATATCTTCCAGGCTGCCAAGTCCCTGCCCGGAATACTCCTCCGGAAAGTGCACTCCAATGAGACCGATTTCCCCGGCCTTTTGCCAAATTTTCTTTGGAAATTCGTGATTTTTTGCTAATTCAAGTGCAAGATCCTTATCGAATTCACCTTTTACGAAATCCCTGACAGCTTTTTGGATATCCTTTTGTGTTTTATTTAGCTCAAAATCCATTCCTATTCCTCCGTTTCTTTTTATTTTTACAGGTTGCCTATTATCAAAATAAATTTTACAGCTACCATATGGAAATGTATATTGCAAGGGATTTAAGCCATACTATTGCGTTAAAGCAGTATATGCAAAAGATGCTTGACTGTTAGATGCAACTGGCCTAATTTATACATACGTGAAAACAAAATGTTCAAACCTTGAACACAAAATTGATGAACTCGTAAAAAGTATAACCGATGGGAGGAAATATTTTATAAAATGCCATTTTCAATCGCACTGGCCGGAAAGGGAGGCACAGGAAAAACCACCCTTGCGGGCCTTTTAATAAAATACCTGGTAAAGACCGGAAAGACACCGATTCTGGCAGTAGATGCCGATTCCAACGCAAATTTCAACGAAGTGCTCGGACTTGAATTTGACCAAACCCTGGGAAATGCCCGGGAAGAAATGAAAAAAGGAATCGTTCCGGGCGGCATGACCAAAGATGTTTTTATGTCCATGAAGTTGGAACAGGCAATTGTAGAATCAGAAGGATATGATCTTATCGTTATGGGGCAACCCGAAGGAGCGGGATGTTACTGTGCTGCCAATACTCTCCTTACAGGCTTTCTGGAAAGATTGACAGACAACTATCCTTATATTGTAATGGATAACGAAGCCGGAATGGAACATATAAGCCGGCTGACTACAAGCAATCCCGATATTCTCCTCGTTGTTTCAGACACATCCAGGCGGGGAATTCAGGCAGCAGTGAGAATTAACAAGCTTGCAAAAGATCTCAATATCGGTGTAGGAAAAAGCTATCTTATTATCAACCAGACAAAAAACGGCTTGCCCGAGGCTGTTTTAAACATTCTTAATGCTGAAGATCTTGAACTGGCAGGAATGATCCCAATGGATAACACCATTTACGATTATGATTTAAACGGACAACCCACCATAGAAATGCCGGAAAATAATCAATCTGTAAAAGCGGCATTTGAAATATTTGAAAAAATTATCAAATAGTTTTATAATGGTGACGGTTCCAACAGTCAGTGATTTTTGGGTATGCCTTGTTTTTAGGTTGGGATACGATCCAAGTTTTTTAATTGCTCCGGGACAGGAATAGATATGAAAAAAACAGGCTTCTTATTTGATCGAAGATATATGCTTCATGAAACAAGTGATTATCATCCCGAAATACACGAAAGACTTGATGCGATTTATAAAGGGATAAATGATGCCGATCTTCTCCCCAAGCTTACCTTAATAAATGGAAGCCGGGCAGACTTAAAATGGGTAGAAGCCGTTCACGATAGAGATTATATTCACAGTTTCCAGGATGCCTGTATGTCCGGGAAAAAAATATTCCGCCATCCGGATAACCAGATGTGCTGCGAAACATTTGAGATAGCGCTGCTGGCTGTCGGGGGCATACTTGATGCTGTAGATATGGTTATGAAAGACGAATTAGACAATGCTTTCTGTGCCGTCCGTCCTCCGGGGCACCATGCGGAAAGATCTGAAGCCATGGGATTTTGCTATTTTAACAACGTGGCAATTGCAGCAAGATACCTTCAGTTACAATGGAAAATAACAAATGTCGGAATCGTTGATATCGATGTTCATCACGGAAACGGCACACAACACATTTTCGAACAGGATCCCAGTGTATTTTATTATTCTATCCATGAACATCCATCATTCGCTTATCCTGGTACAGGCAGGGAATTTGAATACGGCTCAGGCCTTGGGTACGGCTTTACAAAAAACTCTCCGGTTCTTCCGGGCCAAGGGGATTTAGAATACAAAAAACTGATTAAAAAAGACCTTTTGGCCGATTTTGAAAAATTCAGGCCGGAAGTCATTCTTGTTTCGGTGGGCTTTGATGGCCATATGGACGATGACATGTCCGGCATTAAGCTTTCAACCGAATGGTATTCGTGGGTGATGGAAAAAATTTTGGGAATGTCTGACAAATACTCAAACGGCAGGCTTATTACCATACTTGAAGGGGGATACTCGCTCAAACGCCTTCCTGAGCTTGCGAAGAATCATGTGAGCATTTTGTTGGGTGGCTGATTTGACCAACCTTATAATAATTGGAACTGATGTAAGAATTGATGGACTCATAAAAAGTAAAAAAACTTTCTTTTGCGAAACGTTATAAATACCTACATAATTATAAGTGGGGCTTGGAGGAAAAATGTTTGTCGGAAAATCAATGACAAAAAAAGTCATTTCAATCGGTAAAGAAACCGATCTTTTTGAGGCACATGAAAAAATGGTGCAGCACAACATCCGGCACCTTCCCGTTGTCGAAGATGACAATACTTTAATCGGAATAGTAACGGATCGCGATATTCGAAGTGCTCTGCCATATGAGCTTTTTAAAAAGGATGATTTTGAAAAAGAGAAGGAAAAAATTTCGGAGCTTAAAGTAAAAGATATTATGGCAAAAGATCCATTTACAATTTCTCCGTTACATACCATTCAAGATGCCCTCTTGCAAATTCAGGAAAAACGGGTGGGAGCTTTTCCTGTTGTTGATGAACAGGGCAAATTGAAAGGCATTCTTTCTGTTCGGGATCTTCTTCGCACATTCACCAATGTGCTTGGAATCGGAGAACCAGGCACCCTTATATGCCTTCTTGTGGAAGAAAAGATCGGCCAGCTTAAAAAAATTGTGGATACCATTACCGAAGAAAAGATCTCTTGTGGGAGTATTCTGGTGGCCAGATACTGGGAAGAGGGAAAACGGGCTGTATTCCCTTATCTTTTGACTCAAAATGTTGCTCCGGTAAAAAGAAAACTGGAAAAAATGGGCTATAAATTACTTGATCCAATGGAATGGTATATGGATCAGTTGCCAAAAAATGACTGAAGCATATAAAGATCTGTATATATACTATCTTAAAGGTCATTTAGCCTCTAATAGCGAAATTTTTTATAAAGACTTTATCGGCAACTGGGAAGAGGATGAGTTTTCCTTTCTTTTCTTTTCCCGGCCGTCAAAAAAGAAGGTGGAAAATCTTTTAAGTGCTCAACCGCATTTAACCCTTCTTGATAATTATCATATGACATATGATGATTGGCATGGAGAAACTCTTGCTCCTTTCAGAGCAGGCAGGTTTTTCATCACGCATCCTTGGGATAAAATACGGAACAACCCAGATACAGGATCAAATACAGGGCCGGATGAATTTCACATAAGTCTCGACCCTGGTGTTGTGTTCGGTACAGGAACCCATGCCACAACTTACAACTGCCTTGAGGCTCTTGAACTGGCATTTTCCAGTTCAAACGTACAATCGGCTCTCGATCTCGGAACAGGATCAGGCGTGCTGGCAATTGCCGCCGCCAGGCTGGGATGCAAAAAAATTTTAGCTGTTGATAAAAACTTACTTGCTGCCAGGACTGCTGAAAAAAATGTTCAGTTAAATAACGTCAAGCAAAACGTGATGGTGATTCAGGGAGCAGCTGAAATTTTCATAGACAAACCTGCAGATCTTGTGATAGCAAATATTCACTTTGATGTGATGAAAAATCTGCTAAATTCAGAAGGTTTTTTATCAAAAAAATTATTTATTCTGTCAGGGCTTTTGCGCAGCCAGGCAGAAGAGGCTGCGTACACACTGAAACAAAAAGGTGCTGAAATTATAAAAAAATGGGAACGAGACGGTATCTGGCATACTTTTTTCGGAAACATATGCTGAATTTAATTCATTCCGAAAGGTTAAGACATGTATATTAAATGCTGGGGTTCAAGAGGTTCTATTCCCGTTTCAGGAAAAGAATATCTTAAATACGGTGGTGATACAACCTGTCTGGAAATCAGAACAAAGAGCAATGATATCATTATCATTGATGCCGGCACTGGAATCCGACGGCTTGGCAATCTGTTGACTGATGAAAAAAAAAATAAATACCATTTTCTTTTTACCCACGCCCACTGGGACCATGTGATGGGGTTTCCCTATTTTAAACCGCTCTATTCCAAAGATGCCAAGTTCAGGATGCATCGATGCCCCTTTCACGATGAATTCGTGGAAAATATCATCTCTAAGATCATGGCTCCTCCCAACTTTCCTGTTAAATACTCTGATATAAGGGCTGAATTATCTTATGAAGAAGCCCGCCCGATGGAGTTTGAAATCGGCAGCGTTAAAGTCGTTCCCATCGCGATTAGTCATCCCAATGGCGGCAGTGGATACAAATTAATTGAAAATGGCAAGACCTTTGTGTTCTTAACGGATAATGAACTCGGTTTCATCCATCCGGGTGGGCTTCCATATAAAGACTATGTCAACTTTTCTTCAGGAGCAGACCTTCTTATTCATGATGCGGAGTATACACCTGAAGAGTATAAAACATATATTGATTGGGGGCATTCCGTATATACTGATGTTCTCAATCTGGCCATTGAAGCCGGAGTCAAAAAATTAGGCCTTTTCCATCTAAACCAGGAAAGGACCGACCGTGAAATGAATAAAATTGTTAAAGCCAGTGGTAAAATATTAGCTGGAAAGGACAGTAGCATGGAATGTTTTGCCGTTGGATGTAATATGACATTTGAGTTGTAACCTGATCTGGAAAGCAAAACAGCCTTCCCTCCCAGCTTTCCAGCCTCTGTGAAACTCCTTTTTACCAAATGTTTTACTAATTCATCAATAGTAAGAATTAATTATGGACGACCTAATAAAAAGAGCAGCCGAAGATCTTGCTTTAGCAAAAAATGTTGTTGCCTTAACAGGTGCAGGTATTTCTGTAGAAAGCGGAATTCCACCCTTCAGAGGTAAAGGCGGGATATGGGAAAAATTTGATCCCATGGAGTTTGCTCATATCGATGCTTTTATGAAAGATCCTGCAAAAGTGTGGAATGTACTTATCAAAGAGATGAAGGATATCGTTGACACAGCGAAACCAAATGATGGTCATCTGGGTTTGGCCAGACTTGAAGAACTGGGAATCCTAAAAACTGTTATTACGCAGAATGTTGATGGACTTCACCAGAAGGCAGGAAACACGGATGTAATAGAGTTTCATGGAAATTTTGCATGGCAGAAATGCATGATCTGCGATAAACGAGTGGAAACTATCAGTGTAAATATGTCGCAAATACCACCACTCTGTGAGTGCGGAGGCATCTTACGGCCCGAATGCATTTTTTTCGGAGAGATGATTCCATCTAATCACCTACTACATTCCAGGCAGGTCGCTTCCCGGTGTGATATCATGCTGGTAGTCGGAACTTCAGCAGTCGTACAACCCGCATCCTTTATGCCCGTTATGGCAAAACAATCAGGCGCCAAAGTGATAGAAATCAATCCGGAAAAAACCCCTCTGACAGGAGATGTCAGCGACTACCTTATCATGGGAAAGGCCGGGCCTGTAATGAAACAGATCATAGAAGAACTTGAGTCACTCCTATTTTGAGATGTCGGAGAATTCTTCAATCTCCACTCTGTTCAACTGTGCAATAGCCCAATCCCCTGAGCGATCTTTAACAAATAAGTACAAAACTTCACAGCCGCCCCCTATTCTTTGCGTGAAATCCATACAGGCAGAGACAATTATCACCGCTGTGGGAATCTGTTTACTGGGCTGGTTCAGATCTAATCTCAGCAAGATAGCTGCCGTATAAAAGTCCTCCGATATTATTGTTAAGGA
>RCNC010002386.1_pt1 | contig 12554 bp, 7 predicted proteins | sample 2041301 | NCBI WGS metagenome assembly RCNC01 (sample SAMN09708231, study PRJNA481090) | Marine sediment metagenome, whole genome shotgun sequencing project. | biome: marine sediment; feature: ocean; material: sediment; isolation source: Sewage treatment plant 13A marine sediment (STP13A) ... | reverse complement strand
TGCCAAATACCTGAAGCCCTGAGGCCCCAGATCGATGTCATTTGAGATGCGGCACCGTCGACCATCGCCGCATCGATCACCTGTCCCCGGCCTGATTTTGCTGCCTCCAGCATGGCCGACAATATGCCAATGACAAGATATGCACCACCGCCACCCATATCGCCAGCCAGGTTCAGGGGGTATACAGGGTCACCATCTTTTTCGCCAACACTGCCATATACACCGGCCAGCGCTATGAAATTCGCATCGTGACCAACAGTTTTTGCCAGTGGCCCCTGCTGTCCCCAACCCGTCATGCGGCCATAGACAAGCTTTCGATTACGGGCCATGCACTCTTCGGGCCCTAACCCCAGGCGCTCCATCACACCAGGTCGGAAACCCTCAAAAAACGCGTCTGCATCCTTACACAAGTCCAGCACCAACTGCACACCTCGTGGTGTTTTCAGATCCACGCTGACCAACGGCCGACTCCGGTTCATGATGTTGAAACGGGCATCTGCGGCAAAAATCTGTTCTTCTTTAACCGGACGATCGATGCGCAACACACTCGCACCCATATCCGCCAGCAACATTCCGGCAAACTGACCCGGGCCAATGCTGGCAATTTCTATTATTTTGAAGCCTTTTAACGGTCCCATTATGGAATTGATACCCCGGCGAACAAGCGAGTTACCTTAAACCCGCATATTTTACCAGTATCCCGGCCCTGGCTGGTCCATATACAACCGGACTTGGTATTCCCTCAGGCGATAGCTACGGCTATGGCCTTCAGTCCAGCCCGGCGTCCGCTTGTATCTGTCCGGCGCCATTTTCCGGGATACTGGTGAAATATGCGGGTTAGATGCCAATCGTCAAAATTCACGGTCACATTATTGAAAACAGGATTTGTTTACCGTAAATGAGTGTTACGATTCGACATCACGGATATTTTACCTTTTTACCCAATTTGAAGCTTGTAATATGAAACCATTAAGATCCGATACCACCACCAGTGGCGACCGCGCTGCCGCTTCGCGCTCATTATGGCGTGCCACCGGAATGCGCAGTGGTGATTTTGGCAAACCCATTATTGCCATCGCCAATTCCTTCACCCAATTTGTGCCCGGTCACGTACACCTGCAAAACGTTGGCAGCCTGGTGGCCAGTGAAATCGCTGCTGCAGGTGGCGTATCCAAGGAGTTCAATACCATCGCCGTGGATGACGGCATCGCGATGGGGCACGACGGCATGCTGTATTCATTGCCAAGCCGTGACCTGATCGCGGACAGTGTCGAGTACATGGCCAACGCCCACTGTGCTGACGCGCTGGTATGTATTTCCAATTGCGACAAGATTACCCCCGGAATGCTAATGGCCGCCCTGCGTCTGAATATCCCGGCCGTATTTGTCTCGGGGGGCCCGATGGAGGCCGGACGATTGGAGAATGAAGGCAAACCGATACTGCGCGTTGACCTAACCGACGCTTTTTCAGGCGCGGTGAATATGGATGCCTACCCAGGCAACACGCTCGATGATGTGGAAGAAAGCGCCTGCCCCACCTGTGGCAGTTGTTCCGGTATGTTCACCGCTAATTCAATGAACTGTCTGACCGAGGCTCTTGGTTTGTCGCTACCGGGAAATGGTTCATTGCTGGCCACCCACCGTGATCGTGGCGCCCTGTTTCTCGAAGCGGGCCGGTTAATCGTTGAACTGGCCAATCGTTATTACCGTGACGATGATGATTCGGCATTACCAAGATCCATTGCAAACTTCGATGCTTTCAGCAATGCCATGGCTGTCGATATCGCGATGGGGGGGTCGACCAACACGATTTTGCACCTGCTGGCCGCGGCGCAGGAGGCAGAGGTCGATTTTACTATGTCGCACATCGATGCGATGTCGAAGCGCATCCCTCATTTGTGCAAAGTTTCACCTTCCACCCATGATTATTTCATGGAAGACGTACATCGCGCAGGTGGCATGATGTCGGTCATGGGTGAGTTGGAAAAAGCCGGCCTGCTCAAGACAGACGTGTCCATGGTGCATAGCAGTAGCCTCACTGATGCACTGAGCAAGTGGGACATAGGCAGAACTGAAAATACCGATGCGACCAGGCTATATACCGCAGCCCCGGGGGGAGTTCGCACGGTCAAACCTTTCTCACAGGATAATCACTGGGAACTGGACCTGGATCGCAGCGGTGGCTGCATACGTGATTTCGATCATGCTTACAGTTCCGAAGGCGGCCTCGCAGTTCTTTACGGCAACATCGCCGAAAAAGGCTGCATCGTAAAAACCGCTGCGGTGGCAGAAAGCATGTATAAATTCAGTGGCCAGGCGCGTGTCTTTGATGAGATGGAAGTTGCCAATGAAGCGATCCTCAATGATGAAATAAACCCGGGTGACATCGTAATTATCCGTTATGAAGGCCCGTGTGGCGGACCGGGTATGCAGGAAATGCTGGCGCCCACCATGGCGATCAAATCCAAGGGTCTTGGGGAATCCTGTGCGTTGATTACCGATGGTCGTTTTTCCGGGGCAACCGGTGGACTTTCAATCGGTCACATTTCCCCTGAAGCTGCCAGCGGTGGTTTAATCGCTCTGATCGAGGAGGGCGATACGATTGAGATCGATATTCCCGCACGCAATATTCAATTGATGGTCGATGATGATGTACTGGCCCAGCGACGCGCCAACCTTGAGGCCAATGGATCCGAAAACGCTTACCGGCCGGCAGCGCCACGACGGCGACGGGTCAGTAAAGCACTTCGCGCCTATGCGGTATTTGCCAGCAGCGCCGATAAGGGTGGGGTTCGGGACCTGGGCAAAGTAGAAGGTGCCTGACTGTCATTTAACCACTATGGTGTATGAAAATTGTGAGAAGGGTGACCTGTGGAAGGATTCAGCGACCTGTGGAAGACGCGCCTCCCACACTCTCATTTCACTAGCACCTCCTATAATTTTCTCCCACCGCTGTCGCCCGTGATAAAGGAAGAGTGTTGATGTCCCGACTTGACAAGGTTTTAAATATTGAAGACCTGCGGAAGATCGCCCGCCGGAAACTGCCTGCACCATTGTTCAACTATATTGACGGTGGCGCCGATGATGAAACCAATGTGCGCGGCAATATACACGCATATGACAGTGCCAAACTGGTGCCGGAATACCTGATCGATGTCGCTGAAATCGACACTTCCACCCGGGTGCTCGGCCGCGACATATCAATGCCGCTGTTTCTTGCACCCACCGGTATGACCCGCCTGTTCCATCACGATGGTGAAACTGCGGTGTCGAAAGCCGCTGCAGCGGCCGGCACCTATTATTCCCTGTCCACGGTTGGCGCAACAACCATTGAAGACGTGGCCGCAGCCTGTGACGGACCAAAAAGTTTCCAGATCTACGTGATGAAAGACCGCAGCCTGACACGGGAATTTATCCAGCGCTGCAAGGACGCCAAATTTGACTCGCTGACACTGACCGTTGACATACCGGTGGCCAGCAACAGGGAGCGTGAACTACGTTATGGTTTTACGCTGCCGCCAAAACTCAACCTCGCCGGTATTGCAGGTTTTGCGGCCCGGCCGGGCTGGGTTTACCGCGCCCTTACCCATCCGCAGGCCAAGCTCGCCAACGTCGCCCATAAAATCCCTGAAGGCAGTTCACAAAGCACCTCGCTGATGGAGTATATCGCCAAACAGTTCGATCCTTCGGTCACCTGGGACGACCTCGAATGGATGATTTCAGAATGGGGTGGCCCGTTTGCCGTCAAGGGCATTCTTTCGGCTTCCGACGCACGCAAAGCGGTTGATAGTGGTGTCTCTGCCATCATGGTATCAAACCACGGTGGCCGTCAGCTGGACGGGGCCGTCTCAGTTTTCGAGGCACTCGGCCCAATCGTTGATGAGGTCGGTGGCGAATGTGAAATCATATGTGATGGTGGCATTCGTCGCGGCACCCATGTATTGAAAGCACTGGCTCGTGGTGCCACGGCCTGTTCCATAGGCCGGCCTTACTTATACGGTCTGGCCGCAGGTGGCCAGGCGGGTGTCGCAAAGGCGCTGGAATTACTGCGTGCAGAAATTGAAAGGGGTATGGGCCTGATTGGCTGCAGAAACATCAGCGAGATCGGCAAAAAACACATAATCTGACTGTAGGAGGCGCGTCTCAATCCTCTCCCACAGGTCTCTCAATCATCCCATAGTGTCCTTGCCTGCTCCAACCACAAGCATCTGCCATTTTTATCACCTGCAAAAACGGACTCTACGGGGAAAGATCAGCTCTTATCTCGACCAGCTTATCTTTCACCACCGCAGCATTAAAGCTGCCCATCCGAACCAGGATTTTCTGACCCGCGTGCAAACCTTCCAGCACAGGATCTTCAAACAGATAAACTGCCTCGGGTTTACTCAGGTAAACAGGACCCGGCACATCGGGGGTCTCAAGCAAATTGTCGATCACTTCCACCATACGATCATGAAATGATCCTTCACCACCATTTTCTTCCCATGCCTGTTGTAGCAGCGGGTAATAACGCCGGTAGAGTGTCAGCAGTTCAGCGCTGTCCACTTCCTTCACCATCGCGACATAACCGTCATAACGAGCGAAATTCTCTGCACTCATTACCACCGTATCGCTGCCTTTTACGACGATGAACTCGTCGGCGGCCGGTTTGATCGGATTAATCTGGCCAGGCACCTGTTTGCTGGTCAGGCTATCCACCACGACCACAAACCTGCTGACAACCTCGTTTTTGATCAAAAACTCGGCCAGTTGGTCAGAACCCACCATTCCGCCCAAGGCCTGCTTAAGCCCGGTATCACTTTCATTCAGAGGCGGCAGTGGCTCCGGGATACCGACCGGTTCTGGTTCAGTTTCAGGTTGCTGGTATGCCACCTCATTTTCGGACTGTGTTTCAGGGGTCGCCACGGATTCAATGGGTATTGCCGCCGGCACAATCGGTGGCGGCAAATCATGTATGACTTCCGGTTCCTGGGTGAAGAAATACCATCCAGCTACCCCGAAGATGATGGCAAGAAATAAGAAGGGAACGGTTTTTTTCATGGTAATGCGCCGGTAGATTGAGTATGTACTTCTTGTGACCCCGCCGTGCTGCTTGCAGTTCAACGGTTATGAATAATGCTCATTATTCAATAGTTTCCCTTGCACCACGCTGCGGGTCTGGTATATTGCCTTCGCTCTGAAAACAGTTATAAGACACACGGGAAAATCCAGGAATGCTCAGAACCCTGTCACTTAATATGACGGTAACAAAATGCTTACTGTTCATCACTATCATAGCAGCAGTGTTGATACTGCCGGCATCGGCCATGGCAAGAACCGCCATGATCGCGACGCCATTAGGCAATATCGAAATTGAACTGCTGGAGGAAGATGCCCCCAATACGGTTGCCAACTTCCTTGAATATATTGAGAACGACAAGTACGTCAATTCCTTTATTCACCGCAGCGTGTCTGGGTTCGTCATCCAGGGTGGCGGGTTTATCATAACGGGCCCCAATACTACGCCTGGCATCGTTGCGTTTCCTCCGGTGGCAAACGAATTCAAGATCTCCAATACCCGTGGCACCATAGCCATGGCCAGGCGCGGTGGCCAACCTGACAGTGCCACCAGCCAGTGGTTTATCAACCTCGCCGATAACTCGCAAAACCTGGATAGTGTGGATGGCGGCTTTACGGTTTTTGCCAGGGTCGTCGGCGATGGCATGCAGGTGGCAGATGCCATCAGTGAACTGCCAATAACCGCGGGAAATCCACCATTTCAGGAACGACCGACCATCAACTTTACGCCTGGTGACCCGGTGCTTGAAGAAAACCTGGTCACAACAGCGATCTCTTCAGAACCACCCCTGGTAGAAGCACCATTTGTCATGAACCCGGGGTTGAACGACGCCTGGTATAACCCTTTGACCGACGGGCAGGGATTCTTCGTCACGGTGTTTCCTGACCTGGGCGTTGTCAACCTGGCCTGGTTCACCTACGACACCCAACTGCCGGCAGATGACGCCAGCGCCAATCTCGGCGATGCCGGCCACCGCTGGATAACCGCACTCGGCACCTTTGATGGCAATACGGCCGTTTTGAATATCGATATTGCCTCGGGTGGATTGTTTGATGACCCGACCACCGTCCAACACACCGACCCGGTTGGTTCGGCGGGAACGATAACACTGACTTTTGAAGATTGTGCTTCGGGTTTTATCGAGTATGATATTCCTTCAATTGGCCAACAGGGAAGCATTGTGGTTCAGCGTATTGCCAATGACAATATAGCGCTATGTGAGGCTCTCTCAGGAGAATAAAAACTGTGCAGGCGTCTGCACTTCCTATAAAAGGGTGTCTTCGGTTTATCCTGGTTCTGGCTGCCAGCATCAGCCTTAATGGTTGGAGTCAACAAGACCCGGGGCAGGACCCGAGTATCTACGAACGCGTATGGGCCGTGCCGGTCCTGTACCAAAATACCGATAACGCCACCCTACAATCCTTTTCGCTAATTGGCCGTTACCATGGCCAATACTGGAATGTGAATGCTGACCAGGGCGATGCCAATGACTGGGAAAATCGCCGCAAAATTGTTGGCTTCAGCTCCCGGTGGTTTCAGGACTTCACCTTACAGGCACAAATGTTTTTGCAAACCGACGGTGGATCACTTTATGGCGGCCTGTACGAGGGCTTTATCAAGTGGGCACCAGCAGGTACTGATTTTTCCCTCAGTGTCGGCCGTCTGGATTATCTGTTCACGGGCTTCGAGCGCAGCAAGTCCTCAAAAAAGATCAATGTCATTGAACGCGGCCTGCTGGTCAATCAAATCATGCCGGCCGAAGTCGTTGGCGCACACCTAAAGGGGAAAAAAGGTCGTTTTTCCTACCACGCTGGTTGGTTCAGCCGCGGTATTGAACAGGAATTCGATGATTTTAATACCGGCTCAGCCACGGTGGTAGGTGGCAGCTACGATACGCCCTTGTTTTACAAAGAGGGCAGTTTGCACGTGGATTATCTGCACAGCGCGGGTAAATCCGAAGATAATGCGTTCAGACCCTATCGCAATGTTGTCTCGCTATGGCACCGGGGTGAGAGTGGCCGGCTTGGGATGGGTGTCGACCTGACGTATGCTGAGCCACTTGAAACCGATGGTCATGTTTTTGGTTTAACTATCGAACCCACCTGGATGCTGCTCAACGAAGTCTTCGGCAACAATGACCCGCTACAACTCGCAGTGCGCTACCAATACGCCAGCAGCAGTGAAGATAATGGCCTGAGTCTGCAACGCCGGTACGAACAGAAAGTAACCCAGGGCAACGGTGATCGCTACCAGGCCTTATACACGGGACTAAATTATTACCTGTACTCTCACAAGCTAAAACTCATGGCAGGCGGCGAGTATGCTCAGATGAAAGATGCTGCGGGTGACGGTGGCAAATACAACGGCTGGACCTGGTTTGGAGCGATCAGGCTATATTTTTAAAAACCTGAAATTCATATATGCCGGGTTGAGTTAGATTTTTCGGTCATTTGAGGCGAATAGCACCGCTATTTAACGAGAATGAGCGGAAAATCTGGCCAAACTCGGCTTTTCCGCAGCAGGTCATGTTAAATCCGACAGGCTGCTCGATGCCGGTAGGTGAAATATGCGGGTTAGCTCTTATGGGTTCCAGCCCCCACCGAGGGCTTTGTAGAGGGTGACATAAGAGACCAGTTGCTCGCGACGGGTTGATGAGGCAAGTAATTCGGCGCGGAACAGGGATCGCTCTGATTCCAATACTTCGAGATAAGAGGTGACCCCGCCATCATAACGGGCCCGCGATAACATGGCTGCACTTGTGGCCGCTTTTTCCTGGCTTTCCCGGGCGATGACCTCGGACTCATAGGTACTCACGCTGATCAGGGAATCTTCGACCTCCCGTAAGGCCTGCAATACGGTCTGTTCGTAGCTGAGCAAAGCCTGTTCGGTTCGGGCAACCTCAATTTCAACACGCCGTTTATTGCGGCCGGCATTAAACACCGGTGCGATCAGGCCGGCGCCTAAACCCCAGGTTTTATTGTCACCGGAAAAGAAACCGGAAAGCTCCGGGCTTGCCAGCCCAAGCGTACCGGTCAGGCTTAAGGATGGAAAACGGATCGCTTCGGCAACCCCGATACGTGCAGTTTGTGCGGCAAGCTGCTGTTCTGCAACACGTACATCCGGTCGCCGTTCAAGCAACTCGGATGGCATACCTGCAGGTATATTTGGCTTTTCAATTGAATAGATATCAGCCCGTCCGGGCGAACCCGCATCCGTCGAAGAAGCAGCCATCAGGCGGTCAAGCACATTGTGTTCACCCAACAGGACATTGAGCAAATTCTCAGCAATGACCTTCTCCCGCTGAAGCGAAACCAGTTCTGCCTCCGCATCGTATTTTTCAATCTGTGCCTGGTTGACATCAATCAAAGCTACCGTACCCTTATCGAATCGCGCCTGGATAATTCCCAGGGAATCATTCCGGGTTCGCAGGGTTCGTTCCGAAATTGCAACACGGGCCTCAATATCCAGTAATAACAGGTACGCAGATGCCACGTCCGCGATCAGCGTGATTTGTACACTGTTACTGGCTTCTACGGTTGCCAGCAACTCCGCTCTTGCGGCTTCGGTAGAGCGTCTTAACTTGCCCCACAAATCCAGCTCGAAAGAAAGGTTACCCGCCAGCACAAAGTTATTACTGACACCCGTGATAAATGATGTTCCGGAAACCGAATTACCACGATTGGCACCGGCGGCTACTTCAAATTGCGGGTACTGGTCTGAACGTACAAAGCCCAGGGTAGCCCTGGCTTCTTCAATACGGGAAACAGCGATTGCCATATCCTTGTTCTGTTCCAGCGCGACTCTGACCAGCGAATTGAGCTGCTCATCACCAAACAGTTGCCACCAGTTCAGGTTGGCAATGGATATACCAATGTCAGTGGCTTGTTGGTAAGCCTCCGGCATCGGGGTTTCCGGGCGTTTGTAATCCGGACCCATGGTGCAGCCGGCAACAATTAACGTACCGGATAGGGTCATTGCCATCAGCCAGCCACGTGTATTCATGCGGACTCGCCTTTTTGCTTGTCACGCCCACTTAAGCGTTCAACCATCACAAACAATGCCGGCACCACCAACACGCCGAGGACCGTCGCTGCCAGCATGCCGGAAAATACCGTCATACCCATAACCTTTCGTGCCTCGGCTCCCGCTCCACTGGCCACCAGCAAAGGCACCACACCGAGGATAAAAGAGAACGCCGTCATCAGGATCGGCCGAAAACGTTCACGGGCCGCTGCCAACGCCGCATCCAGTGCCGACATGCCTTCATCGGTTTTCATCTTGGCAAACTCAACGATCAGGATGGCATTTTTAGCCGACATGCCGATCAACATCACCAGGCCGATCTGTGCAAATACGTTGTTCTGGTAACCCGGCAGAAACAGACTGCTCAGCCACAAACCCAACATGGCGCCGAAAATGGCAATCGGTGTACCGAGCATGACACCCATTGGTAATGACCAGCTTTCATACTGGGCTGCGAGAATCAGGAAAACAAACAACAGGGCCAGCACAAAGACCTGTGAACCGGAACCGGCAGCGGCTTTTTCCTGAAAACTCATGGCATTCCAGGAATAGGTCATGCCATCGGGCAGGTAATTTTTTGCCACCTCTTCCAGCGCATTCAATGCCTCGTCAGAGCTATATCCCGCTGCTGGTGCGCCGGAAATTTCAGCGGAACGGAACAGGTTAAAGCGATTGGTAAATTCAGGCCCTTGTGTATCTGACGTGCTGACCAGCGTCGACAATGGCACCACTTTGCCACTGGCACCACGCACAAAGAAATAACGGATATCATCCGGTGTGCTGCGGTACTCGGGTTCAGCCTGCACGTAAACCTTGTATAAACGCCCGAATCGATTGAAATCATTGACATAAGCACCACCCAGGAACGCTCCCAACGCAGTATTCACATCTGCCGGTGAGACCCCCAGCTTCAGCACCATGTCAGTATTAACTTCGGCAAAAATCTGCGGCACATTGGCACGGAACATCGAATTGATGGTGCCAATTTCCGGTCGTTCACGCGCCGCTGCAATAAAACCATCGGCCTGGGAGGCCAGGTAGGCCGGTGTATTGCCGCTACGGTCCTGCAACATCATGCTAAAGCCAGAGCCGGTACCAAGACCGGGAATCGCAGGTGGACCAAATGCAAATGCGATGGCACCCGGAACGCCTAAGGCCAGTTGTCCGTTAATTTTTCTGATCAGATCGTTAACGTGAAGCCCGTCTTCACTCCTTTCTGACCAGTGTTTCAGGGAGACAAAGAAAAAAGCATTGTTGGGTGAAAGTGACGAGGTCAGCAGGCTGTAGCCCGCGACCGCTGTTACCGAGCCAACACCTTCAGTGGCAATTAATATGTTTTCAACCTGGGCCGTGATCACATCGGTACGCTCTAGCGATGCAGCGTCGGGTAATTGCACATTAACGAGGAAATAACCCTGGTCCTCTTCCGGCACAAAACCGCCGGGCACCATAGAGAACAGGCCACTCATCAGGAATATCACGGCTACCATCGCCGCCACGCTGACCATCAATTTGCGTGAGAACAAGCCTGCAACCTTCATATATCCATTGGTGGTGCGGTCAAACATGCTGTTGAAACGCCGGTAAAACGGTGTCAGCCAGTTATCTTTCTGCTGCGACGGCGGTCTCAGTAACAAGGCACTCAGTGCCGGGCTCAGGGTCAATGCATTGATCGATGAGATGGCCACGGAAATGGCGATGGTAATCGCGAATTGCTGGTAAAGACGCCCGGTAATACCGCCCATCATGGCCACCGGTACAAACACGGCGATCAGGGATAAGGAGGTTGCCACGATCGGACCGGACACTTCTTTCATCGCTGCAATCGTGGCCGCAACTGGCTTTAAGCCCTTTTCCATTTTGGCAGTGACGGCTTCGACAACAACGATAGCATCATCAACCACGATGCCAATAGCCAGCACCAGGCCGAGCAGGGACAGGGTGTTGATCGAAAAACCCAGTAAAGGAAAAACCGCGAATGTACCAATCAAGGAAACCGGTACGGCCAGTGTCGGAATCAGTGTCGCCCGCCAGTTTTGCAGAAAAATAAACACCACCAAAATTACCAGCACCATGGCCTGCCAGAGGGTGGTAATGATCTCGTTAATACCTTCTTCAATGGCAAGCGTGGTATCCAGCGAAACCAGGTAATCCAGGTCGTCCGGGAAATCCTTTGCCATCTCCTCCATGACCGCCTTGATTTCACCGGCCACTTGCAGGCCATTCGCACCCGGCAACTGGTAGATAGACAGGATTGCTGCCGGCCCGCCATCAAGACGACTGATGGCGTTATACGAAAGCGTACCAAGTTCAACCCTGGCGACATCCTTGATACGTACCTGTGAACCATCGGGATTCGAGCGCACCACAACGTTACCGAATTCCTCGGCCGTGGACAGGCGACCCTTGGTGCGCACCTGGTAGGTAAATTGTGTTCCCGCGACCGCCGGTGGCCCGCCAATCTGGCCCGCGGGGGCAATGACATTCTGTTCACGAATGGCGTTGGTAATATCGGGAACGGTCAGACCCAGCTTGGCAAGCTGGTCCGGTTTGACCCAGATACGCATGGCATAATCACTGCCACCGAGCACACTGGCCTGGCCTACACCCTTAATACGGGCGATGGCATCGAGGATGTTGATGGTCAGGTAGTTACTTTGAAAGTTCTGGTCATAACTGCCATTGGGTGAATACAGACTCACCAGCAGCAATGGGAAAGAAAGTTTCTTTTTAACTGTTACGCCGAGGCGCTTTACTTCTTCGGGAATACTGGCGGTTGCCTCCGATACGCGGTTCTGAACCAGGACATTGGACATATCCAGGTCGGAGCCAACCTCGAAAGAAACGGTCAGGGTCATGGTGCCGTCATTTGAGTTGACGGACTTCATGTACAACATGTTCTCTACGCCATTGACCTTTTGCTCCAAAGGCGTGGCAACCGATTGCTCCACTGCTTCTGCATTGGCACCGGTATAGGTTGCCGAAACCGAAACTTCGGGGGGTGTGATCTCAGGATACTGAGAGACAGGCAAGCCACTAAGTGAAACCACGCCTACCAGCACGATAATAATCGCAATTACCATCGCCACTATGGGCCGGCGTACGAAAAACTCAGCCATTATTTCAGCCTAGCCCTGAACAGGCTGGGGATCGACCTGCATACCCGGCCGGACTTTTTGAAAGCCTTCAACAATGATGGTTTCACCACCCTCGAGTCCGGAATCAACGACAACATTGTTTCCCACTGCCGGACCCAACTCAATTTCCACCGCTTCAACCTGGTTTTGCTGATTGACCGTAAACACGCGGAACTTGCCCTGCATTTCGATCACTGCTTTGCGTGGGATTACCACGGCGTCTTTTATCTTCCGATATTGCGCCCTGATTCGCGCAAACTGACCGGGAAGCAGCACCCGCTTGGGGTTGGGGAAAGAAGCTTCGAGCGTATAGGTACCGGTTTCAGCACTGATTG
>RCNC010002385.1_pt1 | contig 12556 bp, 10 predicted proteins | sample 2041301 | NCBI WGS metagenome assembly RCNC01 (sample SAMN09708231, study PRJNA481090) | Marine sediment metagenome, whole genome shotgun sequencing project. | biome: marine sediment; feature: ocean; material: sediment; isolation source: Sewage treatment plant 13A marine sediment (STP13A) ... | reverse complement strand
AACATTACAACATTGTAATCTTTACGAAAGGGTAGCGTAATGATTACCGGTTATAATTCATCTGTGATGGCGTCGTAAAAAGTCCGATCTATTGCGTTGTAGGTTTTTTTACAGACACTCGACATACCACATGTATGGTCGAGTACCTGTAAAAAACACTACGCCTCGGAGTCTGCACTTACCTGTATATCAAACTTTTTAACTTAGCCATCTGAGGCTTGATTGACCTTTTTACGAGTTTATCATCCATTAAGACAGGTGGTATCCCAATAACCACATAGAAATCAAAGCAATCGAAGATACTGCAGCTGGCCTAAAGGAGCACACATGTTTGAAAAATCGCCCCAGTCATCGACACAACTTAGCAATCTATCAGTACTGCCTGAGAACCGCCATGATGATATCTACAATTCGATCCAGACAATTAATGAGGCTGTCAAAAACAGTTCAGGCTGGGTCTCTCTGCTGAGAAACGAGATGACTAAAACTATCATCGGCCAGGAGCAATTAATTGAAAGATTGCTGGTCGGCCTGCTTACGGGAGGTCATATCCTCCTTGAGGGACTACCGGGCCTTGCAAAAACGCTGGCGGTAAAAACCCTGGCCAGGGCTGTGCAGACAGACTTCAGGCGTCTCCAGTTCACTCCGGATATGCTTCCCGCAGATATCATGGGAACAGAAATTTACAATCCCCAGCAAACCAGTTTCGAGGTTAAGCAAGGGCCTATCTTCGCCTCACTCATTCTGGCAGACGAGATTAACCGCGCTCCGGCAAAGGTACAGTCAGCACTTCTTGAGGCAATGCAGGAAAAGCAGGTAACCATAGGAAAGCAGAGCTTTCAGCTCCCCGAGCTTTTTCTGGTACTTGCCACCCAGAACCCCATTGAACAGGAGGGCACCTATCCCCTGCCGGAAGCCCAGATAGATCGTTTCATGCTCAAGGTAATCGTTGGCTATCCGACCATTACCGAAGAGAGACGTATTCTCGATGCGTTTGATCTGACCGACTCCGAAACCAGTGTCATGCCGGTTGCCAGCCCGGAGGATATTCTGAGTGCAAGAAAAGTAGTCAACACTATCTATATGGACGATAAGATAAAAGATTATATCGTATCCCTTGTCTATGCGACTCGTGATCCCGGGTCCTTCCAGCTTGACCTACATGACTATATTGAAACCGGTGCTTCGCCACGGGCAACGATTAATCTGAAAGCGGTCTCCCGCAGCCTTGCCTTCCTCGCAGGCCGGGGCTACGTGACTCCGGACGATGTAAAAAGTGCAGCTCTGGACGTTATGCGCCATCGACTCCGCATCAGCTATGAGGCAGAGGCAGAGGGTATCAGCAGTGAGGATATCATCAGAAAAATTCTGGATACCGTCCCGGTTCCATAACATTTTCCCCCTCGCTATGGATACACAACTCACTAAAGAAATCCTCAAAAAAGTACGCCAGGTAGAGGTTCGCACCAGCAGACTGGTTAATGACAGTCTTGCAGGAAGCTACCAGTCCGTATTTAAAGGCCGGGGAATGAATTTTGATGAGGTGCGTGAATATGTCCCCGGAGACGACATTAGATCCATAGACTGGAATGTCACCGCCAGAACAGGTATTCCGCATATCAAAAAATTTACAGAAGAAAGAGAATTGACCATCATGCTGATGATCGATATCAGCGGTTCCGGAGATTTTGGCTCAACCGACTCTTCGAAACGGGAAATGATGGCGGAACTTGGCTCGGTTCTGGCCTTCTCAGCAGTAAAAAATAACGACAAGGTAGGCCTCATTCTTTTCACCGACTTTGTCGAACTCTATATTCCTCCCCAGAAAGGAAAGACGCACATACTGAGGATCATAAGAGAGATCCTGTTTTTCCACCCTCAGGGAAAAAACACAGACCTGAAGCTGCCCCTTGATTTTATCAATCGGGTGATAAGGCGAAAATGTGTCAGCTTCCTTATCTCTGATTTTTGCCTGCAGGGAGACTTTGAAGAAACGCTCCATGACCTGCAGCCAAAGCTGCAGATTTCCAACAAACGGCATGATCTCATTGCGGTGATTGTCTCAGATCCGAGAGAATTTGAGCTTCCCGATGTGGGCTGGTTGACCCTTGAAGATGCAGAAACCGACGAACAGGTTGAACTCAATACCTCCGACCCGAACATCCGGCAGCAATACAGCGAGCGTGCAAAAATCAGACAAAGATCATTGCAGAGAACAATCCGGTCTGCTGGAATAGATATACTCAATCTATTCACTGACGCTCCGTATATCCCCCCTTTGCTCAGTTTTTTTGGTGCCAGAAAAGGGAGAAATGCATAATGAAAAACCTGCCTGTTCTGTTTCTTCTGCTTATCTTTCTTCTACCTCTTACCTCATTTGCAGCCGGGGGCAACGATGAGACGCTGACCCTGCTAAACCAGCAGCCAAAAAATACTACCCCGCTGCAACAGACGCAGGTAACCGGACAACCCCAGGAATTACGAGATATTCATGGACCTGTGGAACTACAGAAACAGTCCAGGACTCTGGTATATGGAATTATTATCACTCTTTTACTCCTCCTTCTTTTAGCTGTTGTACTGTTTATAAAGAGAAAGAAAAAACCTTTGCCCATACGAATCCCTCCCTGGGAGAAAGCTCTCTCCGAACTCACCGAGGCAAGACAGTTACTCTCTTCCAATATGGCACTGCGCTATATGAACAGTGTTTCTCTGATACTTCGAAACTATGTTGAATCCCGTTTTGCTATCAAATCAACACGACAAACCACAGGAGAATTTCTTACCAACCTGAATACATCATCTGCAGATCCGGTAATAAGGAACTGCAGGGATGAACTGCAAACCTGCCTTGAACAGTGTGACATGGCAAAATTTGCCCACCATATTCCTCTGCAGCAGAACATGGAAATGATGGAGAGTGCTATTATCGCCTTTGTAGAAAAAACCAGGCCAAATCCGGAACAAAAAGGAGAAACGCCATGAGATTTCTCCACCCGGAATTCCTCTGGCTCCTCACCCTTGTACCACTCTTTGCCCTGCTTTTTGGCAAAAGGGGTGCTGCTCCTGCTCTCACATTTTCTTCAATTTCCCTTGCTGCGTCTCTGGCAAGTGCCAAAAAAGCCCGACCGGGAATTTTTCTCCTCCTTCTGCGCCTGGTCGTGTTTTTTCTTTTAATTCTAGCACTTGCCAGACCGCAGCAAGGGAATAGTACTACAGAAATCGAGGCCAGCGGCATAGACATCCTCCTGGCGGTAGATGTCTCAGGCTCGATGGAGGCAATGGACTTTACCCTGGCAGGAAAGCCCGCTAACCGACTGGAAGTGGTAAAAAAAGTTGTAGATGAATTTATCCAGCAACGGCCCAATGATCGTATCGGCCTTTTAGCCTTTGGAGGGCGCCCCTATCTGGTCAGCCCTCTAACCCTTGACCATGACTGGCTGCAAAAGAGACTTGAGTCCCTGCAGATTGGGATGGTTGAAGATGGTACGGCCATCGGTTCTGCAATCGGATCCGGTACAAACAGGCTGAGGGATAAAAAATCCAAGTCGCGAATTCTGATCCTTCTCACCGACGGTATGAATAACAGTGGACGTATTCCTCCTCTTATCGCTGCTGAAGCCGCAGAAACACTGGCTATCAAGGTATATACCATCGGCGCTGGTACCAGAGGGGAGGCACCCATACCGGTGACCGACCCCTTAGGCAGACGTCGGCTTATTAAGGCCAGAGTTGACATTGATGAAGAGACGCTGACAAAGGTTGCCGAGCTGACAGGAGCCCGTTACTTTCGTGCAACAGACACTGCTTCTCTTGAAAAAATATATAAAGAGATAAATAAAATGGAGACTACCACAAGAACAATTAAAAAATTTGAACATTACAGGGAGCTCTTCCCGCTCTTTATCCTGACAGCCCTGATACTGCTTTGTGCTGAAATTGTCCTGTCCCGTAAAAAACTTCCATAGCGAGGCCGATTAATAATGAATTTCGCCCAACCGCTCTGGCTGATTGTTGGATTTGGTGTCTGTATAGCCCTCTCACTGCTCATCTGGGTTCTACAGGAACGCAGGACGGCTGTGCTGGCAAAATTTGCCGCCCACCAGCTGCTCAGCAGACTCACCAGGAATATCTCAAGCCGTAAGCGACAAATAAAAAACGTCCTCATTATTGGTGCTGTATTTATGTGTTTTGTGGCTCTTTCACGCCCCCAGTACGGCTTTAAATGGATTGACGTAAAACGTAAAGGTATTGATATACTCTTTGCCCTGGATACCTCAAAAAGTATGCTGGCCCAAGATATTAAACCCAACCGACTGGAGCGGGCCCACTATGCCATTCTCGATTTTGTCAGACAGCTCGAAGGGGACCGGGTAGGACTTATGCCCTTTGCTGGATCAGCCTTTCTTATGTGTCCCCTCACCCTTGATTATAATGCATTTGAGCATTCTCTCTCTGCAGTGACAGCCGACATTATCCCCCGGGGTGGAACCGACATTGCTGCAGTCATCAACACCGCAGCGACGACCCTCAGCAATAGTGCAAACCATAAAATCCTGATTCTTATTACAGATGGTGAAAACCTGCAGGGGGATGCTCTTCAGGCCGCAGCCGACGGTGCGGAGAAAGGGCTGACCATCTATACTGTTGGTGTGGGCACTCAGGCGGGTGAACTTATCCCCTTACCAGAAGGGGGTTTTGTAAAGGACAGGCAGGGAAAATTTATCACTTCAAAACTTGATGAACAGACACTTGGACAGATTGCTGAAAAAAGCGGTGGGCTCTATGTCCCGCTTGGCAGCAGTGGAGAAGGGCTGGAAACCGTCTATCAGCAAAAACTCTCACTCATCCCCAAAGAAGAACTGGCGGAAAGAAGACAAAAAGTCCCCCTGGAGCGGTTTGAATACCCCCTGGCGCTTGCGATAATTTTACTCATCTGTGATTTCCTCCTGAGTGAGAGAAAATCAAAAAGAACCCTCTCCCTGCCACTGATAAAATCGGTAAGCCGCAGGGTCCGCCGAAAAGGCAGTCTCCTTATTCTTGCTCTTTTTCTCACTTCAGGACTGCATACGAAGGCCCATAGTTCAGAGGGGGAAGAAGCCTACAACCGGGGTGATTATATTGCGGCCTCCGAATATTACAGCCAACAGCTTCTGGCGTCCCAGGATGATCCGAAACTACACTATAATTTTGGCGCAGCTGCCTATAAAAACAATATGTTTGATGATGCCATTGCGTCATTTTCCAAAGCCCTGGAGAGTAATAATATCGATTTGCAGAAAAAAGCCTATTATAATCGAGGCAATTCTTATTATCGTAAAGGGTTGGAGATGGTACAGAGTGACCCACAGTCAACGGTGCCGCAATGGCAAAAAGCACTGGAGTCTCTGGAAGCCGTTCTGAAACTGTCCCCCGATGACGACGACGCAGCCTACAACCATGACATGATTAAAAAACAGCTGGAAGAATTACAGAAACAGCAGGAGCAGAAACAGCAGGAACAGGATAAAAATAATCAGGAAGAGGATAAGAAAAAAGGCGACAAAAAACAAAACAGCAGCCAGAAGCAGTCATCTGAGAAGAAGAAGGCGGAGGAAGAAAAGAATAAAAGCCAGGCCCAGGAGAAAGATCAGAAGAGTAACCAGGACAATGTGAACCAAGCGTCAAAGACAGATGAGCAAAAGGCTGAGGAAAATAATAAAGAAAAACAGGCGGCGATGGATGCACAAAGACAACAACAGGGAAAAATGACAAAAGAAGAGGCCGAAAGACTGCTCAATGGTCTTAAAAACGAGGAGGGTGAACTCAACTTCGTTCCCCTGGATAGTAGCACGGAAAACAATTCCAGTGTGAGGGATTGGTGATGCTGCGTCCCGGTTGCTCTACTCTTTTTTTATATACGGTAATGTTCCTTCTTATCCCATTTTCGGCCCATGCCGAAATAACGGTGGAAACATCTCTAAGCGCTCAATCTTTTCCTGTTGACCGCGCAGCACAATTGACCATTACGGTTTCCGGAGCCCGTTCCGCAGACATACACATGGTGGAAATAGACGGACTCCGCTTTCATAACCGGGGTCAGTCAAGCCAGGTAAATATAATAAACGGCAGCTATTCTTCCTCCATCTCAAGTAAATTTATAATACAGGCACTTAAGTCCGGGACATACACGATTCCGCCACTTTCAGTCACCGCAGGTAAGAAGACAATACAAACCAGGGCTATCACCTTTGAAGTAACCTCAGTCGGCCAGAACCAGATCTCAAAAAACGGCAAAACAAAGGGATCCACCGATGAGGATGAAATAGCATTTATTCGACTTACGGAAATCTCCAGACACTACAGCGGAGAAGTAGTGCCAATGACTATCAAGGCATATTTTAATCAGAAGTATCGGGCAAACATCAATTCCCTGCCTGTTCTCAAGACAGATGGAGTAGTCATGGCTCCTCTGAGTAACCAGCCTGAACAGAGCCAGGAAGAGCTGGGTGCGAAAATCTATTCGGTTCTGAGCTGGGACACGACTTTATCCGGAATAAAAACCGGTAATCACCCTATATCTTTTGAACTTGATGCCACTCTAAATCTTCCCCAGCAACGGAGAATGTCGACTTTTGGCGGCAGCAGTCTTTTTGACGATTCATTTTTTAATAACTTTTTTGGTGGTTTTCAGCAAAAACCGATCAAAGTAGTCAGTCCGGAACTTCACTTTGAAGTAGCCGAGCTTCCAACTGCCGGTAAACCTGAAAATTTCACCGGCGCCATTGGAAATTTCCAGCTTACAACCAGTGCATCACCCCGACAGGTTGAGATTGGTGAGCCGATAACTCTGACAATTGAATTTAGAGGCAAAGGTAATTTTGACAGGGTGGAGTCTCCGGTTTTTCCAACAACTCCCAGCTGGAAGACCTATTCCCCCACTTCGAACTACTCCAGTAAGGAAAATATTTATTCAGGAAAAAAACAGTTCGAACAGGCCATAGTCGCAAAAAGCGGTACACTCCAGCACATCCCCGCCCTTTCATTCAGCTATTTTGATCCAGAAAAAGAAATCTATACAACCATTACCAGCGAGCCCATTGCAATCAAGATCACGGAACCGGATATCCCTATCAATCAGCAGTCACCGGTTCAAGCTGCAGCAGCATCGAATGAACCGCAACCGGCTCAGACTGCCGCCCCGGTACCAGGAATCAGCGGCCTGGTCCCCATTCATCTGGAAACAGGAAAATTTTATCAGAGTATAACACCTCTCTATAAGCGGGTATGGTTTCTTTCCAGCGTCGCCTGCTGTGTTCTTCTCCTGCTGGTCGTTTTATTTTTTAATATCCATAGTCGAAATATGGCAAAACATCCCGAATTGCAGCTGCAGAAACAGAGAAGCCGGCTCCTGGCTGAAAGCCTTACTAAAATCTCAGAGGCGAAAAAATCAGGTGACAGTTCGCTCTTTCTTGCCCTTTGCCGGCAAACCATACAACAGCAGCTCGGTCTGCTGTGGAATGTTGAGGGAGCCGCTATCAGCCTGACTGGTATCAAAAACAGGCTCGATTCCCAGACACCCCTCATAGAGATTTTCCAGGCTGCCGAACAATCCGCCTACAGCACCACCGCACTGCCAATTGAAACCATGCGGATATACTTCGGACAAATAAAAAAAGAGCTGGAGGAACTCATATGAGGTTATGTCACTTTTCCCCGCAGCTTTTAATGATATTTCTGTTCATCTTCCTGCTTTCCCCCTGCCAGGTAACAGCTGACAACGGTGACGCCAGTAAGGATCTGTTCAAACAGGGCAACGAGGCCTATAGCAAAGGGGATTTTGCTGCTGCAATTAGACACTACGAACAACTGACAGCTACATCGGGATATGGATCCGGCGTACTCTTCAATCTTGCCAACAGCTATGCCCAGTCAGGCCAGACCGGAAAGGCAATCCTCAATTATGAACGTGCCCTGCGTCTTGCTCCCTCCAATTCTGATATCCAAAGTAATCTTCAATTAATCAAAAAAGAAAGCGGCCTCTTTCCCAGAGAATACTCTTGGTCTGAAAATTTTTTCCAGCTTCTCAACCTCGACCAATGGACAACGTCAGCCTTCTTTTTTCTGGCCGCGATAAGCGTGTTTCTGGTCATATCTTTAAAACGACGATTCTCCATACTGATGCAATGGCTTGTCACCACAGCCTGCTTGATGTTTTTTATTCTATCTCTGTCAGGTGCGTTCTTTCGCCATCCCCACTGGCAGCCCTCCGTTGTAACAGGTGCGGACAGCCGTCTGCTTCTGTCACCCTTCAGCTCTTCGGCTTCAACCGGCTCTATTCAACAGGGCCGACTTGTATATCCGGAAAAAACACACGACGGCTTCAACTATGTCACGGATGAAACCGGCCGTAAAGGCTGGATAGCCTCCTCTTCTATTGAATCGGTGTTGTAAAAAACGTCATTATTCCACACTGAGGCGGGCAATGTCCCCAACCCAAATTGCTGACGAGAACCTCGCCATTCTTAATACATATTATTGAACACCGAACATTCAACACCGAACATCGAATGATAAACGCCGTCACTATATTGTGGATGGGATGGTACCAAATACATTTTTTGAGGGATGAAAATTTTGTGAAGTTATTATTCCGACAGATTGTGAATCTAGACCCCACATTCGGTGTTCAATGTTGGGTGTTCGGTGTTCGATGTTCGTATTTTCTTTTACCTTAATGAAAACAAGACAATACACAATTTTCTTTGTCACTCTGCTATTGCAGTGACCGGACTGGACACTGCCTGAAGAGTGCTGAGAATATCTTCGGGGGGAACATCGTCAGCCACAAATACCTGCCCTGCCTTCACAGGAAGCACTAAACGAATTGACTGTGCTGATCTTTTCTTATCTCTGCCCATAGCGTCAAGTATCGACTCCGATGAAAGAGTTGCCGGTATTCGGCTTGGCAAGTCAACCTTACTCAGGATCAGGTCAATACGGTCTTTTAGTTGGCGACCACAATATTCCAACCTGACAGACAGGTCTGCAGCTGCAGCAAGCCCCATAGCAACAGCCTCTCCATGCCGTACAGTATGTCCACTTACTTTTTCGATGGCGTGGGCAAAAGTGTGGCCCAGATTTAAATGAGATCGTATGCCCTGATCAAAGGGATCCTCCTGCACAAAGGTAATTTTAATCTGTATGGCCTGAGCTACGAGTGTTTGAATTTCAGAGGGAGAAGAATAGAGGGAGCCGGTTTTAAGGGGCCAGTCCCCACATTCAATTTTTTCCAAGAGATCGGTATCTGCAAGTAAACCGTGTTTTATAACCTCGGCCATTCCAGAACGTAATTCTTCGGGAGGAAGGGTGGCCAGCGTTGCCACATCTGCGATAACAATAGAGGGTTGTTTGAAACTACCTATGAGATTTTTACCTTGAGGTAAATCAATACTGTTTTTTCCCCCGATACTGGTATCGGCCATAGCCAGCAAACTGGTAGGACAGTGCACCAGGTTGACTCCACGCATAAAGGTGGCAGCAACGAAACCGGCAATATCACCGACTACACTCCCTCCCAATGCTATTATTGTCCCAAACCTGTCAAATCCTGCATCCAGAAGTTGATCGTATATAGCCTGAACGGTTGTCAATGTTTTCTGTTGGCTGCCTGTCGGAATTGTAATAACATGATCAACAGGCCCACAACTCTGTGCATAAAGTTTTCCGACAGCTGTATCAGTAATTACCACCAGCATACCCTCGGCTCCTGCCAGCTGCCGGGTAAAAGGTAAAATACCATTACCAACAATGAATTCATATGGTTGAGCGGGATGGTCAATTGCAAAGTGCTTAGGGCTTCTCTGGATGAAATCAATTATATTCTCTGTTACATCCGTCGGCTGCCTGTCATCCGTTGCCAAATTAAGAAACCGTTGGTAGCCCTTTTTTCTTTCCTGCAGAAGTTCAACAATCTGTTCCCTTGGATTGGGTACATCAAGTAACGGCCTGCGGTTATCTTTATCTTTTTTCAACCTGGATAAAATTTCCTGTGGAGTGGCAACCAGACAAAAGACCCTGCCCTTACTGCTTAACGCAGCTACATTAGCCGGATCGAGCATCAGACGCCCTCCGGTTGAGATTACCAGCCCCTCTTTCTCTCCCAGTTCCCGGGCAATATCTGTTTCCATCTGACGAAAGGCCGACTCTCCCAAATCAGCAAAAATTTCTGGAATAGTAAGCCCTTGCCGCTTTTCAATCAACTGATCTGTATCTATAAAATCACGCTTTAATTTCCGGGCCAGCAGCTTACCCACAGTTGTTTTCCCGGTTCCCATAAAACCGGTCAGGATGATGTTTGTATTGTCGTTGTTTTGCATAATATCGATCAGAAATAAAGAGAGAATGGCAATTAAATAGTATATGAAAACATAAACATTGTAATACCACCTTTGTCTATTCGAAGCAATGCGAGTGTAGAGAACTGTAGAGAGCGAGTATGCAAAACTCCGGGCCCTCTCACATTTTACCAGTAGGAAAGGGCCCCTGCGAAAATTGACCTCGTTTCTTCCTTAGTAATCGGTCTTGCGGCATTATCGACAGCTTCCACCAGGTTTTCACCGATCAGCCGTATCACCTCAAGGCAATTGAGATCGCTGAAAGGATTCGCACCTTGAATCACCGGCCGCGACGTGGGATCTTCAGGTGCTGGGCGATGGGTAAACGGCCGGGCGGTAAGTGATTCCACCGCGTGACTGAAAACGTCCATACCATTGGCCGCAACAACATGACCTGGAAGGGTCCTCAGCGCGTCCGGATCACCGATGGCCAGGCTCGGTTTTATGGCCCGGTTTGAGATCCCCGCCTTGGTTCCTAACTCGAGAAAATTGAATATAGCGACATTTGTACAATCGCAGGGGTCATGAATATTTCTCTTTTTTTAAAGTTTAGCGACTTATTCGAGTTTATGATAAGGATCTCAAATCCCTTTCAAACAATCATGTCGGGTGATACCGTATGTTGTGGAAGCAGTATTTGGTTCTTGCTGGGAGGACGCCATTCCACACAAAGGGATAAACTGATTATGCGTGGAAAGCAACTGAAATTGGTGCTTCAACTGAATAACCGGAATTTGAAAGAATATTGACAATATCCAGCCCCATAGTATTCTGGCTATCGAAACACCATTCTTTCTGGAAGGATCTCTGTCTTGGGAAATTAAATATGTCCCCCCAAAAAAACCGGAGAGATGTCTTTCACTCAGATGAACAGAGAACCGACAAGGTGTAGCCATGCAAGACAAAAAGCAGCAAATGCCCCTGCTCCTGGAAGACGAAGCATTGCGAGACGGACTTCAGATAGAATCGCAATTATTCACCATTGACCAGAAAATTGATTTTTTCAATTTACTGAAAAACGCTGGTGTCAGGCGGATACAGGTAGGATCCTTTGTTCACCCGAAAATTGTGCCGCAAATGGCCAATAGCGATGAATTAATCACAGCTCTGGGAAAACAGAGGGATACGGTAATTTCGGCTTTGATCCTCAATGATAAAGGACTGGATCGAGCATTGACCTGTGAAGTCCCCCATGTAAGCATGTCGGTATCGATAAGTGATACCCATAGTCGAAAAAATGCACGTCGGTCTGCTGCGGAGGCACTGACCTCGATGGTTGATCTCATTAAAAATGCCAGAAGTCAGGGGCTTGAAGTCCGGGCGGGCTTGCAAAGTGCCTTCGGCTGTGTTTATGAAGGAGCAATCTCTGAAAATGCGGTACTGGCAGCAGCCGAAAAAATGACCCTGGCCGGTGTCAATGAAATAAATCTCGCCGATACATCGGGGATGGCAACCCCTTACTCCGTCAGATCCCTGGTGAGACTGGTTACCAGGGAATTCCCCGAAATTAGCATTTCTCTGCATCTCCACGATACAAGAGGACTGGGCCTCGCCAATATGTTCAGCGGTTACGAGGCCGGTGTTCGGGTGTTTGATGTCTGTGCCGGTGGATTAGGCGGCTGCCCTTTCGTTAAAGGGGCAGCTGGTAATGTACCGACAGAAGATGCTGTAAATATGTTTCAGTCCATGGGAGTCGACACAGGTATTCAGCTCAAGCCCCTGATAGAAGCTGTCGCATTTCTTGAAAAAAACCTCAAACGTCCACTTCCCGGACGCATGAGTCGCGTGCTGAGCTTTCAGCAATCTTGATGGCTAAGTAAAAACTCTTCATCTGCTTCGTTGCTGTAAATTATCTATCATCACGACGTACTATAGTACGCCGAAATAATAGATAATTTACGCGCCTCCCATATGAATTTTTTTACTTAGCCATCTGAAATTTTAGGTTTTTACGAGTTCAGCAATCTTGTGGTGTTCAGTAAAATATCGTACACTAAGCCGAATTAATGGGACGTTGAATAACCAACAGCATAAAAAAAATTACAGGAAGGAAAAATAATGAGGCAACAGAGCAAATTACAGGTAACTGTACGAGGCGCTGTCATTGGCGGTCCCCGGCCACTCATATGCCTGCCGCTGGTAGGAGAAACGAGGGCAAAGATTCTCGAGGAAGCAAAAGA
>RCNC010002383.1_pt1 | contig 12558 bp, 12 predicted proteins | sample 2041301 | NCBI WGS metagenome assembly RCNC01 (sample SAMN09708231, study PRJNA481090) | Marine sediment metagenome, whole genome shotgun sequencing project. | biome: marine sediment; feature: ocean; material: sediment; isolation source: Sewage treatment plant 13A marine sediment (STP13A) ... | reverse complement strand
TACGGTTTTCGACAGCCGGAATGCCGGTTCCATCAAACAGCCATCCCACATGGTAAGCGATCGTCATTGAAGTCACAGTAAGTATTGTCATGCAGGCACTATATATTTATAAAACGGGTCTTTTTTCTTTAACACCGAAATCTGCTATTTCTTCGAATTACCTTTTTCAGTTCGATTCCCCTATAACTGACCCACCGCCGGACTTCAACCCCGGCCCTGATGAAGGACCGGCTATCCGATGTCAATCTTCCCGTCGGCCAGCCGTTGGACAAAGGGCAGATCCGCCGGGGTAAAAGAAAAATCAGCCAGTTGATCCGGCCTTACCCATCGGCAGGCCTGGTGGGAAACTATCCTGAAGGAGACCCCATTCCAGAATGCCCGGTAGGCCATCAGCTCGATGGAGATGTGATCGTAGTGATAAATCCTGGATCCGAGATAGTGGCCGATGCCGGCATCCATTTCCAACTCCTCCCAGAGTTCGCGTTTCAGGCATTGCTCCGGGGTCTCTCCGGCTTCGATCTTGCCGCCGGGAAATTCCCACAGTCCGGCCAGCCGATCGCGCGAGTGACGCTGGGTGATCAGGATGTTGCCATCACTGACAATGATTGCAGCGGTGACTTGAACGATGGTTTTCATGGCGCAGACGTGCCGGACCCGGCCTGCCAGGCAGGCAACAAAAACAAATGGATGAATAAAGGAATCATGTGAAGTCCGATATACGGGTCAGGATACACTTGCGTGCACGTATACAAATAATGGCGCCACCATACCAGTTGTGGTCAAGGGAATAGAGCACCCCCACCATCCATGGTAGTTGTTGTCTTTCCCCGTCGGTACCCACTGTGAGCCCGTTGAAACCCAATCGTTGTTTCGATGAGTGCGATAGTGGCCGGGATGAACAGCTACCGGATCATAGCATTCATTTTCTTTTTGTCCATCGGTATCATAGAAACCCGACACGGCTATCGGCGTGTTTTACGACTCGACTGTTCAAAGCGGTTGGCGGCGGGGCGGATTATTTTTATATATTTCAACAATTAACTTGCTTTCAGCCCGAATAGGTTTATTATAACCCAATTCAACGAGGTCCCGCATTCGTCATGCGGGACATTTTTTTTCTGCAGGAATATTCAACACGCCGATGAAGCATCCTCCAGATTTGAGATTTTGAATAAATTGTAACCCCCGGAATTGTCCGCGGGTTTTATTAATTATTGAGTGCGGACGCATTTCCACGCAGGCGCATGGGAACGCGGACTCCGCAGAGGCTCAACCCGCAGTCAATGGCAAAAAACTCAAGCAAGGAAAATAATCTTTTGAATTTTAAAACTTTTTCATTTAACCCCGCTGTTGCCGATGGTGTAACGAAAGCGGGTTACACCACGCCCACACCCATACAGGACAAAGCCATACCCGAAGTCATGAAGGGACGCGATTTAGTGGGACTGGCCCAGACCGGCACGGGTAAAACGGCCGCGTTTGTATTGCCCATTCTCAACCGCCTGATCGATGGCCCACGCAATCGGGTCGGTGCACTGGTCATCGCTCCCACCCGCGAATTGGCCGAACAGATTCATGGCGAATTCAAGCGCCTGGGCCGCCAGACACGCCTGCGCAGCGCCGTGGTGTATGGCGGCGTGGGGATCAATCCCCAGATCCAGGAACTCAAACGTGCGGATATCGTGGTGGCCTGCCCCGGCCGGCTGCTGGATCATATCGGCCGGCGGACCGTTGATCTTTCCCGGTTGGACGTGCTGGTCATTGACGAAGCCGATATGATGTTCGACATGGGTTTTTTTCCGGACATTCGTCGCATTCTGACTCACGTCCCCTCAAAAAAACGCCAGACCCTGCTCTTTTCGGCCACCATGCCCAAGGAGATCCGACGCCTGGCCAATGATGTCCTGCAGGATCCGATTACGGTTCAGATCGGCACCACCGCTCCCGCGGAGACCGTCAGTCATGCCCTCTTCCCGGTCGCCCAGCATTTGAAGACGGCGTTGCTGATCAAATTGCTGGGCGAAACCCCGACCGGGCCGGTCCTGGTGTTCACACGCACCAAGCACAGAGCCAAGAGCCTGGGTGAAAAGCTATCTAAGGCCGGCTATCGATCGACTTCACTGCAGGGCAACCTGTCCCAGGGGCGGCGCCAGGCAGCGCTCAACGGCTTCCGCTCCGGAGCGTATCAAATCCTGGTGGCCACGGATATCGCGGCCCGAGGCATCGATGTCTCAAATGTTTCCCATGTGATCAATTTCGATATCCCTTCCACCCCCGAGGCCTATATTCACCGTATCGGCCGCACCGGACGGGCCGAACGCAGCGGGGATGCGTTCACCCTGATCACCACGGAGGATACCCAGATGGTCAGGGCGATCAATGGGGCCATCGGCAGACCTGTGGAACAGCGCACCCTTTCGGATTTCAATTATAATGCGCCATCGGGATCACACGGGAAAAAGGTCAACACCCGCCCCAATCGACCCCATCCCGTGGTTGAGCGGAGAGCGCCCAAACCCAGAGCCAATGGACGGTCAAGCAAAGGTGCCTTTGCCTTCCTTTCACCCAGCAAGTCCAAGCATGCCGGCAGACGCAGTAGCCTATAAGTTGGCATCCTTAGGGTGCAGATTCCATCTAACAAATAAGGTTTGACGACCCATCGACCTCATTCCGACTATTAGCATCAAGAAGGCTGACCACTTCATTAAGTGGCCAGCCTTTTTTATTGGGGTGCTATTTGGGGTTGTGGCTGAATCGGTTATGATTGCATAGCCTACCGGTCATCCCAAGACTCCAAGGAAAGGGGTAGCGCCAGTAAAAAACCGCTCGATTTAGATTTCATTTTGTGAAATCCAGTTGTTAAACGGTATCTGTTGTGTTTTTAATGCATTCATGGGGATTTAGTGGCTGATGAGGGATATCTTAACCCTCCGGCGTCACCCTCGGCGTTGTATTAGCCATTATTACACAGAAACCCTTACGGAGAATGGTCATGGCTGAAGAGACCCTCACCACGATGCAAAAGGCCTTTGCCTTTAACATGGACCGCGACAAGTACGGCACCATCGCGGAAATCGGTGCCGGCCAGGAGGTCTCACGCTGTTTTTTCCGGGCAGGTGGTGCTGCCGGCACCATCGCCAAAACCATATCGGCCTACGATATGTCGTTCAGCGATGCCATCTATGGCGAGGAGAAGGACAAGCGTTACGTAACCGAAAGTCGGGTAAAAAAGATGCTCGACAAGGAATTCAACCTGGTATTGCACCGGGTCGGTGACAAGCGCCCCAAAACCTCGACCTATTTTGCCTTCGCCGATACGGTAACCGCTCGAAGCTACAGCCAGCAGGGCGAATGCCATGGCTGGTTGGGGATTAAATTTCAGGTGACGCCCGGTGCCGATCCGAGCGACATTCTGATCCATATTCGCATGCTGGATGAAAGCAATGACCAGCAGCAAGAAGCCGTGGGCATATTGGGCGTCAACCTGATCTATGGCGCCTTTCACTTTCATTCACGCCCGGAACGCCTCATCCAATCCCTGGGAGACAACCTGAAGTGGGGACGGTTGGAGGTCGACCTGATTCGTTTCAGCGGCAATTACTTTGCTGATATCGATAATCGTTACATGGCCTTGAAACTGGTCCAGACGGAATTGACCGATGCCGTTGTCTTCGGCGCTGACCGCAAAACCTTGGTGCATCCTTCGGATTTGTTCTACAACCGTGATGTGATGGTCATGCGCGCCATGTTCAGACCTGTGACCCATGTGAGCGTGGACATGATGACCCGTGGCATGGAATTATTCGCCCGCATGTGCGAGGCCAGTTCCGCCCCTCATATCATGGCTCCGGAAATTTCAGTCGCCGAGATGCGCAAACAAAACAGTTATGACATGCAAGACATTCTCGATCGCGTCGACTGCCTGAACATTTTGAATTATCCCGTCATCGTTTCCAACTACCTGCGCTATTTTCGCCTGTCCGACTATCTGGGTCGGTATACCCGGGGCAAGGTGGCCTTCGTTATGGGTATCCCCAACCTGGAAACCCTGTTTAACGACGCCTACTATGATGGATTGAAGGGAGGCATTATCGGTGCGTTTGGCGCCCTGTTCGACCGCGACACGCTGCTATTTGTATACCCCATGTACCGGGACGGCAATCCCGATGACCTGGTTACCACCGAGAACTTTCCCGTCCCCGAGCATTTGAAACACTTCTATGCCCACCTGCTCGCCAACCATAAAATCCTACCGGTTCAAAATTACAATCCAGCCCATATGCATATCTGGCCGGAAGCGATCCTCGAGCAGGTCCAAAAAGGACCCGGGCCGTGGCAACGTTCCGTTCCCGAAGCAGTGGCCCGGGAGATAAGCACCCGATGTATGTTCGATTTTTGCAAACTGACCATTTCCTGACCGGCACTACCGAATCCGTATCGCTGCCGATGATGGCTGTTGTACCGCGATAGCGAACGCATTCCCAGCCGTTGCGGCGGGGTCAGCGAGCGAACGGGGAATCGACTGTCATCCATACGGTGAATCCTTTCAGCGGCTTGCCGCGGGGAGGATTTAAAAGTGGTGCCCGATCAGGTCAAGAACGATTTCAACTGCATTGCCCTTGAATTGATTCAAATATTCCGATATCTTTATCGATAAGCGCTGCGTCGGACTGATTTAGTCTTTCCCAATGTTGCGCCTTGACATGCATGGGTTTGGTTAACGACCCCCTACCGATCGGGACTGTACGATGGAAACTGTTGGCGGCTACCTGAAAAAAGCGAGGGAATCCAAAAATATCAGTATAGGTGAACTGTCCCAATTGACTAAAATTTCAGCGTTGTATCTGAAATACATAGAAAACGATGAGTTTGAGAAGCTTCCACAAGGCCCTTATGTCAAAGGATATATCGCATCCTACTCCAGATTAATCGAGGGTAACGTAGACGAAGCCGTTTCATTGTACGAGGCCTTAATTAGAAAGCAGATTCAAACCGAGGACATTGAACCCGAAACCTCGGCGCACAATGGCAGGAACCGCCTGCCCGAAAAGCCCAAAACGAAGGAGTCGAAGCAACCGCAGGTTTCCCTGTTTGGCAAAGTTAAAGCGTTTTTCAGTACCATGGCATCATCCGTACCGATCAACAGTGCCTCATTCAAAGCAGCTGGGACCTCAATCAAAAACATCGGTGCATCAATACGAACAAACGGGAATGTGTTCGACATCGTTGTTTCGTTTTTTAAGAGGATCGCTTCATCGTGGTCCTGGCTGTATGCATCCATGGCCCTGCTGGGCATCGCTATCCTGGTGCTTGCCGGATTCGGATTCTTCCATTTGTTCATCTATGACCCGAATCCATTGTCAGTTGCCGGATTGCAACACGTGCAAGACGAGGAAACACGAACGCTTCCTGCCATTGGTTCCGAGAAACCGGTCTTGGCTTCACCATCCACTGATCCATCCTCAAGTGCCGATCAACTCAAGGGTCAGGCCGACAGTTCGAAAACCGCTGAGCCAGACAACCCGCCTGAAGCTCAAAAGCAGCCGACACCATTGGCCACCGATCCCGCTGCAGCGACGCCCCGCACCCAGTTAAAACCCGAAGGTTCAGCCGCCGCGACCAATCCTGCCATACCAACCGGCACCCCATTATCCGGTTCATCTTCGGCGGCAGAGAATGCCGACCCAAGCCTAACCAGCACCGGCACTGAAAACCAGGCGACATCTGGCCAAAGCGTGTTGACGGACGCTCCATCGCCGGAATCGACAACAGTCGATGCACCCCTAAAAGTGTTGCAGGCCAGTGTCTGTGCAGAAATAAAAAATCGCATGCCGGCGGGTGTCGATACCTCTTTTCCCGTATCGATCCAACGGGTTTTTGTGTGGAACGCAATTGAAACCAGGCAGGCTCCAACCCAGATTCGGCATATCTATTATTTTGATGGGCAGATAATCAGCAATGTCATCCTGGATGTCCGATCCGCCTACTGGCGGACATGGAGTGCCAAGAGTCTTTCAGATGATCGTTATCGGGGTGAATGGCGAGTCGACATCGCCACGGCCGGCGGAAAGGTGCTACGGCGCCTTTACTTCGAGGTCCGATGAATCCTTTTATGATGCAATGTTTTTTTCTGACGAGTCATTTAAAATGAAATGGGAAGAATTTGGATTTGGAGAGAGGAACGTTTATTTTTTAGGATTGGGAAGCTGTTGCGAAAAAGTCGGGATCGACGCGGATGAATTTCCGAAACGGTTGGATTTGTCGTGAAAGGTTTGATTGTCCTGGAGCACTCCCCTGCCCGTTACAACCTTTCTAAAACAATCTCCATGCCCCCCAAAAATGACCTAACATCCCGAAAAAGTGGGAAGAAATCAGATTTTGCATTGAAAAAGGGCTTACAGGGTATTCTGTAAGCCCTTAATATTACTGGCGCGCCCGGCAGGATTCGAACCTGCGACCTACGGATTCGTAGTCCGGCACTCTATCCAGCTGAGCTACGGGCGCTAAAAAGTTGGACTGCTTCTTAAGCCAAATGGCGGAGCATGTCAATGAATTCTTTAAAGGGTGCACACCCGGTAACGCCTGTTATGGCCAATTTGCATTGAACACGAATCAAAGCCACCATTTTATGACGGACACTAAAAATCTATTGATCAAAGCCAAAAAAAAGTAGACTGTCCAGCCATGACACCCCCTCACGAACAATTCATGCAGATGGCTATCGATCAGGCCATTGTCGCCGGCCAAATGGGTGAGGTGCCGGTGGGTGCGGTTATCGTTGATGCAGACAACCTCGTGCTCGCACAGGACCACAACCGAACCATCAGCAACTGCGATCCATCGGCCCATGCGGAGATCAATGTACTTCGTTCGGCAGCCCGCCGGATTAAAAATTATCGTTTGTTAAGGACTACGCTCTATGTTAGCATTGAACCTTGTGCCATGTGCATGGGGGCCATTGTCCACGCCCGGGTAAAAACTGTCATTTTCGGGGCGCCCGACCCGAAATGGGGCGCGGCCGGCAGCCTTTACCACCTTGGTCAGGACTCGCGCCTCAACCATCAGGTCGAGATTATACAGGGAATTTGCGCGGACCGATGCCGGTTTTTGATCCAGGAGTTTTTTCGCGAGCGGCGCAAAGCCAATTGAAGCATGCGGCTATCGCCTAATAACGCCGTTCAGTTGATTTTTGATGAAGGAGCATCTCGTGGCAAATATCGTAATTGTTGGAACCCAGTGGGGTGATGAGGGAAAAGGAAAAATCGTGGATCTTCTGGCCGCTGACGCCGACGTGGTGGTGCGATTCCAGGGCGGCAACAACGCCGGTCACACCATGGTTGTGGATGGCGAACAGTTCATCAGTCACCTGATCCCTTCCGGAATCCTTCAGAAGAAAATCTGCGTCATCGGCAACGGGGTCGTCGTGGACCCCGAGGTCTTGATCGAAGAGATCGATTACCTGGAATCCAAAGGAATTGTCGTCGGCCCCGACATTCTCATGATCAGCGACCGGGCCCACGTGATCATGCCCTATCACAAACAAGTCGACCACGGTCGTGAAAAAATGAAGGGCGATAAAAAGATCGGCACCACCGGTCGGGGCATCGGACCCAGTTACGAAGACAAGGCCACCCGGCGCGGTGTTCGTTTTGTGGACCTGATAGACCCTGAATCCTTTGACGAGCGCCTGCAGGCCATCGTTCCTGAAAAGAATTTTTACCTGGAAAAATTCCTCGGCATGGATACCGTGGATCTCGGGTCGTTACGGGACCAGTACACCCAATTCGCCAATCGGTTGAAGCCTTACGTCACCAACGTTTCCGTGGCCTTGCAAAAGGCCGGCAACGCCGGCAAACAGATTTTGTTCGAAGGCGCCCAGGGTACCCATCTGGATATCGATCACGGCACCTACCCCTATGTCACCTCTTCCAACACCGCCTCTGGCAATGCCTGCTGTGGCAGCGGCGTCGGTCCGAAAGACATCCAGGGCGTGATCGGCATCGTCAAGGCATACACCACCCGCGTGGGCGCCGGTCCGTTCCCGTCGGAACTGTTTGACGATATCGGCGACCGGATTCAACAGACCGGCGCGGAATTCGGCGCTACCACCGGCCGCCGGCGTCGTTGCGGCTGGCTGGATACGGTCATCCTCAACAATGCAGTGAGGCTGAACGGACTGACCGGTCTGGCCATTACCAAACTCGATGTACTCGGCGACCTGGACGAATTAAAAATCTGTACCGCCTATGAACACAATGGCCAGCGCATCAATGACGTACCGGCCAATCTCAACCACCTGGCTGCTTGCAAGCCGATATATGAAACCCTGGCCGGATGGCGCCAGGATATTCGAGGAATAAGACGCTACCAGGACCTGCCCGATGTCGCCCGTCAATATCTGGCCCGCATCGAGGCCTTGACCGGCGTACCGATCCAGATTGTTTCGGTGGGGCCGGGAAGAGATGAGACCATCGTTCTGGACAACCCCTTCGCCCGCTAAAAAAGGGTATCACAAACGCGCTTCAACCTATTGACTTTTTAGATGCCTTGACATACAAGGACCACCCATCGGGACATGGCTCAGTCTGGTAGAGCACAGCGTTCGGGACGCTGGGGTCGCAGGTTCAAATCCTGCTGTCCCGACCAAATTGGTTGAAAGGGGTTACGGTTGCATAATCGTGCCCCTTTTTAATTTTCCAAGTCTGCCAATCGTAAAACAAAGGAGGATAAAATGACCAACCGGCGCATCGGATGGATCGGGACGGGCGTCATGGGCGCGTCCATGTGCGGACACCTGTTGACCGCTGGACACCGGCTGACTGTTTTCAGCCGAACCCGCGACAAAGCACTCAGGCTTCTTGAAAATGGGGCGGCCTGGGCCGACACGCCTAAAGCAGTGGCACAAAACAGCGATATTGTTTTCACCATGGTGGGTTTTCCGGATGATGTCCGGGAGGTGATCCTGGGGGATGCGGGCGTACTGGCCGGAACCAAAACCGGTGACACGGTAGTGGACATGACCACATCCAGCCCGGACCTGGCCCGCACCATTCACCTTGAATGCGCCGCAAAAGGGGTAAAGGCGCTGGATGCACCGGTTTCCGGCGGCGACGTGGGAGCTCGGGAAGCAATCCTGGCAATCATGGTGGGCGGTGACAAGCCGGTGTTCGATGCGGTGAAACCGCTGTTCGACATCCTGGGGAAAACCATCGCCTTGATGGGCGGTCCAGGCACAGGCCAGCACACCAAAATGACCAACCAGATCCTGATTGCCGGCACGATGATCGGCGTGGTTGAATCACTTTTGTATGCCCAGCGGGCCGGCATGGATGCCCACCAGGTCATCGATGTGATCGGCCAAGGAGCGGCCAGTTCGTGGTCCATCAATACCCTGGGCCGCAGAATAGCCGATGGCGACTTCAACCCCGGATTCTACATCAAGCACTTTGTCAAGGATATGGGCATCGCCCTGGAAGAGGCGCGGCAAATGCGACTGTCGCTGCCCGGACTGTCCCTGGTTCACCAGTTTTACGTGGCGGCCATGGCCATGGGGTGGGAAGACCTGGGCACTCAGGGGTTATTCCAGGTGCTGGCAGCCATGAACCGGAAACCTTCAGTTCGATAGTATGACGGATGGACGGTTGCAGCTCAGCACTATGGATGATTGACCCGGTAACGGATGCACAAGGTGTTATCGTCAATCTGACAGAATTCTTTCAAGGCCAGTTTCAGGTCCACGGCACCTGAAAAGATGGACAGCCCGGTACCAAAGGCATAGGGCGACAGCGTGAGGATCAACTCGTCTATCAGCCCCTTTTCGGCAAAGAGCTGGTTGATCTTCGCGCCGCCCACCACCACGGCTTCCTCGTAGCCTTGGGAGGCCAGATCGGAAATAATCTGCTCGGGAGGCGCCTGGGTATACACCAGATCGTCCCGGTCGGATCGGCGATCCGGGTCGCGGGTCATGACGATGGTTTTGCGGCCGGGCAGCACCCTCCCGATAATATCGAAGGTCGTTGAGCCCATGATCATAACACCGGCTTTTTTGGTAACTTTGACATACAGTTGTTTGTCGGCTCTGCCGGTCCAATCGGGGTAGTGATCAGAGGCTCTGGCAATCTTTCCATCAACCGTAATGGCAACCATCAGACAGACATGCATGGCGGTGTGTTACCTAATCTAAAATGTTAGTAAGATGCGCAAACTTGGACCGTTCTTATCATAAAAGAGCGCCACTTAAAATATAAAGGATGGCCATAAAGTTTACGGACACCGCGCCGATTTAGAAGTGTGACGGGAATTTCGCCCCGTCACACTCTGGTAAAACAGCAATTAGATTGCTGGTAAAAACAAACAAAAACCGCTATGATTGTTCCCCGAACAAGTGATTTGACAGAACCATTGATGCTTCCGAGAAAGGTGTTTCCATGAAAGTTGCGTGCGAAAACTGCAGCAAAGCGTTCGAGCTTCCGGATGACCGCCTTCCTGCCGGCAAAAAGATCTCTTTCCCCTGCCCCGGATGCAAATCAAAAATCACGCTGGATCTGAGAGAAAAACCGGACCCCATTCCGGAACAGCCGGATGCAACGTCCGATAGTTCCAAAGAAAAAGTGGTTTTTTCACCCCTTGCCGAGAAACCTTCCGGGAAGCTTGACGGCAGTGATCTGAAACGAAAGATCCTGAACCGTATCAAAGATCTGCCACCGATGCCAAAAATCATTTACAAGGCGCGGGAGGTCATGGCCAACCCCATGTCCGGATTCAAAGAGATCGCCGAGGTAATCGAAACGGATCAGGCCATTGCCGCCAAAGTCCTCCAGGTGTCAAACTCTGCCTATTACGGGCTGTCCGGGATGGTTTCTTCGATCCACCAGGCCACGGTCGTTCTCGGTCATAGGACACTGGAACAGCTCATTACCATGGTCTCTGCGACCAGCCTGCTGGGGAGTCACCTCAAAGGATACCGTATGGGTTCCGGCACCCTGTGGCAGCATTCTCTGGCCGTGGCCCTGTGTTCACGATTGATCGCCAAAGATCGTGCACCGGCTATGGAGAACGACGCCTTTTCCGTCGGGCTGATCCACGACGCCGGAAAGCTGGCCCTGGATCGCTATCTCCTGGAACGAAAAGTCCAAGTAGACCAAGCGCTCACTACCGGTGTCAATTTTCTGGAGGTGGAAAAGCAGGTGCTAGGTTTCGACCACACTGAACTGGCCTCAGAGTTGTGCGCCAAATGGAAGCTACCGGAGAATCATGTAAGCGCTATGCGATTTCACCATGACCCCGGCGCATCCAACGGCAACCAACTGGCCTACATCATCCACACGGCGAATCACATCGCCCAACAAAGTGGTATTGGCAGCAGCATGGATGCGAACCTCTACGAACTGGACCCTGAAGCCCTGGCGTTTCTCTCTTTGGATGAAGAAGATTTGACCACGTACAACCAGGCGATGATAGAAGCCGTGAACCAGATTACCTTGAGCATGGCATAAGCGGCTTTATTAACAGGAGTAGATTGTATGGCCAAGACCGAAAAGACGCTGACCACCGGTGAATTTTCACAAATAACAGGCATCGCCGTTTCCACCATTACCCAAATGCTGCGACTGAATAAGATTCGCGGAGAAAAACGCAGCGGGAAATGGGCCATTTACGAAAGCGAACTTCAACACTCAGCCGTTGTGACCCAAAAAGATCGCGGCGGAATATCGGCCAGCGTCGGCCCCATTTTCAATACGCCGGTTGCTGCCCCAAAAGCATACGATGTGGAAACGTTTGTCCAAATGACCTATTTAACTGAAAAAGGGGTTCGCCAATGGCTCAAGACCGCTCGTCTTTCGGGCCGCCCCGGTGCAGACGGCAAGGTTCTGGTGGACACAGCCAACCTCGACCGACCCGAACTCCAACACCTGATCAGGAAGTAGGTCGATCAACTTCCGGCGATATGGCTTTCGTTTGATATTGAAGCACCCCATTCTTTGAGGAGCAGCGGCTGTTTGGCAGACAAAAAAGTGAAGCCTTCCCGCCGCAATCGACGGGAAGGCTTCATGGTAAAGGTAGGATCGGGTCTCACCAAAATTGAGCGTTTTCTACCCTGGAGATGTCAGTGCCGGTGATGGATGCTTCAATTAAAGCGAATCGGGTTGGAAAACCTCGGTACGGTGTGACTGGATTTTTTCCTTGTTTTTGATCAGCTGTTTTTTAGCTTTGTCAACCACCAGATCGATGGCTTCATTCCAGGCACCACTCTCTTCTTTGGCGTGGACATCAAAACCCTTCCCGCTAAGGTTGACATCCACAATTTTTCTTAGTTTTTCTTCCTGGAAAACCACATCGGCGGTTCCGGAATGGGGCATGATTTTATCAAGACGCTCGAGCTTTTCTTCAAGGTAGGATTTCAGGTAATCTGAGGAGTCTACACCTTTAAAGGTGACCAGGATTTGCATATCACGTCCTCCTTTCGCGGCTGTCCGGTCCACTCACCACTGTTTGTGCAATCCCCTTATCCCTAAGGACCGACGGGGAGATGGATGGTTTGTTGATTCGGCTTTGAAA
>RCNC010002382.1_pt1 | contig 12559 bp, 14 predicted proteins | sample 2041301 | NCBI WGS metagenome assembly RCNC01 (sample SAMN09708231, study PRJNA481090) | Marine sediment metagenome, whole genome shotgun sequencing project. | biome: marine sediment; feature: ocean; material: sediment; isolation source: Sewage treatment plant 13A marine sediment (STP13A) ... | reverse complement strand
CCCTGATTCCTTTTTGGCAGCCCTGCCACGTCAAACGGATACACATTGAAAGAACGACGCGTCGTTATTACCGGAATGGGCATAGTCTCACCGGTTGGCAATCATTTAGATGAGGCCTGGGACAATGTCTGCAATGGCGTATCTGGAATTCGTCTTATTGACGACTTCGATACCAGTGAACTTCCCACGCGCATAGGCGGCACGGTCGACAACTTCGACGTTGGCGACTACATGTCTGCCAAAGAATCTCGCAAGATGGATCCATTCGTCCACTACGGCGTTGCCGCGTCGGTGAATGCGATCACTGACTCCGGTCTCGAAATCACCGCGGAGAATGGTCACACGATCGGCATAGCAATGGGCGCCGGTATGGGTGGCATAAAGACGATTGAAGACACGCACAAGAAAATGCTGCAAGGCGGCCCGCGCAGGGTGTCTCCGTTTTTCATACCCGGCAGTATTATCAATATCACGTCTGGCTACGTCAGCATCCTGCAGCACATTACTGGTCCAAACGTTTGTATTGTCACCGCATGTGCGACCTCGGCGCATTGCATTGGTTTAGCAGGTCGCATGATCGAGCATGGAGATGCAGAGGTCATGCTGGCGGGTGGTTCCGAATATGCAACGACGCCGCTGGCAATGGCTGGATTCTGTTCGGCGCGTGCGATGTCCACGCGTAACGACGACCCAAAAGCCGCGAGCCGACCCTTCGACATTGACCGGGATGGTTTTGTACTGAGTAACGGTGCCGGTTGTGTAGTCCTTGAAGAACTGGAACACGCCAAAGCCAGAGGGGCGAAGATTTACGCTGAACTCATTGGCTTCGGCATGAGTGGCGATGCGCACCACATTACCTTGCCGCCTGCCGACGGTGACGGCGCGCGGCGCTCGATGCTTGCTGCAATCAAGGATGCGGGGATTGACCCGTCTGATATTGACTACCTGAATGCACATGGCACATCGACGCCGGCGGGCGATATCGGTGAGTCTGTTGGCATACGCCGTGCATTTGGTGCCGCAGCCGATGACTTACTGGTCAGCTCTACAAAGTCGACGACCGGGCATCTGTTAGGCGCAGCTGGCGTCGCTGAAGGTATTTTCTGTATTCAGGCGATCAACAGTCAGATTGCGCCGCCGACAATCAATCTTGATAACCAGGATCCTGCCTGCGATCTTAATTACGTACCTAATGAAGCGCGCGATGCGAGAATTAAAACAGCCATATCCAATTCATTTGGTTTCGGCGGCACAAACGGAACTGTGATCTTCCGAGCATTTGAATGAATTCGACCCTGCTGCCGGCAGGTGCTGACTTACACGCATTGCATCGGCTCGCTCCTGAGCGCTATCCGTTTTTACTACAAAGCACCGCCGCAGAGACATCACTCGGTGGCTTCGACGTACTTATGATTTCTCAGGGCGACGCATTGGTGCTCGAATCGTCTGGCCATCTGACGGGTCACGGTGCGGACCAACAGTCTGGTTTCCTGGACGCCCTGGATGACTGGTGGCGCAGCGAGCGCATCGAGCAATGCGACAGCGAATGGCCGTTTTCGGGCGGCTGGTTCTTATATCTGGGCTACGAACTGGCCGCGGAAATCGAACCAAACCTGAACCTGGAGGTGGATCCGATAATGCCGACTGCCTTTGCCGTTCGCTGTGATGCGGCTCTGGTGCGTGATCACAAATCCGGGCAATGCCATTTCATTGCGGAAGCAGGCTCCAAATTCGGCGTACGAGGAGTGCACGAAGATATCTCGGCCGCCGCCCGATTGAGCGAAATAATCTCCACCGAATCACAACTTGTCGTCACAGAAGAAGAACCGCAGGAATTTCTCGACGCCGTCAGGAAGGCCAAGTCCTATATTTCTGCCGGCGATATTTATCAGTCAAATCTGTCTCGTGGCTGGCTCGCAAGCTGCGATGACGTAGATGCGAACCGACTTTACCAGTCACTATGCCGTGCCAATCCGGGCCCGTTTGCGGGACTCGTATACTGGCAAGGGGTGTCGGTCGTATCGTCCTCACCAGAGCGACTTTTAAGCATTAGAGACGGTGTGGCCTCGACGCGACCCATTGCGGGTACCCGGCCACGCTCAGATGACGCGGCAACGGACCAACGTCTCCTTGACGAGCTGATTAGCGATCCGAAGGAACGAGCGGAGCACGTCATGCTCATCGATCTGGAGCGCAACGACCTCGGACGCATTTGCGAGGCTGGCAGCGTGCAAGTAGATGAGATGATGATTATTGAAAGTTACGCGCATGTACATCACATTGTTTCCAACGTGCGGGGAAAAGTTCGCGACGACGTAACACCCGGTGCAGCGATCGGTGCAGTCTTTCCAGGCGGCACCATCACTGGATGTCCGAAGGTTCGATGTATGGAAATCATTAGCGAGCTCGAAACCGGGGCGCGCGGCGCTTACACGGGTTCATTTGGCTATCTGAATCGCGACGGCAGTCTGGATCTCAATATTTTGATCAGAACGATTGTTGTGCGCGAAAATACCGTCACTTTTAGAGCCGGTTCGGGGATAGTTGCCGATTCGCAGCCCGACGCAGAACTGGATGAAACACGCGCTAAAGCTAAAGGTCTTATTCGAGCACTTTCGCAATGAGTGACCGTGCAGCTGCTTATGGCGACGGCCTGTTTGAAACGATCGCCATTCGCGATAACGAACCGCGGTTGTGGCCTTTGCACAGTGAGCGCTTACGCACGGGATGCGCGCGTCTTGGTCTGTCTTGCCCGGCAGACAATGAATTGCTGGCAAAGCTGAAATCCGCAATTGGCAATGCAAATATAGCGACCGATTTTGCCACCGCGAAACTGACGCTCTCCGCCGGGACTGCGGCGCGTGGCTATAAACGAGATCCGGACGCAGATCCGATCATCCGAATCTCCTTGCATACTGCACGATTGTTGCCGGCACGTAATTACCAGGATGGAGTAGCGGCCCGCCTGTGCACAACGCGGCTTGGCGTACAGCCGTTGCTGGCTGGCATCAAGACTTTGAACAGATTAGAGCAGGTAATAGCGAGAGCCGAATGGAATGACGACAACATCTTCGAAGGACTCACGCTCGACACGGACGGACGTCTTATCTGCGGTACTATGAGCAACGTGTTTATTGTCAAAGAATCTGTCTTGATCACGCCTGCGATTACGCGATGCGGCGTATCAGGAATCATGCGACGCCATCTCATCAAACTTCTGCAAGAAGAGGAGGGCATTGAATGCGAGGTGCGCGACGTTGTGGCCGACGAGTTAGCCTCTGCCGACGAGGTGTTTTTGACTAACAGTCAGTTTGGAGTACTGCCAGTGCAAACCTGTGCTGCAACACACTGGACCGTCGGCCCGATTACTCGACGCGCCCAGACTATCGCAGCCGACAACGGTGTTCCTGAATGTTTACAGTGAGACGAATTCTAGCGGCAGCCGCCGTGATATTGGTCATCGTGGTCGTTGCGGTCTCTATTGCAACAACACGCATCAATAATTTCCTGGATACACCAATCGCTCTGGATGATGGCGGTGTGAGTTTTACGATTGAGCCCGGCGCGTCCTTCGGCAGCATAGCTGCCACTCTGCAGCAAGACGGCATCATTAGTAGTGCAGATATGCTGAGCGTTTACGCTCGCTGGACGGAGCAGGCAGGAAGCATTCACGCGGGCGACTATTTCATTGCAGACGGCGCCTCACCCCGTGAAATTCTCGGGCAATTCACCAGCGGCGCAGTGCAACTGTATTCCTTCACTATTATCGAGGGATGGAATCGCTGGGACCTCCTCAGAGCACTGCAGAGTCATCCCAATATGGATGCATCTATGACCGATGAGGACTGGCCGGCGTTACTCGAAGAGCTGGGCGCTGAATCGACTCATCCCGAAGGACTGTTCCTTCCGGAAACGTATCATTTTCCGAATAACACCAGTGATCGCATTGTGTTGCGCCAGGCACACGAGTTACTGCAAAAAACCCTGGCAGAAGAATGGGCTGGGAAGAGCGAGTCGTCTGTCGTCGATTCACCGTACGAGGCGCTAATTCTGGCGTCTATTATTGAGAAGGAGACGGCGCGCGCTGATGAACGACAACGCATTGCCGGCGTTTTCACACGGCGGCTTGAAAAACGCATGCGCCTGCAAACCGATCCAACGGTCATCTACGGTATTGGTCGCGATTTTAATGGCAATCTCACGCGTAAGGATTTGCAGACTGCTACGCCCTACAATACGTACACGCAGCGTGGCTTGCCGCCGACACCGATTGCGATGTCTGGCCGAGCTGCAATTCATGCGGCGGTGCATCCCGCTGACGGTGCAGAGCTGTACTTCGTAGCAACAGGTATCGGCGACGGTAGCCATAAGTTTTCCGCAACCAAGGAAGAACACGACGACGCAGTCGCTGCCTACTTGCGGCAATTGCGCAGCAATCGTAGCCATAGCAAATAGGCAGCAGGATTAATGCAATGAAGCGGGGAATATTCATAACGGTTGAAGGCATCGAAGGTGTCGGAAAGTCGACCAACATCGGCTTTATGCGCGCGCTCATAGAGGCGCGCGGCCTGCAGGTTTTGACCTCGCGAGAACCGGGCGGCACGCCGATGGCCGAAGAGATTCGCGGCCTTTTGTTGGAGCATGGCGACGAACCAATGCCGGACATTGTGGAATTGTTGCTCATGTTTGCGGCACGCGCACTACACGTAAATAACGTCATCAAACCCGCGCTGGAAGAGGGAATATGGGTAATTTGTGATCGCTTCACCGACACCAGTCGGGCCTACCAGGGAGCAGGGCGGGGATTTCCTCTGAGGGACATTAATCGCATTGCAGACTGGGTCCATGGCGATTTGCAGCCTGATCTTACGGTTCTGCTGGATGCACCCGTTGAAATCGGAATGCAGCGTGCAGGTCAGCGTAGCGAGCCTGACCGTATTGAATCGCAAAGAGTCGATTTCTTCGTCCGTGCCCGCGAATGCTTTTTGAGCCTCGCTGCCGCAGAGCCGGAGCGCTTTGCGGTCGTTGACGCGAATCGCGACAAGGAGGCCGTGCGGGCCACAATTGATGCTGTAATAAACGACATTCTCAATAAGGTATTGGATTAATAAACCAACACAAATGATTGATAGTAAAGCAATTAGCTGGCATAGCGATTTCGCAAAGAATTGGCTTGATCGCGTCGAACAGGGACGCTTGCCGCACGCTGTGCTGCTGGCGGGTCCAAGCGGTGTCGGCAAACGCTCCGCTGCCGCCTGGATGGCGGCGCGACATCTTGAGATTGGCGACCCTCCTGCGCTGCCGCAGTACCCGGCGCAGACAATAGCGCATGCGGATATGCGCTGGATTACGCCGCTGGAGGACAAACAAGCGATCGGCATCGATCAGATTCGTGAGTTGGTTGCCGAAATGTGCCTGACCAGCTACAAAGGCGGCGGCAAGGTTGCTGTGATAGAGCCTGCCGAAGCAATGACGAATAACGCGGCCAACAGCCTCCTGAAGACGCTGGAAGAGCCGAATGGCGACGCACTGTTGATTCTGATTGCCGATCGCAAGGGGCGGCTACCGGCCACCATATTCAGCCGCTGCCAAAGAATCGATTTCGCGGTGCCCGCAGAACAGGACGCGCTGGAATGGCTGGATCGAGTGCAACCTGGCGCTAATTGGGCTGAAGCCCTCAATTTAGCCGGCAATGCCCCGCTGGCGGCAATAGCCGCTATCGAACAACTGGATACGCACGCTGCGATGAGCCGGGATTTTGCGGCGGTCGCGAGCGGTAGAGATTCGGCGCTCGAGGTGGCAGCACGCTGGACCAAGCTGGATACCAGCTTCGTTTTGGAATGGCTGGCCCGGCAAGTACAAAGCGCCATTTTCAGGGCAAGCAACGTCGGCAAAGGCGGTGCCAAGGGTACAATTGATGATTCTGTGCTCAAGCGCATGGACAGGCGAAATTTGTTCTGCTATCTAGACATAATCAACCGCTTACGAGGTCAGCCTGGCGGGTCGTATAACGTTCAGCTAACGCTGGAAGGATTATTGATCAACCTGTCTGAAGGCCTTAAGAATTGCGGAACAGACTCGTCGCAAGGCGGGTTACCGGAAATGATGGTGCAGAGGTAATTACATGAGCAAGCCAGGACTATTGACGCTAACGATCAAGGACAAGAGTGCGTTGTACCTGGCCTATATGCCGTTTGTTATCAACGGTGGGCTATTCATTCCCACCAATAGCTCCTACCGACTCGGAGATGAAGTGTTCATGTTGCTGAATCTAATGGGCGAAGAAGAGAAAATTCCGGTCGCGGGAACCGTGATCTGGATGACACCAAAAGGTGCGCAAGGGAAGCGCACTGCAGGCATTGGCGTGCAATTTAGCGATCAGGACCAGGGCAATACCCAAAAGAAGATTGAAAACTATCTAGCCGGCGCGCTGGGTGGCGACAAACCAACGCACACGATGTAGTTTCGACCTAGTTCTGCTCTTTGTTTATGCCGCCCTGCAGAACGTAGGCCTGATAGCCGCGGCCACTCAAGATGTAGGCGCCCGCAGAGCTACGACGACCGGTATCACAACACACGACATACTTGGTGTCCTGATCAAGCGTGCTGATTTTCAGTCGAATGAAATACAAGGGAATATTGGTCGCATTGTCGAGGTGGTGATTCTCATACTCGCTCGGCAAACGCACATCGAGCCAAACACCACCACCCGCTACGATTTCTTGCGCCTTTTCGTATGAAATCCAGTCGAGCATCGGCTCGTTCAGCAATTTCTTAAAATCATCCTTGCCCAGCCGCATGACGGATCCGTCGGCCGTCATCGTAACCGTGGCATTGCGTTTGGCGTCTGAAATCAATGCTTCTTCACCAAATGTTTCGCCGACGTGAAGCTCTGCAAGCTTGATGCCGTCTTTCGAAAGCGGTGTTTCCCGAGTAACGATGGCGCTGCCACGGGTTAGAACATAGAAATAGTCGCCCTCGGTTCCTTGCTTGAGAATTACATCACCGGAGCGGTAGTTGATCTGTTGCATGCGCATGAATATCGCCTGGATATTCGCGGGCGGAATCTTGTGAAATGCCTTGGTCTGCAAAAGCATTGTCATCCAGTCATCACCGCTGACATCAGATTTGCCCTGCAACTCGGAAACCTCATAGGTTCCGGTTTGATCCCAGGTCAGCATGACATCCAGAAGATCACTATCAATTGAGATAAACTGGACTCGATCTCTTGCGCGCGCAGACACCCGGCGCGGAAATACCGGTGCTATCGGATTGCGCGCCATGTCGGTACCGCCTTCAATGGTACCGACTACTTTGCCCTGATCGACCAATTCGAGGATGCCGGTGGCAACGTAAAAAGTGCGTTTTTCGGTGTCGCCCTCTTTGAAGAGGACCTGCCCGGGGGAAAGTTCACGCAATTGCACCTTGCGGGCGAGGGCCGCGAGATTGTCACGCTTCAGACCGTCCAGGGGCGAAAAGCCCTTTAGCAGGTCAATGTTTTGGTCGTCATTCGACATTCATATTCCAGTTTTCCCCGGGCGCCGCCTGGATTAGGCGACGGGCCGTATTCTACCTTTAATTCAACAACTTCCGATACTACGAGGCGCTCGCATCGTGAAGCGGCGCACAGTTTGCTATCGAATCGGTCTCAGTCGTCGCCGACCAAATCGGACCAACCCGGATGTGGATCAAATCTGTGGCCATGCTCAGCTGAAAGTGCGCGCAACTTCGTTATCACCTCGCGCATGCCGCGTTCGCGCGCGTAATTGATCGGTCCGCCTCGAAACGGGGCGAATCCGGTACCAAAAATCACGCCTGCATCAAGCATATCTGCCTCAGTAACAACTCCATCCGCGAGACAGGCGACGGCCTCGTTGACCATGCTCAGAATAAGTCGATCTTGCGCATCTGCCGGTGGCGCGGCGCCGCTATCGTGCTTTTGCGCCTTACCATCTTCCCAGATATAAAATCCTTGCCCTGACTTGCGGCCCAAATGTTTCTGTTCGATTAACGCCGCTAACTGCTCCGCTACAGCGCCCTCCATTTCGGTTCCAAGTACCTTCGATACATTTAGAACGACATCAAGTCCGACACTGTCGACCAATTCGATCGGTCCCATCGGCATTCCAAAATCGACGGCGACCGCGTCAATGGCCGGCAAACTGACGCCTGACTCGACCAGGTGCATCGCTTCGGTCATGTAGGGCGCCAGGATTCGATTGACAACGAATCCCGGTGCGCTGGCACATTCGAGCGGCAGCTTGCTAATTTGTTTGACGAAACCAAACGCGGCGTCAAGCACGTCCCGCTCAGTATCATCACAGCGTACGACTTCAACCAATGGCATTTGCGCCACCGGGTTGAAAAAATGCACACCAACAAAACGCTTCGGATGTCGTAACTCCGTGCGCAACTCTTGTAGTGGGATGCTGGAAGTATTGGTTGCAATCACAGCATCGGGTCGCATTTTTTTCTCGATCTCGGCGTACAAACTTTTCTTCGCATCGAGATTTTCGTAGATGGCCTCGATGATCAGGTCGGCATTCGCAATTCCGTCACCAGCGACGTCGGAAACCAGCCTGTCGGTTGCGGCCTTGCGGTCTCCCGCATCACGGATTCGCTTGGAATACATTTTGTGCGCACGATCTATCGCAGGTTGAATGTATTTGTCCTCGCGATCTTGCAGCGTGACATTGAGACCACGAAGCGCGCACCACGCTGCGATATCACCGCCCATCACACCTGCGCCAACAACATGCACGTTCTTCATCTTGTCCTTGGGCTTGTTGCCTTGCCCCTTGAGTTTGGTTTGCAGGAAAAACACGCGCACCAAATTACGCGAAGCATCCGAGCACATGAGTTTCGAAAATGACTTAGCTTCCGCTTCATACCCGGTGCGTGGCGACGCTCCGTATTGCGCCCACAAATCGATCATCGCGTAAGGGGCAGGGTAGTGTTGCTTGCGCGCCTTTGAGGCAACCTGCTTGACCAGTACTGACTTTAGCAGCGGTCTCACAATCCCCAGATTCAAAATACGCTCTAGCAATGGTGGTCGATGCTTTCCTTTTCCACTCGCTATCAGTTCGCGTGCCGCCTGGCGCCAGTCATCTTCAGTCGTGATGCGATCAACAAGACCAATGCGCCGCGCTTTGTCCACAGTAATTGGTTTACCCGTCAGCATTATTTGCATACCAGGCCGTACGCCGCAGATCTGGATCACGCGTACCGTGCCACCGAAGCCCGGATGAAGTCCCAGTTGCACTTCCGGCAAGCCAAGAATTGGCTTTTTGTTAGGCAAAGCCAGGCGATAGTCAGTGGACATCGCCAGCTCGAGGCCGCCGCCAAGACAGAAGCCATTGATCGCGCTGACAGTCGGGCAAGCCAGTGCTTCTATCTGATCAAAGAGCTTCTGACCACGACGTGTTACCTCATAAGCCAGCTCGGGCGAAGTCACCGCAGAAAACTCGGTGATGTCTGCACCCATGATAAATCCACTTTTCTTGCCCGAATAAATCACTAATCCGTGCGGCGGGTTTTGCGCTAGCAACTTGAGTATCGCCTCAAGCTCGAGCATTACTTCAGTGGATAAAACGTTGACGCCGCTGTCAGCTTTGTCAAAGCATACCCAGGCAATGCCAGCATCATCTGTCTCGATGTTCCAGTGTTTATTAGTCATGTGTCACTCTCTGGGCACCTGCGGTGTTCAGGCGATTTCGAAATCAAAAACGAGCGGTAAGTGGTCCGAATGTCTGACATGCGGAACATCAAATCCGAGCGGGTTTATACCTTCCTGGTAAAGAATGAAGTCCAACTCTTTGCGGGGTGAACGACTTGGATAAGTTGAAATACTGTCAGTATTCGCTGACGTCAGGCCGGCAGCTTTCATGAACAGGTATATTTCGTTCTCGCCCCAAAAGGTATTGAAGTCGCCCGCAACAATAACTGGCTTGTCAGTTACGCTAATCAAATCGTATAGATGTCGCAGTTGCAGATGGCGATGCCGATACTTGAGCGACAAGTGCACAAGAAAGACCGCAAATTCCTCCATCTCGAGTTCAATAATCAGGCGCTTTATGCCGGTGTCGAAATAATGAAATGTCTCGCCATGAACGCGTGCTGCAGCCATGAAAGCATTCCCTTGCTTGCGCACGATCGGCAACAGCTTATTAAACGATTTGATGCCGTACTTGGTCTCATAGGACGAGTTCATGCTCAGATCAGCCGCAATTTTTTCTGCTTGATTAACTTTACGACTGCGAATGGAACCGGTGTCCACCTCGATCAGGCCAACGATGTCCGGATCAACAGATTTAATGAACTTGGTGATATCTGGCAGCACCGACTGATTGCCAAGAACGTAACCAGCACCCGGCAACGGCATGTGCATGCTTGCGCCACCACCGACGGCGTAGCGTATGTTGTATAAGAGGAGGCGCATCTAGTGGGTTACGATACCGAATCGGCATAGGCATGGGAACCGCTTGGATACTATAATGTGCAACACAATGATCAGGAGCTGAGTGTGTCCGAAAAAAATCCAATACGGGTGTTCGTCACCCACGTCTTCGAGGAAAATGCCGACTATCTGCGGATATTCGAATTTCTTGAGAGCGACGACAACTTTTACTATCTGAATACCAGTAAACCCGAGAACATTCCGGACAAGGGTGGTATCGACAGCATCAAAGAAGAAATAATCGAGCAAATCAAAGCATCTGAGGCTGTCATTGCCTTGCCGGCTGTGTTCGAGGACAAACCGGACCTTGTGAACTATATGATGGACGTGGCTGAAGCGAATGACATTGGGATCTTCTGCATTCGTCCGTTCGGCGGTTTGCTGGAGACGCCGAAAGATCTCGAGGCAAGGGCCGGTGTACCCGTTGACTGGAATGCCCGCCAACTGATCGATCGATTGAAGCTGGTGGCGCGTAACGAGGATACACAGCGCTGGGAAGTCATCGAATTTCCGGGCCTGGAAGATAATGAAAATGCCGAATAATCAAATCGTTATAGAATATTCTTAATCCTGGTTACGCAATGAAACCGATTGTCATTGCACACCGCGGTGCTTCGGGCTATCTGCCCGAACATACGCGACCCGCGAAGGTTCTGGCGCACATCATGGGCGCCGATTTTCTCGAACAGGACATTGTCGCCACCCGCGACGATGAGCTCATCGTGCTGCATGACATTCACATCGATACGGTCACCAATGTGGCATCCGTGTACCCCGGAAGAGCACGCGCGGACGGTCGTTTTTACGCCCGCGACTTCGATATGGCCGAGATACGAACTTTAACCGCCTGGGAGCGAATGAAGAGCGACGGTACCGCCGTCTATCCTGATCGGTACCCGGCGCAAACGGGCCATTACAGGGTCCACACCTTCAGGGAAGAAATACAGCTAGTGAATCGTTTGAACACAGCGACGGGCCGGGAAGCCGGCATCTACCCGGAAATCAAGAGTCCGGCCTGGCACATGCAGGAGGGTGTCGATATCAGCCCTTTAGTCCTGCAACAAATTCGCGAGTTTCACGGTTCCGCCAATAAGGACCTCGTGTATGTGCAATGTTTCGATGATGCTGAGGTTCGGCGTCTGAAAGTTGATCTGGAATGTCCCTGGAAGCTGGTGCAGTTGATCGGCAAGAATTCCTGGAATGAGGCGGCGACAGATTACGACGAATTGCGAAAGCCCGAGGGCTTGGCTCGCACCTCGGTAATTGCGGATGGCATCGGTCCGCATGTTGAACAATTATACGTACTCAAGAATGGCGTGCACGAGTCGTCAATGCTGGTGGAACAGGCGCACGAATTGGGATTGACGGTGCATCCGTACACTTTTCGTAGTGACGACCTTCCGCCTGGCTTCGACTCACTCGAAGAGCTGGTGCGTTTTTGCGTGGTCAATCTTAAGGTTGATGGACTGTTTACGGACTTTACCGACCAGGTGGTCGATATCATTGAGAAACTGGAATTGAAAACTTGATTAAAACTATAGCAACAACGTGCCTCGCATTTTTAATACTTGGCAGTCCTGTGTCATCCGCAGGTGAGGCGCTTGATCTCGCGGAGTACGAGGGCAAGGTCGTGGTACTGGACTTCTGGGCATCCTGGTGCGTTCCCTGCCGCCGCTCGTTTCCCTGGTGGAACACGATGCACGCTGAATACGCCGATGAAGGGCTCGTCATTATTGGCGTGAATCTGGACAACGACTTACAGGAAGCCGAGAAGTTTCTTGAGGAATTTTCCGCGGATTTCAAAATTCACTACGACCAGGACAAGGCACTGGCGAAGCAGTACGGCGTTCAAGCCATGCCAAGTACTTACATCCTCGGACGCGATGGCGAACTAGTTGCGAGACACTTCGGCTTCAAAGTGAAGCAGCAGGAAGAATACGAGGCAGTGCTCATCGACGCGCTGCGGACCGGAGAATGATGCAATGACAAACCGAATTTCGAGAACAATCTCTTTTACTGCAGCGACGTTGCTCTTGACAGCGCTCTGCGGTGGTTGCTCATCCATGGGCGTGGAAGCCTGGGATCGAGACATCCTTGCGAAGG
>RCNC010002379.1_pt1 | contig 12562 bp, 10 predicted proteins | sample 2041301 | NCBI WGS metagenome assembly RCNC01 (sample SAMN09708231, study PRJNA481090) | Marine sediment metagenome, whole genome shotgun sequencing project. | biome: marine sediment; feature: ocean; material: sediment; isolation source: Sewage treatment plant 13A marine sediment (STP13A) ... | reverse complement strand
TGCCCGACTTTCTTCGTCCATTCTGGGTATCTTCCACTCCCACCCGGATCACCCGAATCACCCTTCGGAGTATGATCGTGAATTTGCAATCCCTTGGTATTCCTACTTGATTACCAGCGTGAACAACCCAAAAACGGCTGGGAGCCGATGCTGGAGGCTAAAAGACGACCGGGAAAGCTTTTCTGAAGAGATTATTCAAGTTATCGCAAATAGACTGAAGTAAGGCAAGATCAGTTGTAAAGGCCACCGAACCAATAACTAGAAGCAAGTTTATAATAATTATCAGTAGAGGAAATATGCCTACATTAAAAATACCTACACCATTACGGCCCTACGCAGAAGGACAAAGCACCCTTACACTTCACGGCGAGGTCGTGGAAGAAGTTCTCGAGGGGGCAATTGAAACATATCCAATGTTAAAGAAACACCTATTTAATGACGAGGGCAAGCTAAGGCCATATGTAAATGTATTCCTCGGCGAAGAAAACGTCAATCAACTAGAAGGGCTCAAGACCCCATTATCAGATGGGGACACCCTATTGATCATTCCCTCCATCGCTGGAGGATAATAGAACCCGTAGGAGGGATTATGCTCCCTGAACTCTCACACAAGGAAATCCATCGTTATTCCAGACATCTATTGATACCTGATGTTGGACTGGAAGGTCAGAAAAAATTGAAAGCCGCCTCCGTTCTTATCGTTGGAACTGGCGGATTGGGATCACCGGTCGCTCTTTACCTGGCAGCTGCCGGCGTAGGTCGGATCGGATTGGTTGACTATGATGTGGTGGATTTTTCCAACCTGCAGCGCCAGGTCATCCACGGCGAATCTAGATTGGGAGATTTGAAGGTTGAATCTGCCCGAGACCGGATGTTGGATCTCAATCCAGAAATTCAAGTCGATGTATATAACGAGGTCATTAACTCAGAAAACGCCTTCCGGATCGCTGAACCCTATGACATCATCGTAGACGGAACCGACAACTTCCCGACTCGCTACCTGATCAATGATCTGTGTGTCCTGACAGGAAAAACCAATATCTATGGTTCAATTTTCCGATTTGACGGACAGGCCAGCGTCTTTGCCGCGGAAGAAGGGCCCTGCTACAGATGTCTATTTCCTGAGCCGCCTCCTCCCGGATTAGTGCCATCCTGTGCTGAGGGTGGTGTTCTGGGTGTACTGCCAGGAACTATCGGAAGCATCCAGGCGACAGAAACCCTCAAAATCATCCTTGGGATTGGGGAACCGCTTATTGGCAGGCTGCTGCTTTATGATGCTTTGGATCTATCTTTCCAGACGGTCAAACTGCATAAGAATCCCGAATGTAAAGTATGTGGAGAGCACCCGGAAATAACAGGCCTGATCGATTATGAAGCTTTTTGCGGTGTGCCTGCCCATGATCACGATGAGGGATCAGCCGGTGATGAATGGGATATCACAGCCTCCCAGCTTTCATCCCGCCTGAAGGAAAACCCGGGGCTGCGCCTGATCGACGTCAGAGAACCTCACGAGAGGGAAATATCCAACCTGGAGGGATCAGAATTAATCCCCTTGGGCCAATTCGCCGCCCGCCTGAATGAACTAGACAGCGCTGAAGAGTTAGTGATTTTCTGCAAAGCAGGTACGCGCTCAACAAGAGCTCTGGAAATCCTTGTCAGCGCTGGGTTCAAGAAGGTAAAGAATCTGAAAGGCGGCATTAATGCTTGGGCCATCGACGTGGATCCCAGCCTGCCGATTTACTGATCTTCTCAATGGCCAAACGAATATCTTCTAATCCTGTTTTGATGGCTAAAATACTGCTCGACCGGTTGGAAAGGATCTCAGCTGATTCTGGCTGGGCTCATCAAGCCAGCGGCGTACGGGCATCTATAGCCAAAATTCTCTCTCAAGAAGATTCTGATTTGGAGCAGCTATCCTCGTTGTTGGAATTGGGTTTTTTGATCCTAGAAAACGCCGCTGGGGAAATTCCTGAGAAGTAATGAGATCGGAGACAGAGGACGGGGAAGGAGGACAGGGGTGAAGAGACCGGAGACGGAAGACAGGGGATAGAAAAGAACCAATCCAAATATCTGAGCGGACACCGATGTATTCTCGGTGGCAGTCGAAGAGCCTTCTTCTGATCTCTCAAATCGCGGAAGAATATCACTTCACCTCCCTCTCTTTTAATTGCTATAATTATTGAGGTATTTCAGCAGGAGTGGTATAGATGGAGCAGCCTCGAAAAGAGATCATCAGCTACCGGGAAGTCAGCAAGCTAATCACCCTGATCCTCCCCCAATTTGAGACTGAATTTAACGCCATTATTATGATATCGCCTGGAGGCATCATACCCACAGGAATGATGGCAGCGGCAGCAGGGATCGATGAAATCTACCTTGCACAAGTCCAGTTCCCCTCAGAAGCTGACCTGGAAGAAGCCAAACTCTTTACATGGCCCAAGGTCTCTCAATTCCCGGCAGACGCCCCTCTGGCCGATAAAAGAGTCCTTGTAATAAATAATGCCTGGGGTTCTGGTCGTACGACCTGGGCTGTCTATAAGCAAGTAGAAGGTGCCGGCGGAATTCCCAGCACCTGCGTTCTGCACTACAATCCTTACCGGAACCTGTTAAAGTACCAGCCTGATTATTACGGAGCCATCACAGACGCGTATATAATTTATCCCTGGGACATAGACCAAGCAGGACCAGATCGTGTTTTTCTAGAAAATGGGGGACGTGGTTAGATCGTTCTTAGATTGTTAAGCCCAAAAGAATGCGATCAGAAAGCCGATAGTTAATCCCAAAAGGGTTCCCAGAAATGCCTCTCCGGGTGTATGACCAAGGACTTCCTTCAGTTTTTCCTGGGGAGGAATCTTCCCTTTTGAAAATTCTTCAATGATCGAGTTTATCAAAACAGCCTGTCTTCCGGATTCCCTGCGAACACCTGTCGCGTCGTAGATCACGATCGTCGCGAAGATTGCGGCTATAGCAAAGACAGGAGTGCCAAAGCCCATGATCAAGCCTATCGACAATGCTGTTGCACTTACCATAGCAGAGTGTGAGCTAGGCATCCCGCCTGCCTGAAATACCAGTGCCCAGTTCCATTTCTTAAATTTGATGAATTCAATCATGACTTTCAACACCTGTGCAATTAGCCAGGCAGTCAAAGCTGCTAGTAAGATCGGATTAAATAACAAGATTTTACTAAGACTCATCATCGCCCTTAAGCACCTCTTCAACTTTTAACTCTGCCTCATCAAGCAGGGAAATACAATAGGAAGCCAGGTCCTGGCCGCGTTCAAAACACAGCAGGGTCTTTTTTAAATCATTTTCCCCGCTTTCCAGGGTCTGCACCAGCTCCTCCAGTTCTTGAAGAGCTTCTTCATATGACAAATCTTCCAGGGGTTTAAATTTCAGATCGCTCACGGTAACATCCTTTAGATCCAATTCTCTTCCCGGTAGGTTCCAAATACATCTTTCATTACTTCAGTGATCTCGCCCAGTGTTGCATAGGCATGAACCGCTTCCAAAATATAGGGCATGGTATTCTCAGTTCCCTGGCAGGCAACCCGCAGTCGATCAAGCGTTTGCCCAACCCGGCCCTGGTCCCTATCTTTTTTCAATTGTTGAAGGCGGCCAACCTGTTTTTTATATCCTTCCGGATCTATTTTCAGGATCGGGATCGCTGGTTCTTTTTGATCCTTGTGTGCATTTACACCGATCACTTTTCTGATCTGCTGGTCAATTTCCCGTTGATAACGGTAGGCAGAATCTGATATCTCTCCCTGGAAAAAACCACACTCGATGGCTGGCAGCACACCACCCAACTTCTCTATTCTATCAAAATAATCGTATGCCTGGCTTTCCATTTTGTCAGTTAATGCTTCCAGGAAATAAGACCCACCTAGAGGATCAACACTATTTATAACCCCGGATTCTTCAGCGATGATCTGCTGGGTACGCAAGGCAATGGTAGCCGCGTGTTCAGAAGGCAGAGCCAATGCTTCATCCATGCTGTTGGTATGTAGCGATTGCGTACCACCCAGCACGGCTGCCAGGGCCTGGATGGCTACCCGGACAATGTTGATCTCTGGCTGTTGTGCTGATAATGAAACTCCAGCTGTCTGGGAATGGAAACGCATCAACCAGGAACGGGGGTTCTGAGCCCCAAACGACTCTTTCATCTCCCGGGCCCAGATCCGCCGGGCTGCTCTGTATTTGGCAATTTCTTCAAAGAAATCATTATGGGCATTAAAGAAAAATGACAGACGGGGAGCAAAATCGTCGACCGCCAATCCTCTCTCTATGGCCCAACGCACATATTCCAACCCGTCTGCCAGGGTAAAAGCCAATTCCTGAACTGCGGTCGCACCAGCTTCCCGGATATGGTATCCAGAAATACTGATCGTATTCCAAAGCGGGACCTCTTCAGTGCCAAATTCAATTGTATCTGTCACCAACCGCATCGATGGTTCAGGCGGAAAGATATATTCCTTCTGAGCGATATATTCTTTTAATATGTCATTTTGAAGGGTTCCCCGCAGCTGCTCTTTAGATATACCTTTCTTTTCAGCCGCGGCGATATACATGGCCCAGACCACAGCCGCTGGAGAATTGATGGTCATGCTGGTTGAGATCTTATCCAGTGGCAAGCCATCCAATAGGATCTCCATATCCCCCAATGTTGAAATTGCAACGCCGCAGCGGCCAAATTCTCCCTCGGCTTCCGGCGCATCAGTATCAAATCCCATTAATGTGGGCATGTCAAAAGCAACCGATAGACCAGTTTGCCCCTGTTCTAACAGGTATTTAAACCTCTGGTTGGTTTCTTCTGCTGCCCCGAAACCCGCAAACATGCGCATGGTCCACTGCCGGGAGCGGTACATAGTTGGGTGCACACCACGTGTGAAGGGATATTGACCAGGATAACCAATAGCTTCCTCGTACTCCTTGTCTGCCAGATCGGCGGGGGTATAGAGGCGATTGATCAATTCCGATGATGTGGTGATAAACTGGCTGCGGCGTTCGGGAAATCGATCAATGCTAGGCTGCAGGGTCTCTTCTTCCCAGTGTTTGATTGTTCTTTGGAGATCATCCATTTCCTGCTGGTCAGGCATGCAACCTCCTAAATTTTCGACGGTTCTAATCCCTAAAAATTATAGCACTCTTTGTCTGGTTGATTTTCCCCCCGAGATTAAAGAAGGGAGGGTGTTTAGTACTCTCAAACCTTTCTTTGGTATACTACCCACATGCAAAAATCAGCCCCAAGTGAGGGTATTTCCAAAGATCTGCAGCTGGATTTAAAAAAGTCTGGATTGATCTATAAAACAGATCAGATCACTCGCCTTTTATACAGCACCGATGCCAGTATTTACCAGGTTATGCCCCTGGGTGTTATCTGGCCCCGAGAGAGCAGTGAAGTATCTGCTGTTGTAAAAATTGCCGCAAAACACGGGGTTCCTGTTCTTCCAAGGGGGGGTGGAAGCAGTCTGGCCGGCCAGGCGATTGGCGAAGCGCTCATACTGGATTTCTCCCGCCATATGGATCAGATCCTAGATCTTAATCCGGAGGAAAAAACCGTAACCGCCCAGCCTGGTGTAGTTCTGGGACCTCTTAACCGAAAGTTGGCTGCTCATCAGCTGACATTTGGACCAGACCCTGCCAGCGCAGACCGGGCCACCATCGGTGGTGTGCTGGGGAATAATTCTACTGGCGCCCATTCCATCCTTTACGGCATGGCCCATGACCATCTCTTGGAAGCTGAAACAATTCTATCTGATGGAACTAGTGCCTTGCTGAAAGCTCACAGTAACGGATCCCTTCCTGCGCTTCTTCAACAAAACACGTTGGAGAGTTCCATTTTCCGCGAAATCCCAAATATTCTGGAACGCTATCAGGAAGAAATCAAAAATAATTACCCCAAAACCTTCCGCAATGTAGCTGGATATAACCTGAACATTCTGGCAGAACAGAAAGCCATTAACCCGGCCACATTACTCGTTGGATCAGAAGGCACCCTGGGTATCATCACTGCTGCCAAACTGAATCTTGTCACATTACCAGCCAACAAAACGCTATACCTGGTCCATTTTAAGGAGTTAGGAGAAGCGCTCTCTGTTGTACCGGAAATCTTGGAATCTCTACCCAGCGCCGTGGAGCTGATTGATCGGATGTTAATTCAGCTGGCCAGGGCCAATCCTGCCTACCGACCGCTATTGGAAGCCATTCAGGGAGAACCAGAAGCTGTTCTGGCTGTTGAATACCAGGCAGATGAGCTCAACTCGATTTCTGGGAAGGAGAATCTGCTTAAGAAATACGGACATGTTGTCCCACTGCTCGATCCCAAAGACCAGGCTAAGGTCTGGAAAGCTCGCAAAGTCGGGTTAGGTATTCTGTTAAGCAAGCGGGGCGACTCCAAACCGACCACCTTTATTGAAGATGCGGCAGTTCCCGTGGAACATCTAGCAACTTATGCTCTAGCGATAAAAGCGTTTGCTAATGAGATCGGCGTTGGTGGTATCGCGTTTTACGCTCATGCCAGCGCCGGATTATTACATATCCGCCCTCAAATTAACATCAAAAGTATACGAGGCCGGGAGCAGATGCGGTTGTTGGCCGAAAAATCACTTGCCCTGGTGCTGAAATATGGCGGTACTACTACTGGAGAACATGGGGAGGGATTTGCTCGAGGAGAATTCACAGAAAAGCTCTACGGTCACACGCTCATGAAAGCCTTCCGGGAAGTCAAAGAGGTTTTTGACCCGGACTATCGCTTGAATCCCGGCAAAATTATAAATCCCCCTGCAATGGATCAAGATGATCTGCTGCGTTATGGTATGAATTACAACACTGAACAAAAACCCACTAAAACTCTATTGAGTTTTGAGAACGATCTGGGATTCGACAGGGCAGTTGAAATGTGCAACGGGGCAGGCGTTTGCCGCCAACTGGAAGGTGGTGTGATGTGCCCCTCTTTCCAGGCTACGCGCGATGAGGAGTTCAGCACCCGAGGCCGGTCTAATTTACTCCGGGCAGCCATGACCGGCAAGCTAGGCTCCAATGGAATGACGTCCAAGGAACTTTATCAAGCTCTGGACCTGTGTCTTTCCTGCCAAGCCTGTCTGAGCGAATGCCCATCCGCAGTGGACATGAGCAAATTGAAGGCTGAATTCCTGCATGGCTATTATCAGAAACATGGCCTGCCATTCCGGAGCTGGTTTTTCGCCAATGTCGCCGGAGTGAGCCGACTTGCACAGCTCTTTGCTCCTCTAGTCAATCTGATCCTGAAGTCCCCGCTGGTTGGACTGCTGTCTATGATCGGCATTCACCCACAACGAAAAATGCCCGCTTTTGCCAATCAGACCTTTACAGGTTGGTATGGAAAAGAACAACACAAGAATAAACAAACTCAAGGACAGCAGGCAGTGTTCTTCTATGATACCTACCTGGAATATAACTATCCCCACATAGGAAAAGCCCTGGTAGAGATCTGCCAGAAAGCAGGCCTGGACCTGATAGTGTTAACGGAAAAAGTGGACTCCGGCAGGCCGGCTTATTCAAAAGGAGTACTTGATAAAGCCCTATCCCTTGCCAAAAAAAATATCCAAATATTAACTCCCTACGCCGAGCAGGGAATTCCCATTATCGGCTGTGAACCAAGCGTGATGGTAATGTTGAAAAAGGAATACCGCGATCTTATCCCCGGGCCAGCCGCTGATCGGATCGCTGATTTAGCAATTCTGGCAGAAGAATTTCTTCTCCAGGAAGTCGATGGCGGCCAGGTTAAATTTAAATTTGATGGACAGCCACGCAAGATCCTTTATCACGGCCACTGTCAGCAGAAAGCCAACTTTGGGACCTCGGCGACCCTGCAGCTTCTGGGATCGATACCCGGGAGTACTGTGGAAGAAATTGAAGCTGGCTGCTGCGGTATGGCAGGCGCTTTTGGCTATGAAAAAGAGCATTATCAGCTGTCCATCGAGATTGCGGAACTGGGACTAGCGCCGCAGATTCGGAAAGCTGATAAAAGAACCATTATCTGTGCTTCAGGAACTTCCTGTAGAGAACAGATCGCCCACACAACAGAACGATCAGCCAAACACCCCCTTGAAGTTTTTGCGGAAGCACTTGTTTGAAACTTAATTTAGAGGTTTTCGTATTCAATATCGCAAATTATATTTTCAGAAACGATTTAGAAAAGGATTAATTACATGGAATGGATTTCAACACCTGAAGCCTGGATAGCCCTCTTAACACTTACTGCGCTTGAGATCGTATTGGGCATAGATAACATTATCTTTATCTCCATCCTTGCCGGTAAACTCCCGGAGAACCAGCAGAAAACCGGCCGGCAAGTTGGCCTGCTGTTGGCCATGGTCACCAGGATTCTGTTATTATTCTCGATCGCGTGGTTAACACGTCTGACTGCGCCGTTGTTCACTGTGTTATCTTACGATATTTCAGGTAGGGATTTAATCTTGATCATCGGAGGTTTATTCCTGCTGGGCAAGAGCACATTTGAAATTCACGAACGCCTGGAAGGCGAAGAAGGGCATGCGTCCGAAAAAGTTGCCGCAACCCTGAGTGGTGTGATCGTTCAGATCATGCTGCTGGACATCGTGTTTTCCCTGGATTCAGTCATCACCGCAGTGGGTATGGTCAATGAAATTGCCATCATGGTCACGGCCGTAGTGATTGCGGTCGGGATCATGCTTTTTGCCTCAGGTCCGATCAGTAATTTTGTTAACGACCGCCCCACCCTGAAGATTCTAGCCCTCAGTTTCCTGCTGCTGATCGGTTTCTCGCTGATCGCAGACGGACTGGGGATCCATATCCCAAAAGGTTACATATACTTCGCTATGGGCTTTTCTGTCTTTGTGGAAGTCATCAACCTCCAGGTGCGAGGTAAAACCAAGCCAGTTCAGCTGCGCAAACCCTACACAGAGGAGAAATAAAACCCTCCATGGAAACAACCCGCGTAATCCTTCACCTGGACCTGGATGCTTTCTTTTGTGCTGTAGAAGAGATCAAGGATCCCGGATTGCGCGGGAAGGCTTTTGCGGTCGGCGGATCACCGAGCGGGCGGGGCGTGGTCACTTCTTGTTCATATCCGGCCCGTAAAATGGGCGTGCGATCAGCCATGCCGGCTGCAAAAGCACTTCAGCTATGCCCTAATCTCATTCTCGTTTCCAGGAATCATCGCGATTACGGCCGGTATTCAAAACTGGTGATGGAACGTCTGGCTCACTACACAGACCAGGTCGAACAGATCTCCATCGATGAAGCCTTCCTAGATATCACTGATCTTGGACCCTCTCCTCGAGCTATCGGTACTGAACTGCAAAAAACAATCCTGGATGAGCTAAGCCTGCCCAATTCAGTCGGGATTGCCAGCAATAAGCTGGTGGCGAAAATCGCTAATGACCTAGGAAAGAAAGCCCACGAGGGGGAAGGCCCACCCAACGCCATTACTATTGTTCCAGCAGGAGAAGAGAGATCCTTTCTGGCACCGCTCCCGGTTGATATGCTCTGGGGAGTAGGTCCCAAAACCCGGGAAAGGCTGGAAAGATTCAACATTCGAACCATCGGAGATTTAGCGGACTATCCGGATGTTGAATTAGCCGATAAATTCGGTAAACACGGATACGATCTCTCCCTGCGGGCAAAGGGTATTGATAAACGGGGAATAGTCACTCAGCGAGGAATTAAATCCGTCAGCAACGAGCGTACGTTCGGGGAAGACCTGGGCCGCAAGAGTGAAGTTCTGAAACATATCAATAAACTGGCTGATCAGGTCTCTAAACGCCTGATAAAAAAAGATCTGCGCGGAAAAACAATCCAAATCAAGCTGCGCTGGTCAGATTTCACGACCCTTACCCGTCAAACAACCCTTCCCCATACTACCAATGAGTATAAGGTTATCCAAAAGATTGCCGAGGAACTACTCAATCAAGTCTGGCAAGAAGGCCGGAAGGTGCGATTGATAGGAGTCGGGGTTCATAACTTGGACACTGATGCCCACCAGTTGGGTTTGTGGGACACAGATTATCAAAGAAATATCAAACTGCAGGAAACCCTCAAGGATATTAAGGGAAAATATGGAGAAAATGTCATATCCAGGGGCATAAAGAAGTAATAGTTATAACGTTCACAAGCTAGCATACTATCTAGTATAATTGTCAATCGGGTTAGGTATTATTAACCCCCAATAAAACATGTTTACTATCCAATTTATACGGAGTAACTTTTATGGCTAAAAATATCAGAATGATTGACGGCAACGAGGCAGTAGCAGCTGTTGCCCACAAGATCAATGAAGTGATCGCGATCTATCCGATCACACCCTCTTCTCCGATGGGCGAACATGCGGATGCCTGGTCAGCCCAAGGGAAAAAGAACATTTGGGGCACTGTCCCTGACGTGATGGAAATGCAGGCTGAAGGCGGAGCGGCAGGAGCAGTGCACGGTGCGCTGCAGGCTGGTGCGCTAACAACCACTTTCACAGCATCCCAGGGATTGCTGCTGATGCTTCCCAATATGTACAAAATCGCCGGCGAATTAACACCGACTGTTTTCCATATTGCAGCCCGCTCGATTGCGGCCCAGGCCCTATCCATTTTCGGAGACCACTCCGATGTTATGGCCGCCCGAGCCACCGGTTTTGGTATGCTCGGTTCAGGCTCAGTTCAAGAAGCCCATGACTTTGCAGCCATTTCCCAGGCAGCCAGCCTGGAATCTCGGATCCCTTTCCTTCACTTCTTTGAAGGTTTCCGGATCTCTCACGAATTGAACAAAGTTGAAATGCTCTCTGATGAAATTCTGACAGAAATGCTCTCAGAAGAAGCAGTCATGGCTCACCGAAGCCGAGCCCTTAATCCTGAAAAACCCGTTCTGCGCGGTACTGCCCAGAACCCGGATGTCTTTTTCCAGGCTCGTGAAACTGTCAACCCTTATTATGACAAAGCCCCTGGAATCGTTCAGGCGGCCATGGATAAGTTCAAGAAATTAACTGGCCGTGAATACAAGTTATTTGATTATGAAGGCGCAGAAGATGCTGAGCGCGTGATCGTGATCATCGGATCTGGCGGAGAAGTAGCTGCTGAAACAGCTAAATTCCTGCACAAAGAGGACGACCAGAAACTTGGCGTTGTCCGGGTTCGTTTATACCGCCCATTCTCAGTGAAGCATTTCCTGGAAGCTCTCCCCTCCACCACAAAGGTGATAGCGGCGTTGGACCGCACGAAAGAACCTGGTGGAACTGGCGAGCCCCTTTATCAGGATGTGATTTCAGCAATTACCGAAGGAATCGACCAGGGCATTGCTCCATTCAAGACCGCTCCCCGTGTGATTGGCGGACGCTACGGCCTATCTTCCAAGGAGTTTACCCCCGGTATGGTCAAGGGCATCTATGATGAGATGACCAAGGACCAGCCCAAGAATCACTTTACCATCGGGATCAATGACGACGTTACACACACCAGTCTGGACTTTGACCCCTGCTTCCTGATAGAAAGCGATGATGTTATCCGCAGCGTTTTCTTTGGATTGGGTTCTGACGGTACCGTTGGTGGTAACAAAAACTCGATCAAAATCATCGGCACCCAGACCGAGAACTACGCCCAGGGCTATTTCGTTTACGACTCCAAGAAAGCTGGTGCGAAGACCATCTCCCACCTGCGTTTTGGACCCGATCCGATCAAAGCTCCCTACATTATCGAAGTCGGTCAATCTCATTTTGTGGCCTGCCACCAGTTCAGTTTCCTGGAACAGATCGATATGTTGAAGTACCTCAAACCTGGCGGCATATTCCTGCTTAACAGCATGTATGGACCGGACGAGGTCTGGAAACACCTTCCTCAGGATTTCCAGGAAGCCATCCTGGAAAAGGAAGCCGATTTTTATATTGTTGATGCCTACAAGATCGCAGAAGATGTTGGTCTCGGTACACGGATCAACACGGTGATGCAGACATGTTTCTTCGCCATCAGCGGTGTTCTACCTAAAGACCGTGCTATCAAAGAGATCAAAGTCATGATCCAGAAGAGCTACGGTAAAAAAGGTGAGAACGTTGTAAAAATGAACAACTCCGCAGTAGATCAAGCTCTGGAGAATATGTTCAAAGTTGAGCTACCTGCCAAAGCTGACAGCGTCTTGAAAATGAGACCCCCCGTTCCAGAAGATTCCCCTGACTTTGTCAAAAACGTGATTGGCACCATCCTTAAAGGTGAAGGCAATGACCTGCCCGTAAGTGTATTCTCTGAGGATGGCACCTTCCCTACTGGAACAACCCAGTACGAGAAACGCAATATCTCATTAGAGATCCCAACCTGGAATCCGGATACCTGCATCCAATGCAACAAATGTGCATTTGTTTGTCCACACGCAGTGATACGTCCCAAAGTTTACGACGCTGAATTGCTAAAAGATGCCCCGGAGACTTTCAAGTCTATTGATGCGACAGGACGGGAATTTAAGGATTGGAAATTCACCATCCAGGTTGCGCCCGAAGATTGCACCGGCTGCACCTTGTGTGTGCATGCGTGTCCCAAGACTGATATCGAGAATCCTGCCCTTAAGATGGTAG
>RCNC010006989.1_pt1 | contig 12563 bp, 9 predicted proteins | sample 2041301 | NCBI WGS metagenome assembly RCNC01 (sample SAMN09708231, study PRJNA481090) | Marine sediment metagenome, whole genome shotgun sequencing project. | biome: marine sediment; feature: ocean; material: sediment; isolation source: Sewage treatment plant 13A marine sediment (STP13A) ... | reverse complement strand
GTGGGCAAAACAGTGATCATCATGGAGCTGATCAATAACATTGCCAAGAAATATGAAGGAATCTCTGTATTTGCAGGGGTTGGTGAAAGAACCAGGGAAGGAAATGACCTGCTTCGTGAAATGATCGAATCAGGTGTAATCAAATACGGGAAAGAGTTCGTGAAGAGCATGGAGGAAGGCTCCTGGGACCTGAGTAAAGTCGATCATGAAGAGCTGGAAAAATCACAGGCTACCCTGGTATTTGGCCAGATGAATGAGCCCCCCGGAGCACGTTCTACCGTAGCCTTATCCGGTTTGACAGTAGCGGAATCCTTTCGTGACGGCGATGAGGAGAGTGGCGGAAAGGATATTCTTTTCTTCGTGGACAATATCTTCCGCTTCACCCAGGCAGGTTCCGAGGTATCGGCACTTCTGGGCCGAATGCCCTCTGCTGTGGGTTATCAACCAACCCTGGCCACTGAAATGGGTGTTATGCAGGAGCGTATCACCTCAACAAAGCGAGGATCGATCACATCCATCCAGGCCATCTACGTGCCTGCTGATGACCTGACGGACCCGGCACCAGCCACCACCTTTGCTCACCTGGATGCACAAACCGTACTGAGTCGGAAAATTGCCTCCCTGGGTATCTACCCGGCTGTGGATCCGCTGGATTCCACTTCCCGGATACTTAAAGCGGAGATTGTTGGCGAAGAACATTATAATACCGCACAACGCATTAAAGTACTGCTGCAACGTTACAATGAATTGCAGGATATTATTGCCATCCTGGGTATGGACGAACTTTCTGAAGAAGATAAGCAGGTGGTTCACAGGGCCCGCAGGGTAGCCAGGTTCCTTTCACAGCCCTTCTTTGTGGCAGAGCAGTTCACCGGTACTCCTGGTGTATTTGTTAATATTGAAGATTCCATCAAGGGATTCAATATGATCATGGAAGGAGAAGTGGATGAATACCCCGAAGCTGCTTTCAACCTGGTAGGAACCATTGAAGAGGCCATTGAGAAAGGCAAGAAGATGCTGGCCGACACCAAAGCTTAATGTGATATGTTGCTTGAGATTATTGCACCGGATCAAAAATTATACTCGGGAGAGGTGGACCTGGTCCAGGTACCCGGCTCCAAAGGCTCATTTGAGATCCTCAGGAACCATGCTCCCATTATCTCTACCCTTGAACAAGGCAAAATTAAAATTGTAGATGGCAAGGGGCTTACCACATTTTTTGAGGTGGATGGTGGCGTGATAGAGGCAAAAAATAACAAAATCATAGTTCTTGCAGAAACAGCAAAGACATAGTGGTCTGAGGAGCAAAGCTATCCTGCTTGTATCTTTGGCAGGCATCTTATTTTTTACTTTTATTTTCAGCTCCTTTAATACAATTCGTGTAAAGACAATTACAATCACTGCCATCGACGGTCTTGAGCTCACCGCAGACGAATATATCATTGATCCCTTCAAACCCTATGTATTGCTTTTCCACGAACAGGGCTCTAGCAGAGGTGAGTATAGCACCATTGCACGCAGGCTCTGTAAACTGGATTATAACTGTTTGGCCGTTGACCTTCGAAACGGAGGAAATGACAATTTTGTCTCCAATCAAACAGCTAAACAACTTCGGGAGAAGCATCTTGAATCCGGCGTCAGCGAAATCGAACAGGATATGTTGGCAGCCATCAAGTATGTTGGTGAGAAGTCAAACCTTCCAGTAGTGCTGTTTGGAAGCGGTGCCAATGGCTCCCTGAGTCTGAAAGTTGCACTTTCTGATAGCCTTGTCAGGGCTGTGGTTGCAGTGAGTCCGGGCGAATACTTTATGCCTGAAATCAAGATTCAGGATGCCATCTCAGATCTGAAAAAACCCGTGTTTATCACCTCCAGCAAAGCCGATTTCCCTTACGTTTCGGAACTGGCTTCGGGCATTAATAAAGACTATGTCACCCTATTTGAACCCAAACAGGGTGAAGGGGAACGTGGTACTCGTTCCTTCTCGGTGGATTATGAGTATAACACCGAGTACTGGCTTGGCCTGATTCTTTTCTTCAAGGACCTTATGTAAATGGTTAAATTCCTGGTTGTCCGCTTCAGTTCTATCGGGGATATTGTGCTCACTACTCCTGTAGTTCGTCATTTGAAGCAGCAGGTGGAAAATGCTGAAATTCATTACCTTACCAAATCAGTCTATAAGTCCCTTCTCGAAGCGAATCCATATATTGACCGTATTCATGCCTTTGATGGTGATATTAAAGCCTGCATTGATTTGCTCAGAAAAGAAGAAATCGATTATGTCATCGATCTTCATCACAATATCCGTTCAGCCCGTATCAAATATGGATTGAAACGCATCGCATTTTCGGTTCATAAACTAAACTGGCTCAAGTGGCTCTATGTCACTTTCAAAATAGACCGCTTACCCGACCGGCATATGGTCGACCGAAATCTCGATACCATCCGGTCCTTTATTGAAGAACAGGATGACGGGGGTCTTGATTATTTCATCCCTGAAAACAGTGAGGTCGACATCCATTCCCTGCCTGAACCTTTCAGAAAGGGCTACGTGGGACTCTCCATTGGAGCACAGCACGAAACTAAAAAGTTAGCTCTTGAATCCCTGCTAGTACTATGTCAAAAACTGGACTATCCCGTGATAATCCTGGGAGGACCGGAGGACCGTGAGCGTGGTGAACATCTTGTCTCCGCTCTCCCGGGAAAGGACATCCTGAACGGCTGTGGTGCGTACAGTATTCATCAATCTGCTTCACTGATCAAACAGGCCAGTGTGCTGCTGACTAATGATACAGGCTTAATGCACATCGGTGCAGCTTTTCAGAAGAAGATCATCTCAGTCTGGGGCAATACGGTACCACGTTTTGGTATGTACCCTTTCAGGGCCGATCCTTCCTCAGTTCAATTTGAAGTAAGCGCACTCTCCTGTCGACCCTGCTCAAAAATAGGATATCAAAAATGCCCCAAAAGCCATTTCAAATGTATGATGGAGCAGGATCTGGATGGAATAGCCTCTGCGACCAGGCAGCTCTGGAACTCCCCCTGAGGTTTGCCTATTGGGCTACAAAAGAATAGGTAATAATGGCCCTGTGTTTAGCCGGACCGCTCAATTCTATCCTGAATTGTGAAGATTGTGCTGCTGAAAGCGCCGCATCGGCAAAACATACCCTGTCGGAACCAATAATGGGTTCCAGAACCCTGGCTTCCCGTACCCGACCATCAGTGCCAACGGCTACCTCAACTTTTACTACCCCGGATCCCTGGCACCGGTAAACGGGAACGGTGAGCTCAACCTTTCCCCTGTTCAGAGGTTTGTCCAGGAATTCAAAGGTGATGGTGGTTGGACCGGCATAAACAGTGCTCTCCTCTTCCTCATTTGAAGAGGGCGGAACATAATCGGCTGAAGCTAGAATTGCTTGCAATTCCTCTAGTTTATCACGGTCCTCCTCATTCCTGGCCTCCTCAATCTGGTCCAGAAGATCTTTCACATAATCACTGGTAGAAATATCTTCATTGAGCTTTTCTTCGGCGTTCAGGTTTACAGCCCTGTTGCTGGAGAGTTCTCGTTGCCGCATGAGCTCCTCAAGCCATTCGGCCGGGACATCAATCTCCTCCTCCGCAAGAAGTTGCTCAATGGTCTTCTCCTCAAATTCCAGTTCGATCCCCAGTTCCCTGTCATTCTTCAGGCCTTCCACCTTTACAAAAATAAAGATGATCAGGACCACCAAATGAAAAATCAGTGTATAGAGAAGGGCCACCTTATTCTCTTTCAAAAACTTCTTGAACCCCGACCAACCATATTGAAATATGTCATCCATGCGCTGCAAAATTAAGATGTTAATACAACATCTCAATTATCTATTGGATATTTCCTAAGTTATTACGTAGAAAATCGAATCTTATTATGAGAAAGTTACTCCTATTGGCAACTACTACAAAAGAGTTTTCTTCGGGGAACTAATCCACATCGATGGAGAAGATGCCCTCAAAACCGACACGGCCGGTTTCGGGCTCATAGGTCATTCTTCCCCCAAGTGACAGAGGAAAAGTGATTCTGAAAATATTCATATCTGCTACCAGATCTAATCCGAAAGTCGTATAAGTTCTATCTTCATAATGGGGCTCCGGATCATGGATGATTACATTGGTCCCTACCAGGTAATCGGTCCACAATGCTCCTCTGATCCGTTTCAGGTAGAGTAGTGATCCTATTTCAAGATCGGGATAGAGTATGGGGAACACATAATCGGCACTGTACCTGGTGAGTATTTCTCCGTAGACTGCCTGCTGCAATCCCCTGGGCATAGCCATTAGATTGATAAATGCCGGACGAGACATACTCAGAGGAAATTGCTGTTGATAAGTGGCAGCTAACCTGATGGTCTGATGTTTCAATGGCCCGGGAAGATAGGTGGTGATCCCCCCTATGGCCACCGAACCAAACAACTGGCTGAAGGGAGCATGATAGTACCCTCCATTTACAGTGATCCCAGCACGAGGCAGGATCTCTTTTATACCCTTCCGCAGGTAGGAGGTCGCATAGAGCTTGTAGTAGAGGTAATGGGCTCCTTGCTGGTAACTCTCCTGGCTCTCATTATACTGAATATCCCGCCGGTAGAAGTAATCGATTCCTGGTTGAATCAGGGACAGGAATTTACCCGTATTGAGCCTGAAAGGCACATAGGTTTGAGCCGTAAAACTAAGTGCCTGTGGAAGACTTATCACCGAATCACCCTCTGCAACCAGTAAGACATTGGGTTCTCCGCCATAATCAAAATAGAGGTTAACAACCGGGTACCTTCCATTAAACTTGATACCGGAGTGGAACATATGATAACCGTCTTTATATTCATAGCCCAGTTGACTCACCGCTGTGCTTAGCTTGTTTTGGGAAATAAGTGAAATCCCAAGACTTACAGGCAGTTCTTCCGGATCTAGTGTGAGCTCAGGATTCAGGTAATCAAAATAAAACGGCAACCAGGAGTGGAAATTAAAAAGGTGCAGAGCCTTTCGATATCTCTTCGTATCAAACTCAAGGGAATCTTCACTGCTTGGAAGTTGATCGATCATGACCTCCTCCGGAGTTTGCTTATAATCGATTTGCTCCCGGTGATCCCTAACCTCATCTATGGATTTCCATAGCCCCTCTTCCAGGTCGAGGGTGCTTGCACCATATCCATTTGAGGTGTAGTTGGAGTAGAGCAAAGTTAAACCATCAGAACTTAGCTGTGGATGAAAAGCCCCAAAACGGGAGGAGGTAAGCTGAAATGCCTGGTCTTTTCCGATATGATAACAGTAGATATTGTCAATGCCAGAGAAGGTCCCGCTAAAATAGACCTGCTCCCCATGTACAACAGGATAGGAGATATCATCCCTCCCGGCATCAAATAACCTGGTCCACGATCCCGACTGAAGGGAATAGCTGTAAAGCGATTTTCCCGAATCGACCGAAACCAGGACCACGATTGCAGAATCCTGATCCATCCAGCAAGGTTGTTGCAGGAAGTGGTTTCCGGGAGAGGGGATCACTTCTTCCCTGCTTCCGTCCATAGGAAGGATTGTCAGGTATCTGTCTGTTCCACTGCAACAACCCGTGTACCATCGCCAGAAATTGCAGGAGAGAAATACCTGGTCTTTTTTCCAAGACTACTAAGCTCACCGGTGGAGAGATCATAAGACCGAATTATGGAGTAGTTCCTGTTGCTCCAGCGGGTATCGGGAATAAATTCATCCCAGACAATCTTGCTTCCAGAGTAAGAGACCCTTCCCGAATTCAAGAAACCTGGACGAAAAAGGCGTTCCTCCTGTCCGGGGCGCTCAATAAGTACAAACTCAGGAATCTGATCCATGCCGGTTTTCAGTGTCACCAGACTTGAATCTGAATGCTGATGGGGAAAGGTATAAGAAGTATAGTGACCCTTACGCTCCGTATCCCAGTTGGTCAAGGGGGTATATTGACGATCATTTGCAGTGGACCGCCAATGATCCCGATAGGAGCTCAGCGCCTCATTGTAAAACTGCTTTTTAGATTTGAAGCCATACTGTTTCATACTAAACCAGGTGGGATTTAGCAGAAATGGCTTCCTGGCAGCATACTGCTGAAAGTCGATCCAGAATTTATCGCCGTAGCTTCGTCTCCCATGCCTGACCATCAGGTAGCCCAGCTGGTAGTGGTTGGGTATATAGTTCTTGTAGGATCCCATGGTTGCCTTGGAGAAGGACCAGAGTCTGTCTGCCTCCAGTAATTGCGCCTTTATCCCCATCTCAAAAGAGGGCTGCCTCCCTCTGCCTGTCGCTGAGAGCCGGGTCTCTGAATCCACCGCATCACCCTCCAGGTACCAGTAGGGGAGGAATATAGCCATAGCTCCCACAGCCTGTTCTCCACCAAGATAGCTAAGTCCCTTTGTAAAACCCTGGTTCAGTTTATCGATCTGAACAGCGTGCCTCCCCTCATGAAGAGCCAGTTGAGTCAGCCAGTCCTGGTAATAGCCATTGGGATCCGGATTTGTAAAAATCTCCAGCCGTTTGGGTGCCCAGGAAAAAACCCCGTTTGAGAAGCTCGATTCGTTGTGGATCACCACCGGCATATGACTATGGCGGTGATCAAGGTCCTTCCCCAGATAGGGGTAGTAATGTTCAAGTTTCCTGGCAAAAGCATGTGCTAGGCTATCCACTCCATCCGGGTGGATCACAGTATAGTGAGGAGATCGGAACTGGTACCACTTCAGAGATCCGGCATCCTGTCCGTACTCATAGAATTGAGCCTTCGTTCCGGCCGAAATAAACAAAAGCAGAATGAAAATCATTCTGCCTTTGCCGTACAATTTATATAATGAAAGGTTAGTTCTCTGCAAATTTCACTTTATATCCGCTGTTTCGAAGATAAATATAGGCACGTTTACGAACATCCCCTTTTAATACTATGTCGTACATTTTTGCAGAACCGCAGGTATGGCATACGCCTGTAAGTTCTTCCTCAACCTTTAGCAGGTCGATGCGTCGGCCCACAAAACCTGTAATGTAGGTGATGGGCGCACCATCCATCTTCCGCCTGTCAAGTCCTACCAGGAGGTTTTGTTTTTCAGGAGGTAGCGTCTTAGGCTCCTGGACGTTAGCATATTCATATTCAAATTCGGGATAGTCCGTGTAGAGGGGTTGATCCAGGTCGTTCATTCCTTTTAAAGTCATGTACTTTGGATTTAATGAACAACAAATATATATTTCCATTTCATATATGTCAAGATTTTCAAAAAAAATATTTTTTGGCAGCAGTGCTAAAAAAAGCGTTAAATTCGTGCCAGCCAAACTAATATAGGAATCCAAGCGCCATATGCAGTTTAAGAACATGAACCTTCTGATGGGCTGGGTAAGCTTCGCCATCGCCCTCTTAGTCTATCTTCTTACCCTTGAACCTACCGTTAGCCTGTGGGACTGTGGTGAGTTTATTGCCAGTTCTTATAAGCTTCAGGTAGGCCATCCCCCCGGAGCACCACTTTTTATGCTCCTTGGAAGGATCTTCTCGCTCTTTACCTCCGATACCGGAAAAGTAGCCATGTTGATCAATGCAGTTTCTGCCTTCGCCAGTGCTTTTACCATTCTCTTCCTCTTCTGGACCATCTCTCACCTGCTGAAGAAAGTATTCCATGATGCATCGGGCAAGGTCTCCACTGCTAATATGATTGTTATTTTGGGGGGTTCCTTTGTCGGCGCCATGGCCTACACCTTCTCGGACTCCTTCTGGTTCTCAGCTGTTGAAGGAGAGGTATATGCCACATCTTCTCTTTTTACAGCACTTGTTTTCTGGGCCATTCTCAAGTGGGAGAATGTGGCTGATGAAGCGGGCTCCAATCGATGGCTGATACTGATTGCATACCTTATTGGCCTCTCCATAGGGGTGCACCTTCTTAACCTTCTGGCCATCCCTGCCATTGTACTGGTCTATTATTTCAAAAAATCCCCGAAAGTGACACGTAATGGGATTTTCAAAGCACTGGGAGTATCTGTGGTGATCCTCCTCTTGATCATGTACGGGGTTATCCCGGGAATTGTTAAAGTGGCTACTGTAGTTGAAAAATTCTTTACCAATACCGTTGGATTGCACTACAATGTTGGGGTCGTCATTTATGTTTTCCTCTTGCTGGGTGCGCTGATCTTTGGAATCTACAGGACCCAGTTCGTGAAAAAAAATATTCTCTGGAATACAGTGCTGTTGGGCATCACTGTTATCGTAATTGGCTACTCTTCCTATGCGCTGATCGTCATCCGCTCACTGGCTGGTCCGCCCATGAATGAAAACCGTCCGGAAAATGTCTTTGCCCTTCTCTCCTACCTGAACCGGGAGCAATACGGGGACCGCCCTCTCATTCTTGGCCACCAGTACAATGCAGAAGTTGAGGACGTGGTCTACAAAAAACCAGTCTACAAACTGAACAAAGAGGAGAACAAATATGAAATAGCCTACTACAAACCCGAGGTAGTGATGAGTGGCAGCAAGGTGCTGCTTCCTCGCATGTATAGCCGTAACGGCACACACAGACAGGCATACCAGAAGTTCGGAACCATAAAAAACCCAGCTAGTCCCACGTTCCTGGACAACCTGGAATTCCTGTTCCGTTACCAGATCGGACATATGTATCTGCGTTATTTTATGTGGAATTTTACTGGCCGGCAAAACGATATCCAGGGACATGGAAACGTTTTGAACGGAAAATGGATCAGCGGGATCTCCTTCCTCGACTCGGCCAGGATCGGGCCACAGAAGTACCTGCCCGATCAGATGAAGAACCACCCGGCCAGAAACACCTATTTCTTCTTGCCCCTGCTATTGGGACTCATAGGTCTGTTTTTCCAACTGGATAAGCGTCCACGCGATTTTCTGGTGGTTCTGAGCCTTTTTATCCTTACCGGGGTGGCCATAGTCATCTACCTCAACCAGACTCCCTACCAACCCCGGGAACGTGACTATGCATTTGCAGGGTCCTTCTATGCATTTGCCATCTGGATAGGAATGGGCGTGGCAGGGCTCTGCCAGGTTCTGCAATCTAAACTGGGTGATAAGCTCTCTGCCATACTGGCAACAGCGATCAGCCTGTTGGCGGTCCCATTGCTAATGGCCACACAGAACTGGGATGATCATGATCGCTCCGGCCGATATACTGCGCGGGATATAGCCAAAAACTACCTGAATTCGTGTAGCGAAAATGCTGTGCTCTTTACTGTAGGGGATAATGACACCTTCCCTCTCTGGTATGTACAGGATGTGGAGGGCGTCAGGGAAGATGTCCGCATTGTCAATATGATGCTATTTAATATGGACTGGTATATTGATCAGGCCAGATGGAAGAATTATGATTCAGAGCCGCTTCCCTTTACCATCCCCCAGAGCAAATACGAAGCCATTCCGGGAAACAGCATCTTTGTTAGAGAGCACAATCAACGGGCCACTACAGATTATATGCTCAACTTTATGAAGAGCGATAATCCCGATACCAAGGTGAAGCTGCGAAGCGGACAACAGGTCAACTTTATTCCCACCCATCAACTGATTCTTCAGACAGATTCAGCCACGGTGGTCTCCAATGGCACCGTAGCCCAGGAAGACGCTCACAGAATTGAAAAACAGATCCCCATTCAACTGGAACCCAATGGCCAGATCCTGAAAAACATTCTCGGGCAGCTGGATATAATAAGTTCCAACAAGTGGAAACGTCCCATATACTATACATCAGGTGGTTTTGACGGGTCGCTCGGCCTGGAAGAATATTACCGGAATGAGGGACTGGCCTACCGGCTGGTACCTTACAGAACTCCTTATGAAAGCATCCTGGTTATGGGCGATATCGATACCGACACCCTGTATAACAGGCTTATGAATCAGTTTGAGTGGGGCAGGATGAATGCGGAGGATGTGCAGCTTGACTATTATACCATTCGCACCTTGTCGGTGATTCGTTTTCGAAGCCTATATACCCGACTGGCTATGCAACTGCTGCAGGAGGGAGACCGGGAACGGGCCGTAGAAGTTCTGGACCGCTGCATGGAGTTGGCCCCCTCCCGGGTACTTCCCTACGACCAGTTTGTTACCGGGATCACCATGCCAAACAGGGATGGAGGAGTGATCCACCATGAAGGGATTATTGAGGCCTATTACCTGTGTGCTGAGGCAGAGAAAGCCAATCTTATTCTCTCAGAACACTACCAGAACCTGAGTGAAGAAGTAAGCTATTACAATGCCATGAAGGCACGGCACAGATCGTCCATTCAGCGAGAAATCAATGAGGCCATGTTCCAGATGGAGGAGTTAAGAATCCTTCTCCAGAATTATCAACAGGAGGATTTATTGCTGGAACTTGGAATTAGCGGTTTCGGTTCATAAGAAAAGATGCGAAGTTGTATAGTTCTATCTTTCCCTCTTCTGGTCTATTCAGGTTTTCCAGGTTGGTAAGTGCATGCTGATAATAGCTTCGGATTCTATTCTCTGCAAGCTCTTTGACACCCAGGGCATCAAAGATAGCAGTGATCGCTTCGATCTTCTCTTTCGGGTTAAATTTTTTCTCTTTGAGCCACCCACAAAGCTCCTCTTTTTGAGTAGGTGAAGCCGCTTCCAGTGCCTGGATCACCAGGAAGGTCTTCTTATTATCCACAATATCTGTTCCCCGGTTCTTACCCATCACCGCCGGGTCGCCGAAGGTATCAAGCAGGTCATCCTGCAGTTGAAAAGCAATACCCAGGTTTTTCCCAAATTCATACAGGTCTTCAGCATCTCTCTGGGAAGAACCTCCCAGAATGGCTCCAATCTTCAGACTGGCAGCTATTAATACGGCCGTTTTTAACTCTATCATGGTGAGATATTCCTCCTCTGAGACAGAGAGGACCTCCTCAAAATTCATATCCATCTGCTGGCCTTCACATACCTGCATGGCCGTCTTGGTAAAAACTTCATGGACAACATTCAGCACTACCCCTGGAGCCTGGTTCATCAGGCGACTGGCCAAAATAGACATAACATCGCCTGAAAGAATGGCTACGTTCTCATTGTATTTGACATGCACTGTCGGGCTGCCTCTTCTCCGCTCAGAACGGTCCATGATATCATCATGCAAGAGGGTAAAATTGTGAAAGATCTCAATGGCTACAGCCGGAATAAGTGCAGATGCCACGTCTCCGTCAAACATGTCACAGGCCAGAATCACAAGAGCGGGTCTGATCCGCTTCCCTCCAATGGAAAGGATATACCTGACAGGCTCATACAATTCAGGTGGTGTATCCGGAATGCTTAGGTTTTGAATATGCTTCTCAACCAGGTTCTGTGCTTCAAGGAGTGTATACATAGTGAAGACAAGTTAATGATTTTCGCCTAAGCGTGGCATGGCGATTGTACAATATGTATTAAAATAGAATCATTAACTTTGACCGATTTTTAAAAGATGCAATTGATGACATTTCGAAAGGGATTTTTATCCTTACTTTCAGTGATGCTTCTCTCCTCCTCCTCCATGTCGGCACAGGGATACCGGATTGAAGTTGAAATAAAGGGACTCTCAAACGACACCCTTATTCTTGGAGAGTATTTCACCTCAAGAATGATCCCAAAAGATACCATAGTACTGGATCAGAAAGGCCAGGGGATTTTTGAAGGTAAGGAAGCGTTTACCGGCGGACTCTACCTGGTCTACGTCGATCCTGCTCATTATTTTGACCTGCTGCTTGGAGACGATCAGGACCTCTCCATCCATGCTGATACTGCCGATCTTGTAAGGAGCATCAGCTTCAGGGATTCGGATGACAACCGGATATTCCAGGAGTATAAGTCCTTCCTTCAGGAAAAAAGAGGGGAGCTCGAGAAGCTCACATCCATGTATAACAACGCCTCCAGCTCAGCGGATAGTACTGAGATCCTTACTCAGCAAAAGCTAATCAATAAGGAGATGGAGACCTACATGGACCAGATAGAGGCAAAGTACCCAAAGCTGTTTGTCACAGATTTTATTGGTGCCACCAGGGAACCCTTTCCGCCTGAATCCATGCTAACAGGAGAGAGAAGGTACGATGACTCCATCCGCTTCTTCTACTACAGGGAACACTACTTTGATCGTTTTGATCCCTTTAATGTCAGGCTTTTACACATCCCGCTCTATGAGGGGAAAATTATGAACTACCTGACCAGGGCCGTACCACAACACCCCGATTCACTCATTGTTGCTGTTGATTACCTGCTTAGCGGGTCCAAAAAGGAACTTGAGCTTTACAGGTATATGCTGATCACCCTTTTCAATCACTTTGCAGAGAGTAAGTTTATTGGAATGGATGGAGTCTACTTTCACATAGCTGAGTATTACTACATTCCCGATGCCACCTGGAGCAGCCCGGAGTTTCTGGACAAGCTGAAAGAAAACCTGGCCCTCAACAAACCCACATTAATTGGCCAGCCGGCCCCTAACCTGATCCTGCGTCAGGTCCCTGATGAACATTTTGGAATGGCTATGCAGGATACAGCCATTAAGCGGGATCCCCATATCGGGCATGATTTCTATATGTATGATGTTGAAGCCTCCTATACCATCCTT
>RCNC010002378.1_pt1 | contig 12563 bp, 11 predicted proteins | sample 2041301 | NCBI WGS metagenome assembly RCNC01 (sample SAMN09708231, study PRJNA481090) | Marine sediment metagenome, whole genome shotgun sequencing project. | biome: marine sediment; feature: ocean; material: sediment; isolation source: Sewage treatment plant 13A marine sediment (STP13A) ... | reverse complement strand
CAAGCCTTGATCTCGAACTTTTTACGAATCCGTCGGAAATTAGACTTTTTACGAGTTCATCAAGTTTGACGGTTCCGTAATAAAGCGGTAACCAAAAAGGGCGGCAGAAATTTCTTCTGCCGCCCTGCCGGTTCATTGAAGATCAGTGGCTTGGGTATTGAAATTCAGGGTCCTTCCAATAATTGCTCCGGTGTCACGATGGGACCGTATTTTGTCTTCAAGGCAATCAGTCCGTCACGCTGTTCCCGAAGTACGTCGAAGAGCAGTCGAGGAATGTTTTCCTCCTTGCCGTAGGCAGTCGTCTGAAGGTCGTTTCGGGCCAGGATGTTGTCCACATAAAGGGAGAACTGCCGGTCATAGAGATCTTTGGGGTAGGGCTTATGGATCAGGGTTTCAAAAAGTGCCTTCAAGTCTTCATAGCGGGGAATGAACCCGATGGGTGTCTCAATGGCATCCACGTCGCCGTGGGTGTGGCGTTCCAGCCATCCCAGCCAGACCTTGACGTCCTTTTTCTCCCCCAACAATTTCTTGCCGCTGCCGCCACGGGCCTCGTGGGTGAGAAAATAGTTCAGCCCCGCCAAAATCGGCCGTTTACCGTCTTTGATATCGGCACTGCCGAAAAAATCGAACTGGGCCTTCATATAGTCCCCCAGCGCGCCGGGAATGAAGGGTGCATTGGCCCACGGCGCCCGCTTCACACCGGATGCACCCACTTCCGTGGCTGTGGCTGCCGAAACGATGCAGGCACCGATCACCACGCCGTGGTTGGAGTTCTTAGCCGCCCAGACTGGCGGCATGGTGTCGCTGTCCCGACCGCTGTAGGTGATTACCCGGGTTTCCACCCCCTCCGGCGCTTCGGCTTTGTCCGAGTAGTTGGCAAGGACCGATGAGGATATGGTGCAGCGGGCGTTGGGATGGGAGATTTTGACCTCCTTACCGCCGGAATCCGTCAGCCCTTTTTTCCAGGGCCCTTGGAAGTTGCGGCCCCGGGTGGGCAGGGTTTCGCCGTTGCCAGTCCAATGGGGAACGCCGTTTTCATCGATGAGCACGTTGGACCAGATCACTTCTGAACCGGGATTTCTCAGGTGGTCCATCAGCATCGGGTCACCTTCTCCGTTCACATCTTCCACGATGCCGAAGATGCCGCATTCCGGGTTGATGGAGCGCACGCTGCCATTGTCGTCGATCCACATCTGGGCCAGATCATCGCCCACAAAGTGGTTGCCGGCCATGGCCGTGGTGGTTTTTCCGCAGCCGGACGGCGCAGCACCGGCGACCCAGGTCACCCGGCCCCCGGGGCCCTGGATGCCGGTGATGAACATGTGCTCGGCCAGTTCTCTGCCGTTGCCTTCATAGACGGCCTTGTCCACGGAAAAGCGGTGGTTGCCTTTTTTCAGCAGCAGGGTGTTGCCTGCGTAAGTGCAGTTAAACGAATAGGTGGTACGGTGGCTCCGGTCCATGAATACCCTTGCATTGGGCAGATCTTCGGGCCGGTTGAGCCCCTCGCTGTGGATGTTGGTGTAAAAGTGCCCCAGCCGGTCAACTTCTGGTTCGAAATCCGCAAAAGCGTTGCGGTAGAGGATTTCGGCACTGTGGCAGACATATGCGGAGCTGGTGATCTCGATTGCTGGATTGGAGGCTGCCGCGCCCACGGGACCGCGAATATACAGCCCCACCACCATGGTGGCCCCGCTCATGATGCCGGCCATTTTTTCCCGAACTTCAACCAGGGCATCATCCCTTAGCGTCTTGTTTGCCAGGCTGCTGATCTTCTCATTCGGGTTGGCGATGTAAAAGGTCCGGTCAATGATGCGGCCCTGCTCCTCTTTGAGATCGAAATGGATGGTGTGCCCCTCCATAGCCAGAACCGCCTCTTCCCCCTTGTTCAGGGCAAGCTGTCGGATAAACTGACGATCCGCTTCGGATCCGGTGTTGATAAAAACCCGGGCGGGATCGCACATGGCAATGGCGTTGGCAATTTTGATCAGGATTTCCGGGCGGCTAAGCGTCCGTATGCGAGACAGGTGCTCCTTGTCCAACCGTTTTTCAAACAGGGCCTGAGCCTGTTCGATGTTTTGGATTCCCCCCAACTCCTGGGCAATGTCGATTCCCTCATTTTTTTTCAACATGGAAGTTACCCCTTTTCGACAGTAATAAAGACGTCCTGCACGGTATCGCATCCGGGTCAGTGAGCAGTGAACCCGCCCACCTCCGGTTCAGTCGCTTGTTGCTCGGCGCGCGGCGGTCACGGCTCATTTCACCTCCCGACAATAAGGATGGTGCATGGGTTCACGAGTCGCCCCGTTGACTCTGGCAGCCGATAATTTCTGGCTCCGGCATATGCCGGTCGATCCATTTCATCACTTTGTCAAACTCATCCCGAAACCCCTGCAGCGCCTTACCCCGGTGGCTGACCCGGCTTTTTTCGGCCATGGACAGTTGGGCGAAGGTTTTGTTCAACGGCGGATAGAAGAAAACCGGATCGTAGCCGAAACCGCTGGTGCCGGCAGGCGTATGCGTGATGGTGCCTTCGCAGCGGCCTTCATAGGTCAGCGCCGGTCCGCCAGGCACGGCTATGGAGATCACGCATTCAAACGCCGCCGATCGGTTGGCCTGGTTTCCCAGTTCGGCCAGCAGCTTGAGTCCGCGCTCGGCATCGGTTGCCTCGGGGCCGGCCCAACGGGCGCTGTGGACGCCTGGTGCTCCGTTCAGCGCCTCCACCATCAGACCTGAGTCGTCGGAGAGGGCTGGATAGCCCAGGACCCTGGCAGTAAAGCTGGCCTTTTTGTAGGCATTCTCATCGAAAGTGTCGCCGTCTTCCACCACTTCAGGGATCGGACCGAAATCATCCAGGTCTTTGATGGTAACCGGAAAGGCGTTGAGCAGGTCCCGGATCTCGGCGGTCTTGCCCTTGTTGCGGGTGGCAATGACAAGTATCCTGTTTCTTATCATAATTCCTCTACTCTGGCGGGAATAAACTTGAGTGGAGTAACATAAAACCGGGTAAACATCCAGCAATAATCGGTCGATTCAACAAGTGTGCATAATTTTGACGTGGCGTATGACAACTGTCCAAGTGATGGTTATCTTTGAGGAGTAAATATCGGGCTATTCACATCTGCTTCCGAAGGTGGTTCCAGAAGGCAGACTACTGGCCGTTATCGGCTGACCCGAGAAAAACCAAACAATCATGCACCCCGGCACATCGGGGTGTTATGCCCATTAAGGAGGCTGCGCCATGTCCGACAAGAAATCAAATGCCCGTAAATCCGACAGAAAGAAGCAGCTGCACAGCAGTGATCGCGCCGTTGCGGATAACTGCGGCTGTTTCCAAGTGGTCGATGCCTGTGGTTGCCGGGTGGTCGATCCCTGCGGCTGTTATGTAAGTCAGTGCTGCTGTTGATCGGCGGTTTTCTTTAACCACGGTACAGAATAAATCTCGGGGGCCTGTCCATTGGACAGGCCCCCGTTTTCATGGAATCAGGACTGTGCTGCCGGTGGTTTTGCGCTCCTCCAGATCCTGGTGCGCTCGGGCCGCGTCCTCCAGCCGGTAGGTCTGGCCAATTGAAATCGTTACCGCTCCATTTTCCACCACGTTGAACAGATCGCGGGCATGGGCCAGCAAATCGGCCCGTTTGGCCGTGTAGGTCATCAGGCTGGGCCGGGTTAGAAACAAGGATCCTTTTGCCGCCAGCACCCCGATGTCCAGAGATGATACGGCTCCCGATGCCTGACCGAAGGAGACCATCGTCCCCATGGGCTTGAGGCAGTCCAGGGATTTCATGAAAGTGGCCTTGCCCACGCTGTCGTAAACCACGTTTACGCCTCTGCCGCCGGTGATGGCGTTGACCTGCTCGGCAAAATCGACGTCTCCGTAAAGGATCGGGTGGTGGCAGCCATTTTTTTTGGCCAACGCCGCTTTTTCCGCCGATCCCACGGTGCCGATCACCTCGGCGCCCAAGTGACTGGCCCATTGGCAGACGATAGATCCAACGCCACCGGCCGCCGCATGGATCAGGATGCGATCGCCGGCCTTCACGGGATAGCAGCCGTGAAGCAGGTAGCGGGCCGTCATGCCCCGAAGCATCATGCCGGCCGCCTGTCGGGTTTCGATGCTGTCCGGAAGCCGGACCAGTCGATGGGCCGGGATGCAGCGGTCCTGAGCGTAGGCACCCGGTGGGATGCCGGCGTAGGCCACCCGGTCTCCCGGTTTGAATTCAGAGACATCGGCACCCACCGATTCCACAACGCCGGCGCCTTCAAGACCCAATACCGCGGGAAGTGCGGGCAGCGGATAAAGTCCGGTGCGATGATAAATGTCAATATAATTGAGCCCAACGGCCTCCTGGTGCAGCCGTACTTCCCCGGGTTCCGGAGCTCCGGGGTCATGGTCTTCCCAGCGCATGACGGCGGGACCTCCCGTTGCATGAATTCTGACTGCCTTTGACATGGTGACCTCCTTCACGAAAAGGATTGATGCCGATGAGCTTGCTTCCTATGGGGTTGATTGTCGATATCCGTTACCATAAGCATGGGTGGATCAAATCCAATGCCATCGATGCGGTTTGGGATGGGGTTCGCAAGGCAAAAACGCCTAAAGATAGTCCACCCAGGACCAGTGTACCCGTCCATTTGCGGTGTTTCGAGTCAGATACCGCTTCCCGGCTGCAAATTCGATGGCCGCCCGGATTCGTGCCTGCGGGTGATCAAGTTCGCCGGACAGGCGGCGGATCAGCTTTCCTATGGGGTGAGCATCCGCTTTATCTGATTTCTCAGCCGGCCAGTCGCCCTTTTCTTCGATGAGCCGCTTCATCATCATGTCGTATATGACCACGGTGTGCTCCAATCGGACCAGGGGCCAGATCTCTTCGGCGGTGGCCCGCCCTTCTTCGCGGATTCGGCCGATGTCCCCCAGCCATTGGTCGAACTGCCGTTCACCATCGATCACAATGGCGTCCATGGTTTCCGATTGAACGCCGGCCGTACGGATGATGGCGCGATTGGCATGGTATCGCCGCCAATCGTCGGACAGAATCTGCAGATCATATTCATCGACGCGCTCCCGGACATCGGTGCCTGGAAAAGGGGCCAGAATGTGAAAGCCGTGGCTGACTCCCATGGCCTTGAGACGTTCACCGAATGCCAGCGTTTGCCGCAGGGTTGTCTCGGTTTCACCCGGCAGGCCCAGGATGAATGAAGCGTGTGGATCGATGCCGCAATCCCGGCATAGCTGCATCGCATGAACGACCTGTTCAAGGGTGATGCCCTTTTTTATTCGCCTGAGCATTTCGGGACTGCCGGACTCCACGCCGAAGCTGACCGTGGTGCACCCGGCCTGGCGCATCTTATCCAGCATCTGGCGCGAGACCGTGTCCACCCGGGCAAAGGAGGTCCATTTGACCCTCAGCCCGCGGTTTAAAATTTCGTTGCATACCGCCAGGCAGTGATCTGCGTTGGCCGTGAACAGGTCGTCGGCCAGATTGATCTGGTGAAAATCCAAGGTACTCAGATCTTCCATTTCGTCCACCACCCGGACGGGATCACGATAGCGGACCCGTGCGCCCACCATCTTGCGTCCCACGCAGAAAATGCACTTATACGGACATCCGCGGCTGGTGGTCATGCTTACCGGCATGCCCAGCGCCCGATAGCGCCCCAAAGGGATCAGGTGACGGGCCGGCGGGGCCAGTTCGTCCAGAACCGCCAGAGGCGGTGAGGCAGTCGCAGCGATCCGGTGGCCGTCACGAAAGGCGATTCCCGGTATTCCCTCCCAGGACGCCTTGGACTCCAGGGCTTTGGTCAGGGCAACAAGGGTATTTTCTCCCTCACCGCACACCACCACATCCACCTGGTCGCAGGACTGCAGAATTTCCGTAGCACAGAAGGTGGCGTGGGGTCCGCCGATCACCGTGGTGATCGACGGATCCAGCGCTTTGACCGATTCGAGTGCTTCCAGGGCATGATCGACGGTCATGGTCACGGCTGTGGCGCCGACCAGTTCCGGGTGAAAATCCCGCAGCATTGATGCCAGCCAATCCCGGCTAAACGGGAACACGACGCAATCCAGGAGTTTGACTCGGTTCCCGGTCCGCTCCAATGCACCGGCCAGGAAAGCCAGGCCCAGGGGCGGAGACGGAGTTTCGGAAATGGGGTAATAGGGGTTGATCAGAAGTACGCGCAAGGTTGAAGGCCCTTTGACGGATGAAAGGCATGAATCAGGTTGGGTTGATGAAATCGGTCAGGATCACCTGGTATAACTCTTCACCGATGGCAATACCCATATCGATGAATTGGGGACCGTAACTCCGTCCGGTTCGGGAGCGGAAGGTCCCGCGGATCTTTTTCAGAAGGGCCATACCTTTGGGGAAATGATCCACAAAAACCTCCAAGGGCGGGTTCACGAAGCCGACCATGTCCCAGACCGTATGGTTGAAGTTGTCCGGCCCCCAGCGGAATTTGTCCGCGTCATACAGGCAGTCGGATATCATGCGGGCCTGGTGGGCCGGCAGGTGTTCCAGGCGGGTAAAGGCTTCGTGGTTGCGAATGGCCGCGCAGACATGGGCGATCTCCTCGGGCACCAGGGGATAGGTCCTCAGGATATCGCGCGCCGTTTCGGCCCCTTTTTCGGCGTGGGACTTCTCTTTGCGACAGATATCGTGCAACAAGCCGGCGCACTGAACCAGCAGCAGGTTCCGCTGGACCAGTTCTTCGGTTTGGCCGGCCAGTCGGCTTTCGATAATGACCAATGTCCCGGCATCCATGGCCACCTTTTCCACGTGACCCATACCGTGGCCGAAGTCGTCGTCGAGACATCCGGCCATGTCTTCACGGAGTCTGATGATAGCGTTGTCGGACTGGTAAAATCGCCGTGATCCCCTGACCTCGGACGGATGGGCACTATAAAAATCAGGCTTGGGATAACGGGCCGCGATCTTGCGGGCGATCTTTCGAATTTCCAGGTAAACAGCGTCCATTGGGAGGCAACCTAACTGTATTTTTGCCGCAACCCTGAAAACAAGCGCCGGTTTCACGGTGGCTGTGAAACCGGCGACGGACGATCATCGTTGCAATGACGGTAGCGACAAATACAGCTTATCAGGGGTTGCCACCATCTTATGGTTGGTTATCCATTCAAAACCGGCTGGCTAACCATCCATGGACAGGCCGTACGGGTTCCCGCAGACCTTCCACTTGCCCTCTTCTTTGATCAGTTCCAGTGTCGCTTCGAATTCATGGGTCTGACCCAGGCGAAACAGAGAGGCCACATAAGCGAAGACCGGATGGATGCAGGTACGGTGCCGACCCTTCAAATGAATGGTGGCGGATTCAGGGTCTTGGGCCAGGGTTTCTGTTTCCACATGGGTGATGGCCTGCTTCATCATCCCGGTGCCAAACCCGCGGGCATTTGCCTCGTCGGTCATGGTTTGAAGGTAGGCGGCGACAACCGGTTCATCCTCATCGCCGGCCAGTTCATTGCAAACATACTTTTCCATATCGGCATCCAGGAGAAAATAAGCCCTGGAAAAGTTGATGGCCGTTCCCGTGGCTGTCTGCTTGCAATCTGCAAAAACAAACGCCACCTGAAGACACACGGCCAGAACCACCACCAGTATCCATGCTGAATTGTTGCTACGGGTTGCCATGCTCAACGCCTCCTTGCAGGATCATCCCGGCACTATGCCAAGGCATCGCCAGGCCCGGGTTACCGTATACGGATGTTAAGGATTTGGGTAATAAGGTCAGAATCGGCCAATACCATGGATCATGTCATTAAACAAGTCCTATGTGGCCCCGGGTTGGGGAACAATGGTGCTTGACAGCTTTTTCGACCATTAGTATACAACTGATAAAACCATAGAAGTACTTTGATCTGATACGCCCATAGGACTTTGGATCAGCGGCCTTAACCGGGTGCCATTCCACCGCCATGGGCCCGAGAACCGTCGGCAGTCGGTTGAAACGGACCCCTTTTCATCCTCGGCCCCTTGTTTTTAATGGAAAATCAGGCTATCTGAATGCCCCTAAACACCATTCCATTCATTCATGGCATTTTTCCTGTCGCCTTTTTGGAAACCTGATTAAAAAGGGGGAAACCGATGACCACGCACGAAACCATTGAATTCGACGTTCTCTTTGTCGGCGGCGGACCCGCCAATCTGGCCGGCGCTATCCGCCTGATGCAACTGGCTGCGGAAAAAGGCCAGGAACTGGAAGTGGCCCTCATCGACAAGGGTGCCGCCATCGGCTCCCACGCCATCAGCGGGGCGGTGATGAATCCAGCGGCCATCGCCGAGCTTTTCCCGGATTATCTGGCGCAGGGATTCCCCGTGGAGCAGACCGTACGCGGTGACGGTTTCTTTTTTCTCACACCGCAGCGCAGTTTTAAAATGCCGCTGGTGCCACGCCAGATGCATAATACCGGTTTTCCCATCGTCAGTCTTTCCCGGGTGTGCCGGTGGCTGGGGGACAAGGCCGAGGCCATGGGCATCAATATATTTCCCGGCTTCGACGGTAAAGAGATCCTTATGGCCGACGACGGCATTACGGTGACGGGGGTTCGCACCGGCGACAAAGGGCTGGACAAGGACGGCAAGCCCAAACCCAATTTTGAGCCGGGCATCGACCTGCTGGCCAGGGTCAGCGTGCTGGGAGAGGGTGCCCGGGGCAGCCTCATGAAAGCGTTGGCCGAAAAACTGCCCATCCGTTCGGGTCGTCTGCCCGAGGTGTTTGAAACGGGAATCAAGGAAGTGATCCAATTGCCGGAAAACCATTTTTTTAGCGGCAGTGCATTCAACGACATTCATACGATGGGCTTCCCCCTGGATCTGGACACCCCGGGCGGTGGGTTTGTCTATGAAATGGCCAAAAACCGTATCGCCCTGGGTTTTCTGGTCGCCCTTGGCTACGAGAACCCGTCGTTGGACATCTACGACACGTTCATGCGCTTCAAGGGCCACCCGATGATCCGGAACATCATCCGGGGTGGCAAGGTGGTGGAACAGGGGGCTCGCGCCGTGTCCACCGGCGGCTGGTTTTCCATGCCGCGCCTGGCCGTGGACGGTGCCCTGTTCACCGGAAACGGCGCCGCCATGCACAGCACGCCGGCCATCAAAGGCATCCACCTGGCCATGAAGTCGGGAATGCTGGCCGCCGAGACAATCATGGACGCCCTCGTGGCCGGCAACACCAACCGCCGCAGCCTGGATGGCTACGACCAGCGGATCGAAGCCAGCTGGGCCGGTGCAGAGCTTCGGGAAGGCCGCAACTTCGCCCAGGCCCTGGCCAAAAAAGGGCCGCTCAAATGGGTCCACCTGGCCGCCCAGTATATTTCTAAAGGCAAGGGTCTGATCGATCGCCTCCCCGCTATGGACGACGCCACCACACTGACACCTCTGAAAGGCGACACAGCGGTCACCGGGCCTGACCCAGAGCAATCCAAGCCGGGCAAGGACGATCCGGCCATGGTGGACAAGCTCACCGGCGTCTACCTTTCCGGCACCATTCACCGGGAGGACCAGCCCAGCCATGTCCTCATTCACGACCAGCGGGTGTGCGTGGAGAAATGTTATCCCACCTATGGCAGCCCCTGCACCCGTTTTTGCCCGGGCGATGTCTATGAGTTGGAAACACGTAAAGACGGCAGCGGCATCAAAGGCATCAAGTTGAACTTTACCAACTGCCTGCATTGCAAAACCTGCGAAATCAAGGATCCCTTCCACAATGTCACCTGGACTTGCCCGGAGGGCGGGGAAGGACCCAATTATAAACAGGCTTGACCGGTTCAGGCCATCTCTCAGGAGAACACCAGGCCATGGATAGCAAAAATCGTTATGATGTCATCATTGTCGGTGGCGGCATTATGGGCTCCACCACCGCCTATTACCTGACCCGCAAGGATCCGGCACTGAAAGTGGCCGTCATCGAACGGGATCTGGCCTACACCCAGGCCTCTACCACCCTGTCCATGGTCAACGCCAGGATCCAGTTCTGCCTGAAGCAGAATGTCCAGATTTCCCAGTACGCTTTCGATGTGCTGGAACACTTCGAAGATGACATGACACTGGCCGGCAACCGCCCCAGCATCGCCTACCACCGCGAGGGCAACCTTTTTCTTCATGAAGAACCCGCGGCAGCCGGCGCCAAAGCGTCCATGGCGATGCAAAAGGCGTTGGGTTGTCAGGTCCAGTGGTGGTCACCGGAGGAGATCAAGGCCAATTATCCCCTGTATGCGACCGAGGGGTTCACCGGCGGCACCTTCGGCGCCCAGGACGGCCATTTCGACGCCTACGCCGTGCTCATGGGTTACAAGGCCAATGCCAGGGCCCAGGGAGCCGTCTACATCGAGGACGAGGTAACCGGACTGGTGGTCGACAACCGGCAGATCACCGGCGTAAAGACTGCCGCCGGTGCCACCTATGCATCTGCCGTCGTGGTCAACTGCGCCGGTGCCTGGTGTACTGAATTGGCCGGAACCGCCGGTGTGGACCTGCCCGTGAAGCCGGTCAAGCGCCAGTGCTTTTGCCTGGACACGGCCGTCAAGCCAGACGGCCCGCTGCCCCTGACCGTCCTTCCGTCCGGGCTCTACTTCAGGACGGAAACCGGCGGTATGGTCCTGCTGGGGAAATCCATGGACGACGACCCGGTGGGTTTCAATTTCACCTGGGATCAGAACCGGTTTATGGACCTGTTGTGGCCGGAGCTGGCTGAATTCGTACCGGCTTTTGAACGGCTGAAGCTGGTGCGGGGCTGGGCGGGTCTGTATGCGGTCAATACCCTGGACGACAACGCCATCCTCGGTGAATGGCCTGAAATCAAAGGATTTTACCTGGCCAACGGCTTTTCTGGACACGGCCTCCAGCAGGGTCCGGCGGTGGGTCGCTACATGAGTGAATTAATCCTCGATGATACGCCGACGCTGGATCTGTCGATCTTCAACCCACGGCGCATACTCGAAGGCAAACCTTTGGCGGAGGGGGGGATCGTCTAATGGAAACTCCGATTGCCGGCGATATCGTCCGGGACAAAATCCGTGAAAGCAAGCTGGCCTGCGTGGGACTGGCCTCCATCCGTGAGCTGAACCGGCTGGTGGGGGAAATCGAAGGGGCCTGTGGGCAGCGGTTTATCCGTATGGAGATGGGCATCCCCGGTATGGCCCCGCCGGAGATAGCCGTGGAAGGAGAGATTGCTGCCCTGAAAAGTGGCGTGGGCGCCATCTACCCGCCTTTTGACGGCATCCCCGGCCTGAAGACCGAAATCTCCCGTTTTGTGAAGCAATTTTTGGACGTCGATGTTCAGCCGGCCCACTGCCTTCCCACCGTGGGCTCCATGCAGGGGTGCTTTCTTTCCATGATGATGGCCGGCCGCCGGATCGAGGGAAAGAACGGCATCCTGTTTATCGACCCGGGATTCCCCGTGAACAAGAAGCAGGCCCAGGTGCTGGGGTTGCCCCGGGAGAGTTTCGACGTTTACGATTTCCGGGGGGACCGGCTGCGGGACAAGCTGGAATCTTACCTGTCCTCTAATCGAATCGGCGCCCTGATGTACTCCAACCCCAACAACCCCGCCTGGATCTGCTTCACGGAAAGAGAGCTGGCCATCATCGGTGAGCTGTGCACCCGCTACGATGTCATCGCCCTGGAGGACCTGGCCTACTTCGGCATGGACTTCAGGCAGGACACCTCCCGGCCGGGGGTGCCGCCCTTCATTCCCACGGTGGCCCGCTATACGGACAACTATATTCTGCTCGTCTCCAGCTCCAAATCCTTCAGCCTGGCCGGTCAGCGAATCGGCATGACGGCCATTTCCGATCGTCTCTTCGAATCCACCGGCGACGGCCTCGCACGCTGGTTCGGCACCGACCGGTTCGGCTACGCCTATATTTTCGGTGGCATGTATTCCCTGAGCGCCGGCGTGTGTCACACCACCCAGTATGGCCTGGCCAAGCTGCTGGAGGCGGTCAACGACGGCAGGTACGATTTTGTCGCGGCGGTGAGGGAATATGGCCAACGCGCCCGAACGATGAAGCGCCTGTTCACCGAAAACGGCTTTTCGCTGGTCTACGACATGGACGAGGATCAGCCGTTGGCCGACGGTTTTTACTTCACCGTTGCCTATCCCGGTTTCACCGGTGTTGAGCTGGTGGAGAAGCTGCTCTACTACGGCATCAGTGCCATCTCGTTGGAAACCACCGGCAGCAGTCGGACCGAAGGCATTCGGGCATGCGTATCGTTAACCGGAAAAGACCGTTTTGGCGAACTGGAAGAACGCCTAAGGTGCTTCGATAACGATCACAAACGGGGCTTGCGGGCTATCGACTAAACGATAGATGTGAGGGGGGTCGATCTTCAACGGGATCGAAGGCGTTGTTTCCACGTTCCATAGCATTTCGATTCCGATTCGATTTCCCCCAGCTTCAACCTTGATGAACTCGTAAAAAGTCTAATTTCCGACGGATTCGTAAAAAGTTCGAGATCGAGGCTTGCAAATCCCGAGGAATGAGGTGTACTTACGGTACTCCGCAGTGACGAGGGATGAAGCGTAACGCAGATATCGGACTTTTTACG
>RCNC010003837.1_pt1 | contig 12564 bp, 11 predicted proteins | sample 2041301 | NCBI WGS metagenome assembly RCNC01 (sample SAMN09708231, study PRJNA481090) | Marine sediment metagenome, whole genome shotgun sequencing project. | biome: marine sediment; feature: ocean; material: sediment; isolation source: Sewage treatment plant 13A marine sediment (STP13A) ... | reverse complement strand
GACTATCTTTTCACCGGCTATGAACGTAGCAAATCCTCAAAAAAGATCAATGCCATAGAACGTGGACTGCTGGTCAACCAGGTCATGCCAGCGGAAGTGGTAGGTGCGCACTTAAGCGGAAAACAGGGTCGTTTCTCTTACCACGCCGGTTGGTTCAGCGGCAGCATCGAACAGGAATTCGATGATTTTAATAGTGGTTCAGCAGCGGTGATAGGTGCCGGCTATGACACATCATTACTCTATGAAAAAGGCCGTCTGCATCTCGACTACCTGCATAACCCGAGCAAATCCGAGGGCAACGCGTTCAGATCTTATCGCCACGTGGTATCCCTGTGGCATCACGGCGAAAGCGGGCGACTGGGTATGGGTGTAGACCTTACGCTGGCCGATCCCCTGGAAACTGATGGTCATGTTTTCGGGCTGACCATTGAACCCACCTGGATGCTAAGCAACGATTTGTTTGGCAATAACGACCCGCTGCAGCTCGCTGTACGTTATCAGTATGCCGCCAGCAACGAAGACAACGGCCTATCCCTGCAACGGCGATACGAGCAAAAGGTGACCGCGGGCGAAGGCAACCGCTACCAGGCCGTCTATGCAGGCCTCAATTACTTTCTATATAGCCACAAACTCAAGCTCATGGCGGGTGGTGAGTATGCCCACATGAAAGACAAAGCCAATGATGGCGGCAAATATCGCGGCTGGACCTGGTTTGGTGCGGTGAGGTTGTACTTTTAAAACGCACGCTGATAAACAAAGGCAAAGTCATCCCCGTGGTCGCCCCGCACATGGACGTGCGGAGCGACTTTGCGCATGGAAGCGCTTATGTCGCGGGAGCACATGGACGTGCGGAGCGACCGAGAAACTAATCAGGGCTTAACAAATTTCAACGTCCAGCGATCGGTATTACCGGTAACCGTTTTGCGTCCCACTTCATAACGTAACTCATCATCGGCACGGAAATGCAGATCAGAGAAATCTACAAATTCAAAGCCGGCAGCTTCAATTTCATGAATGGCCAGTACCGGATCAAGTCTGCGGCGGTTTTCGGAATTATCCGCTTCCATATGACGGCGGGTATGGTCAACCACTGCATAGACACCACCTGATTTCAGCGCGTCAAATGCAGCCTTGTTCATGGCTGCGCGACCTTCGGCACCGAAATTGTGGTAATTGCGGAAAGTCAGCACCATGTCCACATCCGTGACACCAAGCCCGTCGGTTTCCAGCGTGTATGTAGGTGCACCTTCTTTCCGGTAAACTTTTGCATCGGTTGCGATGACCTGCATATCCTCAAAACCCGGTTCGGGAACCAGTTTCTCGGAAACACGACCGGTACCAAACGCCGCATAATATTCACCGTTATCCGCCACTACGGGTACCAGCAACTTGGTATACCAACCTCCACCCGGAAGCAATTCAACAATTTTCATATCATCACGAAAACCAAAAAACTCCAGGGTTTGAATCGGCCGACGGTTTCTATCGCGTTCTTTTTCAGCATCTGTGCGGATATCCGCCGCCATCGCTGTTTTCAGCTTGGCCTCGGTGGCGTCAAAATCATCAGCAAACGCCAGACCGGCAGTAACAATCAATAAAGCACTTAAAAAATATTTCATCAGAATTTCCTGTAATCCAATTTCAGTATTGCGGAGCGCAATCATAAAGGAATATGCGCCCATGTTCATGCTGCGCGTTGCGCCTCGTATCTTTATTAAAAACGCTCCATCTCCGCAATGCGATCCAGCAATTCCAGCGCCAGTGCAGCACCGGCCAGGTTAACACCCAGGTCACGCTGCAGATGAATAACCGTTTTAACCCTTCTTAAGCTGCCGATGGTAAACCGCCAGTGATCGATATCTTCACCGGTGGGATCAAGAATGCCTTCCGCCACCAGGGTGGTAATGGTAGTGGTCTCCACGGTACAGCTACGACATAAATCAGCAAGGCTAACCAGATCACTTTCTTCCAGGACCTCACCGGTCAGGGTTACTTCGCTATTTCTTTCATCGCTCATGGTCAGGCCACCTCCATGGTCGCACGCGGGTCAAAATTGATTTCCTCCTGCATACGCTTATAAAGCTCCCTTGATTTTTCATCATCAGCAGGCGGCAGAACAATTTGCAAGACAACGTAGAGGTCACCCGGTGTCTTCGCCGGTATACCCCGGCCCTTCAGCCTCAGCTTTTTACCGGCCTTTGAGTTCGCTGGAATTTTCAGATCAATGGCACCGGAAGGGGTAGGGACTTTTACACTGGCTCCCAGGGCAGCCTCCCACGGCGCGACTGGCAGTTCCAGGAATACATCAGCACCTTCAACCCGGTAATACCGGTGCGGATTAAATTCTATTTCTAGGTACAGATCACCCGCTTTACCGCTGCCTCTACCCTTGGCTCCCTGTCCACTCAGGCGAATTTGTTGACCCTGGCGTATTCCTTTTGGAATGCTTACTTTTAAAGTTCGCTTTTTGCTGACAACATGTCCGTCAGGCGTCACATCCGGCATTTGTAATGAAATTGAACGGGTTGCACCATGAAAACTGTCTTCAAGATTAACGAATACTTTGGCGTGATGATCTTCACCCTGCATATGAAACCCCCGGCCTGGGCCACCCGGACCCCTGGTCTGCCCGAATAGTGATTCAAAAAAATCGCTGAAATCATGTTGGCTACCAGCACCTTGAGGCGCAGCACGAAATTCAGAACCAGCGCCCCAGTCCGGTGGCGGACGAAAACCCTGTTGGGAATTCCAGTCCGAGCTCCGGATCCTTCAAAACCTCGTAGGCTTCACCGAGGTCCTTGAATTTCACTTCAGCATCCGCTTCTTTACTGACATCCGGATGGTACTTGCGGGCCAGCTTCCGGTAAGAACGCTTAATCTCATCCTGGGTGGCCTTGCGTTCGACGCCCAGTGTCTTGTAATAGTCTTTGTAATCCATGTTTTACCCACTCACAAATGGACCGATATAATCCTTGCCACGATCAGTAGCATTGCTCCAGGAGTATTGACCAACTCCCTCGTAAAAGATGTTGGGGTGGAGCCATTCGGGGTCAATAGGGGTGGTCGTGATTAACCTGCCAGGCGTCCCCAAAAGACTTTTTATTGAATTTTTTCCTTTGGCATATAGGTTTCGGCTTCCTGTCTGGTCAGTTGTTCGACCCTCAATGTCCAGCTGGCGAGACTGGCATCGACCTTTAATATGAAAGTGCCACCTTCATTAAACAGTCTCACACCATTGTCGACGTACTTGGTAGTTACGATTTTGCCAACGTATTCTCCAGTCACTGTTGCAAGGTTCACCTCTACCGCCATTTGCCCGGGATAATCGCCACGAGTACGCCAATCCACGATCCACGGCGCCTTCACCTCGAATTCTGCGGTGTTTTTATTACCGGTACCCTTAAATTCACGGATCAGTTCCTTACCGAAAGTGTTGCCTGTAAAACAGCAAAGGGTGGCCAGAATTGCAAAACTAATTAAGAACCTCTTCATTTGATTCTCCTGTTTCAGAAGCACCTGTGCGTTGTTGCATATTGAATAATTCAGGTGCCAGTACGAATAGTATAATTAATATTGTGATTTTTTATCCCGTTGAGAGCACACTCAAGCATTAAAACTCACTGTAAATAGCAGATCAAACATATCAATTCGCGGTTGAAGCGCAGAGTAACTACAATGTGCGGGTCTTAAACTGTGCGGGTCCGAATTCAAACAGGTCTGAGTACAAGGTGTACGCAAACCGGTTGCGCAGTTTATTTTTCAGAACAACAAACGCAGGACAAATATTATGCTTAGTCGCCTTCAATTTTTGCCATTGATGTTCGGCAGCCTGATTTTAATCGGCTGCAATGAGCCTGAGCAGGCGATTCAGCCAACACCGGAAGTGTCGGTTATGGTGGCAGAGCCACGTGATATGCCGGTTTTTTCGGAGTTTGTTGGTAAAACGGTGAGTTCCCGCCGGATCGAGATCCGCTCACGGGTGGAGGGCTTTCTTGAAAAACGTTTGTACGAAGAAGGTACCATGGTGCAAGAAGGCGATGTGATGTTTCAGATGGATCGCAAGCCCTTTGAAGCTCAACTGAGTGCCGCCAACGCCGAGCTGGCTCAACAACAAGCACGCTTAACCAATGCCGAAGCCAATCTTGCACGGGTTAAACCCCTCGCAGAACAAAACGCCGTGGCCCAAAAAGAGCTGGACGATGCCATCAGTATGTTTCGTTCATCCGCGGCGGCAGTAGAGGCCGCCAATGCAAAAGTCTTTCAGGCAGAGTTGGATCTTGGCTATACAGACATCTATACACCGGTCACAGGCGTATCAAGTTTTGCCCGTAAGCGTGAGGGCTCATACCTCGGTGTAGGTCAGGATGCCCTTTTGACCTACGTGGCTCAAATTCAACCCATGTGGGTGGAATTCAGCGTTTCTGAAAATCAGATTTTCAAGGCACGTGCGAACCAGGAGAGTGGCCTGGTAATAAGCCCAAAAGGGGAAGAATACGAAGTGGAAATCGAACTGGCTGATCAGACTATTTACCCGCAGCGTGGCCGGATCACATTTTCCGATGCTTCCCTAAGTGAAGAAACCGGTACTTTTCTGATTCGGGCCGAAATACCCAACCCCGCCAAAACACTCAGGCCCGGTCAATTCGTACGCGCACGATTACATGGCGCGGTGCGACCGAAGGCGATACTGATCCCGCAACGTGCGGTTCAACAGGGTGCCCAGGGTAGTTTTGTGTGGGTCATTGAGGATGGCAAAACAAAATTTCAGCCGGTGGTAACCGGTCCATGGCACGGTGATGACTGGTTCATCGAGGCAGGGTTGAATGGAGGTGAGCAGGTAATTGTTGACGGGGCACTGACTATACGGCCGGGAATCGAGGTCAAGACAGTAAGCTACCAGGCTGCCAGTAACGCCGGCAAAGGGTAAGCGGCATGATTTCCGCAATCTTTATCAAGCGTCCAATCCTGGCCACGGTGCTATCTATCGTAGTTGTGATCGGCGGTTTTGTTTCCATGGCCGGCCTTCCGATTTCACAATACCCGGATATTGCACCGGTTCAGGTGACAGTATCCACAAACTACCCTGGCGCTGATGCCGATACGGTGGCCAATTCGGTAGCCGCACCACTTGAAAAGCAAATCAACGGTGTCGACAACATGCTCTATATGCAATCGAGCAGTTCGGCGACCGGTAACCTGACCCTGACGGTCTTTTTCAGCATGGATACCGACCCGGACACCGCCGAGGTACAGGTCAATAACCGCGTCGGCCTGGCGCTGCCGGAGTTACCCGACGTGGTACGCAGCGCGGGTGTAAAAGTTGAGAAACGGTCATCCAGCTTCCTGATGCTGATCGGAATTTATTCACCTGATGACCGTTACGACGAGCAATATATCGGCAACTATGCCGATCTCTACGTACTGGATGCGCTTAAACGAATTCCCGGGGCCAATCAGGCCAGCATAATGGGTCTGCCGGACCTGGCAATGCGCCTCTGGCTGCAACCTGACCGGATGGCCAGTTTGGGAATCACACCCACCGATGTACAAACAGCAGTTAGTCAGCAGAATAAGCAGTTCGGCGCTGGCCGACTGGGTCAGGCACCCACCTCGCATCCCGTAGAGATGACATTCCCGGTTGTCACCGAAGGGCGTTTTGATAAGGCTGAAGAGTTCGAAAACGTGATATTGAGGGCGGATCCGGAAGGCACTGCCATCGTGCGTATGAAGGACGTCGGTTATGCCGAGGAAGGTCTGAAACAATATCTGCTGCGTTCAAACCTTAATGGCAGCGCTTCAACATTTATCGCGGTCTACCAGCAACCCGGGTCAAATGCGATGGAAGTGGCCTCTAATATTCGTACGGAACTGGCCCGATTGAAGGAGAGTTTTCCTGATGGAATTGACTACAAGGTATCTTTGGACTCTACACAGTTTGTAAAAGCCTCCATCGATGAAGTTGTTGAGACCCTCATCATTGCGGTTATTCTCGTGATTCTTGTGACTTACCTGTTTTTGCAAAGCATTAACTCCACCCTTATACCCACCATAGCAATATTTGTATCAATCATCGGCACATTTATGGGCATGTCAGCGCTCGGTTTTTCGATTAATTTGCTGACCCTGTTCGGACTGATTCTTGCCATTGGTATTGTTTGCGATGACGCAATCGTGGTGGTGGAAAACGTCGAGCGAAATATGAACGACGAGGGTATGAACCCCCTGGAGGCCACCTTCCGCGCCATGGAGGAGGTGACCGGACCGGTTATCGCCACCACCCTGGTATTGATCGCCGTATTTGTGCCAGTGGCGTTCCTTGGCGGCACCACCGGTGTTTTGTACAAACAGTTTGCCATCACCATTGCAATTTCCGTCGGCATATCCAGTTTTGTGGCGCTGACCCTGACACCGGCACTGGCAGCTATTTTGCTCAAGCCCGCCTCGACACCCGGTCGATTCTTCACGATGTTCAATAACTGGATGGAACGTATGACCAACCAGTACATTGGGGGCGTCAAACTGGCCATCAGGCGTAGCGGATTGGCCCTGGCTGCGCTGGCTGCCATGCTGATCAGTATTTACGTCCTTTTCACCGTCATTCCGGGCAGTTTTGTACCGGCTGAAGATCAGGGCTTTCTGTTTGCCGCGGTTGTTTTGCCCGATGGTGCAAGCATAGACAGGTCTGAGAAAATGACGAACGAAGTTGCCAATATTTTCGCAGAACACCCATCTGTAGAAGATGCGTCGGCCCTGTCCGGTTTCAGCATCATCGATGGCCAGTTCAAAACCAACACCGGCACGGTATTCGTTTCACTCAAAGACTTTTCAGAACGCACTGACCCATCATTGACTGCCAATGCCCTGATTGCCTATGTAAATCCAAAGCTAAAGGCTCTGAAGGAAGGCTTTGCTTTCCCGATCAACCCGCCGCCGATTCCAGGGCTGGGCACCCAGGGTGGGTTTGAGTTCTGGTTACAAAACCGCGGACAGGGTGGTGTCGCTCATCTTGAAAAAACAACACGCGAGTTGATTGCAAAGGCAACTGAGACCGGTGAGGTTGTACGTCTCAATTCAACCATTAATTCGGCTTCACGCCAGTTACGCACCAATGTCGACCGGGCCAAGGCCGAAACACTGGGTCTGCCGATTGCGGATATTTATAACACGCTACAAACCCTGTTTGGCTCCCTTTACGTCAGTCAGTACAACAAGTTTGGCCGTGTCTGGCAGGTCATTTTGCAGGCTGAACCACGCTTTCGTGAAAAGCCGGAAGATATTCAGAATATTTTCGTACGGCAGAAGCAGGGTGAGATGGTGCCGCTTTCCTCGGTAGTCACCACCGAATTTGTTTCCGGGCCTGACCTGGTATCACGATTTAATGGCTTTTTGGCCTCGAAAATAACCGGCGACGCTGCACCGGGTTTCAGTTCAGGCCAGGCTATCTCAACCATGGAATCAACCTCTGCCAGCATACTGCCAAATGGCTACACCTACGCCTGGTCCGGTCAGGCATATGAGGAAAAACAGGCCAGTGGTGCTGCCGCGATTGTCTTTGTGTTTGCCCTGATCATGGTGTTCCTGATCCTGGCCGCACAATATGAACAATGGTCATTACCCATAGCCGTGGTGACAGCCGTTCCTTTTGGAATCTTTGGAGCATTGGTTTCGGTGTGGGCGCGGGGTATGGAAAATGATGTGTATTTCCAGATTGGGCTTGTCACCCTGATTGGTCTTTCCACCAAGAACGCGATTCTGATCGTGGAGTTTGCAGAGCTCAAATACAGAGAGGGCATGGCCGCCAAGGATGCGGCGATTGAAGCTGCCCGCTTGCGTCTGCGACCGATATTGATGACTTCTTTATCGTTTATTCTCGGTGCGATGCCACTGGTACTGGCATCGGGCGCCGGTGCTGCAGCACGACACTCTATTGGCACCGGCATCATCGGCGGCATGATCGGCGCCACTACACTGGCATTGTTTTTTGTTCCCCTGTTCTATTACCTGATTATGTCGGCCAAGGAAAAAATGGCTGGCAAAAAACCGGTTCAGGAAACTGCCCCGGTGGACGGGGAGCCCTGATATGAAAAATCTTGCGACAATATTAATCGTACTGTTACTCGCAGCATGTGTGGTTGGCCCCGATTACGAAAAGCCGGAAATTGATACACCTGACGCCTATCGGTTTACTGATACGGAAGCTTCAGATGTTGTTAACACCCAATGGTGGACGCAGTTTGACGACCCTGTTCTTGATGAGTTGATTGATGAAGCATTGCGCGCCAACCTGGATGTTCGTCTGGCTGCTGCCAGGGTAGAACAGTTTGCAGCGCGACTGAATATCACCCGCTCGGACTTCTTTCCTCAGGTCGGCTACGGTGTCGGTGGTGACCGCCAGGGCATCAGTGGCAGCAAAGCCGCAGGGCTTGGAATCGATTCCATCGCAACCAGTTACGAGGCCACCATCAATGTCGGCTGGGAATTGGATGTCTGGGGCCGCATACGTCGTGCAACCGAAGCCTCCAGGGCACAATTACTGGCTGCCGAGGAATCACGTCGTACCGTAATCTTAAGCCTTGTATCATCCGTTGCAACCAGCTATATCAGCTTGCGCCGTCTCGACAGGCAACTGGAAATCTCCATTCAAACCAGGGATTTACGTGAAGAATCCCTGCGCCTGTTCGAATTACAGTTTAATGGCGGTGTTATAGGCCAGCTGCAGCTTTCCCAGATCGAGTCGGAGTATCAACTGGCAGTTGGTGCGGTACCCGTAATTGAACGGGATATTGCGATCCTTGAAAACCTGATCGGGGTATTGCTGGGACAAAATCCAGGCCCGGTCCCGCGCGGAAAGTCAATTGACAAGCTAACGCTTGCTCAAGTACCAGAAGGCGTCCCTTCAGAATTATTGTTACGCCGTCCTGACATCCGGCTTGCTGAACAGGACCTGATTTCCAACAATGCATTAATCGGTGTTGCGCGGGCTGCATATTTTCCGAGGATATCACTGACCGGTTTCGCAGGTTTCGTTAGCGGTGACCTTGATGCCTGGTTTGATTCCGATTCTGTCGCCTGGGCTGCCGGTGGGGCTCTTGCAGGTAATATTTTCACAGGTGGCCGAATTTCAAGTGGCGTAAAACAGGCCGAAGCCCTTCAACAGCAGTCGCTCTTTGCCTATCAGCAATCAATACTCACTGCCCTGCAAGAGGTGGAGGATGCCTTGATCAGCACACAGAAATCACGTGAAAAACTGATTGCTGATGGTCGCCGGGTCGAGGCCTTGTCCGAGTACGCGCGTATTGCAAAGCTTCGTTATGACAATGGTTTTACCAGTTATATCGAGGTACTGGATTCCCAACGCAGCCTGTTTTCTGCACAGTTGACTTATGTAGATACGCAAAAAGACATTTATGTTGGTTTGATCAACACCTACAAAGCGATGGGGGGTGGCTGGATCGTGCTGGCAGAGCAAAAGGCCAACGAAGTGGACTTCCCGCAGAGTGAAGATGGCTATATACCGGATCCGGCAGTGGCAGCATCCTACGGTGAAGCGGAGCCTGTCGACCAATAAGTAAGAAGCCTCTGATCTTTTCATAACGAATGGCTTGCACGGATGCTAAAGTTATATATAACAACTGAACGGGTCAGACTTTATAGGGCATGACGGACCAAAACATACTTTTTACTTTGCTGTTTTTCGTTTTTGCATTCCTCATCTGGGGACGCTGGCGTTACGATCTCGTGGCATTTTCCGCTTTATTGATCGCAGCGGGCGCAGGTGTTATTCCCACCAGTGAGGTCTTCTCAGGCTTCGGCCACCCCGCTGTTGTCGTCATTGCCCTGGTTCTGATCGTCAGTAAGGGCCTTTCAAACTCCGGCGCCATCGAGCTCCTTTCACGTTACCTGATTAACGGATCCCGCAAACTGGGGGCGCATATCGGCATTATGGCCGGCTTTGCGGCCGTACTTTCTGCTGTCATGAACAACGTGGCAGCCCTGGCCCTGCTGATGCCGCTGGACATGCAGGCTGCATCAAAGGCCAAGCGCAGCCCTGCCCTGAGCCTCATGCCACTGTCCTTTGCCTCGATTCTGGGCGGCATGATCACACTGATCGGCACACCACCCAATATCGTAGTCGCCGAATACAGGTCCAGCGTGATGGGCGAGCCCTATCGCATGTTTGATTTCGCGCCCGTAGGTCTTGCTGTCGCCATCGTGGGCGTTGCCTATGTCGCATTGATCGGCTGGCGACTGATCCCGGCTGCACGTGGCAAATACGATTCGGCGAAAGAATTAAGCCATCTCGAGGACTATCTCGCCGAACTTAAAGTACCCGAAGGGTCCTCTGCCATAGGTAAAAAAGTCCGGGAGTTGGATGAAATAACAAATGAGCACGAGGTTGAAATTGTCGGTCTGATCAGACGAGGTGAACGCCGGCCCGGCATGGCCCGCCTGGTGGAGATCCGCAAGAATGACATACTGATGCTAAAAGCAGCACCGAACGGGATTGAGGCAATTGTGGGTGCACTGGGGCTTGAATACGTCAGGAAAAACAATACCGAAGGTGGCATGCTCAAATCCAACGACACCTCCTTGCTGGAAGTTGTTGTTCCGCAAGGTGCGCGAATTGACGGCCGCTCCGCCCACTCATTAAAGCTGATGTACCGTCATGGTGTCACATTGCTAGGCGTATCGCGGCAGGGCAAACGCCTTATCAAGCGGGTGCAGGACTTGGAAATACGGGCCGGTGATATCCTTTTATTGCTGGGTAACAATGAAAAACTGGACGATATTGCCAATTGGCTGGGTTGCCTTCCTTTGGCAGAACGTGGTCTGCAGGTGACCCAGCGCAAGAAAGCGGGACTTGCAGTGTTGATTTTCGGCAGTGCTGTTCTGTTGGCAAGTATCGGTGTGCTGTACCTGACCGTTGCGCTGGGCATCGCAGTGGTACTGATGGTGCTAACAGGCATTATGCCCTTACGGCAACTGTATGAATCTGTCGAGTGGTCGGTGATCGTGCTACTCGGTTCCATGATTCCCATCGGTATCGCGCTGGAGTCCAGCGGTGGAACCGCCCTGATCGCATCCGGGATCGTAAACACGGCCGCCGACCTGTCACCTGCGGCGGTTATGGTCATCCTGATGATCGTCACAATGACGCTATCGGATGTCATGAACAATGTTGCCACCGCCGTGATCGCCGCACCCATTGGTTTTAATATTGCGAACACCCTGGGTGTGAACCCGGACCCCTTCCTGATGTGTGTGGCAGTCGCTGCAAGTTGTGCATTCCTGACACCGATCGGGCACAAGAACAATACCCTGATCATGGGTCCCGGCGGGTATCGCTTTGGCGACTATTGGCGGATGGGCCTGCCACTGGAGATCCTGGTCATTGTCATCGGCGCACCCATGATCCTGTGGGTTTGGCCGCTTTAGAATTTATTATTTGATGTAGGAGTAACTAACAGTCATGTACGTTGAACTGGCCATCCTTGCCCTGTTGATCTTCATCTACAGTCTGATTGCGGGTCGTGTCGAACGCTCCGTGATATCAGGGCCCATGGTGTTCGTCGTGGTTGGGTTCCTGATTGGACCTTCTGCACTGGGATGACTTGATGGTAGTGCGGCCAGTGAAGATTTAAGGACAATGGCTGACCTGACCCTGGCCCTGGGCAAAGCCGTCTTCACCAACAAAAATGTACCTGCGCGCTTGCGCGAAGGTTTGAACGTGGAAAGTGGACTGAATGATGGAATCTGTGTCCCCATCCTGCTGTTTTTCATTGCCCTGAGCGTTGGCGGCGCACACGGTGAACATTCGACATCAGTCTTAATGCTGGTTGCACGCGAACTCGGTGTTGGAATGGCCGTTGGATTGGGTCTTGCCCTGATCGGTGCAGCATCGCTGCGCTGGTGCCTGAAACGCGGATGGGTCAGTGAAATATGGATGCAGGTCACGGTTGTGGGTCTTGCTATCGCCAGTTTCTCATTAGCAACCAGCTTGCATGGCAGCGGCTACATCGCTGCATTTACCGGCGGGATGCTTTTCGGTTACCTGGCAAAGGAGTCCACCCACAGACTCATTTTTGCTTCAGAGGGTACCGGAGAAGCACTGGCCCTGGTTACCTGGTTACTGTTTGGTGCCATGGTTATCGGTCCTGCATTTAAACTGTTTAGTTGGGAAGTTGTGATTTACGCAGTCTTAAGCCTCACGGTAATCCGCATGCTGCCGATATTTTTGTCACTTGCAGGTCTCGGCGAAAGTGTTTCCAGCAAATTATTTCTCGGTTGGTTCGGGCCCCGGGGTCTGGCCAGTATCGTTTTTGCCATCATGGTAATCAACGCCGGAGTTCCCAATGGAGAACTCATCGCCCTGGTGGTTATCTGCACGGTAATTCTGAGCCTCGTGGCCCACGGCATTTCGGCAAATCCACTTGCTAATTGGCTGGGTAAAAAGGAAGGCTCAGAATAGAAAAGCCCAGGCCTGCATGTGTTGCCTACATGTGTGGCTGGCGCGGTCTAAACTAGGCAGTGGGGGCGCTGGGGCGGGTATTGTCTTACCGGGAC
>RCNC010002376.1_pt1 | contig 12565 bp, 9 predicted proteins | sample 2041301 | NCBI WGS metagenome assembly RCNC01 (sample SAMN09708231, study PRJNA481090) | Marine sediment metagenome, whole genome shotgun sequencing project. | biome: marine sediment; feature: ocean; material: sediment; isolation source: Sewage treatment plant 13A marine sediment (STP13A) ... | reverse complement strand
ATGGCCACTATCATCGCCGCCGAAGCCCTGGCCGGCCGTGACAACTTCTGCATGAACTACCTCAAGGCCTTCCGGGCCGGTATGTTCGAGGGATAGGCTTCAAACGGACGTCATTTTTTCGTGTGCTTTCATCGAGGGTGAGGGGACGACATGACTCCTGTTTCCTTACGGTCGCCAAAGTTTTCCATTGCCTATCGGATCGAAGCGCAAACTATTTTTCACCATGAAGCGCAAAATAGCTTGCTAATAGGCAAAAATTTTTGCTTTTGCGGCTTTCAGCAAAAACAGATGCTATTTTGAGCACTTCCGAAAAAATTAGTTAACAAATTGTTGTTGATTGAAAAAATCAATTCTGAGATAGCATTTTTGATTGAATGAATGTGAATCAGTTGTTGCGGTATGTTTATTGCGTTCGAATATTTAACTGCAAGGAAGTGGCACTTTTTCTATTTCATCAAAGAGCGGTCAAACCCAAACCCCAACGGAGGAACCCATGAGAGGAAAGAAGCTGATAGTGAGTATTGTAATGGTTTGTTTTGCCCTGACCCTGTTTACCGGAACGGCGGCAGCCGAGAAGGTTCTCAAGGTGGGGATCATCGGTCCGTTTACCGGTCCTTCGGCTAAAAGTGGTGCCGAGTTCAAGGGATCCGTTACCATGGCCTTCGAGAAGGTCAACAACATGGTCGGCGACTACAAGCTCGAACCCGTCTGGATCGACAGCCAGAGCGACCCGGCCAAGGTGGCCAGCGCTTACGCCGAGGCTTGCGAACGTATCGGCATCCAGGCCGGCGTGATCAACTGGCACAGCTCCACGGCCGTGGCCGCCATGGATGTGGCCGCCCAGTACAAGGTTCCCCATATGTTCGGTTTCGGTGCCACCGAGGTGGTCAACGAAAAATGGCGCAGTGATCCCGAAAAATACAGCTACTGGGGAGGCAAAGGTTGGCCGATTCCCGGGAAGCTGATGGCCGGTTATGCCGAGACCATCGACAATGCGGTGAAAAGCGGCAAGTTCAAACCCAAGGCCAAGAATGTTGCCATCGCCTGTGAAGACACCGACTGGGGCCACAGCGCCGGTGACGCCGTTGCCGTCGAGTTCGAGAAAAAAGGCTGGAAGGTGGTGTCAAAAGACTTCTACCCCATTACCCAGACCGACTTTTACCCCCTGCTGGGCAAACTCAAGAAAAAAGACGTGGCCGTTTTGTTCAGCACCAGCACCGCTGCGCCGGTGACCTCTGCCTTCATCAAGCAGACCCGCGAAGTGGGCCTGAAGTCGTTGATCATCATCGACGGTCTGGGCTGGTCCGGCGACTGGTACAAGATGGCCGGCGCCGCCTCCGACGGCGTGCTGGACATGATTCCCCAGTTGACCACCCAGGAGGCCAAAGACTGGGCCGTTGAATATGAGAAACGCTTCGGCATGAAGCCCAGCCCCTCGGCTGGCGGCCTATCCTATGATGGCGCCGGTTTCTTCGTCAAGATTCTACAACGCGCCAATGAGAAATACGGCAAGCTGGACAAGGAGACCATCCACAAGGTCATGGTGGAAGAGGTCAACACCGGCAAGCTGACTTACTCCAAGGCCGATGGCGCCATCATCATGAACGAATACCGCTACAACATGGATACCATGCCCGACCCGGTCGTCGCCCGCGACGGCTATTTCTTCCCGGTAATCCAGTACAAGGGCGGCAAAGGTTCCATCGTTTATCCCGAAGACTGGGCCGAAGCCGAGTTCATGGCGCCCTAACCCATCCGTTCGCACCGTAACAGCATCCGCCGGGACCGGACGCTTCCGGTCCCGGCGGCATCCCCAACTCCTCAATCAGGTGAGGCGCAAATGATCGTTCTGGAGACCAAGGAGTTAACCAAGCAGTTCGGCGGGCTGACGGCGGTCAACGCGGTGTCCATGCACATCAACGAAGGGGATATCGTAGGTCTGATCGGCCCCAACGGGGCGGGCAAGACCACCCTGGTCAACGCCATTTCCGGCTTGAACCCACCCACCTCGGGCCAGGTGTTCTTTTTTGGCAAGAACACCACGGGCAAGACCCCGGAAAAGATGTGCCGGCGCCGATTGTCGCGCACCTTTCAGATCCCGATTCCCTTTCCCAAGATGACCGTGCTGGAAAACGTGATGACCGCGGCCATTTTCGGCAACAAGCCGGGTACGGTCAAGAATCCGGCGGCCCACAGCCGTAAGATGCTCGAATTCGTTGATTTTCCCATTGCCGAAGACACCATCAGCGAACAGCTCAACACCGTGCAGCTCAAGCGCCTGGACCTGGCCCGGGCCCTGGCCAGCGGCCCGAAATTGCTTTTTCTGGACGAGCTGGCTTCGGGCCTGAGCGAAGGCGAGCTCAAGGACATGATCACCCTGATTTTTAAGATCCGTGACCAGGGAATCACCATCCTGATGATCGAGCACATCATGCAGCTGATCATGAATCTTTGCAACCGGCTGGTGTGCATCCAGTTCGGCACCAAGATTGCCGAGGGTACCACAGAAGAGGTAGCCAACGACCCCAAGGTAACCAAGGCCTATCTGGGGGATGCCGGAGATGCCTGTGACCCTGAGACCCAACAACCTGCTGAGTTGGCGTAAAATTGACAAATTCGCAAAAACGCCGGATCTCAGGCGGCTTCGTAAAACGTTCGAGATCAAGGCCTGCAGGCCGCGATAGCGAGCTTGAGCAAGCGAACCGGAAATCGATCACCATCTTTTCGGCGGACATTCGGAGAATGTCTAATCCCGAGGAACGAGACGTACGTGGAGTACTTTGCAGTGACGATGGATGAAGCGTAACGCAGATATCGGGCTTTTTACGGAGCCGCCAATTTAAACGGAGATGCGATGCTACTGGAAGTCAAAAACCTCAATGCCGGCTACGGCTTTCTGCAGATCCTGCGTGACGTGTCGCTGACCGTGGACACCGGTGAGTACGTCTGCCTGGTGGGTCCCAACGGGGCGGGCAAGAGCACCACGCTCAAGACCATCGCCGGGCTGGTTTCACCCATGAGCGGCGAGATCCTGTTCGACACGGAGAACATCGCCGGTCTGCCGGGCAACCAGGTGGCCCGGCGGGGAATCTCTCTGGTGTCCGAGGCGATGAACCTGTTTGTCAACATGACAGTGCAGGAGAACCTGTTCATGGGGGCCTATACCATCAAGGACAAGCGGCTGCAGAAAGACCGCCTGGACTTTGTGTACGACCTGTTCCCACGCCTGGTGGAGCGGCGCAACCAACTGGCCGGCACCATGAGCGGGGGCGAGCGCAAGATGCTGGCTATCGGCCGCGGGCTGATGCCCAATCCCAAGCTGCTTTTGGTGGACGAGCCCTCCTTCGGCCTGGCACCGCTGCTGACCGAAAACGTGTTTCAGAGCCTGGACACCCTGGTCAAACAAGGAGTCACCATCATGCTGGTGGAGCAGAACGTGACCAAGACTCTGGCGGTGACCGACCGGGGCTACGTGCTGGAAAACGGCCGTATCGAACTGTCTGGAAAGAGCAGTGACTTAGCCTGTGACGCTCACGTACGAAAGGTCTTTTTAGGGGTTTAAACGCTCACTTTGGTATTTTAACCATGAAATTCATTTTTTCATTTATGAAAAAAAATAGAAAATGGTCAATAAATCACAATAATCAAAAACCGAATAACAAATAAATCACAATAGCCAAATTAAAAATTCCAAACCTTATGATCCTGTGGAAAGGATATTCCAACCAACGATAGTGGAGAAATCAAAATAGCAACCAACTGTTGGTTTTTACTCTTTTTGAGATTTGGATATTGTAATTTGGAATTTATTTGAGATTTGTAGTTTGTTATTTAAGCTTTAGTGCTTGCGATTTGTTGTTTCCGGTTTATCCGGATCGAATGGAAAGGAAATCATGGCTGAACAGCTGGAAAAACGTTTTTGGGAACGGTTCTTGAAGTGGTGCAAGTCCCTGGCCGGTATAGCCGTCATCGCCACCGTGGTGATTGCCCTGCTGGCCACCTTTGACCGCGGCGGTTACGTGCTGGTCAACACCGTCGTCACCGGCGGGATGACGGCCCTGGTGGCCATGGGGCTGGCACTGACCCTGGGGGTGCTCAACATTCCCATGTTCGCCCACGGGGAGTACTTCATGATCGGCACCCTAGTGGCCTACTATGTCTTCACCCCCATCAGCAATTACATCAACACCCATCCCGAGTCGATCCTGGTCTTCTGGGGGCCGCTGATTACCATCGTGGCGGCCATGATCGTGGGTGCCCTGGCAGGCGTGGTCTCCGAGGTGTTGGTCTTCTCCCCGTTGAGAAAACGCAGCCGCGAGAACTGGGTCATGAACTCCTTTCTGCTCACCGTGGGCCTGTCCGTGGTGATGATCAACGCCCATCAGGTATTCTTCGGGGCGGACTTCAAAGGCATCACGCACTACTGGGCAGGCATGCCCATCACGGTCATGGATGTGTTCATATCCCGCGACCGCGCCATCGCCTTTGTGCTGGCGGCGGTGGTGGTGGCCACGTTCTGGTTTTTCATGACTTACACGCGTACCGGCCGGGCCATCCGGGCCGTGTCCCAGGACGAGACCGGGGCACTGATGGTGGGCATCGGTCTCAAGGGCATCCTTTTGCTGACCATGTCGCTATCCTGCGCCCTGGCTGCGATTGCCGGTGCCGGACTGCTCTTCATGTATCCTTCGTACCCGTCGGTGGGGCTGGAACCGCTATACATGGCCTGGTTCGTGGTGATCCTGGCCGGTCTGGGCAATGTGCTCGGAGCGGTGATGGGCGCCTTCATGGTGGCCCTGCTCAAGGTATTGACCATTGAGTACATCGGTTCCGGCTGGGACTTCGTGGTGCCCACGGCACTGATTATTGTGATTCTGATTTTCAAACCCAGCGGCATTTTCGGTTCGGAAGTCCGCGGCGTACTGGATAAATAGCGGAGGATTCATGGACAAGACGATACCGACCGTCAACCCGTTTGACAAGCTTTTGAATCTAATGTGCTTTACCCCGCTGGGTCTGCTCTCCCTGCTGGTTCTATTGGTATTGCCCATGGTTCCGCCGTTCAACCAGGAGTACCTGATCCGCTGGTTGATCAGCGCCGCCTTCATCGCCTCGTTGGCCATCGCCTTCGACTTTACCGCCGGGCTGATCAACATCGTCAACTTCGGTTACTGCGCCATCATGGGTCTGGGGGGGTACACCTCGGCCATTCTGGCCGAGCGCTTTGGTCTGACCCCCTGGCTGGGCATCCTTGCCGGGGGCGTGGTTGCCGGCGTCCTGGGGCTGGCCATCGGCATGATCACCCTGCGCCTGCGAGGCATATTTGCCGCCTGCCTGGCCTGGTTTTTCGGCCTGGCACTGATGGGCCTGGCCACCAAGATGGTCTGGCTGACCCGCGGGCCAATGGGCATGCGCGTGGACCGGCTGTTCGAGACCCAGTCCAACGTGCCCTATTACTATCTTTTACTGATCATAATGGTGGCCATCTATATCATCTGCAAATGGGTGACACGCACGCGCATGGGATTGGCCTTTAAAGCCATTGGCCAGAACATGGAGGCAGCAAGAACCTCAGGGATCAACCCGGTGTTTTACCGGGTGAGCAACTTTGTTCTCTCGTGCGCCCTGGGCGGGGTGCTGGGAGGCTTTTACGCCCATTACTATGGGATTCTCACCCCGGACATGATGCACACCTCCAAAACAGTCGAAGTGCTGGCCGTGGCCTACATCGGTGGCCGGGGCAGCCTGTGGGGCGGGGCGGTCATCGCCTTTCCCTTCATCTTCGCCATGGAACTGATCCGTTCGTCGCTGTCCAACCTGCCGGGGCTGAACCTGCTTTTGTACGGATTGCTGCTGATTGTGGTGATGATCTACTACCCCGGCGGTTTTGCTCAATTCTTCGATACCTATTTTCGTAAAACTAAAAACAAGATGATGCATTATTTTCTCAACGGGGCGTATGGCAGCGCCAAGTGATGCCTAAACCAATTTAGCAATCAGTTAACATTAATAAAAATTTTGGCGTCGAACTGTCGCCGACACAATATTTTTAACCGAAAGGAGACAAAACACTATGAAAACACAGGCAAGAGTGGTCGTCATCGGCGGCGGTGTCATCGGTGTCAGTGTGGCCTATCATCTGGCTAAATATGGCTGGAAAGATGTGGTTCTGATCGAAAAACACGAACTGACCTCCGGCTCTACCTGGATGGCAGCCGGCAACTGCTCCTTTTTTCACGGCAACTACTACTGCACCCAGGTCAACATGAAGAGTATCGAGATCTACCAGGGTCTGGAAGCCGAAACCGGCCAAAATGTGGGCTGGCACACCACCGGCTCCATCCGCACGGCCGACAACCCCGGCCGCATGGAGGAACTCGGTTATGCCTACAGCATGAACCGCTGCCTGGGTCTGGATGTGAGCTGGGTCACACCGGACAAGATCAAAGCGATGCACCCGCTGATCAATACCGAAGGTTTGCTCGGCGGTCTCTACTGGCCCGACGACGGTGACGTGGATCCCAACAGCGTGACCATGGCCATGAGCATCGGTGCCAAGAAGCTCGGTGCGGAAATCAACACCCATACCCAGGTGACCGGTATCGACCGCACCCCTGCCGATGAATGGCTGGTGCATACCGACAAGGGCGACATCACCTGTGAAGTTGTTGTCAACGCCGCCGGCCTGTGGGCACCGGAAGTGGCCAAGATGGTAGGGCTGGAAATCCCCTCCATCGCCGGCGAACATACCCACATCCTTTTCGAAGCCATCGATTCCGTTGAAAAGCGCGACGGATACCTGCCTCTGGTGCGCGATCCCGATCGCTCCATCTATATCCGCCAGGAGATGGACAGCCTGATCCTCGGGCTATACGAGAGCAAAGTCAAACAATGGAACCCCAAAGGGGTGCCCTGGGACTACGCCCAGACCGAACTGCAGCCGGACATCGACCACATCGCGGATTTCATTGAAAATGGCATTTACCGTTTTCCCATTATGGGCGATACCGGCTTCAAGCACGTCACCGACGGGCCCATCACCTATACGCCCAACGGCGACCCGCTGGTGGGTCCGGCCTACCCGTTGAAGAACTTCTTCCACGCCTGCGGGTACAGTTTCGGCATCACCCAGGCCGGTGGCATCGGCCACTACCTGGCCGGCTGGATCATGAATGGCGAACCTGAAATAGACCTGTGGCCGGTGGACAGCCGCCGCTACGGCAGCTATGCCAACTGGGCTTACAACCACGAGAAGATCGAGGACACCTACCCGCGGCTGTATGCCATTATCTGCCCCAACGACTGGCGCGACGCCGCCCGCCCAAACCGCACCGCGCCCATATACGAGTACCAGAAGCAGGCCGGTGCCGTGTTCGGCGACTACTACGGCTGGGAATGCCCCAACTACTTCACCCAGGCTCCTGCCGAGAATCGTGAAAACCCGGGTTGGAAACGCAACAACACCTTCAACATCGTCGACGCCGAGTGCAAACATGTCATGGAGAAGGCAGGTATGGTGGACCTCTCCCGCTTTGCCAAGACCCGCATCACCGGTTCCGGCGCCGAGGCCTGGCTCAACAACCTGACCTGCCAGAAAGTGCCCGTCCAAGATGGTCGCATCGCCCTGTCGCCCATGCTGGACAAAAACGGCAACTTCAAATCGGATATGACCGTCACCCGGATCAAAGACGGCGAGTACTTCTGTGTCACCGCTTCGGTGGGCAAACGTCACGACCAGCATTGGCTGATGGAGAACCTGCCCACAGATGGCAGCGTTTGCATGGAAGACGTGACCTACAAGCTGGGTTGCCTGGTGATCGCCGGCCCCAAAAGCCGGGAGGTGTTGGCCAAGGCCTGTTACAACGACGTCTCCAACGAGGCCTTCCCCTTCGGCACCAGCCGGGAAATCTACGTGGGACGGGTCAAATGCCGGGTCAACCGCATGAACTACGTGGGCGAACTGGGCTACGAAATTTTTCATCCCATCGAATCCCAGATCCCGGTATTCCAGGCCCTGATGGCCGCGGGCGAAGCATTCGATCTGAAAATGTTCGGTATGTACGCCATGGATTCCATGCGCCTGGAAAAGGGCTACCTGGCCTGGAAGAGTGAAATGAACGTGCACCACACGCCGCTGGAAACCAACGTGGCCTGGACGGTGAAGATGGATAAAGACTTTATCGGCAAGGCCGGGATTGAAAAGCAGAAGGCCGCTGGGGTCCCGCGTCAGCTGGTCTGCCTGGTATGCCAGGCAGAGGATGCCGATCCGTGGGGCTACAACCCGATCTTCAACGGTGACCAGATCGTGGGCATGACCTCCTCGGGTGGATACGGACACCGCACCGACAAGAGTATTGCGCTGGGTTATGTGCCGCCGGCACTGGCAGCGCCGGGAACCCGGCTGGAGGTGGAAGTGCTGGGCAAGCGTCTGGCCGCCGAAGTCGTGGCCATGCCGCTGTATGATCCCAAAAACGAGCGGATGAAAGCGTAAAATCAATTAAGAATTATGAATTTTGAATTATGAATGGATGAATTCTGTCGGCTTTTAGAATGATAGAATACCTTCATTCAAAATTCATAATTAAACATTAATAAATAGAAAAATTATCCCTTGCAGGGCCTCCTCCTGCTGCCGGGGCGGGTACGACTCACGACACCTCCCCAAAGGGGGTCGTACCCGCCATCTCCGGCAACCGGAATGTGGCTTAAAACAAAAGACAGGTGAGGACACCATCATGCAGATTTACGTATGCGTTAAACATGTGCCCGACACAGCGGCCAACATCAAGGTTGTCGGCGAAAACGGTTTTGATGATGCCGGCTGCAAATTCATCGCCAACCCTTACGACGAATACGCGGTTGAACAGGCCGTACAACTGGTGGAAAAGAACGGCGGCGAAGTGATCGTTGTCACTGTCGGCAAGGCGGCAGCCGCTGCCACCATCCGTGCAGCCATGGCCATGGGGGCCCACCGGGGCATCCTGGTCACCATAGAGAGCCAGTTTCTGGACAGCCAGACCACGGCCCGGGCCCTTGCGGCGGCCATCCAGCAGGACGGCAAGCCGGACATCATTTTCACCGGCAAGGGCGCCGTGGACTCCGAAGGCTTTCAGACGCTCTACCGCCTTGCCGCTGCCATGGGGCTGCCGGTGGTCAACGAAATCAACAGGCTGGAACTCGTTGACGGCAAAGCTACCGTGGGACATGAGATCGGCGGCGGTGCGCGAGAGGTGCTCGAAGTGGCCCTTCCCTGTGTACTGGGCACCACCAAGGGCCTCAACGAACCGCGCTACCCCAAGTTTCCGGATATCATGAAGGCCAAGAAAAAACCGGTCAAAGAGGTGGCCATCGCCGATCTGGGTGTTTCCGTCGATGGTGCCCAGAGCGAACTGGTCAAGTTGGAAAAGGTTCCCGAGCGGACCGGCGCCAAGATGCTGGGGGGCGATGTTCGCCAGGCGATGGAAGAGCTGGTGAGGATTTTAAAAGAAGAAGAAAAAGTCATCTGACAGATGGGAAAATGCATCTTGCATTCCAGGCCGGTGTTCTCGTATTTTTCAAATCCTCGACATAGCTCAGCTACGCCTCCGGTTTGAAAAATCCTGCGGCCTTGGCCTGAAAAGTAACCTGCATTTTCCTGACAAGCCTTCAGTCGGAATTCGTAAATAAACGCGTATTTCCGAAGGCTTCGTAAAAAGCCCGAGATCAAGGCTTGCGGGCCGCGGTAGCGAGCTTGAGCGAGTGGTCAGCAAATTGATTTCATCCTTACGGCGAACATTCATGTTCCATCCTGAGGAATGAGGCGTATTGACGATACTCCGCAATGACGAGGGATGAAGCGTAACGCAGATATCGGGCTTTTTACGAAGCCTTCCAATAAAGGAGAAAAGCATGGCTACCATCGGCATATTGATTGAAACCGAAGACGGCAATGTCAAGGATACCAATTTCGGCGTTCTGACCGCCGCACGCGAACAGGGTGAGGGAGCGATCGTCGCCCTGATGCTGGACGGTTCGGCGGACGGTGCCAAGGAGGTCCTTGGAAAATACGGCGCCCACAAAGTGGTTCAGGTTTCCGTGGCGGGCGGCGACATGTCGACCAGTCCGGACCTCAAGGCCAGGGCTTTGGCCACCGCCATCGACAACTACAGCCTGGATGCCCTTTTGGGACTGGCCAGCGCCCAGGGGCGCGACATTTTTGCCAGACTGGCGGCTTCGATGGACCTTCCCCTGGCATCTGACTGCATGGCCGTTGACGTGGCCGCAAAAACCGTCAAGAAGTCTCACTTTTCGGGTAAAACGTATGCCACGGTCAAGATGTCCGGCCCGGTGGTGCTGTGCGCCCTTCGTCCCAATGCCATCGATGCGGTGGAAGCGTCGGTAGACGCCGCCGTGGAGTCCTTTGTGGCGCCCGTCGAGGACCCGGGTCTGGTCAAGGTGGTGGACGTTAAAAAGGAGGCCGCCGACACGGTAGACCTGACCGAAGCCGGTGTCATCGTCACCGGCGGCAGGCCCATCGCATCGGCGGACAACTATAAAATTCTAAGTGATTGTGCCCGGTTGTTGGGTGGCACTATCGGCGCTTCCCGCGCCGCCGTGGATGCGGGTTTTGCTCCCCACGCCATGCAGGTGGGGCAGACCGGTAAGACCGTCAGCCCGCGCCTCTATATCGGGTGCGGCCTGTCCGGGTCGGTGCAGCATTTTGCCGGCATGAAAACGTCAAAGGTGATTGTGGCCTTCAACACCGACAAGGATGCACCCATTTTCGAAAAGTGCGACTATGGATTTGTCGGCGACCTGTTCGATGTAGTGCCGGTGTTAACCGAAGTACTGAAAGAAAAGTTGTAGTGTTCATCCACAAAGGGCATCTTTCGGCCCAGGCCGGCATTCTCGCTCGGCTGAAATCCTCGACGTAGCGCTGCTACGCCTGCGGTTTCAACCTCCCTGCGGCCTTGGCCTGAACCAAAATCTCCCCTTTGTGAACGAACACAGGCAGCCTGCCAGAAATGGCAGTTTGGGGTTCAAAGCTGAGTGTTCGCCTTGATCTGGGCCCCAAACTGCCCTTTCTGGACGGATACTGGCCAAGACCATTTCTCGGTACCCCAAAAACATTGACCCCAATTTTCTTCCTTCTGAGTTCCTGAGTGGAGCTGGAATGAAGCGTAACGCAGATATCGGGCATTTTAGGGAACCATCAATTTTTTCCGGAGTAGGTAATGGAACAGTACGCGATAATTAAATCATTTGTCATGCTCATGGCCATAGTCGGGGCCTTCTCTTTTTTCTTCTTGCGGGTCAGACGGCTCTATCGCCTGATGATGGCCGTTGAAGGCACCACGGAATTCAAGCTGGACCAGATCTCTGCGCGTATCGGCGTGCTGTTCAAGGATGTGCTGGGCCAGGCCAACGTTCGGCGAAAAAAATTGCCCGGTATCGCCCACACCCTGATCTTTTTCGGCTTTCTGGCCGTGCAGCCCCACAGCCTGGAATTGATGATCAAGGGGGTGTGCCCGGCATTCGAGGTGGGGAATTGGATCCCCGGCCTCTATGGCGGCTACCTCTTCACGGCCGATATTCTGGCCTCATTCGTACTGGTCGGGTTTGCCTATGCCATCTACCGGCGGACCATGCTGCGTCCGGCCTACCTGACCCTGGGGACCGACGCCAACCTGATTATCCTTTTTACCTGTCTGATCATCATCACCTTCCAGGCCATCAACGCCTTTCAGACCCTGCTGCCTGTCGAACCCGGCGTTTATGACTATCGCGGCGTGTTCCCCCTGTCCGGTTTGCTTGTGGGCCTATTCGGCCTGGACCAGATGAGCCCGCGGCAGGTCTTTGCCGGTTACGAGATTGCCTACTGGATCCACATGGCCACCATCATGGGGTTTCTGGTGTACATCCCCGGCTCCAAGCACCTGCATCTGCTGGCCGCTGCGCCCAACGTCTTTCTTAAGCCGCTCAAGCGGGAGAAGGCCATCGCCAAAACCGACATCGAGAACGAGGAGCTGGAGACCTTCGGCCTGGGCAAGGTCAGTGAACTGAACTGGAAGAACGTGCTCAACCTTTACGCCTGTACCGAGTGCGGTCGCTGCGAAGAGCAGTGCCCGGCGGCCCATACGGACAAACCCCTTTCACCGAAAAAAGTGGTCCATGACCTCAAAGTGGACCTGCTGGAGCAGTCCGACGCCATTCTGGGGGGCAACTTCGACCAGGTCAAACCCATCGTGCGTGACGACGCCCCGGTCACCGGCGACGTGCTGTGGTCCTGCACCACCTGCCGGGCCTGTGAGGACATTTGCCCGGTGAACATCGAACATCTGGATTTCATTGTCGAAGCGCGCAAGCACCAGGTGCTCATGGAAGCCAGTTTTCCGCCGGAGGTCCAGGAGACCTTCACCAACCTAGAAAACCAGGCCAACCCCTGGGGTTTCGGCGCCGACAGCCGGGCGGACTGGTGCAAGGGCATGGACGTGCCGTTGATGGGCGATAACCCGGATGCCGATCTGCTCTGGTTTGTTGGATGCGCCGGGTCCTTCGACGACCGGGGCAAGAAGATCTCCCAGGC
>RCNC010002374.1_pt1 | contig 12569 bp, 8 predicted proteins | sample 2041301 | NCBI WGS metagenome assembly RCNC01 (sample SAMN09708231, study PRJNA481090) | Marine sediment metagenome, whole genome shotgun sequencing project. | biome: marine sediment; feature: ocean; material: sediment; isolation source: Sewage treatment plant 13A marine sediment (STP13A) ... | reverse complement strand
TAATCAGTCAGCACCCGGATGCTATCCTGGTCTCGTACTGGGAATTGCTCGAATTACTGCCATTCGATTTACCCCAACCGGTGATCCTGGATTTTGTAGCACCCAGACCACTGGAGATTCTTTTCGAGCGCCCCGAACGTGTCAGTGCCGATTTACAACGATTGCAGAGCAACCTGTCGAAGTGTGATGTGATGTTGACCGGCAACCAATCTCAGCGTGATCTGCTCTGGTTTACGTTGTTGCAGGCGGGGTTCGATCTGCGCAGTTGCGACCCGGTATTGGTTGTACCGTTGTCAGCCGAACCGGCTGGCAGGCCGGTGTCTGACCCCAGCGTCAATGGCTGGACACTGGTGAGTGGTGGCGTTCATTGGCCATGGCGAAATTCTGACGACTATTGGCAGGCCATTCAGAATATGGCGAGTGATTCGGACGCCAATGCACCGCGCCTGGTTCTTTTTGGCGGACCTTACCGCTGGCAGGAAAAGAACCCTCAAAAAGGTAAATCCGAAGCAAATGATGAGGGTGGCAATGAAGCTGGTTCTGAATACAGCGCTGCTGATCAGTATCAAACCAAGGGGCTGGCGCCCTACTCCCACTTCAGTCGCTTCCTGTTGGATTCCGCCCACATCGGCCTCGAAGTTGCACAAGCCAATATTGAAAGATCCTATAGCCAGTCTTTTCGTTCGCTGGAGTTTCTGCGTCATGGCTTACCGTTGATTTGCAACGATTATTTACCGATAGCCCGTCTGGTCAAACAATATGAAGCCGGCTGGACCGTAAAGGGACCGGATGAAATTGCGGATCTGCTTCGCGATATCATGAAGAAACCCGAGGAATGGAAAATCCGTTCTGAAAACGCACTGCGCCTGGTTGAAGAGGCACTGAACCCTGACAAAACGGTCAGGCCATTGCTGAACTGGCTTGAAATACCCGCAAAAGCGCCTCAATTACCCGTGGTGCCGGGACCTGCCGCGAGCGTGGTTCTTGGTAAACCACCCTGGCCGGAACGACTCAAACGGCAAGCCCATTTACTTAGACGTGTTTTTCTCAGCCGTCTGTTTCGAACAGGAAAGGCAAGCGACCCCGGCGACAATATTTTGATTGTGACCCGCAGTGATATATTTCCTGCGGATCACGGCGCGGCAGTCAAGATTGTTGAAACCGCGAGAGGCCTGTCACAACATGGCCTTAGGGTAGGCATTGTCAGCGATGACCGCCGTCACTGGTGGACATTTGAGAACGGTCAAAAACAACTCTGCCGGCTACCCTTCTGGCTACGCCTGTTAAGCCTGCCACGGTCGCTGACCCGCCTTCTTCATTTCAGCAAGGATTTGCCCGAAAGCAACAGCTTTCTATATCTTCCGTTCACCGACACGAGCTTTTTCTGGCATTGCCTCTATGCTGCCAGAAAACTGAACGCGGGTATTCTTCAGGCTGAATTTCCGGCCTATGCAAAACCATGCATTGAAGCACGGGAGATTCTGAACGCAGCAGTTGTCCTGGTCGAACACAATGTTGAATATGCCCGGCTCAAAGCGCAGGTACCCGAACTATCCGATAAACAATTCCAAAACCTGAAGGCGATCGAGATTGATCTGTGCAACCGGTCTGATGCAGTTGTGTGTGTATCGGACAACGACCGCCAGAAATTGCTCACCGATGGTGTTAAACCCGATTTGCTTCATACCATTCCACACGGTTTTGATCCCGAACCCTACAAACTACCGGCAAATGATTCTCTCCGGAAAAAGTTTGGCTTGCCTGAAAGTGCGATACTTATTGCATTCCACGGGACATTCTCTTATCCACCGAACCGTGATGCCTTGCAGGTTTTTGCTGAAATCCTGTTACCACAGCTACTCCGGAGCCGGTATACATTTCATGTCATTGCAATAGGACGTAACCCACCGGTTGAAAGCATTCACCCCAACATTCACTTCACCGGCAGTGTGGATGAAGTCGGTCCCTGGTTGAAAGCCTGCGACCTGGCAGTCATTCCATTACGTGAAGGTGGTGGCACCAGGATGAAGATTATTGACTGTTTCGCTGCCGGTCTACCCGTTGTCAGCACATCAAAAGGTATTGAGGGCATTCCGGTCGTCAATGGGCGCGAGGCTTTTGTATGTAATGAGTGGTTAAGCATGACCAACAGAATAATGGAACTGGCCGAGTCAGAAAAACTCCGGGATCAACTAAGCTCAGCAGCTCTTGATTTTACTTCTGAGATGGACTGGAAGGGTTTGAGCACACGTTACCTCAAAATTTATTCCGCTATACGGCGCGTTCCTAAATGAAAACCCACTTGTTTCATGGCATGCTTTGTACTGGTAAGTGGCGGGGCGGACAGCAATGATTGGAATTAAATCATGAATAATCTTTCCGAAACGGCAGTGGATATCAAGGAGGTTACCGGAAAAAGGGACTTGAGTGCTTTTATCCGCGTTCCCTGGGTAATCTACAAAGACGACCCGAATTGGGTACCACCACTATTGACCGAGCGTAGAGGCGCACTTTCATCAAAACATCCATATTTCAGGCACGCAAACTGGCGTGCATGGATAGCCTTTCGCAATGGGAGGCCTGTCGGTCGAATTTCTGCTCAGATTGATGACTTACATCTGAAGCAATACGATACACAAACCGGTTTTTTCGGTTTGATTGAGGCAATCGAGGACCCGGAAGTGTTCAGTGCCCTGTTTCAAACTGCCGAAAACTGGCTGCGCAATGAAGGCATGCGGGAAATAATCGGTCCGTTCAACCTCAGTATTAACCAGGACCTGGGTGTCCTGATCGAAGGTTTTGATTCGCCGCCCTACATCATGACCGGCCATGCCCCTGCTTACTATGGCGCTGCTATAGAAGGCTGTGGATATCGCCCGACACAGGATTTACTCGCCTACGGACTGGACTCCGGAACCCTGGCTATACCCAGGGTGATGCAGGCCCTGATCAAGAGAAGTGGTGATCGTATCAAGGTCAGAAGCTTTAATTTCAGGTCAAAAAGTGCCGAACTGGGATCGATGCGGGATGTTTTTAATGATGCCTGGGAAAACAACTGGAATTTCACACCATTTACACCGGAGGAATTCAAACTGATTGGTAAGCAACTACTGATGGCTGCACCCCAGGATTTTATCCAGTTTGCACAGGTTGACGGTGAAGATGCTGCATTTATCGTTCTGCTTCCCAATATCAACGAGGCCATCGCAGATCTCGATGGCCGTCTGCTGCCATTCGGGTGGGCCAAATTATATTGGCGGCTTAAAGTGAATTTCCCTAAATCGGCCAGGGTGGCGCTGATGGGTGTGAGGCAAAAATATCAGAACACCCGCTTCGGTCCAGCGCTGGCGTATATGATCATCAACGCAGTCATGGAAGCCGGCAAAGCCAAGGGGCTTGAGCGTGTGGAAATGTCCTGGATACTCGATCATAACCATGGTGTCAGAAATATCATTGAGAGTGTCGGTGGACAAATAACAAAACGTTACCGAATGTACGAAAAAGAGCTGTAGTGCATCTGCTTATGCCAGCAAAATCAGGCTCACATTCAAACACCGGGACGAAACATGATTGATCAATTCGCCAAATTTCGCTCGATCATACTTGCCGGTGAACGCCCGGGCGGCAGCCCTATCAGCCATGCTTTCAATGTCGCGGCCAGCGTAATGGTGCCGGTTGCAGGAAGGCCGGCATTATCACGCGTGATGCAAGCGGTTGAAGATAGTCAACAGGTTGGTGGCGGGATCATTTGCGGCCCGTCGGCCGATATTGTAGCCACAAGCGAAGAGTTGCAAAGCGTTCTGCAGAATCCTGATTTTCAATGGCTGGCACCGTCCAGCGGGCCGGCGGCCAGTGCGTTATTAGCATTGGAAGAGCTGGATCATTTTCCGGCTTTGCTGACTGCAGGTGACCATGCACTGCTGACGGCTGAGATTATAGATAGTTTCTGCTCCCAGGTAATTTCGCTTGACCAAGGGGCGGGTTCGGACAGAAAACCCTCTTCAAATTCTTCCGGCGAACAGGGTTATGACCTTGTCATTGGTTTTGTACCATATGCACTGGTGAAAGCGGCCTGGCCAGAATCCAGGCGAACCGTACTCAAGTTCTCAAACGGACAATTCTGCGGTAGTAACCTTTTTGCCATTGTGAATCAGGAAGGCCGTAAAGCTCTCGATTTCTGGCGCCAGGCGGAAGCTGACCGCAAACACCCCTGGCGAATCGCCCGCCGCTTCGGATTTATGGCGCTGATACTTTATTTGCTTAGACGGCTGAGCCTGGAAGATGCCTTGCGTGGATTGTCAGAGGCGGCAGGTTGTCGTATTGGTTATGTGAAAGTTGGGTTTGCAAGGGCTGCCGTAGATGTTGATTCCATTGAAGATCAGCAATTGGCCGAACAGATACTGTCCCAGGAAAAGTGAAACCAATCCAAATGCCGTGCGTTTGTCTCGTGGTGAACGAACACAACACCGGATATTTGCTTACCCGGTTTTTTGTGCGTCCAACAAGCCGTTAAGATGGTCACCAAGCCGGTGTGTCAAAGCCAGTAGGGTCATTGTCGGGTTGGCCCAGCCACCGGTGGTAAATACCGAACTTCCAGCGATGTGTAGATTGTCGTAGCCGTGCACGGTGCAATTGGCGTCTACCACACCATCGCGAGCCGAACTGCTCATACGTGTCGTACCCATGTGATGATAACCGCCTATGGGGTGATTACCGACCGTTGGATCAACCGGCCAGTTCGGTTGACCATCTTCCAGCCACTCTGAGGTTGTGACCTTGCCCAAACCCAGCCGGTCAAATTCCCGCTGTAACGTTTTACCAAACTGCAGCATGGTTTCCTTATCCAGGGCGCTTAACTGCCAGTCCAGATCAGCCCTTGGGCAACCCAAAGCATCTCTTTCAGTTGACAGGCAAACACGACTATCAGGATTCGGGGCCTGTTCAGCCCGGGCCATCACATATAGTTCCATGCGATTAACTTTGGCAACAGAGCGCAATAACCGCATGGAGATATGACGTTGTAACCAGTTTAACCAACCACGCCATGCATGCCAGAGAAGCCGGCCGGATTTATTGGGTGACAGAGTGTGTTTGAGGTTCATATATACCCGGTTACTGACAGACTCACCTTTGTCAGGATTTCTTTGAATCTTGAAAGTCGCCGCACTGTTGAGAACACCCAGTTCCCGTTGTAATGATGGCGGTAAAACCATTGCCGGAGCCACCGGCACACCCGCCGCCGGAAATCGTTTGCGGTACAGAGCCCAGAAGCCCGCCGGATCCTGCGTTTCAACATGAGCTATTCTACCGTGCGGGTGCTCCATGAAGTAGCGGCCCACCTGGTCGAACTGGTTGCCAATACCATTGGCCTCTACATTGTCTGACATCAACAACAGACGCGCATTTTCAATCGCACCACAGGCGAGCACATAGTGCCGGGCTTTGACCTGTAGCTTTCTACCCTGCAGCGTTTGAGCATCAAGGCGTGTAATACCCGATGCATTTCCGGCAGCCTGAAGCCCGACCGTATTTGCGTGCAATACAATGCGCACATTCTGCGCCTTGACCAGGTCATCACTGCGATTACTGTTAAAGCGTTCTGCAAAATCATCAAAGCGCCAAAAACGGTGGACAATTTCTTTGGGGTCAAAATCAATAGGATTTAACTGGAGCTTTTCCCAAAGCCCAGTTTCGTATTCATATTCACCCAGTTCAAGTGAATCATGGGCGGTGTGATAGTAAGGCTGCAGATCATCAAGTGTGATCGGCCATCCGCTGTGCGGCACCCAGTCACGTTTTTCGAAATCAATCGGATCCAGGGGAATACTGCGACCACCCCAAATATTGGTTGTTCCTCCAAAAAAACGCAGGCGGGAATGATCAAGGTCATAATATTCCATACCAATATTATTACCCTTGGATAAGGACTGGGTAGGCTCGTCATAGTCCATCCCGCCGGCCTCCAGTAAACACACGTCATGCCCTGCATTCATCAGGTCACGGGCCAGCGCAACACCTGCCGCTCCGGCACCAACGACGCATACCTCAGCTTCGAACTTAATGTCGTCTTCGGCCTCTTGAAGATCAATTAACATGATTTAAATCCATAGTCTGCTGAGCCGCCTGATCATCTGCTAGATTGGCATAATCGCAGGAATGGCGCCTGTATAACAAAGAGTATTAACACAGTGCCGCTAATTGTAACAATTCTACATTTTGCAGATTGAAGAATTCATGTTCTAATGCAACAGTTTTTCAGCCATCTGACATAACAATAAGGACTTTTCTTGAAAGCGATCATTCTAAGTGCAGGTCAGGGTCGTCGTTTGATGCCTTTAACATCAAACATGGCAAAGTGCAGCCTGACCCTCCATGGAATTTCAATTCTTGAGTGGCAATTGAGCCAGATTGCCCAGTGTGATATTGACGAGGCCATCGTCGTCACCGGTTTCGCCTTTGAAAGGGTGGATGCCATCGTGGACAGCATCGATTTCTTCAAGGTACGGACACTTCACAATCCGATGTATGCACACACGGATAACCTCGGAACCTGTTGGGAAGCACGCTTTGAAATGGATGGGCCATTTGTGTTGATGAATGGCGATACATTATTTGAAGCGGCCGTTTTACAGCGTCTGCTTAACTCAGACAAGAAGTACCCGGTCACACTGGCGACGGACAGCAAGTCACATTTTGATCTTGATGATATGAAAATTATTGCAGATGGAGACCGGTTGTTAAAAGTCAGCAAGCAATTGGACATAAGCATTGTCAACGGCGAGAGTATTGGCCTGATGGTTTTTAATCAGACCGGTGCGAAAGCATTTACGGAAAAACTTGAAGAAATGATGGACCAGTCAAACGCACTCAAACTCTGGTACCTGTCCGCCATCGATCAGCTTGCCAGTGACGGACTTGCTGGAATCTGTCCAATTGATGGTTTGAGTTGGTGTGAAGTCGATGATGCAGCAGATTTTGCAGCGGCTGCCAATGTAGTGAAGCAATGGCCGCAATGAGTCTGTTCTTATTTAATTTATCATAATCGTGTTTTTTTGTTGGAGAGTTTTATGAAATCCGGTGTTCGTGTTTTTTTCCATGTGTTGTTTGCCAGTTCGTTTTTACAGCTAGCACAGGCTGCTGAGCCAGACTCAAATTCAGCTGTAAAAGACAACAGTGCACATATCCAGGCTTTGCAGACAGAGTTGTCTGAAGCCAAAAGCAGGGTAACAGAACTTGAAGCTGAGCTATCCAACGCGCAAGACGCTATCGAGCAACTTAATGACACAAACAAGGCCCTGGCTGCAGAAACTATCGCTGCGAAAGACGCGACACAGCCCGAAAAACCGATAGACAGGACCGTGCGGGGACAGCCCCTTTATGACGTCACCAACCCGCAGACTCCTGTCGAACAGGAAAATGTCATCGCGGAAAGGTTCACACCCGAGTTACAAAGCCGGCCGGTTGCAACCACTACACTGCTTGAAGACGATCTTGTCCGCAGTCGTATACGCAACATCACCCGAATCGCTGATCAGGTACCCAATATGCAATACGGGCAGGCAGGTAATGAGGCCAAAATAGCGATTCGTGGTATGCGCACCAATCGCACCGGTGCCGAGGCAGATCCGATCATTGCAGTTTTTGAAGATGGTGTCAGCGTTCCAACAACCACACAGGCACTGGAGCCTTACGTGGATATCAAAAGGATTGAGGTTCTGCGCGGCCCACAAGGTGTCATGTATGGCCGCAATGCATTTGGCGGTGTTATCAATATCATCAGTAATGAGCCCGACCCGAGTGGCTGGGATGCAGCATTTGAAGGTGAATTCGGCTACGCCGATGGTACCCGCTTTGATGCAATGCTGAATATACCAATACGTGAAACACTCTCCACCCGTATTGCCGCCCGCTACGACATGCATTCGGGCTACGTCGGTAATTTTGTACTGGATGGTGATGCCGATGACCTGCGTGACAGAAAACAGCAGTACGTGCGCTGGATGACCAAATGGCAACCAAGCGATAACTTCAACCTGATGGTCAATCTTATTTCTTACGATCAGAATCAAACCGGTTCCGGTATGTGGGGTTACCAGCAAATTGGCGCCTACATCGATGGCCAGTATCAAGCCGGAAACCACATTGCACCGGAAGGCGCCCGTGCCGACCGGAACGGTTGGCTGGTGGGCAGAAATATGGCTTCCCTGGAAGACCAGGAAAACCTGAGTGGAACCATTAAGCTGAACTGGAATATCGGTTTTGCCACGCTGGAATGGTTCATAAATAAATCTACATTTGAAAATCAGCAGGTATTTGACAGCGATTACAGTGATGGTGGTGATCCGTATAACAGCGATTTTAACGGCTGGAGATCGAAGAGGGACACCTGGTCCAGTGAACTGCGGTTGCTATCCAATAGCAATGGCCGCTTTGACTGGCTGGCCGGTGTGTACTGGCTCGATATGGAATCAAACTGGGATTGGCTGGAAACCAGAGATGCGGAATTTTTTCAGCCAGAATGGGATTTGAAAGGCAGATACAAAACCGACAATACCTCCGTTTTTGCCAGTGCCGGTTATAACTTTAATGATAGCTGGCGCTTGTCCGGTGGATTGCGTTGGCATAAGGACAACAAGACCCTCAGGAATGGTGAAAAGGACAGTTGGGATGGTGTAGTTTGGAACGCTGCTGTTAACTACAAGATCAATGAAAACATGAACTCCTACTTCAGTGCTTCAACCGGATATCGGCCCGGTGGTATCAATGAGACACCCGGGGTCGAAGCCAGCTTCGATTCTGAAAATGTAACGGCCTACGAGCTTGGCTTGAAAAGCACACTTGTGGACGGCAGCCTGGTTTTGAACCTGTCCGCATTCTACAACGACTTCAAAGATATACAGGCGCAATCGTTCACAATATTACCGTTACCCGGAACCGCCGGGTTGATGGATTACATGAGCAACGGTGGTGACATGGAATCCAAGGGCATAGAAGCTGAAATCCAATGGCTACCGGGCTCACGCTGGAATATCTCTGCCAACCTCGCCTGGCTTGACGCGAAGTTCAAGGATTACGAAGTGCCAGCCATCGCGGGATTGGGTTACATCGAAGGTCACAGCGGGGATGACACCTTGTCTCTGGAGGGCTGGCGACCGGCAATGTCACCTGAATGGTCATTCGGACTGCAGGCGAGTTATTTATTCGACGTGGGCAAGGGCGGCACCCTTACACCGATGGTTCAAACCACTTATGTCGGAAGTCATTACGCCAATGACCTGAACCTGGCCGGTGCACGTCAGGATTCGTACACCAAAACCGATATCCGGCTGTTCTGGGACCTGCCTGGCAATAAAATCAAGTTGCAGTTCTACTTGGAGAATATTGAAGAAGAGGACAACCTGAACAACGTGATGGTCTATAACCCCGAGGAAAATCCTGAAATAGCGACATTCCTGGCAAACTGGGGCGACCCGATGACTTACGGGATACTGATGTCGTATAAGTGGTAAAAAACCTGGCTCAGTAAACGGGTGGAACTTCGATCAGCACACCATCAGAACCACTGGCCCGATAGCGGTTGGTTTTGATGTCGTATGCGATATGGGTACTGCGGATCACTTCATCACCCAGCATAAGCGTTGCACCGCCCGATAACATTAAGAGGTTACCATCACGCAGATACTCCACGACCAGGGCAGTTGCCTTGATCTGTCCCCGGTTTTCTTCATCGTTCCGGTTGATTAAAAAACGCGCGGGCGCCCCCTCGAGATAAACTCTATCCGGCTTGTCGGGGCTGCCATAAACTGTCGCCTCTTCAGAGGTCAGTTGCCAGTCAGTGCTTTGCATCAGGAAATGTCCATTAAAATGAAGGATTCCCGGTTGTTCATCCTCACTGGCCTCGTCTGCACTTATACTGATCATGTCAAAAGCACCCTTGCTCAAAGGTGCCGCGCTACATAGGCAGCACATTGACATCAACAAACACCATGTAACGGTTTTTTTCATACTTTAATACTGAGTTTGAGCTTAGTGTACTGCATCGTAATTAATGCTACCTTCTGAAAGTACCATTAATTACGATGCAGTACACTAGTGTAAACACCAGTTACAAGATCATGACCGGCACTGGCGATAGCAATGTCTAAAGAATATGTTAACTCACGAATATAAGTAACCGAATGGCTGAAAGAAAAATCATCGACCATTACCTGATTCGAGAGGTGACCCAGCCATTGACGGCTATTTTTATAGGCCTCGTGGTGATATTTATCACCTTCAGCCTGAGCCGTTTCCTGGTAGACGCCGATGCGGGGCTATTACAACCCACAGAAGTTGCAAAACTGACTTTACTCAAGTCCCTTATTTCACTCGATGTCCTGTTACCACTGAGCCTGTTCCTTGGTGTCATGACGGGGCTTGGACGCTTGTACAGCGATTCCGAAATCTACGCGATGCGTGCCAGCGGCATCAGCGAAGCGAGCCTGTTACGCCCGTTGATGCGTCTTGCGCTGGTGCTGGCTGTTGTCGTTGCCTTGCTCTCTACCTGGGCGCGGCCGTGGGCTTATGCTCATTCGTATGCAATCGTGGCAGCGGCAGAGGCCGCCGCCGAAACAGGCCGTATAAGGCAAGCCCGCTTCTATGATTTTGGCAAGAATGAGCAAACGGTTTTTATAGAGCAGATTGCCACAAACGGCCGTGATCTGGATGGTGTTTTTATTCGAACACGCAAGGGTGACGACCTACAGGTCATCACTGCTTCAAAAGGCCAGTTTGAGTATTTTTTCAAACCCAAGTTTCATCGATTGATACTGACAGACGCCCGCATATTGAAAAAGGTACAAGATGGTACGGATCTCTCAGGACAGTTCGGCAGTTTCACACTTTACCTGCCTGCCCAGAGTCTGAAACCCCAGGGCTACAAGGTAAAATCAGCCTCCACCAATGAACTGAGACAGTCTTCTGATCCTGTTGACCGGGCAGAGTTTCAATGGCGCTTGTCCACGCCTGTTTCTGCTTTATTGCTGGCACTCGCGGCTATCCCGTTAAGTCGCAGTCGCCCGAGACAGGGACGTTATGCCAAGATGTTAGCGGCGCTCGGTATCTATGCGGTCTACTTCAACCTGCTTGATGTCAGCCGAAGTTGGGTGGAACAGGGAAGCAGCGCCTACATTTGGTGGGTTCCCGGCCTGCTTTCGCTGGTGGTTGCAGGTTTGTATGTGCCTGCGATTTTGAAAATCAGAAAGGACAAACGTGCTCAGGATTGATCGCTATATCATGACGCAGTTTGTGACCGGTATCATTCCGGCACTATTTCTGCTGCTGGCATTGTTCAGTTTCATGACATTGGCTGAAGAGCTTGAAGACGTCGGCAAGGGTAGCTTTACCCTCGCCGATGCGTTGTGGGTTGTCCTCCTGACTTCCCCCAAGCGCATCGTTGAGTTGTTGCCCGTCACCACACTGTTGGGAGGCTTAATCGGTCTGGGTGCAATGGCGAATCACCGCGAACTCATCGCCATCCGCACCATCGGTATATCAAAACAACGTATTGGACAGACGGTGGCAGTACTGGCTGTATTTTTAGGTATTTTCATAACCGCATTGCAATTCTTCGTGGTACCCGGGTTTGAACATGAAGCTGCTACATTGCGTGCGCAGGCTTCAAAAAACACGGGGATCAGATCCGGTAACTCACAGGCCATCTGGACCCGAAACGACGGGCATTTTATTCGCGTCAAAAAGGTGCGGGCTGAGGGGACACTGTCTGATATAGAAATTTACACTACCGATGAGCAAGGCCGCCTAACACAGTTGGTACAGGCTGCAAGCGCCCTTTATATCGAGCAGGAGAACTGGCTGTTGATCGATGTACTGGAAAGCCGGTTTGAGGGCGCCCAGGTGTTTGAGACAACGCGGGACAATATGCAATGGAACGCCCTGCTTTCAGCCGAACAAGTGGCGGCATTGATATTACCGCTGGAAGCACTGGCCCCGAACGACCTTCTCAAAACCATCACCAACCTGAAACAAAACCAATTGGATACCCACCGCTATGAAATCGTACTCTGGCAGCAGATCAGCCTGTTACCCAGCTTGCTTGCCATGGCATTAATGTCTTTGCCGCTGTTACTTGGTTCGGTTCGCACAGTATCTGCCAGCCAGCGCGCCCTGACCGGTGGCTTGATCGGGATCGGGTTTTACCTGTTACAACAACTAAGCGGCCACCTGGCCGGTCTCCTGGGTATGAACCCTTCGCTGCTTATACTGACACCGCCCTTCGTCCTTTTGGCAATAGCCATTGCTGCAATTCGCCACCACAAACTGTAGAAAATACGTTTCGCGTCGCACATCCATGTAGCTCACAGTCCTGTTTAATTCCAAATAGCCAGCAGGCTAACTGACCCGTAATTTGCCGGGGAACCGAGGGTGTGCACGTAATCATGAGATGATGGTTTCTGATAGAAACACGGTTGGTGGGTAACAAGCGAACGTAGGGTGCGTAACTCGTTACGCACCGGACCAGCGTCGGATGTTGAAACCATTGGTGGGTAACAAGTTACCCACCCTACGGG
>RCNC010002373.1_pt1 | contig 12579 bp, 12 predicted proteins | sample 2041301 | NCBI WGS metagenome assembly RCNC01 (sample SAMN09708231, study PRJNA481090) | Marine sediment metagenome, whole genome shotgun sequencing project. | biome: marine sediment; feature: ocean; material: sediment; isolation source: Sewage treatment plant 13A marine sediment (STP13A) ... | reverse complement strand
CTGAATAAGCCGGCAAAAGTGCCTGAGCAAGTGCAAGGCCTTTCTTAGAATCGAGGATGGGTCGAATAACCGCTGCATCGGTGTTTACATCACGCCCTTCTCCCACTAGAGGTTTAATCACGCTAGACCCTTGAACTTCATGGTCATACTGCCGGCAAATCCACTCCTTTGAAGATATGTTTGGACGTGAAAGAAGATCTTTTAGCAGATTCTCATAGTCAGAAGGTTCTCCCAGCACCGGTTCAAACAAGCCTCGTTTTTCAGGAGCCAGCCACCGGGCATCAAACTTCCACTGGGGAAAACCTGATTCGAGCAGGTCTATATCTACATAAGCGCATGTTTTGCCACGGTATTTAATATGAAGTTTTCCCGAATCCGTATATTTGCCTATAACTGTGCTTTCAACCGCATGCTTTTTCGAAAGTTCAAGGAATCGATCTATATCATGTTGCTTTACTGCTACAGTCATACGTTCCTGGGATTCGGAAACCCAAATCTCCCACTGGTCAAGTCCTTCATATTTTAATGGAACCTTTTCAAGCTCAACGATGCATCCGCCTGAAAATCTTGCCGATTCACCTATGGATGACGATAGTCCTCCGCCACCATTATCGGTAATAAAGCTTATTAAACCTTCATCCCGTGCTTCCAATAGAAAATCGTGCATTTTTTTCTGGGTGTACGGATCACCGATCTGGACATGACCTGCCGGTGTATTCTCTGAAAAGGTTTCCGATGAGGCTGTCACGCCGTGGATTCCGTCCTTGCCTACCCTTCCCCCGCACATAATAATCAGCTCACCTGGCGATGTCTTCTTCTTTTCAGCAGGTTCCCCTTTGATCTGTACCGGCATTATTCCAACTGCGGTAACAAAGACCAGGCATTTTCCCAGGTAACCCGAGTGAAAAAGAACCTGTCCAAAGGTTGTCGGTATTCCGCTTTTATTACCACCGTCACGCACCCCTTCTATAACCCCGTCAAGGAGGCGTCTTGGATGAAGATGCGGTTTAAGACTGCCGCTATAATCGACCGGTCCTACACAATACCCGTAACTTCCCATTATAAGCTTAGAGCCTTTGCCTGTGCCCAATGGATCACGATAAACGCCCACAATTCCTGTAATGGCACCGCCGTAAGCTTCCATGTTGGACGGAGAATTGTGGGTCTCTCCTGTAATGACATAATAATTATCCCTGTCAAAGCGACCCGCACCGGCATTATCCCATAATACCGAGGCTACCCAGTCTTTTTCCCCTTTTAATTTAAGTGTTGGAGACTCAATACAGGTTTTGAAAAGATTATCTATAATTTCTTTCTTCCCGGTCTCAACATCCAGAAAGTTAAATAATCCACGGAAAGTATTGTGGTTGCAATGGTCGCTTCTGGCCTGGGAAATATATTCAAGTTCTATATCGGTAGGGTCTGACAGGCCCACCTTTTTCCTTGCTGCCCGGACATCTTTATCAAGAAAATAGGCTCTTATTGTTGGAATATCATTCGGGTTTAAAGCAAGGTTCCGCTCATCACTAATCTTTTGAAGGAAGGCATTGCTTTCAATGGGAATCGAAACAACCGTGGGCGTGTGATCGAGTTTGACTTTAGGTATTATATAACCGATACCGACCTTAGGGTGCCATTCGTCCTTTGCATAAATTTTTGTCTGCTGTATTATTTCGTTGGCTAAAAGTTCACCGGCAATTTTATCTGCGTCTTTGGCGGTGAGACCACTTCCCTTTACACAATATCGTTTGGATGTATAGACCGCTTCAGCTTTATCCAGCTTTATTCTTAGAATATCCTCAATTGCCTCTACAGCCGTACTCCCCGGATTATCCTTTACTCCGGGTCTATATCCGACCCAGATTACCCAGTCAAAATCAATATCAAGGGGTTCAAAAGATGAAACTTCAGTTACAGGGTTTGTAAATATTTCATCCTGAATGGTTTTAAGTTGATCGCCAGACAGCTCGGCATCAATGGTGATAATATTTACAGTGCGAACCTCGTCAAATTCAAGCCCAAAATAGTTTTTGGCCTTTTGACGAACCCCCTCACCTACTGCATCAAAGAGTCCGGGTTTAAGCGCTATTTCAAGTCTGTGGGGCATGATAAAAATTGGTTGTTGTCGATTGTTGATTGTTGATTGTTGGAATAAAATATAAATACAGATTTATTGGTGAACTAAAAGCTTTCATCACGAAAACACGAAATTATGAAAACACGAAAAAGAGAAAGTCTTTGGCTTTATTAGTTCATTACAATAAATTTACATACTTATTTCGTGCTTTCCCTCTTTCGTGTTTTCGTGATAATAATATAAAAAGATAGAACGAAGCGATTCCATTTTTAGTTAAAAAATATACGAGCTATATCGTTATAAAAAACAAATATCATAAGCATTATTAGTAGGAACATTCCTGCCTGCTGTGCCACTTCACGTATCTTTAAACCAACAGGGCGACCTATTACCGCTTCCAAAAAGAAGAAAAGCAAGTGTCCTCCGTCCAGAACAGGTATCGGGATGAAATTAATTATCGCAAGGGTGATGCTTATAATCGCAATAAAAAACGATAAGCTGGCTATCCCTTGCTTTGCATAATGACCGGCCATCTGTGCAATCAGAATCGGACCGCCTATGGTTTTTACAGACTCTGTACCTTTAATCAACCTGGCAATACCTGTTACAGTTCTTTTTGTCCACTTCCATGTTTCGCTTATGCTCTCTGAAAAGGCTTGAAAAGGATTCAGGTTTTTATAAAATCCATCATTTCCGCTGCCTATCCCTATAATATAGCTTTTTATCTCTGCTCCAAATATTTTGTCGACTTTAAGTTCAGGCACAATAGCTACATCAAACTCAGATTCTTCGCGGCGCACTGTCACTTCAATTTGCCTGCCATCGCTTAATGCAATTAGATGAGCCATATCTTCCCACTGTTCAACGCGGGTACCATCAATAGCAACAATCATATCTCCTTTCATAAGCCCGGCTTTTTGTGCTGGTTTTCCGTCCAGAACAGAACCAATGGAAGGTCTTAATACAAAGATGCCGTATATTTGAAACATCACAAAAAATATTATCGCTGCCAGCAAAAAATTAAAAAATGGTCCTGCTGCAACAATTAATATACGTTTAAAGACATGCTTGTGAGTAAAAGAGATTGGTATATCCTTGGGATCAATTTCGGCATCAGGCTCTTCGCCCACCATCTTAACATATCCCCCAAGAGGAATGGCTGATACGCGATAATCCGTGATGCCGATTTTTTTTCCAAAAACTCTGGGCCCAAATCCTAATGAAAATTTTTCAACGCCAACACCAAATAACCGTGCGACAAGAAAATGACCCAGTTCGTGAAAAAAAATAAGGACGCCCAGAACAATGATAAATGCAAATAAGTTTGTAGTCATGTTAAAAAATATTCCTTATTCCATGCCATCATAAAGTGTTAAATAGTTGTATTTAAATAGTTTTGCAATAACTTAATATAAATTTTTTAGCTGTATTTCTTTAACTTTTTAATAAAAATCAAGCTTACAAGTTTGTTTTAAACCGCAGAATATCGAACAAGGAATTATGAATATCGAAGTAAGGTATTCTATCATTTTTAATATTTAAAAAGATAGAGCTCTGCGATTCCACACTTCGTCATTCGAAATTCCTTGTTCGATATTCTATATTCAAATAGTGCTCTCTCGAATTAGCAATATCTCAACTTATCAGCTCACCAGCTATCTTCCTCGCCCACTGATCCGCTTCAATAATATCTGAAAGAGTCGGATTTGTGACAACTTTGTGGTGATTCATTGTTTCGGCTATTATTTCATGAATTTTTGTAAATGATACACGTCGGTTTAAAAAAGCATTTACAGCTTCTTCATTTGCGGCATTTAATACCGCAGGCAAGGTCTCTCCTGTTTTACACGCGGAATAGGCCAAAGCAAGGCACGGAAATTTATCAAAATCCGGCTTTTGAAAAGTTAAAGCCCCGATACCTGCAAAATCAGGTAGCCCCTGGTCTAAAGGAAGCCGCTCAGGATACGACATGGCATATGCGATAGCCCCTTTCATATCAGGAATTCCGAGCTGGGCCATTACTAATCCGTCCTTAAAGGAAACCATGGAGTGAATCATGCTCTGAGGTTGAATTAAAACTTCGATTCTATCGTGTGAAACTCCAAAAAGGCTTTTAGCTTCTAAAACCTCCAGCCCTTTATTCATCATGGTTGCAGAATCGATACTTATCTTTCTGCCCATCTGCCAAATGGGATGATTCAACGCATCTTCCGGCTTTATTCCGGCAAACTCTTCTAACGGCAGGCTTAAAAAGGGACCTCCCGACCCGGTAAGAAATATCCTGTCTAAATCTTCCATACGGCTTCCGGCAATACATTGAAATATTGCGCTGTGTTCGCTGTCAATGGGGAGTATCTTTACGCCTTTTTCAGATGCCTTTTTTACAACAATCTCCCCTGCCATGACAAGTGTTTCTTTATTTGCAAGGGCGATATCCTTTCCTGCATCTATGGCGGCCAGTGTCGGCAGCAACCCTGCCGCACCTACCATGGCAGTAACAACCATGTCGACCCCTGATAGTGTTGCTGCAGCATTGTATCCCACATCACCGTGCATTATCTCGACACCTGTTCCGGCAATAAGCTTTTTCAGTTCAGCAGCATTTTCTTCATCAAAAACAACTGCAAGTTCAGGGCTGAAATGATCGATCTGTCTGGCAAGCAGAGCAACGTTTTTTTTTGCCGCAAGGGCTTTAATTTTAAACCGCTCAGGAAATTGTTCTACGATCTTTATAGCATTTTCGCCTATGGAACCTGTAGAGCCGAGTATGGAAAGGTTTTTCATTGGATTTATTATTGTTGATTGTCGATCATCAATTATATAATGTAATTCTTAAATAAATAGGCAACAGGAGCTGCGAATAAGAGTGCATCAATACGATCCAGAAAACCACCGTGGCCTGGAAGCAGTCCGCCTGAATCCTTTACTTTAGATGACCTCTTAAGCATAGATTCAAACAAATCACCTGCCTGCCCTGCAATCCCCATGACAAGGAATAAGAACAGGCTCTGCGCCCATGGCAGTTCTGGAAGGAAAAATAACTTCACAACTGAACCGACAAGCAGGTTTGCAGTCAGTCCGCCGATAGATCCTTCTATTGTCTTTCCCGGGCTCACAGCCGGACAAAGCTTATGTCGCCCCAGGTAAGAACCAAAATAATATGCACTTGTGTCTCCGGCAAATATTACAGCCAAAATAAGAAATATCCATATCATGCCGTCCGGCTCGTTTCTTATTAAAATCAGAAATGAAAGCAAAAGCGGAATATAGATAATTCCCTGAAGCTGCTTTTTAATTGTTTCAAGTATAAGAGGATTGTTTTTATACTGCGGAATAGAAATCAGGCCACAAATAATCATGTTTAATGCAATGATTCCTGAAATAAGATTAAAAGAGCTGCCTGAAGCGGCGAGGATAATCAAAGCTCCGACCAAAACGCCGACAATCATAATAACAGATACAACCTTTCCTTCAGCATCTGAAACAATACGGAAATATTCCCACATGGTCAGCAGACATACGACTCCGATCAAAACGACAAAATAAGCACCTCCCCCGGCAATAAAGAAAATGAGAAAGGGAAGTGCAATAATTCCTGTTATCCAGCGTTTTAAGTGCATAATAATAGTTGATAGCTCATACCCCTACCCCGCCGAATCTGCGTTCACGCTGTTGATAGGTTTTGATAATAGATAAAAATTCATCTTTCGTAAAATCCGGCCATAATGTATCAGTAACATAGATTTCCGTATAGGCAATTTGCCACAGCAGAAAATTGCTTATACGCATTTCTCCGCTTGTACGAATCAGTAAATCAGGGTCAGGAATTAAATCCGTACAAAGATGTTTTGATACTATTTCAGGTGTTATCAAATCAGCATCTATCTGACCGTCTTTTACTTTCAAGGCAATCCGGCGGACCATTTGTACAATATCCCAGCGCCCGCCATAGCTAAGTGCAAGATTTAACTGCATTCCACTATTTTTTTTTGTCAGTACCATTATTTTATCCAGCTCTTGCCGAACATCTTCGTGCAGTCGTTCTATCTGCCCGATAGCATTAAGCCGAATATTCTTATCCATCATCTCTTGCTTTTCTGACTTAAGAAACTTTACAAGGATGGCCATAAGGGCATTGACCTCGTTTTTTGGTCGTTGCCAGTTTTCAGTAGAAAAAGCATACAGTGTAAGGTGGGATATTCCAATTTCTCTGGAAGCTCTAACAACCGTCCGAACCGTTTTTACGCCCTTTTCATGTCCTTTAATACGGTTAAGCAGACGTTTTTTTGCCCAGCGTCCGTTTCCATCCATAATAATGGCAATATGTGAGGGAAGCTTTGCAATATTAATATCTGTATGCATAGAGGAAGATTTGCTAGAATTCAAGGATCTCTTTCTCTTTTTCTTTATTTACATCGTCAATTAACTTGATATTTTCGTCCGTAATTTTCTGGACTTGGTCCTGGGCCTTGAACGCGTCGTCTTCTGAAATATCACCATCCTTTTTAAGGCCTTTTAAAAGTTCGTTTGAATCGCGCCTTATATTACGTACAGCGATTTTATGATCTTCGCTCATTTTATTTATGACTTTTACAAGTTCTTTCCGTCTTTCTTCCGTAAGAGGAGGAATCGATATGCGGATAATTTTACCATCATTCGATGGCGTAAGACCCAAATCCGATTTTAATATAGCCTTTTCAATTTCTTTGATAACAGATACATCCCATGGTTGAATAGTAATCAAGCGGCTTTCAGGGACAGCGAGAGTTGCCATCTGGTTTAAAGGAGTCAGTGTACCATAATAATCAACCCGTATTCCGTCTAAAATTGTCAAAGAAGCCCTGCCGGTCCGCACTTTATTGAATTCGTTTTTCAGCGCGTCTATCGACTTGCCCATATTATCTCTTGTTTCCTGGTATATAGATTCAATCATGATGTTTTCCTCTTTATCCAAGCCTTGTTAAGAAATTGGGTTGTTGAAATGTATAGGTAATAGCTCAAAGTGCATAACTCTCAGGAAAACAGCTCATAGCTCTTAGCTCATAGGAAAAAGGATTTTTCATCCTCTAACTATCAGCTGTCAGCTAATAAAGCTATCAGCTATCAACTATTTATCATCGTACCCACTTTTTCGCCGCAGATAACTTTACGCAAATTTCCCTTTTGTTTCAGATTAAAAACAGCCAAGGGAAGATTATTATCCATTGCCAGGGAAATTGCAGTCATATCCATAACCTTGAGTCTCCTTTCCAGGACTTCCATATATGTAATTTCCCTTATCATCTTTGCCTCGCGGTTTACAGCAGGATCATAATCATAAAGGCCATCCACTTTTGTAGCCTTTAAAAGCAGCTCTGCGTGAATCTCCTGGGCTCTTAAAACAGCTGCCGTATCTGTTGTAAAGTACGGGTTTCCTGTACCCGCAGCAAAAATAACCACACGCTTTTTCTCAAGATGTCTGACCGCTCTGCGACGAATATAGGGTTCGGCCACCTCGTGCATGGATATTGCGGTCTGTGTACGTGTTTGAATTCCCACTTTTTCCAGAGCGCTTTGCAGTGCCAGGCTGTTTATAACCGTTGCCAGCATTCCCATATGATCTGCGGAAGCTCTATCCATACCAAATGAACTTGCGGCAACCCCCCTGAAAATATTTCCGCCACCTACAACTATTGCGAGCTGAACTCCAAGATCAAATATCGAGCGTACTTCTTCGGCCACGTACTTTAACATATCAGGGCTAATTCCGTAGTCTTGTTCACCCATCAGCGCTTCACCGCTTATCTTTACCAGCACTTTTTTATATCGAGAAGCTTGCAATTATTAAGACTCCCCTATTTGAAATCTTGCAAAACGCTTAATTGTAATATTCTCGCCGATTTTTGCTATTAATTCATTTAAAAGATCTGCAATCGTAATTTTGGGATCGCGAACATAAGCCTGGTTTAACAGACAGCTTTCCTTTATAAATTTATTAAGTTTACCTTCTGCTATCTTATCTATCATATTTTCCGGTTTTCCCATTTCAAGTGCCTGGGCTCGATAGATCTCCCTTTCCTTATTGATTACACCCTCCGGCACATCTTCAACGTTGATTCCCAATGGATTTGCAGCAGTAATGTGCATTGCAATATTTTTCGCAAATTCCTGAAAATCTTCATTTTTTGCTACAAAATCCGTCTCACAGCCGATTTCCACCATCACTCCCAATTTCCCACCCATATGAATATAGGACTGGATCATCCCTTCCGTCATAGCTCTTCCGGCTCTTTTTGCTGCTGTCGCCAATCCTTTTTTTCTTAAAAAATCAACCGCCTTATCTATATCGATGTCACACTCTGAAAGTGCCTGTTTGCAATCCATTATTCCTGCCCCGGTCTTTTCCCGGAGTTGTTTTACCATTTCCGCACTAATCGTTGTCATCTTCACTCTCCTGTTATATCTTCTTTGATGGCGTCGTAAAAAGTCCCATCTACGCCCCGCAGGAAGTGCCCTTGGGGTGCAAGTTGCAGCGGTTTTTCAGACACTCGGCATACTACATGTATTGCCCCGTCCCTGAAAAATCGCTGCGCCTTTTTATCCCGCTGATTTCAAGCGGGGGTATATGGAACCTTCTACTTAGCACCCCAAGGGCATTTCCTGCGGGCACCATCGGAGTTATTTTTTACGAGACTATCTTCTTTGGTATTTTACTCTTTTTTTTCGCTTTCGGTTTCCTTCGGGTCTTTCGGCGAATCTACCGGCTGCGGCTCTTCCGCTGTGGTCCTTTTTATTATCTCTACTACAGGACCATCTGAACCGTCAGAAATAACTTTCCTTTCACCTGGCTTCAGTTCGGCACCGACAGTAGAAATCTCTGTTTTGTCTTCTACTTCTTTATCTGCATCAGCCTGCTGTTTTTCTGCCAGCCGCTCATTCCCTTCAATACAGGCTTCAGCAATTCTAGACGAAATCAGTCTTATTGCCCTTATTGCATCATCATTACCTGGGATTATATAATCAATTTCATCAGGGTCACAATTGGTGTCAACAATGGCAATAATTGGTATGTTGAGTCTTTTTCCTTCCCTGACGGCAATAGCCTCTTTTCTGGGATCAACCACAAATATTGCTCCGGGAAGCCCTGACATGGTTCTAATTCCGCCAAGATTGTTGTCAAGCTTCACTCGTTCCTTTTCGAGCTTCAGCCCCTCTTTTTTTGGAAAAAGGTCAATTGAACCGTCATTCATTATGTTGTTAAGATAGTTAAGACGATCTATACTTTGTTTAATGGTCTGATAATTTGTCAGCATTCCTCCCAGCCATCTGTTATGCACATAAAACATTTCGCATCGATTAGCCTCTTCATAAATAGATTCCCTGGCCTGCTTCTTGGTGCCGACAAAAAGCACAGGCTTGCCGCCTGCAACCGTATCGACAACAAAATCGTAAACATTCTTAAACATTCGAACGGTTTTTTGCAGGTCAATAATATAAATACCGTTCCTCGCCCCGAAGATATAAGGTTTCATCTTTGGGTTCCAGCGTTTGGTCTGATGACCAAAATGCACTCCCGCTTCAAGGAGTTCTTTCATTGTTACATAAGCCATTATTCTCTCCCTTCTTTTCGAGACCTTTGCAAAACGTCCCTTTTTGTCCGATCTCTGCGTCAGACTCAGATTTTAATCCTCGAAATACTCCATGTATTCCTGTGGTTAAAATCTTCGCCTTCCTTGATCTTGAACAGATAAGCGCAGACTTCGAAAATGAACGTTTTGCAAAGGTCTCTTTCCATGGTTTTTCCACCGCCTTTATCTCTCCTTTTTCCGACTTCATCTTGAGAGCTTTGCAGAATGACATTTTTCAAAAGTCTCATCTAAATAAAGCACCAGGAAAAAGGTCCAAAGACGTGTGAGTTATAAAAAATTTACTGTGTCTACCAAACTATAAACGTATTGGCAATATTTATTTACTTAAGTTTGATGGCGTCGCAGAAAGTATCAACGATGGTGCCCGCAGGAAATGCCCTTGGGGTGCTAAGTATAAAGTTCCATATACTGCGCCATCACTTTTTACTCATCTGAACAACACGGCAATATCCACTATAATCTTTTGAAAAAACAATATTTTCATATTTACCACAGTTTTCAATAATCCTGCTCACAGCGTCTCTTTGATCATGTCCTATCTCAAGAAGCAACGTTCCGTATCGTTTTAAAAGAGTGTGAGCAGAATCGATAATATGTTTCAGGCTGCTTAGACCATCTTCGTCCCCGTCAATAGCTATGCGGGGTTCATATTCGCAAATTTCCGGCTGAAGCCCGGCGATATCTCCTGTCCTGATATAAGGCGGATTTGATATAATCATGTCAAAAGAAATCTTTTCGTCATTTAAGGGTGACAGCCAGTCGCCGGTAAAAAATGAAACTTTCTCATCACAATTGTTTTTCTTTGCATTCTTTTTGGCCACCTTAATTATTTCTATACTGCAGTCCGAAGCAAAATAATTATGCATGGGCTGCTCTTTGACAAGAGCAAGAACTATCGCTCCCGATCCTGTGCCCAGATCGAGTATGCGCATCGGCTTCAAATCCGAATTACCGGAGGAGGCTGCGGACAAAAGAGAAAGAGACGCCTCAACAATACACTCGGTATCAGGCCTCGGTATCAGTACATCTTTTGTAACAACAAGCTCTAAAGACCAGAACTCCTTAATGCCCGTAATATAAGCAACGGGCTCGTGAGCGGCTCTCCTTTTAATCAGGGTTTTGAATTTCTCCAGTTCATTGCTGTTAAGCGGTTGATCATATTGCAGATACAGATCTATCCGGTTTATCTTAAGTATATGGGAAAGCAGTATTTCAGCGCTGGGCCTAGGGCTTTCTATGCTGCGGGATTTAAAATAAGACGTGGTCCACTTTAGAACTTTAAGTATTGTCCATTCATTGCCGTTGGAATCAGGCTGGTTATGCATTCTGCATGGCCTTGGCCTGGTAATGTGTTGTAAGTCCTTCAATTATTTCATTTATGTTGCCTTGCAGAATATCTTCAAGTTTATAAAGAGTAAGCCCAACTCGATGGTCGGTAACTCTTCCCTGAGGAAAATTGTAGGTTCTGATTCTTTCGCTCCTGTCCCCGCTTCCAATCTGGCTTTTCCTCTCTTGTGATCTTTCTTCATGTTGCTTTTGAATCATCGCATCAAGAAGACGTGCTCGCAAAACCTTCATCGCCTTGTTTTTGTTTTTAAGTTGTGATTTTTCATCCTGGCATGTCACCACAAGGCCTGTAGGAAGATGGGTAATACGCACCGCTGAGTCCGTTGTATTTACACTCTGTCCGCCTGGACCGGTTGCCCGATATACATCTACTTTAATTTCACTCTGGTCAATCTGAAGTTCGACATCTTCTGCCTCAGGTAAAACTGCAACAGTTACAGCGGATGTATGTATTCTGCCTTGTGTTTCCGTTGTCGGCACCCGCTGTACGCGGTGAGTACCGCTTTCAAACTTTAAAGCACTGTATGCCCCTTTGCCGTGTACCATTGCAATAATCTCTTTGATACCGCCGACACCGGTTTCATGATGAGACAGCACTTCAATTTTCCATTTTCTGTTTTCAGCATATTTGCTGTACATCCTGAAAAGATCTCCGCCAAACAAAGCTGCTTCTTCTCCGCCGGTTCCGGCCCGAATTTCAATGATAACGTTTCTTTCATCATTTGGATCTCTGGGAACCAGGAGTTTTTTTAAATCTTTTTCAAGACTCTCTTTTTGCTGAGTAAGGGAAGCTATTTCTTCCCTGGCAAGATCTTTTATATCAGAATCTCCATCCGCCAGCAGTTCAGCACTTTCATCCAGGTCTTCTAAAACTTGATTATATGTCCTGAAAACTGTAACAACTTTGCCAAGTTCTGCATGCTCACGAACGTACTTTTGATATGCTTCTCGATTATTAATAATATCAGGATCACTTAAAAACTCTTCGATCTCCGAAAAGCGCTTTTCAACCCCTTTTAACTTTTCAAACATGAATTACTAAATTCCCATACAGGCTGGGAGGCTATGGGGCTTGAAAGCTTGGAAGCTAAAATACAGGCTTCCTGTCCTTAAAGCTTCCCAACCTCCCGGCCTTCCAGCTTCCCAGCTTATTTGCTTGCTTCTTCTTTTTTTTGGAATTTTTCGTATTTCCTGCGAAAACGTTCTATCCGTCCTGCTGTATCAATAAGCTTCTGCTTCCCTGTAAAAAACGGATGGCATTTTGAACAGATTTCAACTCGAATATCCGACTTTGTTGAACCAACCTCTACTACATTTCCACACGCGCATGTTATGGTTGTTTCCGCGTAATCAGGATGAATATCCTTCTTCATTGTATTTTAACCCCCTATGTATAAATTAATTTTATGCTTTTAAATAAGTTTGATGGCTAAGTAGAAAGTTTCATATACCCCCGCTAAAAATCAGCGGGATAAAAAGGCGCAGCGATTTTTCAGGGACGAGGCAATACATGTAGTATGCCGAGTG
>RCNC010003633.1_pt1 | contig 12581 bp, 10 predicted proteins | sample 2041301 | NCBI WGS metagenome assembly RCNC01 (sample SAMN09708231, study PRJNA481090) | Marine sediment metagenome, whole genome shotgun sequencing project. | biome: marine sediment; feature: ocean; material: sediment; isolation source: Sewage treatment plant 13A marine sediment (STP13A) ... | reverse complement strand
CTTCTCTTCTTCTTTGCTCTCCACTTTTTCCACCTCTGCGGCAGGTTCTTCTACTACAGGTTCGGCTGCTACAGGTTCCTCGGCAGGCTTCTCTTCTTCTTTGCTCTCCACTTTTTCAATCTCTGCGGCAGGTTCTTCTGCAACAGTTTCCTCGGCCGGCTTCTCCTCTTCTTTGCTCTCCACTTTTTCAACCTCTGCGGCCGGTTCCTCTACTACAGGTTCTGCTGCTGGCGTTTCTTCGACTGTTGCTTCATCAGCTTCAGCTGTCTCAGCAACATCCTCATCCACTATAGCTAATGCTTCCTTGTCCGCCTCCTCTGCAAGCTCAGATCTTTTCTTTAATATTTCTGCAGCCCTATCTTCACTGATTTTAGATTCAGCTTCAAGCCTTTGCCTGATATCCTCCTCAATGGCCATGTCCAGCCCATCCTTTTTGGCCTGTATTTTGCCTTCCTTCTCCTCCATCCATGCTGCAAATCTTTTTTCTGCTTCCTCCTCTGAGAAAGCTCCTTTTCTGACACCTATCATAAGGTGCCTTTTCATGAGTACTCCTCTGTAAGAGAGTATGGCTCTTACAGTTTCAGTAGGTTGTGCACCCTTTTCAAGCCAATTCAAAGATTTATCAAAATCCAGCTCAATGGTTGCCGGATTTGTATTGGGATTATAAATCCCCAGTTTTTCAATGAACTTGCCATCCCGTGGCGCCCTTCCGTCTGCAGCTACAATGTGATAGAATGCAAACTTCTTCCTACCATGTCTTGCTAATCTTAATTTAACTGGCATAATCTTAATTGATTAAAATGCTCCTACTATTTTGGAGGTGCAAAGATAAATAATTAATCTTTTCGTGAAAGCCTTTTTAGTTAATTTTTAGTACCCTCTTATTGACCCTGTTGCTGTGATGATTGGAGTGCTGGCATGAAACTTTTAAAATAATTATTAACACATTGATGCCCGAGACCTCAAATTTGTAACTTTGACAGGCAGGCTTACCAACTGCCGGCTTTTTTCAATCCACACAGATTCAAATAGTTAGACGATGGGGTTCACACATCTTCATGTACATACACAGTATTCCATCCTGGATGGTGCATCCAGTATACCTGCCCTGATGAAGAAAGCCAAAGAGGATGAAATGAAAGCCATCGCCATAACGGATCATGGGAATCTTTTTGGCACCAAGGAGTTCTGTAACGAAGCCAAAAAACACGGCATTAAACCCATAATAGGCTGTGAAGTCTATGTGGCACGCAGAAGCCGTTTTAAAAATACAAGCAAAGAAGACAGGGGAGGGTATCACCTGATCTTGCTGGCAAAAAACCGTATAGGTTATAAGAACCTGGTTAAACTTGTATCAACCGGATGGATCGAAGGGCATTACTACAAACCAAGAATCGACAAGGAGATCCTGAAGGAGTACAGCGAGGGACTCATAGCATCAACTGCCTGCCTGGGCGGGGATATACCTTCACAGATCTTAAACGAGAGTGCATCAGGACTGGAGGATTCCCTGGCGTATTACCTGGAAACATTCGGAAATGATTTCTACATGGAGCTGCAACGTCATCCAACAGGTGACCCGCATTTTGACGATGACACACTGGCAAAACAAGAAAAAGTAAATGCCAGGCTCATGGAGATCGCTCTCGATAAAGGGGTAAAGCTGATAGCGACCAACGATGTGCATTTTGTTAACGAGGAAGACTCGGAAGCACATGATAGATTGATCTGTCTGAATACAGGGAAAGATCTTGACGATCCGACACGGATGAGGTATACCAAGCAGGAATGGTTCAAGACCCGTGAGGAAATGGCAACACTCTATGCTGACATACCCCAGGCACTGGAAAATACACAGGAAATAGCAGACAAGGTTGAATACTACGACCTGAACCATGATCCGATAATGCCTGATTTTCCCATCCCTGATGAGTTTGAGGACGCAGATGAGTATTTGCGCCACCTGACCATGGAAGGTGCCAGGAAGAGATATGGTGATATCTCCGATGATTTGCAGGCCAGGATTGATTACGAATTAGGAGTCATAAAAAAGATGGGATTCCCTGGCTACTTCCTGATCGTACAGGATTTCCTGGATGCAGCGAGAAAGATGGATGTGAGTGTCGGTCCCGGTCGAGGCAGTGCTGCGGGATCTGTGGTAGCCTACTGCAACAGGATCACAGATATCGATCCCATTAAATATGATCTGTTGTTTGAACGTTTCCTGAACCCTGACAGGATATCCATGCCTGATATTGATATTGATTTTGATGAGGACGGGCGGGAAGATGTTCTAAGATATGTGGTTGATAAATACGGGAAAGACAAGGTAGCCCATATCATCACCTTCGGTACCATGGCAGCCAAGATGGCCATACGTGATGTGGCCAGGATAGAAAAATTGCCCCTGCCGGAAGCCGACAAGCTTGCCAAGCTGGTACCCGAGCGTCCGGGCACCACACTGAAAAAAGCCTATGCAGAGGTCAGGGAACTGAATGACGTAAAAACAAAAGGGACAGAACTGGCCCGACGTACCCTGAAGTACGCCGAAACCCTGGAAGGTTCTGTTCGTCACACAGGACTGCATGCCTGTGGGATCATTATCGGCAAGGATAACCTGATGGAACATATCCCGATCTGTAAGTCCAAAGATACAGATCTCTGGGTTACCCAATTTGATGGGAAACATGTTGGATCTGTCGGCATGCTGAAGATGGATTTCCTGGGACTCAAAACACTGTCCATTATCAAGGATGCGGTTGAAATGATCAATGAATCAAAAGGTTTAGCTATTGACATCGATGATATCCCCCTGGATGATGTGAAGACCTTTGAATTATACAGCCGGGGTGAGACTACCGGTCTCTTCCAGTTCGAATCCGACGGGATGAAAAGATATCTCCGGGAGTTAAAACCAAACCGATTCGAGGATTTGATTGCCATGAATGCACTTTACCGGCCGGGTCCCATGGATTACATCCCCCAGTACATTAACCGGAAGCATGGCAGGGAGAAGATACAGTATGACCTGCCCCAGATGGAAAAATACCTGAAAGATACCTATGGGATTACTGTATACCAGGAACAGGTGATGCTCCTTTCCCAGGATATGGCAGGGTTTACCGGAGGACAGGCTGACAGCCTCAGGAAAGCCATGGGAAAGAAGGACAGGAAAATGATGAGTGAGCTCAATGAAAAGTACCTCGAAGGCTGTGCGAATAACGGGATTCAACAAAAAGAAGCCGATAAGATATGGAAGGACTGGATGGCCTTCGCAGAATATGCCTTTAATAAATCCCATAGTACATGCTATGCCCAGGTATCCTACCAGACAGCCTGGCTAAAGGCTCACCACCCGGCAGAATTCATGGCCGCGGTATTAAGCCGGAACATCAATGATATAAAAAAGATCACCCAGTTCATGAATGAATGCCGTCGCATGGGATTGTCGGTACTCGGACCGGATGTCAATGAAAGCCGGATCAAGTTTGCGGTTAATACGGAAGGCAATATCCGCTTTGGACTTGGTGCCATCAAGGGACTTGGTGCAGCAGCCGCATCCCGGATCATACAAGAGAGGGACGAAAACGGAGCCTTTGCCGACATTTATGCCCTGGTTGAGCGGGTAGACCTACAGGCGGTAAACAAAAAAAGCCTGGAAGCACTGGCAGGTTCCGGTGCCCTGGACAGCCTTGGGGATATCATGCGGGGACAATATTTTGGAGTTGATGCAAAGGACATCAGTTTTATTGAACGATTGATCCGGTTTGGCCATAAGATCCAGGGTGAAAAATTGACCACACAGCAATCCCTGTTTGGTGAAGGAAATAGCCTGGAAATCAGCAAACCCATCATAACCACAGAAGAAGCATGGCCAAAGCTGTTCAAGCTGGATACAGAAAAGGAACTGATCGGCATTTATCTCTCAGCCCATCCACTGGACAGCTATAAACTCGAGATCGAGCATTTCTGTACCCATAGCTTGTCCAACCTGGATAACCTTGGCACCCTGAACGGACAGGAGGTGATGGTAGCGGGACTGGTAAGATCACACAAGCCGGCTTACACCAAGAACAATAAGCCATATGGGACCATCATACTGGAGGATTACACGGATTCCTTCAGGCTTATGTTGTTCAATAAGGATTATATTGCTTTTCAGAATTATTTTACCCCTGGTTACGCTTTGCTGATCAGGGGACAGGTACAACCAAGGCCTTTCAATAATGGGACCGTCGACTATGAATTAAAAATTAAAGAGATCAAGATGCTGGCTGATGTGAGGGAAGAAATGATCAGCAGCCTCCTGGTGACTGTCCCACTTAGCAGCCTTGATGAGCGCATGATCAATGAGATTGATAAATATTCAAGACAGAAAAAGGGATCGGCACGGCTGAAATTCATGGTTCACGACAGGGAAGAGAATATTTATATTGAGATGTTCTCGAGGACAAAAAGGATCCTTATTGACGATGAGCTGATCAAGTACCTTCAGGAACAGCCGGAAATAGATTTTAAACTTAATTAACAAATCGTTTGGTGAATATGCATTATTTTTGCAGAATCACTGATATTAACATTTAGAAAATGGCACTAGAATTGACAGATCAGAATTTCGAAGAAGTTGTTCTTCATTCAGACAAACCAGTAATTGTTGACTTTTGGGCTGAATGGTGCGGACCCTGCCGCATGGTCGGGCCCATCGTGGAGGAAATAGGGAATGATTATACCGATAAAGCCGTTGTTGGCAAACTTGATGTTGACAGCAATCCCAATGTCACAAGGAAGTATGGTATCCGTAATATCCCCACTGTTCTCTTTTTTAAGAATGGTGAGGTGGCAGACAAACAGGTTGGGGCAGTACCCAAGAGCAACCTGGTTACCAAGCTCGAAGCATTATTCTAGAAATAAATGATTCACCAACGGGTCTCCGTCTTTTGTGCATCCAGCAACAAGGTAGATAAAATCTATTTTGATGCGGCCCGCAAACTCGGGCTCGTCCTTGCCGAACATGGCATTGCTGCCAACTATGGAGGAGGGGGAGTTGGTCTGATGGGAACCCTGGCTGATACCATGATGGAGGCAGGAGGATCTATCCGTGGTATCATCCCGGAATTTATGGTGGACCAAGGTTGGAATCATCCGCTTGTGAAAGATATGCTCATCGTTAAGGACATGCATGAGCGAAAGAAAAAACTCACGGAAAACATCGATGCATTCATAGCCCTGCCAGGTGGGATAGGCACCCTGGAAGAGCTGCTTGAAATGATGACACATAAACAGCTCGGGCAGTTACTGGCACCCATTATCATCATCAATACAAATCAATTCTTCGACCCCTTCCTTGAGATGCTCCGTAAAATGGTTGAAGAGAGGTTTATGAGAGAGGTCCACCAGGATATCTGGCAGGTCATTGAAGATCCGAATGATGTGATTAAAGCCATAAACCGATCACCGGTATGGGATGGTTCAGCCATCAAATATGCCCCGGCCTAGCTGAGCATTGCTAATACTCCTTGGAGATAAAAAAGAATGTGCCGTCCTCGTCTTCCAGTCCATCTATCTTCCCAAATTTAGGCTCTTGCTGGCTGTTTTGATCAACGGCAGTTGTCACCTTATTAACAATGTTCTCTATAGCCAGACAGGCATTTGGATTGTTAGCAAGGGAATTGGCAAAGGTCCGGGTAAACTGGGAGTTATCCACTGCCAGTTCGTATCCGGCTGATGAAAACACCTGTGATGACTTGAATTTTGTAGCCTGCCAGTCATCACAGCTTCTTTCCTCTGGACTTGACCTCATGGCCTGGTAAAAACTGGGGCCAGATTCACAGGCATCGGTGATCACCAGCGTATGGGTTACATAGTTGGAATAGGATTGCAATGATGCCTTTAAGGCGTTGATGTTGAAATAGGTAAATTCGTCATCCTTCCTGGCATTGGTGGGGATCCAGTATCCTGATTCATTGATAAATTTCCCGTGGCCGGCATACCAGATCATGATGGAATTCACCCTGTTGCTTCGGACCAGGTCGCGCAATTCAATGGAGAAGAACCTTTCCATGTCACTCTTTGTCATATTCTTCTTGTGAATGACATTGTGGACCTGGTATTTAGCCAGTGCTGCACGCATCAGGGTCACATCCCTGGAAGGACCCTGCAGGCTGGCAAATGTTTCATAGTTGGAGTTTTCAATAAAAATGGCCCATGTCTTACCCATTGGATTGTTCTCAGAAATGAGTGCAGCTTCCCGGTTCAGCTGGAATTCCTGCTCAACCCGGTTTCCGTAAATGTCCTCTGATGTGACAATGATCCGATTCTGGTTCAGGATGTTCAGGTTTGCCGAAAACCTGGGATTTAATTCATCGGGGTAATAGGAGGCCAGTACACCATTGATCATGATGGTCTGGATCAGGCTCTCATCCTGTGCCCTCCCTTCAACATATATCTCCGGATCATTTGAATCAAGGAATATTTCTCCGTTATCAGAAGCATAAGGAGCGAGGATGGTGATGTAAGGAGCATTTACCTCGGTCAGTAATATGCTATACCGGATGGTTGAAACATTATCGTAAACATCAGTGATCTGAATAAAAATATCTCCCCTGTTTTCTATATCCAGGGCTGCCAGGAATTCCCATCCCGCTTCTGTTTGTATAAGTGGATATGCAATTCCTTCTATCTTCAAGGATTTGATATCACTCTCATCGATGATTCGTCCCTTCAGGCTTACGACCTTTGAGTCTTTTGGGTACTGTAATAATTGCTTGTCGCGTGGTTCCGGGTTCAGGATAACCAGGTCGGGCTTGTTTCCCTCCCGATAGAGTTCAAATAACCTGACATTGGCTTCCTTCAGAAGTTTTTGAGCCTGTCCATCAAATTCCGACAGGCTGACCAGCTTTTCATAATCCTTAATGGCATCCCGGTAGTTGCCAACCTGTTCATATGACCAGGCGCGCTTGTACAATGCATCAGCATTATCGGGTTGCAACATTAATACCTTGGTAAAATCATTGACTGCATTGGCATGCTGTGTAAAATCCTGGTAAAATACGCCCCTGAGGAAATACATGCCAGTATCGTCAGGATTCAACAATATGGCTTTTGAAACATCATCTATGGCATTCGGATAATCAAGCTTCCTGACATATATCCTGCTACGGATCACATAGGCTTCCTGGTTGTCATTATCAAACTGTATGGCCCTGTTGGCATGCTGGAGGGCAAAATCCGTTTTTCCCAGACTTAGCCTGACATCCGCCAGGGCAAGCAGAGAAGGTACATGCTGGTGATCTTTTGAGATTGCATTCACGAAATCTGCTTCGGCAGCCTCCATGTTGCCCATTTTTTTATTCACCGTTCCATGCAGGTAGAAATTATATGTAGTCTCCTTCAGGGTGAGGGCATTATGAGCTACTTCCAGGGCTTCTTCATATAACTCCTGGGCCATCAGCACATTTGCCTTAATCTGGTATGGCTCGACGTAGTTCCGCTTAAGGGAGATGGATTTATCCAGTCTTTCTATTGCCTTCTCATATTCTGCCAGCTCATAGTACAGCCTTCCTGCCTCGTAAAATACCTCCTGGTCCTTATCAAGAAAAGTGGCTGCCCTGTCAAAATCCTGCGCTGCTTCCCTGATCAGTCCCAGCTTCTCGTATGCATCCGCTCTGGCCAGGTAAGCCTTATCATAATCCGGTTGCAGATCAATTGCTCTTGTAAATTGATCAACAGCATCCTGGTAATTTCCAGCAAGCATAAAGTCCTCACCAACTTTGAAAAATCTTTTTGGGTTTTGGGCCTGGGTATTCAGGCTGGTCAAAAAAAGAAGGGCGAATATACAAAAAACAAGATTTTTCATTAAACCAAAAATTAATATCTGCCAGATAATCAGGAAAATCTACACAAAGATATGGAATTCACATTTTAATTGTACTAAAAATCATGCCAAACTATTCAACATGAAGGTTTAATGTTTGATTTCTGAAAATTCTGAGCATGCTGCCAGCTACCTGGCGTTTCTCTATTTCGTTTGCTTCTAAATGGGGTGCCCGGATACCGCTCCTGAATAGCTGATCCCCTGTAAACACCCTTGCCTCATCCCACAAGTTTCGTTTGATAAATCCTTCCAGCGTTGCCCTCCCCCCCTCAACAATCAGGGATTGAATTTCATTATGGTAGAGAAAGTCCAAAATACCATCCACCATATCATGGTCACCCGGGATCTTTACCTGCCTGATATTCTCCACCGGCTCAAGGGCCATTTCTGAGAAAATTACTGTCGGGGTTTTGCTATCCAGGAGTTTCAGGCTGCCAGAAAGTTTCCCCTTGCGGTCAATCACCAGGCGAAGTGGCTGTTTCCCGTGCCAGTCCCGCGCCGTCAACTCCGGATCATCTGTTATAGCAGTTCTGGTACCAACCAGTATAGCCTGTTCTTCGCTTCTCCATTTATGGACAAGCTGCCTTTCCATGGATCCAGTGATCCAGTTTATACTGCCCCTGCCTCCAGGTGTTCGTTCACGATCAATAAAACCATCTTTTGTCTCAGCCCATTTCAATATGATAAAGGGCCGCCTTTTTCCATGATAGGTGAAAAACCTGCGGTTTAGCTCAAGGCATTCCTTTTCCCTGATACCAACTTTGACTTCTACTCCATGATCACGCAAGCGGGAGATCCCTTTTCCTGAGACAACTTCGTTAATATCCCTGGTCCCCACAACCACCCTGGGTATACCCTTGTCCAGGATCAGATTTGAACAGGGAGGTGTTTTCCCTTGATGAGAGCAGGGCTCAAGATTCACATACAGTGTGGAAGAGGCCAGCCATTCTGCATTCTTAACCGATTGTATGGCGTTGACTTCAGCATGGGCCTTGCCATATTCACGGTGAAAACCCTCGCCAATGATCCTCCCCTCCGCCACCAGGACACACCCAACCATGGGATTTGGGGCTGTGGTTCCAAGTCCTTTTAGGGCCAGCTCAAGGCACCTGTCCATAAACTCCTTATCTTGATTTTCAGCCTTCATGAACGCCGGAATTTTTAACTTTACCACATGGCCGAAGAATCCCGCACCATACAGATCATACGCGAAAATATTAAAAAAGAGCTCAAAGCACATTATCCTGACAGGGAAATCGATGCCATAATCGATATTCTTTTCGGGACCAGGCTGCAACTTAAAAAACATGAGGTGGGGTTAAAAAGAAAAAAAATCCTTGCCCCATCGGATCAGGAATGGTTTGACAGGGCTATCAGGAAACTGAAGTCCGGATACCCTGTTCAATATATCACCGGGCAGGCTGAATTTTATGGCATGGTACTGGATGTCACACCGGATGTCCTTATCCCAAGGCCTGAAACCGAGGAACTCGTCCGGTGGATCATTGAAGGAATACCGCATCCCCGGCCCATGATCATGGATATCGGCACCGGCTCGGGCTGTATTGCCCTGGCCCTAAAAAAACATATCCCCCGGTCACAGGTAATGGCAACGGATGTAGAGGCAGCAGCCTTAGATGTTGCCTCAAGAAATGCCGCTAAACTGGATCTTGACCTGCAGTTTTACCAGCATGATGTCCTGGAAAATGATCCACCTAAAGATTGGCCCAAGATTGATATTCTAGTGAGCAATCCACCTTATATCCCGGGTAGTGAGAAAATAACCATGGCTTCCCATATTACGGCCCATGAACCACCGGGAGCCTTGTTCGTTCCAGATGAAAACCCCTTGCTCTTCTATCTATCCATTTCCGGCTTTGCTAAACGGCAATTAAAGGAAGGCGGAGCGTTATACCTGGAAGTCCATGAAAAATTCGGGAAGCAAGCCGCTGATCTGATGAATGAACATGGGTTCCAAAGTGTGGAACTGCGACACGATATAAACGGAAAAGACAGGATGTTAAAAGCCATTCACCCATGAACTACAAGGAAGCACTTTCATATACCATGGATCTCTGTAGCCGCCAGGAAAAATGCAGCAGTGAAATCAGGGAGATCAGGGAGAAATTGAAAAAATTCAAGGTCCAAAAAGCAGCTGTTGAGAAAGTCCTGCAAACATTGAAAAAAGAAGGGTTCATTGATGAATCAAGATACGCCGGGATGTTCGTGCGCGACAAATTGCGAATTAACCGGTGGGGAAAGATCAAGATCCAGTACATGCTTTCTGCCAAACGAATCCCTGATGAGATCATCTGCGAGGCCATGGAAGGTATAGATGATCAAAATTACCTGGAAATCCTGAAAGAAGAATTATCGAAAAAACAAAAATCGGTCAAAGCGGAAAATCCATTTGAGGTACGCAATAAACTGGCCCACTTCGCACAGCAACGAGGTTTTGAATCCGGATTAATCTTCCAGGTACTGGATGAGATGAAGAAAGAATGATTATTTTTCGATCTTTATTATTTTTACGTACCTAACATTCATTAACTAATTCAATATGATCACCACAGAACAGATGAAGGAACTGGTGAAGCGTGAGCAGGCGCTGAGGAGGCATCTTTGACGTTGACCAGAAGCTGGACGAGATCAACGAAGCAGAGAAGATAACCCAGGCAGCCGACTTCTGGAATGACTCCCAGAAAGCAGAAACCAAATTAAAAGAAATTTCCAGGATGAAATCATGGACCAGCGCCTATGATGAAGTCAAGTCAGCCGTGGAGGACCTGACTGTACTATACGATTATTTTAATGAGGGAGAAGCGGAAGAAGCAGAAGTGGACCAGCAATATGAGACTGCTCTATCTCTGATAGAAAACCTTGAGTTGCGTAACATGCTTGGAAATGAGGAAGATGCCCTGGGGGCCCTTCTGAAGATCAATCCCGGTGCCGGAGGAACGGAGAGCCAGGACTGGGCAGAAATGTTGATGCGCATGTATATTCGATACGGGGAAAGAAATAATTACAAGGTAAGGGAAGTGGATTACCTCCCGGGTGAAGAAGCGGGTATCAAAACCGTTACGCTGGAATTTACGGGAGATTTTGCTTACGGTTACCTGAAAAGCGAAAACGGAGTACACCGGCTTGTCCGGTTATCCCCTTATGATTCCGCCAACCGCAGGCATACCTCATTTGCATCGGTCTTTGTTTCTCCGGTGGTTGATGATACCATAGAGATCATCATTAATCCCGGAGACATTACCTGGGAGACCTATCGTTCGAGTGGTGCTGGGGGACAAAATGTCAACAAGGTGGAAACTGCGGTAAGATTAAGGCACCAGCCATCGGGACTGGTCATAGAGAACCAGGAAACCAGGTCCCAGATGAAAAATAAGGATAATGCCCTTCGTATCTTGAAGTCACAATTATATGAACTGGAGCTGAGGGAACAGAAAGAAAAGCAGGCCAAGATCGAGGGACAGAAAAAGAAAATAGAATGGGGTTCGCAGATCAGGAATTATGTCCTGCACCCCTACAAGATGATCAAAGACATCAGGACCAATTTTGAGACCGGTAATGTAAATGATGTTCTTGACGGAAACCTGAACGCATTTATTAAAGAATACTTAATGCAATTTGGAGGAGAATAAACATGATCAGGATCTATCACAATCCCCGCTGCCGGAAAAGCCGGGCCGGACTCGAATACCTGCAAGACAAAACAGGTGACTTTGAGACCATCGACTATATCAAGAACGGGATCTCCCAGGAGGAAATCAGGGAAATCCTCGAAAAAATGAATACCCCCCCAAGCAACCTTGTCAGGACACAGGAGGACTATTATAAAAAGGAATTAAAAGGAAAGGACATTCCGGATGAGGAATGGATCTTTATCCTGTCCGAAAATCCGAGATTGATCCAGCGCCCCATCATTGTTACAGAACATAAAGCAGTGCTGGGCCAGCCACCTGAGAATATTGATAATTTATTGTAAATTTAAATTCATCATGAAACAGACAAGTTTGACCTTCTTCCGCACCATTCTGACGATATGCCTGATCGGTATTATCGTCTTTTCCTGCAAGAAAGATGAACCTTTTTACCAGGTTGACGCATTCGAAATGGAAATTCATCATAACGTCAATAAGTACCGGCGATCCCAGGGACTCAGCGACCTGGTCTTCTTCCATGACCTCTTTGTTGAAGCCAGGCAGCAAAGTACCGCCTGGAAAAATTCGGGTAATTTTGACGATGGACTGGATGCACGATTAGATAAAATTTATGACAACTGGAAGCCCGTTAATTTAGATGTTCTTCTCTCGTCAATAACCGGTAAAGATACTACGGCAGCAAGGATAGTTGTTGAATACTGGATTCAGGACAGCATCAGCCAGAGCATCATTACCGATGATTTTATCCAATCCGGACCGGGTATTGCTGTAGACGATAATGGCAAAGTATACATTACCCATTTTTTCATGAAGATCCACGATTAACACTTTATACCAAACAAAACCAAAAGATCACCACTATGGACATCAGGATTGAAAAAGACTCGATGGGACCTGTTGAGGTTCCCGCAGAGAAGTACTGGGGTGCCCAGACCCAGAGATCAGTAAACAATTTCAAGATCGGCAACCGCAAAATGCCCAAAGAGATCATCGTGGCATTTGCTTACCTGAAAAAAGCGGCTGCCCTCACTAACCTT
>RCNC010002371.1_pt1 | contig 12586 bp, 8 predicted proteins | sample 2041301 | NCBI WGS metagenome assembly RCNC01 (sample SAMN09708231, study PRJNA481090) | Marine sediment metagenome, whole genome shotgun sequencing project. | biome: marine sediment; feature: ocean; material: sediment; isolation source: Sewage treatment plant 13A marine sediment (STP13A) ... | reverse complement strand
TACTAAACTATGACACCTTTTTACTTGAAGGAGGCAAAATTGATATAACCGCAAAAATTGCAGGTGATCTTGAAAATATGAATGAATTGGTGAGCTCTGTCTCAGCCAAGTTTAAGATTGAGAACAGTGCTTTGTTTCATAACCCCAGTAAGACTTCAATACCCTTTAGCATTCTGGAAATAGATGTTGAAAATGATGATGCGATCCTCAAATCTTTGAATATTAATCTGCCCTCAGGAGATACAATAAAACTCTTCGGAGAATTAAAAAATATCACCTCAACTGTTCCGGAAATCAGTGGCAATACGGAAAGAATGAGCTCAAAATTCAATATCTATTCAAAAAAGGTTCGTTATAGTGACTTTATGGATCTTTTCAAAAATGTAGATACGGAGAAGAAAGTAAAAAACACGAAAGGCAACCCGGCTTTAAAAGCTGTTCTAAAAGATTTTTACAATAAGTACCAGTCAGAAGTATCCATAAATATCGATGAATTAATTTTTAATAAATTCACCTTAAACAATTTCAAAACCGGTTTTTATTTTGAAAATGAAAATCAGCTTTATCTAGAGAATACAGCTTTTGATTTTTATAAAGGCAAAGTAACTCTTGATGCACATTTAAACATAACTGAACCATATGAAACTGATTTTTCAATTGGTGTAATAACCGACAGAGTCGATTTTGAAAAATTACTGATTTCCTTTGATTATTTTAATATTCCAGCAATTAAGGAAGCAGATAAAATTGATGGAAAAGTGAGCTTGGACACCCGCATTGAAGGCAAGTTTATTAGTGGTACCGGAATATCATCAAAATCTTTAAGAGGTACCATAGGGTTTAATCTCCAGGAAATGCAACTAAAAGGTTTTGATCCGATTATTAAGGTTGGGAATATCGTTTTTAAGAAAAAACGATTGGAAGACATTCGGTTTGGGACCATTGAGAATGTCCTGTACATTGCTAATAATACAGTTGAATTTCCCTTGACAGAAATAAAGTCTACTGCATTCGATTGTTTTGTCGCCGGGCATTTGGGTTATGGAGAGGTTCCAACCAACCTATGGACGGCAATACCCCTATCTAATTTTAAAAGAAGAGATATAACCAATATCCCAGGTAAAAAAGAATATATTGAATCGGGCAAAAAGATCTATATTGAGGCCAAAACCAGTAAGAAGAATAAAATAAAGTACAAACTTCATTTATCTGAGAAAAAATATTTTAAGGAGAGGGATTCACTTAGCGAATACAAAATAAGGGTTAAGGAAAATAGATTGTTGCGAAAAAAATATAAACGTGATTCTAGAATAAATGATTAGAAAGCAACGTCAGACACAAGTGAAAAAAAATAACTAAGTTCTTGGCAGCTATATTCTAGAGATTCAAAAGAAAATTTGAGTACAGCTTAACAGAAAAAGGTCTGCAACTGAAACCTATTCTTCTGGCTTTGGGGAAATGGGGTTATGACAATATTCATGGAACAATTGACGTAAAAGAGCAAATTAAGAAACATCAAGGGGGGAAAACTAAACAAAACAAAAAGTAAACACCATTAATACAGGCGTTTATTCGGACTGTTTTCTTTCAATCTCTCAAATACTTCTTATCAATATAAAAGGTGCCAAAGGGTAGGAGCGAGGCCACAAACAGCACAACAAGGCGCTTTGTTCCCCATTTACGTTCTAGGGTCAAAACAACCGCAAGAAGCAGATATAAAATAAATAGAAAACCATGGGCATAACCAATATACTTATTAGGCTGACCTAGGTCTGCCAAGTATTTCAAGGGCATACTAATAGCGAAAAGCATTAAATAAGAGATGCCTTCTATAATGGCCGTATATCTGAAAGTTTTGAGCATGTTATTGTATTCTATGTTGAGGTCTCGACTGCGCCTGTCTGCCAATCAGGCAGGCTCGTTCTGACCGTTCATATTTTTGCTTGAAACTATAAATGGATTACCTCGCCGTAGGCATCAGCGACGGCTTCCATAACAGCTTCACTCATGGTTGGGTGTGGGTGTACAGCTTTTAGAATTTCGTGCCCCGTAGTTTCTAATTTTCGGGCAACAACAGCTTCCGCAATCATATCGGTAACTCCGGCTCCGATCATATGGCATCCTAACCATTCACCATATTTCGCATCGAAGATCACTTTTACGAATCCGTCTGAATTTCCCGATGCCTTGGCTTTTCCGCTTGCGGAGAACGGAAATTTACCCACCTTGATATCGTGACCTGCGTCCTTGGCCTGTTGTTCGGTAAGTCCTACTGAAGCAATTTCAGGAGAGCAATACGTACAGCCTGGAATATTACCATAATCCAATGGCTCAACATGCATTCCTGCGATTTTTTCTACACAAAGAATACCTTCAGCGGAGGCAACATGTGCCAAAGCCTGACCTGGGGTTACGTCGCCAATGGCATAATATCCTGGGATATTGGTCTGGTAATAGTCGTTCACCAAAATTTTGTCGCGATCCGTGGCAATACCTACATTTTCAAGCCCTATGTTCTCGATGTTCGTTTTGATTCCTACCGCTGAAAGCACAATATCAGCTTCTAATATTTCTTCACCTTTGGCGGTTTTTACTGTAGCTTTAACGCCTTCACCAGAAGTGTCAACAGCAGTAACTTCTGCCGATGTTTTTATCGTAACGCCCATTTTCTTGAAACTACGCTCCAACTGTTTGGAAATGTCAACATCCTCAACAGGAACTATGTTTGGCAAATATTCTACCACGGTAACATCGGTTCCCATCGCTTTATAGAAATAGGCAAATTCAATGCCTATAGCACCACTACCTACCACGATCATCTTTTTAGGTTGATGATCCAAGGTCATTGCCTCGCGGTAACCAATAATTTTTTTGCCATCTTGGGGTAAACTTGGCAATTCCCTACTACGAGCACCGGTTGCTATGATAATGTGATTGGCACTGTACTCAGTTTCTTTGCCGTCAGCGTCTTTTACTGAAAGTTTTTTGCCTGATTTCAAGGTCCCAAAACCGTTGATGACTTCAATTTTATTTTTTTTCATCAAGAATTGAACACCTTTGCTCATGCCATCAGCCACATTACGGCTTCGCTTGACAACAGCGTCAAAATCCTTGTCGACGCCATCAGCTTTAAGTCCATAATCCCCGGCATGTTGTAAGTATTCAAAAACCTGAGCAGATTTCAATAATGCTTTGGTAGGTATGCAACCCCAATTAAGACAAACGCCACCAAGATTCTCTTTTTCAACAATTGCAGTCTTTAACCCAAGTTGAGACGCACGGATTGCTGTAACATATCCTCCTGGACCACTCCCCAAAACAATAACATCAAAATTGCTCATATTTTTATTCTTTGATTTTCAAATTTGAGGTGCAAAAATACAAAACCAAATGGTAGTATTTAAAAATTGCATTTTAAAATAACAAATTGTGATGCCAATGATATATTGGTAAAATGACCAATTCAATATAGAAGTTATGTATTGAATTTTTCCTTGTTAAACACTTCTGATTCGCCTTTAGGTACTGATAAAGAAACCCAACTATCTCCTTTGATCATTTTTCCCAAAAGCACTATTTGCCCAACATGAGTAGCGTAATGGGCTAATTGACGGTTAACCGCTTCCACAATAGTATGTTCTTCGTTACGTATTTTTACAAGGCTATTGAAATTATCTGAATTTAAGGACTCCAAGGCATCAAAAAGGCATTGCCAGCCATTTTGCCAGGCGACAATCATTTCCGTTTTTGCAGTGAATGGTTCTTTAAATTCGGTGTCTCGATGCCGCCAGGGTTTTTCACCATCTTCGGTTAGGAAGTTAGTCCACCTGCTATGCATATTCCCCGCTATGTGCTTTACGATTTGTGAAATACTATTGTCTTCTTCTTGATATTTCCAAAGAATATCAGATTCACCCAATTGGGCGAATGTCTTGTCGCCCATGGTTTTATATCGAAGGAATTCAAATAGCACACTATTCAGGTAATTCTTGGCAAAGTCCATTTTAAATCAACTTTTTGCTTTATTTAATTTTTTGCGGGAACAAATTGTAAGGCCGCACCATTAACGCAATGTCTTTTACCGGTTGTTTCACTGGGGCCATCTTCAAAAACATGGCCTAGATGGCCACCACAGGTTGCACAATGTTCCTCGGTGCGTTTGTACCCTATTTTGTAGTCAACATCATAGGTAACATTGCCAACAATTTCCCGATCAAAACTGGGCCAGCCAGAGCCAGAATCATATTTGTGGTCGCTTTTGAAAAGTTCGGTTTTACATGCGGCACAGACATAGATGCCCTTTTTCTTATTATCTAAAAACGCACTTGTACCGGCAGTTTCAGTTCCGGCTTTCCTTAAAACATAATACTGTAAGTCTGTAAGTTCCTTTCGCCATTCGGTATCGGTTTTAACCACTTTGTATGCAACTTCCTTTGGGTCAGTTTTGCTTTTTGATTCAGCTTTTTCTTGGGAATTACCTTTACATCCAACAAGGGCAATGCATAAGGTGAAAATTATTTTCTTAATCATATTTTTTCTTTTGAATATTAGACGACAGGTCTATTCAACCCTTTCAAATATAAAACACTTAAGCGTTGAAAAACATTAAGATTTTGTTAATCAAGTAAGTTTAATTTTGAAATTAAAATACCCCACTGTATTAAAGCGGGGTATATACTTGACGAAGTATGGACTAGTTCAATTTTACTTTTTGTATATCTTGCTCTGTTACACCAAGTGTATTCATTACAGCCTTTACATTTGATCGATCCAATCTAGATCCAGCGGCAAATTCGGCTGGTAAGACTGCGATTCTAAATATCTGGGCATCAGTATCGCCGGAAGGCAAGGTGCCTAAATCGAAATCGGCTTCTAAAAAGATATTTACATCAAAAAAGGTGAAATCGTAATTGTACTGCAGTATCCCTTGGTCCAAAAGGCGGGTTTGTGGCAGCAATCTCCAGACATCTACGGGGTCACCATTGCTGTCTTCAATTTGCTCCCAGAGAAGGTAAACTAAGATCACATCACTTTCAAAAACCTCAACCGTTTGCGGAAATTCATAAAATATACTATAATCCTCAGCGACAAAGTCACCTTCAATGTCAATGACCGTTCCTAAAATGTTGATACCGTCCTGTCCGTCAAGACCATCCAGACCATCAAAACCTGGAGGGCCATCTGAGCCTTCACAGGATATTATAAATAAGGATAAAAGTGCTCCGAGTACAATGCTAATTTTTCTCATAACTATGGTTTTAATTGTTCGTTTGTTTTATATTCAAAGATTGATTCAAAAAGCGTTCCACTTTTTATCAGAGACGCATTTTAATGAATGGAAAACCTTTGCGAAGTAAAGTAAACACTTAATTATCATGCCTTTTAGGTAAAGTTGATTAGTTTTGACAAAAAATATAACAGTAGTATGTCCAAAGTTATTGCACACTCTCTTTTTTCTGAATTCGATATTAATTTATTCAAATCAGGCAAACACTTTAAATTATATGAGAAACTTGGATCCCATCCTATTGAGGTAAATGGGAAAAAAGGAACCTATTTTGCAGTTTGGGCCCCAACGGCCAAATCTGTTTCTGTGGTTGGGGATTTTAATGGTTGGCAAGGTAATGAACACCAACTCAATGTTCGATGGGACGAAAGTGGAATCTGGGAGGGATTTATACCAGAAATAGGTAAAGGAACACTTTATAAGTACAATATACATTCAAACAATTTTGGCGTTGTCACCGAAAAGGCCGATCCTTTTGCAAAATCTTGTGAGCATCCGCCAAAAACTGCTTCTGTAGTTTGGGAAGCCGATTATACTTGGAAAGATAAAAAATGGATGGATACAAGGGAAACCAAGAATGGTTTGGACAAACCCTATTCTGTCTATGAAGTGCATTTAGGATCATGGAAGCGGAAAGAAAACAATGATTTTCTCTCTTATAAGGAACTGTCTGAAGATTTGGTAAAATATGTAAAGGAAATGGGCTTTACCCATGTGGAGTTTATGCCGATCATGGAATTTCCGTATGATCCATCTTGGGGGTATCAGCTTACTGGTTATTTTGCTCCAACCTCGCGTTTTGGCAATCCTGAGGAATTTAAACTATTGGTTGATAAATTACATCAGAGTGGAATTGGTGTTATCCTTGATTGGGTGCCCTCACATTTTCCTGAAGATGCCCACGGTTTGGGATTTTTTGATGGTTCACACCTATATGAACACCCCGACCGAAGAAAAGGATATCATCCTGATTGGAAAAGTCTCATTTTCAATTATGGTAGAAATGAAGTGCGTGCATTTTTAATAAGCAACGCCTTGTTCTGGTTAGATCAATACCATGTTGATGGGCTCAGAGTGGACGCAGTAGCTTCAATACTTTATCTGGATTATTCCAGGGAAGAAGGCGAGTGGGAACCTAATATGTATGGTAATAATGAAAATTTGGAAGCTATCTCGTTTATCAGAGAATTAAATGAAACGGTGTATGGTAGTTTTCAGGGAGTTCAAATGATAGCTGAGGAATCCACGGCATTCTCAGGAGTATCAAAACCGGTGAATATAGGCGGACTCGGTTTTGGGATGAAATGGATGATGGGTTGGATGCATGATACTTTGGAATTCTTTCAAAAGGAGCCCATTTATAGAAAACACCATCAGAACGACATTACCTTTAGTATGACCTATGCTTTTACCGAGAACTTTATGCTTCCGTTCTCCCATGACGAAGTAGTATACGGGAAGAAGTCACTTTTATATAGAATGCCAGGCGATGAATGGCAACAATTTGCCAATTTACGATTGCTTTATGGTTATATGTTCACGCATCCTGGAGCTAATCTAATATTTATGGGAGGTGAGTTTGGACAGTCATCAGAATGGAATTATAACCAGAGTTTGGATTGGCATTTGACCCAATATGAATTTCATTCGGGCATTCAGAAGTTGATAAAGGACCTAAATAAAATTTATAAAACATATCCTGCACTTTACGAAAAACAATTTAGCCAGGAAGGTTTTCAATGGATTGATTATGGTGATGCTGAGAACTCGGTTTTGACCTTTACTCGAAAAGGACATGATGAGAAAAACGATCTTATAATTGCTGCCAATTTCACCCCAATTCCAAGGGAAAATTATCGAATAGGTGTTCCTAAGTCCGGACCGTTAAAAGAAATATTCAATAGTGACGCTAAAAAGTATGGCGGAACAGGATCAAAGAATACTGCGGTGAAAACTGAAAAAAAACCATCGCATAGTTTTGATGAATCAATTGAAATAACGATTCCAGCCTTGGGAATTGTGATTTTTCAATAACCTGAACAATTATATCGCATTAGTTGACAATTGGTCGCTTTAAGTTTCACAATTACACACTAAAGTGCGTATTTTGCTGCACTTTAAATTTTAACCAACTATGATTACCAATACAGAACTTGAATACAAGGGAGATTTATATCCCAATCAAATTATAGATTTTAAACAAGACGTAGACAAATTAAACTTCACAACAAAAAACGGTGTGGTTTTACAAATTACCGTTTTGCGTAACAGTGCGTTGCGATTTAGATATGCCACCGAAGAGGTTTTTCAACCAGATTTCTCCTATGCTATCAGTGAAAATGCCAGTAGAGGTTATAATCTTCTTGAAGTTGATGAGACCAACTCGGAATATCTAATATCGACTTCCAAAATCAAAGTTCTTGTAGATAAGCAATCCTTGCGTATTCAAATCTCAGATCTTGAGGGTAATATCATTAATGAAGATGAGCTGGGCTTTCATTGGGAGGAAAATTATGAATATGGGGGTAATATCGTGAAGATGAGCAAGATTACCCAAAGTTCAGAAAGTTTTTATGGGATGGGTGATAAAGCTACCCATTCTAACCTAAAAGGAAAAAGGGTTAAAAATTGGGTTACAGATAGTTATGCTTTTGGGAAAGATCAAGATCCTTTATATAAAGCCATTCCTTTCTATACCGGGCTTCATAATAATATCGCTTATGGGATATTCTTTGATAATACTTTTAAATCATTTTTTGATTTTGCCCATGAAAAGCGCAATGTTACCAGTTTTTGGGCTGATGGCGGTGAAATGAATTATTATTTCTTTTATGGCCCAGAAATGTCAAAAGTAGTCAAAGCATATACCAATTTGACAGGTACTCCAGAGTTGCCACCATTATGGGCACTGGGGTATCATCAATCAAAATGGAGTTATTTTCCCGAAAGTAATGTAAAGGCATTGGCCAAGAAGTTCAGGGACTTAAAAATTCCTTGTGACGCGCTGTACTTGGATATAGATTATATGGACGGTTTTCGTTGTTTCACCTGGGATAAGAAAAAATTTCCAGATCCCAAGCGAATGATTGCTGAATTGAATGAAGACGGATTCAAAACCGTGGTGATGATCGATCCAGGAATTAAGATTGATAAGGATTACTCGGTATACCAGGAAGCAATGGAGAATGATTATTTCTGTAAGCGTGGTGACGGACCATATATGCGAGGAAAAGTTTGGCCTGGTGAATGTCATTTCCCTGATTTTACAAATCCTAAGGTGCGCGAATGGTGGGCGGGACTTTATAAAGAATTCATGTCAGAATTGGGGGTACATGCCGTTTGGAATGATATGAACGAACCTGCAGTAATGGAAGTGCCTTCTAAAACGGCGCCTTTGGATACAAGACATAACTATGATGGTAACCGTTGTACACATCGTAAGGCGCATAACATTTATGGTATGCAGATGGTAAGGGCCACTTATGAGGGAATAAAGAAATATGTATTTCCCAAACGTCCATTTGTAATCACACGGGCCGCCTATGCGGGCACACAGCGCTATTCCTCAACATGGACAGGTGATAATGTTGCCACTTGGGAACATTTATGGATTGCCAATGTACAAGTACAACGAATGTGTATGAGCGGAATGTCGTTTGTAGGTTCTGATATCGGTGGATTTGCAGAACAACCTAATGGTGAACTTTTTGCAAGATGGATTCAATTAGGTATTTTCCATCCATTCTGTAGGGTGCATTCAAGTGGGGACCATGGGGATCAAGAACCATGGTCTTTTGATAGCGATTTAACTGATATTGTTAGGAAATTCATTGAGTTGCGATACCAGCTTTTGCCTTATTTGTATACCATGTTTTGGAAGTATTCCAACCAAGGTATTCCTATGATACAACCATTGGTGCATTATGACCAGGAAGATGCCCAGACCCATTTTAGAACCGATGAATTTATTTTTGGTGAGCAAATTTTGGTATGTCCGGTCCAAGAACCAAATGCCCAAGGAAGGCGTATGTACGTTCCAAGAGGAAAATGGTACAATTATTGGAATGATGAAGTTATTGAAGGAGGAAAAGAGAAATGGGTAGAAGCTGATATTGATATTATACCTTTGTTTGTGAAAGAAGGGGCAATCATTCCTAAATTCCCCGTACAACAATATGTTGGAGAGTTGGAGATTAAAGAACTTGATTTGGAGGTGTATTTTAGAATGGGTACTGAAAGCTCAACGGTTTATGAAGATGAACAGGATGGGTATGACTATAAAAAAGGTCAATACAGCTTAAGAAATTTCAAATTGAAAGGTAAGGAGAAAAGTCTTGTGATCCAGCAGTTCAAGGATGGTACTTTCGTTACCTCTTATGATAGTTTTAGAATTAATTTACATGGACTTCCATTTGAAATAAAAGCAATAGAAGTAGATAATGAGGAAGTGCCCTTGAAACAGTTAAAACCTAACGGTAACAATATTATAGAAGTGAGTAAAGATTTTACTCAATTGCTTATAAAAGGAAAATAATTTTTTCGTATTTTAACAAAACTAAACACTACAATAAAATGAAAAAATTAGTATTGATAATTGCCATATTCATGGGTGTGGCAGCCTGTAAGGTAAATCCTTTTACAGGTAAAAAAGTCTTGAACTTTTATCCGAACAGTCAAATTTTCCCCATGGCCTTCGCCCAATATGATCAATTTCTTACCGATAACAATGTTATTGAAAATACCGCTGAAGCACGTATGATCACAAACGTTGGTCAGCGTATATCATCTGCAGCTGAGCGTTGGTTAGCAGCTAATGGATATCCGGGGTATCTCAGTGATTATAAATGGGAGTATAATTTGGTGAACGATAAAACGATAAATGCCTGGTGTATGCCTGGAGGTAAAATTGTTTTTTATACCGGAATATTACCAATTACCCAAACAGAACGGGGGGTTGCTGTAGTAATGGGCCATGAAGTAGCCCATGCGCTTGCCGATCACGGTGCACAACGCATGAGTGCTGGGACCTTGCAGCAGGTAGGTGCAATCGCCGGAAATGTTGCCATCAAGGATGAACAAACAAGAAATATGTTCAATCAGGCTTATGGTCTTGGTTCGACTATCGGTTTAATGCTTCCTTTTAGTAGAAGCCATGAAACTGAAGCCGATAGAATTGGCTTGCAGATTATGGCCATCGCGGGTTACGACCCAATTGAAGCGGCTGAACTTTGGAAAAGAATGAAAGCCAATAGCGGTAATCAAGCTCCGCCAGAGTTTTTAAGTACGCATCCATCAAATGATACGAGAATTGCCAATTTAACCCAATGGGCACCATTGGCCAAACAAGAGGCCATGAAATTTGGTGTAACCACTTTTAGATAAGGCGCGAGTAGAAAGATATTAGTGTAATAATTGTATATTGAAAGCTGTTCTGAAAAAGAGCAGCTTTTTTATTGAATGGACTTTTGATGATTTTATATGACAAGAGCGTTGGCCATTAAAGGCAGTAGAAAACTATTGAATGCTTGGGCGTTTTACGATTGGGCAAATTCAGTATATAGTTTGGTTATTTCTTCGGCTATTTTCCCCATATTTTATGGCGCACTCTTTAGAGTTGCCAATATTGAAAAGGTGACCATTTTTGGTGGTGAAATTGCGAGGGCCCCACTCATAAGTTATGTTACTTCATTGGCCTTTGTTTTTATTGCAATTGTAACACCATTGATTGCAGGGGTTTCCGATTATCTGGGGAACAAAAGATTGTTTCTTAAGATTTTCTGTTATTTGGGTGGAATTTCCTGTATTGGATTGTATTGGTTTTCATTGGAAAATATATACTTGGGATTGACTTGTTATTTCTTCGGATTGGTAGGCTTTTGGGTGAGTTTCGCAATAAACAACTCTTATTTGCCCGATGTGGCATTCCCGGAACAACAAGATGGTATAAGTGCCAAAGGCTTTTCAATGGGATACACGGGTAGTGTGATTCTTCTTTTATTCAATTTGGCCATGGTGATGAAACCAGATTTTTTCGGTATTGAAAGTGATGCGACAGAAGCTGCCGAAATCAAAGCCATGAAATATTCATTCCTTACTGTTGGTATCTGGTGGATGGTTTTTAGTCAGTATACATTTTATCACTTGCCAAAGGGATTTAAAATGCAAGGTAAACGTGATCACATCATTTTAAACGGATTTAAGGAGTTGAAAATGGTTTGGTATCAATTGGGTGATGAAATTAGATTAAAACGTTATTTGGCTGCTTTCTTTGTCTATAGCATGGCCGTACAAACCGTTATGCTGATTGCAACCTACTTCGGGGAAGAAGAAATACAATGGGGTTCGGATTCTGAACGAACCACTGGACTTATCATTAGTATTTTGGTCATTCAGGTTGTAGCTATTTTCGGGGCAACGGTTACCGCCTTGGCTTCAAAGAAATTTGGCAATATCCAAACACTTATTGTTGTGAATATGCTCTGGATTATTATCTGTATCTATGCATATTTTGTGATTACCCCTGTTGATTTTTATATAGCTGCTGGTTGTGTCGGAATTGTGATGGGTGGTATACAGGCATTATCAAGATCTACCTATTCCAAATTTTTACCTAAGACAACCGATACGGCATCATTCTTTAGTTTTTACGATGTGGCCGAAAAAATTGGCATAGTGATAGGTACATTTTTATACGGATTTGTAGCCCAATATTCGGGAAGTATGCGGAACGCCATAATTTTCCTTGGCTTGTTCTTTCTTATTGGAATGTTCCTCTTGACAAGAGTAAATAGAGAAAAAGCATAAAAAAAGTCCCGATGTAATCGTCGGGACTTTTGTTTGATTGTTGTTCGCTTTTTGAATTGCCTACCGGCAGGCAGGTTATGCTTTTGTAATATCGCCAGAACCAGCGGTTTTGGTATCTACTTTTTCAGGATTTCCTTTATAATTGACATCTCCTGATCCTGTAATAGTCACATCTAATTCGTTGCGAACATTTACATTGCAGTTGCCACTCCCTTCAATGTATATATTGCATTCATTAGTGATATTTGGAAATCCATCATAATTACCCGAACCAGAAATATCAATATCCAGATATTCAAGATCAACAAAATCATTCTACGATAGATCGACACCACTTGATTTTGATTACAGTCGTGATGAGTTTTATCTTGGAAAATTTGATATCACCAGCCAGGTTTCCAAAAATCATCTTCTTCGCTGCAGCCTATCTTTATTCTGCCCTCATCTTTATCCATATATTTAACCGCATTACTCAATAAATTCCCAAACACTTGC
>RCNC010002369.1_pt1 | contig 12587 bp, 10 predicted proteins | sample 2041301 | NCBI WGS metagenome assembly RCNC01 (sample SAMN09708231, study PRJNA481090) | Marine sediment metagenome, whole genome shotgun sequencing project. | biome: marine sediment; feature: ocean; material: sediment; isolation source: Sewage treatment plant 13A marine sediment (STP13A) ... | reverse complement strand
CACTGTCGATTTTTACATGTGCCACATCTCCATCAATATGATCAATGATACCCTCGTGCTCAATCATGGGCACAAAATTATCTATGTTGGATGAATCTCACCTGTTGCATGTCATATTAATCTTTTTTATGAGCTATTTATAAGCGATATAAATAGTTTCAACACCGTTTGAATTATTCTTCTTACTTTGGCGCAGTTTTTGGAGATTAAGTTTGCTGAATTTCATCACAATGAGAAAAATAGGAACAACACTGAAAATTGTATTTATAATTCCATTCATACTTCTTTCGGCTTGTAAGGAAAAGGAAAATGTAGCGCCTACGGTAGAGATAGTTACTCCACAGGATGGAGCGACCGTATTGCAGGCGGATGTAGTTCCTGTAAAGGCAATGGCCGAGGATGAGGATGGCTCTATTACTGAGATAAATATTTATGTGGAGGGTGAGGTAGTGGCGACGGCAGAAGGTTCTTCCCATGTATACAATTGGAATACAGCTGATCTGGAACTGGGACCCTATATTTTAAGTGCTACTGCCACAGATGATGAAGCTAAATCCACCGCTGTGAATATTTTGGTGCTGGTTGATAATCTCGGAGGCCTGAATCCCGATTTGACTTATGGATCGGTGAGCGATATTGACGGAAACTCTTACGGGACCATTGAAATTGGAACTCAGGTCTGGATGTCAGAGAACCTGAAGGTAAGTCATTATCCTGACGGGACTCCCATTACACAGATCAGCGATGAAGCAGAATGGAATGCCATGACGCCGGATGTGCAGGCCTATTGCTGGTATGATAACCTAAGTGAATACAGTGATACCAGTGGAGCATTGTACACCTGGGCAGCAGCCATGAACGGAGAGCTAAGCATCGATACCATTCCCAGTGGCGTGCAGGGTGTGTGTCCCGATGGATGGCATTTACCGTCTGATGCAGAATGGAAAGTTCTGGAAATGTTCCTGGGTATGAGTCAGACCGATGCAGATAATTATGACTGGCGCGGAAGTGATGAGGGAGCTCAATTAAAAGAGACCGGATTTTCAAAATGGGAATTTCCCAATTCAGGAGGTTCCAATTCCACTGGATTTACTGCTGTTCCAGGAGGCTTTCGCAATGCAAAGGGGCTGTTCTACAGTATTAATCAATCTGCCGCATTCTGGAGCACCTTAGCTGAGGAAGGGACAGATAATGCCTGGTACAGAACTTTAAATTTCGACAAGGAACTGGTCTACCGGCAATACAACGACATGCGACTGGGCTTCTCGGTCCGTTGCGTCAAAGACTAACTTATTTTCCCCCAATCGATCCGCTTCGGATTCCCTTTCTTGATGTGTTTGACAAAGATGAAGTTCTTTTCGAGCTTCAGGTTGGGGTCTTCCGAAATGATCAGCTCGGCTGTATCCCTTGCCAACTGTAGAATTTGACTGTCTCTGCCCAGGTGGGCGATCTTCAGGTTGAAAGGGACACCACTTTGCTGGGTCCCTTCTATATCACCGGGGCCCCGTAATTTCAGATCCACCTCGGCAATTTCAAAGCCATCATTGGTCTGCACCATGGTATCGATCCTTTTTCTTCCCTCATCGGAAAGTTTGTAACCCGTCATCAGGATGCAGTAGGACTGATCGGCTCCACGACCCACCCGGCCACGAAGCTGGTGAAGCTGGGAAAGTCCGAAGCGTTCGGCGCTTTCAATGATCATAATGGAGGCATTGCTTACGTCCACACCCACTTCGATCACTGTGGTAGCCACCATGATATGGGTTCGGCCGGCTACAAAGTGGGCCATAGAGGCCTCTTTTTCTTCGGGTTTCATTTTCCCGTGCACCACGCTGACCTGGTAGTTAGGAGGAGGAAAGGCGCGGGATATACTTTCAAGTCCATCTTCGAGGTCCTTGTAATCCATGGATTCCGATTCCTTGATCAGGGGGTAGACAATATAGGCTTGCCGGCCGAGGGCCAGTTGTTTTTTCAGAAAGCCAAACACCATGAGCCTTTTGGAATCGTAGGAGTGACGAGTAATTATGGCTTTCCGGCCAGGGGGTAGTTCATCAATCACAGATACATCCAGGTCCCCATATAGGGTCATGGCCAGGGTACGGGGGATGGGTGTAGCAGTCATCACAAGAACATGAGGCAACACATCGGCCTTGCTCCAGAGCCTTGCCCGCTGAGCTACCCCGAAGCGGTGTTGCTCATCGATTACCACCAGTCCAAGTCTTTTAAACTGAACAACGTCTTCAATCACCGCATGCGTGCCAATAAGGATATGTACGGTTCCGTCCAGCAAGCCCTCATGGATGGGGATGCGTTTTGCCTTTTTCACAGAGCCTGTGAGCAGTTCCACACGAACATCCATACCGTCCAGAAAGCTGCCGATGCTCTTAAAGTGCTGCTGTGCAAGAATCTCCGTGGGTGCCATGATGCAGGTCTGGAATCCATTGTCTATGGCTATAAGCAAGGACATTAGCGCCACCAGGGTTTTCCCGCTTCCCACATCGCCCTGTAACAACCTGTTCATCTGGCGCCCCGACCCCATGTCTCTTCGTATCTCCTTCATCACCTTTTTCTGGGCCCCGGTCAGTTCAAAGGGCAGGTGCTCTGTATAAAAGGTGTTGAAACTTTCTCCCACAGTTCCAAATACATTCCCGCGAAATCGCTTGTTTCGCTCACTTTTACCTTGCAGGATATTGAGCTGGATATAGAAGAGTTCCTCGAATTTAAGACGTAGCTCAGCCTTTTTATACTGGGCGGTCGCATCCGGAAAATGGATCTGTCGCATGGCCGTGTCCAGGTTGACCAGGTTCAGCTTTTGTAATAGCCAGGCCGGCAGGGTCTCTTCAAATTTTCTGGGGAGATCCTTGATCAGGTTGGCCATTAGTTTACTGATGGCCTTGGATGTGAGGTAGTTATCTTTCAGTTTCTCTGTGGTGGAGTATACTGCCTGCAAGCTGGAGCTGACCACATGTTTTTTTTCAGGGTCTTCCAATTCCGGGTGGACCACATTCAGCTTGCGCTGATACACCGATGGCCTGCCGAAGACTACCAGTTCTTTTCCAATGGGGTAGTTTTCGGGAATCCATTTGGCCCCCCTGAACCATACCAGCTCCAGGCGTCCGCTTCCATCGGTAAAATCTGCCACAAGCCTTTTTCCCCGTCCCTTGCCAATGGAGGCGTATCCCTGAATCTTTCCTTTGATCTGGATAAAGGGCATATCGGATGTAACATCCGAAATTTTAAAGAACCTGCTCCGGTCAACATAGCGATAAGGGTAGTAGGTTAGCAGATCCTCAATGGTAGAGATATTCAGTTCCTCTCTGAGAATATCTGCTCGTTTGGGTCCCACCCCTGGAAGAAATTGTATGTCCTGTTGAAGATATTGTTGCATGCGTGAAGCAATTTATGTAAAATTAAACTATTGCAGAAATAGGTCATGGCCTGGCGAATATTCAAATACATAAAGCACCTGTTTTATTTCAGGCACCGGAAAGGACATGGAATCCATTCGCCATACTTGTTTGAGTTTGTAAACAGGGTGCTTTTTAATTCTCAGGGGACGGAAGCTCCTGAGGCCATCCTGAAGGAGCACCATAGGCTAGGTTTCAAACATAGCTTTGTAAGGCGTTCATCGGTTTCAAGGAAGTATGGCTTGCTGCTCTACAGGATCACCAGATGGTTTCAAGCGGAGATGATTGTCGAACTGGGTACGGGAATGGGTATAAGCACCCTCTACCTCTCATCCGGATCACCCGAAACTCCTTTGCACTCCATTGAGGGAGACATGGAAAGAGCAGCATTGGCTGCGCAGTTGATATGCAGGTGCTGCCCTGGACCAATATCCATCCATTGGGGTGAAATGGAAGAGAAGCTGGAGGAAATTTTGCCCCTGATCCCCGAGCGCTTTGTGGCTTTTGTGGATGGCAATCACCATTATGAACCTACGGTGGCTTATGTACGGAAACTTGTGGAAAGGGCAGGGGAGGAAGCAGTGATTGTGATGGATGATATATACTGGTCCAGGGAGATGCAGAGGGCCTGGAAAGAAGTATGCTCATGGCCACAGGTACAGGTGAGTATTGACCTCTTTCATATGGGAATCCTGCTCTTAAGAAAAGACCTCCATAAAACAGAAATTAAAATTAAGTTTTAAACCTTTTATGAATTATATATTCTTATTAATATGTATTTTCGTCTACAATTTATAAGAATATGGAAACAATTATCAGTCTGGATAAGATAGTTAAGGATTATTATATTGGCTCTATTGTCGTTAAAGCTCTTCGCTCTGTGGATATTGATATCAAGACAAATGAGTATGTGGCCATCATGGGTCCATCGGGCTCAGGGAAATCTACCCTGATGAACCTGGTGGGAGCCCTGGATACACCCACAAGTGGTGAGTATATCCTCAATGGAACCGATGTAAGTCAGATGGACGATGACCGGCTGGCAGAGATCAGGAACCAGGAGATTGGGTTTATCTTCCAGACCTTTAACCTGCTTCCCAGGTATACGGCACTTGAGAATGTGATGTTGCCCCTTGTTTATGCAGGGGTACCCAAGTCGGAACGCGCAAAGAAGGCAAGCACTACACTCGCTGAAGTGGGGCTTGCGGACAGGATGGACCATAAACCCAATGAATTATCGGGTGGGCAGAGACAAAGGGTGGCGGTAGCCCGTGCACTGGTAAACGACCCCTCCATTATACTGGCCGACGAGCCAACAGGAAACCTCGATTCGAAAACCTCGGTGGATATCATGAAGCTATTTGGGCATATCCACGAAAGGGGTAATACCATTATCCTTGTGACTCACGAAGAGTCCATCGCCCGGTATGCGCACCGAATTATCAGGCTGCTGGACGGGGAGATCGATAAGATTGAAATCAATAAAAATCCAGAGAAATAAAAAAATCCAGCATTTATACGAAGGGTGGAGATAAGGGCCTTACTTCCCTTATTGGAGGCAGGCGTGTACCCAAGTTTCACGCCCGCATCGAAGCTTATGGTACGGTAGACGAGCTGATGGCTCATACCAGCATGTTGCGTGATCTTGTAAAAGATGTGCAGATTCGGGATGATCTCTTAAGCATATTGAATATTCAGATGGCCACTGCTTCCGTTCTTGCGGCCGATTGTGACGATTGTCCACTGGAGATTCCCGTGGTGGGGGATGAGCAAGTAAGCTTCCTGGAAGCAAAAATCGACGAAATGGACGCCTCCCTGGAACCGCTTACCTCCTTTCTTATTCCGGGTGGAGACCCGGCTGTATCGCAGGCACATGTCGCACGGACCGTTTGCAGGCGTACCGAGCGGTGCATATTGAAGCTTGCGCAAGATGTTAATATTCAGGAAGATATCATTCGATTTTATAACCGTCTTTCCGATTATTTCTTTGTTCTTTCCCGTAAAATCGCCCACCTTTCCGGACTAAAACAGGAACCTTGGCGCCCGGTGTTGTAGGAGTTGATTTTTTTTTTAAATTTGCGGCTTTTAAAGGCAGTAGTAATTATAATTTAGAATATAGATGTACTGGACCCTGGAATTAGCCTCAAAACTTGAAGATTCGCCGTGGCCTGCCACGAAAGATGAGTTGATTGACTTTGCCATCAGATCAGGTGCCCCAATGGAAGTTATAGAAAACCTACAGGAAATTGAGGATGAAGGCGATGTATATGAAAGTATTGAAGATATCTGGCCCGATTATCCCAGCAAGGATGATTTCTTCTTCAACGAGGACGAATATTGATCTATTTCCAGATAAATATATCTTCCCAGGTGTGGGGACGCCAATCCTCCAACCACTTAAAATCACTTAAACGTGCCTCTTCGACAGGAAACATCTTGAGGGGATAATAGGTTCCATCAGGTTGTGAGGTGTATACAACACTGGAAATCTTATTCTCATTCAGATATATAGTCAGATTGGAAGATACCGTTTTGTTGGCTCCTACAATAATATCCTGGTCGGTTGCATAATAGATGGTTTGTCCATTTCCCGTCACTAGTATCCGATCCAGCTTATTCTCTTTAAAGAAGCCGGTCATCTCCTTGCCTCTCATCTGGTCAAAACTCACGGAATCTTTCTTGGAGGCAACGAAAGCGACACCGTTCATCTGCATTTTTTCCAGTTGCTGATCCACCATATAAATCCTTATATGACTGGCGGTTAACTGGTTCTCGTCTGACCAGATCACCGGGTCTCCAAAGAAATCAAAAGCACTATCAGCCTCCACATATACCAGGGAATCGCACATGACCTGCAGATCGGTTCGGAATATTTTTACTTTATAATAGGCCCTAAGGATTCTGCTCTGCTCCTCCTTATCCGGATTCTGCATGGTGCGCAGGGTATCGGCGTGAACGTACATGGTATCGGATCCGTCTATTTGTATCATCAGGGCGCTGTCGGTGACCATGGCCATTTCCTGTTCGCTGTAATAGAGTCCAAAATTTCCTTTCAGCGTCATGTTCTGGGCCGTATCGATCATCTCCACATTGGAGACAGCTCTGCCAAAGCCCTGTTCAGCTTCGTAATAGAGGGTATCTCCTTTCAATATTCGTCCTGCCTCTTCCATATAGGCGTTATCGCTTACATAGGAGATATCCTGCTGCATATCGTACCATCCGTTTTCACAGTAGATATAGCGCCCCTCACCAGTGATTACAGTGGGACCACTAAAGTAAGAAATCTCATGCCTGGTATTGTACCTCATGCTATCGGTATGGATGGTATATTCGGGATTGACAATCACCACACTATCCATGAAATAGAAATCTTCCGTATCGAGAACATAGCGCCCCCTGCCACTGGTAAGCCGGCTGTCAACCTGGGTGAGAATTCCCCCACCAAAATAGTACGCATAGCCTGCTCCCCGGTCGTAATTAAGAGAATCGGTAAGCAGGGTAATGTCTTTGTTTACCAGTTCAACATTGTTCCGGACCCGTGCAATTTTGTTGATCCCATTATAGTAGGCCAGGTCGCCCGTCATGGTGAGAGTATCACCCTGCTGAACCCACACATTGCTGAAGGCATCCACAGACTTGGTGCTGGGATAAAAGTAGGCTGAATCACAGGTCATAATCACATCTTCGTGCTTCAGTCTGACATTACCGATCAATTTTCGGGCATCATCCCCAATCTGCACATCATAAGCTGTGAGATCAGCATTAAGGAGCTCTATAGGTGTGCCTTTTTGCCCGGAGGCCACTTGCAAAAAAAGTTGCAGGCACAGCATAAGCAGGCTTAGCCGTAAGAATCGCTTATGCTGACTTAGGATCATCTCTGGCTGGTCTGCTGACCTGATTCTACGCAATGAGTATAGGCTTGATCTCTGCGGATGTAGGTGGATTTTTTCTTCTCTTCGTACCAGGCCTTCATCACATCCATTTTTTTGTTCATCAGGGCCAGATCCTGTAGAAGTGTGTAATCCTGCTTCAGGTTGGCACGATGGGGCTCGGTCCTCGTTTTTAGGTAGAGTAGCTTGTAACAGAGCTTATGGTTATGATCGGTCGATTCGTAAGGTTCCGAGAGGTCCTCTACCTCCATGTTCCGGATCATATAGTAATCCTTGGTAGGCAGCTGGTCCAGCTGGAAGGTTGAGGCCTGAGTTTGTGGATTTATAAGCAATCCCCCATTCACACTTGTCTCGGGATCCTGAGAGTAGCGCTTGGCAGCCCAATCGAATGAGAGAGAGTCAGCTTCGACAAAAGTTTTCAGACTATCTAATCTATAGATGGCCTTCTGCTTGGCATTGGCATCTGCTTTAGGATTCATCAGGATATGCCTGGTACTGGCCATATCGCCTCTGCGCTCAATCATCTGTATGATATGGTAGCCAAAAGAACTCTCAATGATTTTAGATACCTGTCCGGCTTTCAGCGACCAGGCAGCATTGGCATAGGCTTTATCCAGCTGGGATCTCATCATAAATCCAATTTCGCCCCTGCGAGCGGCTTCGGGTGCCTCAGAATAGAGAATGGCCAGTGTTCCGAAATCTTCACCCTCCTGGACACGCTTACGTAGTTCAAGCAACCTTTCTTTTAATATAAAAACAGCTTCATCACTATATTGGGGATAGGCAACGATCTGGGCCAGCTCCACCTCTGTATTAATGTAAGGGATGCTATCGGGAATCATGGAGCGGTAAAAGCTTTTCACATCAGAAGGTGTAGTGGACACATCTGCAATTATGGTCTGCCTTACATCATCGGTAATCATCTGTTCCTCGATCGCTTCCCTGAGATCGTCCTTAATATCAAAGATCGATTTACTGAAATAGTCCTCCATCTCGTCCTCGCTGCCAAACTGACCAATAAAATAATTTAAACGCGATTCCATCTGCATCTCCACCATATCGGGACCCACCTCCACACTATCTATCTTGGCCTGGGTCATCAGTAGTTTCCTTTCAATGAAGGAGTTGTAGATATCGCAGCGAATATTCGGACTCACAGACCTGCCCTGCATTTTCATCTGTAGGTAGTCCTGTTCAATATCGGACTGAAGGATATTAAAATCTCCCACCACTCCTATGACCCTGTCAATAACCATCGGCTGAGCCAAGGTGTTTAATGACAAAAGTGCTCCAAGCATTATATATGCAATTCTTCTTTTCATGTTCATTTACGATAAATTTCAAACTGGTTCCTGCTTACGCCATCTGTATATACACGATGCTCCAGGTCCTTAATAAATTCAATCTTTCGTTTATTCAGAGTGATATTGATAATATCTTCCCGTACCAGCTCCACGGGAGCTATCTCTCCTTCGGTGAGATGATCGCTTATGTGTACCAGATACCTGAACTGAGAATCGCTGTGTTCTATATTGCGATAGCTATTGAGGTACCCTAAGGGATTGGAAATCCTCCTGGGTAACTGTTCCCTAATGGAAGCAAAATCGACCCATGTATCATTGAAATCATTATACTTCTCTGCATAGCTGATGCAATATTTTTCCATCTGGTCAAGATCCTGCTCCCGGTTGTTCCAGGACCAACGTCGCAGCTGTTCCTGGTTTGGGGCAGAAAGAGGTACCTTGATAAAGGTGCCTTTGATCACATTCTGAGTCAGCACGAAGTTTTTGGAGTTCTCCTCGTAGTAGGAATTTATTTCACCCTCACTTACCACGGTGTCCATCTTCTGCTGAAGCAGATTCTGGCGGTAGGTATAAATTAGCAAGGAGCGGTGATACTCCTGAATCTGTGCTTCAAAATCCATCTGCTCCTCGGTAAGCGACTCTTCAGCTCTGTGTTTCATCAATTGGTCCTTTACCCATGTTTCAATATAACGCGCAGCCCACAGAATACTGTCCTGCGAATTTTTACCCGGGGGTATGACCTTCGCCAGGTCAGAAGGATAGAGGTGGAGCTCAAATACACGGGCCACCGGTTCTTCACGTTCGTTCTTCACAAACAGGGAACAGCCCTGAACCATGAATAAAGCGACTATTATAATAGATATAATGCTCCTCATCCTTATTATTTTATTTGCTTGAGCAAGTCCTGGTTAATGCTTACCGGATATTTCTCTTTCAGGGACTTCAACCATTCCGATTCCAGGAATTCCTGGTAGTCCGAAGTGATCTGACCGCGCGCTTCATCAAGTTTTTTTGGTTCAGGCGACCTTTGCCCTTTTACGATCACAAAGGTACTTGACCCCACATCTTCTAATACCGGTCCGGGGCCCGAAACGCCCTTCTGCGCATCAATCAAAGCATTCTCACCCTTTTCAACCACGAGGTGGGTCAGGGTAATACAGGGGATCGTATCGGAGCTGCAATACTTTGCATTCAGTGCCTCCTGGTCAAGCTTACCTTTGGCAATTTTCTTGTAAGCACTTCTGGTTCTTGCCAAATCGGCCCCTTTGGTACATTGCACAATATATGCATCTGTCCGCTCCTCCCACATATACGATTTCCTATGCTCCTTATAAAATGTTTCCAGTCCGGCTGTATCTGTTATGGCCATTGACCAGACTTTTTGATCCATGATATCGAAAAGCAGGATGCCATCGTGATACTCTTGATAAATATACTTGAATTCCGGATATTTTTCACTTAGTCTTGCTTCTTCGTAGGCAATTACCAGTTCATCAGAAAAACTATTATAGAGCTGATCGACCCAAACCCTGGGGTCTCTTGCTTTTCCATGGTATTGCTTCTCCTCCACATATGACGCAAAACTTCCGGTCAGTACTTCCTGCTCCCCGATTTTCATCAGGATACTGTTCAGGTTCTTTAGACTACCTGCTTTCCAGGTGCCAAGCCTGAGTGTGGAATCGGCTGCCTGGTATATCGCTTGCAGTGCTTCGCGGTTCTCACTGAAATGATACTCTGTTTTAAGTTTGCTAATAAAGTTTGCTGAACGTGCAGTGCTGCGGTCACTGCGATCGATCTTATGCTGCAACTCCGGTTTCATCTCCTCATAGCTACCTATTTCCTTTTTGTCTATCAATTTAACAATGTGCCACCCAGAGAATGATTTAAAAGGTTTGGAATAGTCCCCCTTTTTTTCAAGGTCAAAACAGGCATCTTCAAAATCGGGAATCATCCTCCCCGTTCCGAACCATGGAATTTCACCTCCCGATAAGGCAGAACTCCTGTCATCGGAATGATGCATGGCCAAGGCTCCGAAATCGGCTCCAATCTTCAGGCTGTCATACACCATCTGTACTTTTCCGTAGGCTTCTTTCTTTTGATCTTCGCTTATTCCTGAAGGGGTCCGGATAAAGATATGGGCCACCTTGATACTTCCACGAGCGGGTCGTTTGTCCACCACCTTGAGAATATGGTATCCATAAGATGTTTGGAATGGCATACTCAAGCGTCCCACCTTGGTGTTAAAAGCCACTTTTTCAAAAGGATAGACCATGGAAAAAACAGTGAAGTAGTTCAGATCACCTCCATTTTGATGAACCTTGGTATCTTCAGAGGTGGCTCTGGCAACCACATCAAATGCTTCGCCACTCTGTATCCTGCTCCTGATCTCCATAATCTTATCACAGGCTGCAAGGGTATCCTCGGGTGAGGGGTTTTCGGGAAGCCTTATCAGGATATGGCTTGCACGGATGTCATATTTGGACCACTCGTAGGCTTCTTCCATCATTGCTTCTTTAGCCTCTTCATCCACCAGGTAGGGTTTGGCCAGCTGTTTCCGGTAACCCTCAAGCTCATTGATGAACTTGGTGGTCGTATCCATGCCCAGTGCTTCAGCCTCCTTAACCTTGACTTTGAAATTGACAAAAAGCTCCAGGTAGTCTTCCGGGTTTTGCCGGTTTAGGGAAGCTTCATTGTTATTTTTCCGGTAGATCCGCTCAAACTCCTCCAGGCTTACCTGTTCATCTCCAATGGTCATAAGAACCGGAGATTCCTGTCCAAGAAGTCCTGTTGCAAGGATTGCGGCAAGGACTATCAAGAGTAAGCTCTTTTTCATACGCTAAGATTGTTTTAATTAGAACGATGGTCGAACCTATATATTATCTGCTGTAGTTGGGTGCTTCCCGGGTGATGGTTACATCGTGTGGATGGCTCTCCAGGACACCTGCACTGGTGACACGAACAAATTGTGCCTTCTGCAGGGCAGAAATGCTGGCTGCACCACAATATCCCATTCCGGCTCTCAGGCCTCCGATCATCTGATAGATCACTTCAGTCAGGCTTCCTTTGAAAGGAACACGGGCGGCAATCCCTTCGGGGACCAGTTTTTTAATATCTTCTTCCATATCCTGGAAGTAGCGGTCCTTGGACCCATGCTGCATGGCTTCCAATGATCCCATACCCCGGTAAGATTTATATTTTCGGCCATTGTAGATGATGGTTTCGCCCGGACTTTCCTCTACACCGGCAAAAAGGGATCCTGCCATGATGGAACTTGCTCCTGCCGCCAATGCTTTAACAATATCTCCGGAGTACCTGATTCCTCCGTCGGCAATCACAGGAACACCAGATCCCTGAAGCGCATTTGCCACATCGTAGATGGCTGTCAGCTGGGGTACACCCACTCCGGCAATAATCCTTGTGGTACAGATGGAGCCCGGACCTATACCAACCTTGACTCCGTCGGCTCCGGCTTCAACCAGGGCTAAGGCAGCTGCACCAGTGGCCACATTACCCACAACCACTTCCAGATTGGGAAACTTCTTTTTTACTTTTTTCAGGCTTTCAAGCACTCCAACGTGATGACCATGGGCCGTGTCAATGACCACAGCATCGACACCTGCCTTTTCCAGGGCGGTCACCCTTTCAATTATATCTGCTGAGACACCTACTGCAGCGGCCACCCGCAATCTTCCCCTTTCATCTTTGGCGGAGTTGGGCCGGTCCTTGGATTTGGTGATATCCTTATAAGTGATAAGCCCGATCAGTTTGTGATCGCTATCCACAACGGGGAGCTTCTCAATTTTATGTGCCTGCAGGATCATGCCCGCCTCGGCCAAATCTGTATTTTTTCCAGTGGTAATGATATTCTCCACGGTCATCACCTCTTGGATGGACCTTTCCATGTCCTGCTGAAACCTGAGATCGCGATTGGTTACAATGCCTATCAGCACGTTGTTCTTGTCCACAACGGGGATTCCGCCGATCTT
>RCNC010002368.1_pt1 | contig 12587 bp, 6 predicted proteins | sample 2041301 | NCBI WGS metagenome assembly RCNC01 (sample SAMN09708231, study PRJNA481090) | Marine sediment metagenome, whole genome shotgun sequencing project. | biome: marine sediment; feature: ocean; material: sediment; isolation source: Sewage treatment plant 13A marine sediment (STP13A) ... | reverse complement strand
ATGCAGCTCACTACCCAGAAATGACCACTAGCTTACGGTTTTACGGCGACGAGTGGGTAAAACAAAGCCTGATTTTCGGATCGGAACTGGAAAATATTGCGCTTAGCGGTGAAGGGGTGATCGATGGACAGGGAGCAGCGTTCCAGGTGAACACAAAAAAGAAGCCGGATCGTTACCGCAACCGGCCCTATTTAATTCGGTTTACCCTTTGTACAGGGGTTACTGTGAGTGATCTGACCATGAGAAATTCGGCCATGTGGATGCAGCACTATCTGGGTTGCGAGGATGTGAATATCACCGGGATCACAGTATTTAACCACTGCAATAAGAACAACGATATGATCGATATCGATGGCTGCCGTAATGTGGTCATCAGCGATTGCATTGGAGATACGGACGACGATGCAATCACCCTGAAAAGTACATCACCACTGGCCTGCGAAAATGTTCGCGTTTCAAACTGCATATTGAGCTCTCACTGTAATGCCATCAAACTGGGCACCGAATCGACCGGAGGGTTTAAGAACATCAGCATTAGTGGGTGCGTGATAAAGCCGTCTGCAGTGAAGGAGGTCATTTACGGATTACCTGAAGGGATCAGTGGTATTTCCCTGGAACTGGTGGATGGGGGAGTGATGGAAGGAATTGTGGTCTCCGATGTGGAGATGGACGGACCAGAAGTACCCCTTTTTATCAGGCTTGGAAACAGAGCCAGACCCCATAAGGAAGGTCTTGCCCCACCTGGCGTCGGAAGCTTGAGTAAGGTGCAGATTACAAATATTGTGGCGCGCAATGCTGGTAATACCGGCTGTTCAATATCCGGGATTCCAGGCTATCCTGCAAAGGATATATCCATCAGTAATCTGAGCCTGCAGTTCAGGGGTGGGGCGGATCCCGGGATTGTTAGTGATCCGGTACCCGAGCATGTAACTAATTATCCGGAGGCAAGCATGTTTGGTACATTACCAGCATCGGTCTTTTACCTTAGACATCTTCAGAATATCGATATCTCAGGAGTAAGGGTGGAATTTGAAAAGCCCGACGACAGGCAGCACCTGGTGGTGGATGATGTGGAGGGATTCACCCACAGTGGAATTACACTGGTTAGCGGAGAGGAATTACGTATAACTGAAAACCGGAAGAGATGAGAAGCACTAAGGTATTCAAAACAGGAGTGGCTCTCCTGGCAATCTGGATCAGTGCCAGCTTTGCAGATCTGAACGGACAGCAGAGGATTACCGTGGTTCCCTACCCGCAGGAACTGCAGCAGGAAAAGGGCTTTTATTCCCCTTCCGGGAAAGAACTCTCCCTGCGCATATCGGGCATGGAAGGGGATAAGCTGGACGTGATCACTACCCAGCTTAAAGAAGACTATCAACTGCGCTATAAAATCAAAGTACTTAACCAGACTGCCCGGCGTCCCCATATCTGGATCGGGATCCCGGCACAGGATGAGGAGCTGATGGCTTTGGCACTTAAGGAAGACATGGTGCCCGATGAAGAACTTGGAAGGGAAGGCTACCTGTTGAAAATTGAAAAAAAGCAGATCTACATTACTGCCAATACACCAGCCGGTGTTTTTTACGGAGTGCAGTCCCTGAGGCAGTTACTCAGGGGAAATCCCGAACCGCTGCAGGTACCAGTACTCAGAATTCGCGACTGGCCTTCCATAGCATTCAGATGTGTAATGGACGATATCAGCCGTGGACCCATTCCCAGCAATGACTTTCTTAAAGAGCAGATCCGCAGATATGCCGAGATGAAGATCAATAATATGTCCTTCTATATTGAGCATGTGGTGGAGACTGAAAGCTATCCCGATATGGCACCGGCAGAAGGAGGGATCTCCGTTGAAGAGTTTGCTGAACTCTCAGAGTATGCAGCTGACTATCATATGGAGCTGGTGGGGAATTTCCAGTCCCTGGGCCATTTTGAAAAGATACTGAGCCTTCCTCAGTTCAGACACCTGGGGGCCACCGAACGGATGCTCGACCCGCTGAATCCGGAAGCGATATCTTTCCTGGGAGAGATTTACGGGGAGATGGCTCCGGCCTTCAGTTCAGACTATTTTACCCCCAACCTGGATGAAGCGTGGGACCTTACCAGAGGCGGACTTGCAGGTGCTGCAGAGCAACTGGGTCCTGCACGTATCTATGCCAATCATGTAGGTCGTGTGGACTCCATGCTGACGGCTCTGGGTAAAAAGACCATTATCTGGGGTGATATTGTGCTTGAGCATCCGGAGGTTCTGCAGATGATCCCCGATCATGTTATCATGGGAGCCTGGGATTACAGTCCATCCGAATCCTTCGCAGAGTTTATCGATCCCCTGGTGGAAGCGGGTTTCGATTTTACCATTGCCCCGGGTGTGCTTAACTCGGGAAGATTGATCCCCGACTACAGGATGACCACCATCAATATCCGTAATTTTATAAACGAAGGCTATGAAAAGGGCTGCATCGGAGTATATTTTACCGTCTGGGATGATGGAGGAATGCACTTCTTTTCCCACGACTGGTATGGGGTGGCCTACAATGCGGAGCAAAGCTGGAGACCCAACCGCGATCCCCTGGACGATTTCGATCAGCGCTTTAGCCGGGGAATCTATGGCGATGTCTCCAACAGGATTCCAGAAGCACTACATGCACTGAACAATCTTACTGATCTGGGACCCACCTTTGAGATGAACTCCAATGTGTTTTACAAAGAGCTGGTTCCGGAGCGTGGCAAGAAGCTGACTTTTGATGTGGCCAGCTGGCCGGAGGTGAGACGCTGGGCCGATGCTTCGGCTGAACTCCTGGATGGAGAAGAACTTATCCGGTACAACAGTGATCTTGATTATATCCTGTATACCATTGCCCAGTATGCCTTTATGGCTGATAGTCGCCAGGAGCTGGTGGAGGCTGCAGAGGCCTATAACAGAGCTTGCAGGATACAGCAAACCGACCGGGCAGGTGCGCTTGTAGAACTCAATGAGACCTATGAAAAGTGCAGCGAGCTAAAGTTGAGGATGAACGCACTGAGCCTGGGATTTCTGTCCCTCTGGGATAGGGAAAACCGTGTGTACTGGAGGGACCGGGCTGCCCGTGATTTTAGCTTACATGAGGAGGCCTTTTCCGATCAGCTTCATCTGCTTAACAGGGCAATTACAGCTTTTGAGCAGGGGGCCTACCTGCCACCTCCCACCGAGCTAAGGCTGGATATCCGTCCCCAGGAGGGCCAATTTTTCCAGTACTGGCTGCTGAGCGGAAGCTTTCATCTTGATGCTTTTGAGGAGTATCCACCAGATTTCCTTACGCCCATCGGGGGTGAGGCCAATGCCCGACCTTTTCCGGGAATGAGTTTTACCGATACCACCGGCGTGGAGCGCATGTGGATCAAATACGATTCTCCAAAATTGGGGGAAGTGGATTTTAAAACCATATTTGAACCTCATATCACAGCCGCGGCCTATGCCTATTGTACCATCGAGAGTCCGGACATGCGGGAAGTAAGTGCCCTGCTGGGTAGCAACGACGGGGCAACAGTCTGGTGCAATGGCAAAGAGGTTTACCACTTTCATGGCAAGCGAAGTTTGATTGCAGATGAAGATGAGATCAAGCTGCAGCTGGAGGAAGGGAAGAACCATATCATGATTAAGGTGGAGCAGTGGAAAGCAGGATGGGGGTTGGCCTTCAGACTGAAGGATGTGGAGGTGCGAAACCATAAGCAGAAATATTACATTCAATAAAATATGATAAGCATGAAGCAAGCAATTCGAAGCATTGCCTTTCTGGTAATGATCCCGATCCTCTCCTTTTGCGCAGAGGATGTAAAAAGTGAGAAAGAGCAAGAAGTGTTGAAGGCACTGAAGGAGACTGCCGACTATGTGTCGGATGTGCTGATTAATGAGAAGGGCTTCTCCCGTTGCGATTACAATATTCCTGAAGGGAAGTGGTACGATTACGAACCCCCCTGGCATACAGGTCAGGCCATCTATGCCCTGTTGGAAGCACAGCGGGTGACCGGCGAACAGCGTTACCTGGACAAGGCCATTGAGGCTGGTAACTGGTGGGTGAGCCTGGAGATCAAGGACCATCCTAAGCTTAAGGGCATGGTCAGATCGGCCCATGGTGACCATGCCGGGGAGACCATCGTATTTGCCACCATGTCGGATGGATCGGCCGGACTCTATAAGCTCTACGATGCCACAGGCGACAAGCGTTATGGAGATGTGACCACCGCAGCGGGCGACTGGATGCTCCGTAATATGTGTCTGCTGGATGAGGGTGTTTGCTACGACAATGTGGATCCCGAAACGGGCGAGGTAATGAAGGTGAACAGTCCATTCTGGCCCAACAAGGAGAATCAGACCTTGTGGGATGTGGCCCGTCCCAATAACGAAGGATCCCTCTTCCTGGATATGTACGAATATACCGGTGATGAGGAGTATAAGGAGGCTTTTATTACCCTTTGCAACAGCCTGGTGGAGAAGCAGGGTCCGGAAGGACTGTGGATGCATTTCATGCCTAACGATCTTGAGTCGGGCAGTGTACACCCTCGTTTCAACCTCTGGTATGCCGAATCGCTCATTGACGGCTATGAGCTTACCGGCGACAAACGCTATCTGGATGCGGCCACAAAGACTGCCGAGATCTTTACAAAATTCCAGGATGGAAAGGGGACCATCTACTATCAGAATTTCGTAGATGGATCACGCGATCGCTCTTCGGTTTGTGGATCAGCAGTGGCCTTTTCAGGGATCCTCTGGCTCAGGCTCAGGGATCATGGCGTAGCAGGTTTTGATGATGATATTGAGCTATCACTTGATTGGATTCTGAAGAACCGTTATGCAAACGACCATCCTGATCCCAACCTGGCAGGAGCGGTGATCAACACCAGGCTGCGTCACAAGAAGGGAAAACTTTGGATTACCCAGCGCGACGTGGGTACCACCTTCGGAGTCAGGTTCCTGGCTGCCTACCACGACTATACCTATGGAGATAAAGCCAAATAAGATGACAGGAGCAGAAAGAATGGCAGCCGCCATGAGGCTTGAGAAACCCGACAGGGTTCCATTGATGTGTCAGCCTTCCTGGGGATTTGTATTGAAGCAGACGCCCGGACTGGATCCGGTTGACCTATGGCACAATACCGATGAGGCTTACAGCAGGGCATTTTGCCAGCTTAGCGAACGCTTTCACTTCGATGGGGTACTGATACCCGCAGTGGGTCTTGGTCCTCTTGATAAGGAGCTTGTTTCGGATTCGGATCCTGCACACAAGGAAGGACCTGTGATCAAATTTAGCAACGGTGACTCCTGTACTTACTGCAGAGACGACCTGCCTCGCTATCAGCATGCCATTCCACCCGAGATTACCATCGATGAGCTGGATCCGGATAAGATCCCCGACAACATCACCTTTTTACCTCCTTCCACCCGCCTGCGCATATGGCTCAATAAGGATCCCTTTGGAAGGGTAGCCGAGATTCATCAGTCAAAACAAATTACCGGAGGACACCTCTCCATCCATGGTTCGGTGTACGCACCGGAAGACTATCTTATCGACAGACTGGGCATACAGGAGGCATTCCTGGCCATGATGACCCATCCCGAGAAATGCAAAGAGATTCTGGTCAGATATGCACATGCCACCTGCATCCATGTGGGTGAGCAAATCGATGCAGGTGCCGATTCCATTAACTTCTCGGCACCCTGGACCGGACAAAACTTTATATCACGGGAGATGTTCGAAGAGGTGGTTGCTCCGGCACACAGGATTGTGACCGCCTACTGCAAGGGCAGAGGTATTCCATGTTACTGCCACACCTGCGGATCCATTGGCGACAGGCTGGAACTCATTATCGACATTGGATTTACTGGATTGGAGTGTCTTGATCCACCTCCCCTGGGGAATGTTGAACTGGATGATGCGGTCAGAAGGATCGGTCATTATACCTCCATTAAAGGAAACATTGATCCGGTGAACGTTCTGATGAATGGCACACCAGACCAGGTTCGGAAAGATGCCATATGGAGATTGGAGGAGGGGATGAAATCAAAGGGATTTATCCTGAGTACAGCCTGCTCTATCGCTCCTGGAACTCCCGCCGAGAATATGGATGTGCTCTACGAAGTGGTGGAGAAATACGGTTACTACTGATCCTGAGATCAGTCTTGTTGCATCAGGTGAATCTCGCAGCCGGCTGTGATCATGGCACCCAGTCCCCTGGGATCGTGATCGAAACGCTTACGGGTTTCATAGAATTCCACATCATTTCCAATGCCGGTTCCACGGCAGATGTCGATGACGGTGCCATCATCAGCAATTTTTTGCTGTAGCGCTTCCCAGCCTCGCAGAGCCTTTTCTTTATAGCTTTTAGGAAGCCATCCCATGCGCACTCCCCGTGCCATTCCCAGGGTGAACATGGCTGTGCAGGAGCTCTCTTCAAAGGTCTCCGGATGGTCCAGCACCTGGTGCCACATGCCCGACTGGGCCTGCACTGCGGCCAGGGCTTCCATATGTGCACGATAAATCTTCAGTATCTTTTTGTAGTCTTTGTGCTTTTTCGGCATATACATCAGGGCCTCACTGGTGGCCCAGATGATCCAACCATTGGCTCGTCCCCAGCGAACCGGGGTATTCTCACCCCGCTGCATGTACCATCCATGAAAATAGAGTCCGGTGGTATCATCGGCCAGATAGTGATTAAACTGAATCACCTGTCGAGCCACTTCATCATAGAGCGAAGGAGCCTGGTCGATCTTTGCCATCCGCAGCAGGAAGGGGGATGACATAAAAAGGTCGTCGGCCCATACTGTGGCAGGTTCGGGTTCGGGTCGGCTAAAGGTCTGGTCCTTCAGTCTCTCCTGGCCCTTGATTACATAATCAGCGTTCCGCTCCAGCAGCTCCCTGTACTGGTCTGTTTCCGGATCAATCAATTGCAGCTCTGCAAAGGGAAGTGCGGGTCCACCCGAATCATCCAGCATGGTCATCCGGTTGATGCGGTGAAAACTCCCCCTTACCGCATGGAGCTTGAAATACTGCCATCTGAAGTACTCATCATTCTCCAACAGGTTTGCAGCAAATTCTCTTACAAACTCCAGGTATGCCGGATCGCCTGTGGTCTTATAAAGTGTGAGGATGGCGAGCATGGTCCCGCCGTTGGCATAGTGCCAGTCGGCATAAGGATCGCGGGTATAAGAATTGCTCTCTGGAATCACCAGTTCGCGAAGCAATGGGACCTCTTCATAGTGCCAGGCCATGATGTTCCCATCATATACATAGTGGTCGCTATAACCCTTTTCTGGCGCGAGCTTCAACTCCATGGCATCGGCCGCTCCTGTCTTCCAGGGTCCGTTCGTTAACCAGTAACAATCCGGCATCTCCTCCGTAACCGGCAGGGTATTCACACCGGGCAATTTTGCATCCAGCTCGTCCACCGGAAGCATCAGAAACTCCCCGGGCACTTCCTTTTCCGCCTCTGCTGCAGTCCACTTAATCAGCAGCTGATTTTCACCTTCCTTCCAATTAACACGAATCACCCGTTGAAACTGGTAGCGGTTATAGGTGTATTCCTGCAGGCTGGTATGCTCCGATTCTCCTTCAAAAAGCTCCTGTCCATTGAGGAAGACCTTGATATGTCCCGAAAAGGAAAAGCCCAGCAGACCATCTGTTTCCTGGTCGGAAGACAGTTTCGCACTTGCATAATAGATGTTTCCTTCCACCGCAGGTGTGCTCCCTTCAAGCACAAAGCTGGTGATTCCCGCATTGTAGGTCAGCGGCACCATGTTGTAGTCAAATGAGGTTTCCCGGACCACCTTATCTGCGATGCGGCGTGTTACCTCCAGTGAAGAACTTTCCTGTGCATTCAGATTACTGGAAAAAGTTATCGCCAGGATGAACAGGAGCCGGCTTGCTTGAAGGAATTCTTTTTTCATTTCATAGGTCTTTGTGTAATGAAACCTGAACTTCAGAGGCCCAGGAGCTAAGTTTTTGGCCCTGCAGGTCTTTGGGCCAGTGGGATAGTAATAACTCCATGGAGTTGAGATCTTCAGAGTCTGAAAGTAAAGACAGTTGAGTGCTCTTCAGGGTCAGGCAATAGAGATCGTCCGACAGGGCTTTGTATTCCAGAGGGTAGAGCTGATCCCCGTGTGCCAACCATTTATCTGTCAGTTTAAGGGAGAAGCCATCCATGGGGAGCGAGAACCAGATGTGGACCTTGTCATCCTCCACCTGCATACGTGTGATCCGTGGCAACTCCCTGTAAGGCACCTTTGCATCGGGGGCCCGGTACCTGAAAGGAAGCCCCTGGATCAGAGCATCGTTGTCATAGGCCCCAATATCGGGCCGCCAGCCGGAATAGCTCAGGATCAATTTATCTTTTTTTCCCCGGTTGATACATGGAGAACCTTTCAGCAGACGGAAATCACCTGCCAGCGGGTCACGAAACATGGGGTCTGCCACCACTCCCCTTTTCTCATGGTCCATGGAAGTTAGAAGTGTGGGGAAAGGCACATTGGAGCAGTCGTAGTCAAAACGGTTGTCGTCTCCAATATTATAAATACCAAAGCTGTCAGAAACTTCCGAAACACAGGCATTGTTAAAGTGCCGGATGTGACTGTTCTCCCATATATGCCTCGGACTCCCGATCATATCAAAGTCCACCTGCCAGCTGTTGTTGAAGATATATAAGGGCTGGCTAAGAGAGTCTTCTGAGCTTGAAATTTTAAAGATGGTCCATCCGTCCTCTGAATCGGGCATGCTTATGGCGGTATTACCATAAATGTATATCTCCCCGCCCTGGACTTCTGTGATGGAGACAAAGGCATGGCCATTAATCAGGGTGTTGTGGTAAAAGTGGAGGTTAAGGGCATGTACTTCAGGTTCCAGTACATTGTCTGAGGTGTTTATTATAGTGTTCCGGTAGATTTCTCCGTTGGTGCAGGCCAAAGGGTCCAAAGTGCCATCATTGATCTGCGAAAGTCTGAAGGCGTTGAATGTATTGCGTATCTTATTGTCTCTCAGCACAAAACCTCCGCTTATGGCGCTTCCCTGGAAGAGACTTCCATTATAGTGCTTGTGGATTCCGTGGTGAACCTCATCCCAGGAGTATCCATCCGCATGGCTCCACACCCGCTCATCCTGTTGCCAGCTGCAATGCTCCACCAGGAAGTGATGACTGTCCCTTCCCTTTGCAAAAAGGGCCCGCTTTCCACCATGGAGATCACACAAGCGCAGAGAGAGGTAGGAGGTATTTTCAGCCAGGATCAGGTCGGTCCAGCAATTTTTGATGGTAAACTGTTCGATTACAATCCAGGAGCATCCTACCAGACTGAAGGCCTGGTGCTGCAGGCCCATTCCGGGTTCCGTCTCTCCGTTTATGATGCTTTGCTCCGCACTTACCCCGCGAATCACCACGGGTAGGTTTGCTGTACCATGCAGATTCTCCAGGCTATAGGCCCCGCTATAAGTCCCTTCTGCAAAGAGTACTGTATCACCAGCCTGTGCAGCATTCAGAATTCTCACGATAGCCTCATGATCCATGGTAGGCTCTACCCTGGTGGTCCCCGCAAGGATCTGCATATCTGTCCAAAGCAAACCCAGGAGGGTTGCCAGCACCAATCTCCAACTTCTCATACTTCTTATTTGAATCATTCCGAATTTAGCTCTGTTTGAGAGGGATTCAAATCTACTTAATTTTCTGGCTTTTTCTGCTAAATTTGATCATATGAACCAAACGAATTATTGCTACTTCAACGGCGACCTGGTACGCTTCCAGGATATACAACTCCACGTCACTGATCTTTTGTTTCAAAGGGGTTATGGTGTATTTGATTTCTTTCGCTGCAGGAACGGAAACTTCCTCTGGCTGGAAGATTATATGGACAGGCTTTATACCTCTCTGGACTTGTCGGGGATTGATATGGACCTGGACCGGGAGCAGTTTAAATCCGTCATCAACGATCTACAGCAAAAGAATGGCCTGCCCAATGGTGCATTTAAGGTGATTGTGTCTGGCGGGTACTCAGACAACCTGGAATCGGTCACCGCTAAGCCAAATATTATAATCCTGAATGTCGCCTGGAATAAACCATCGGAAAAGACCATCGAACAGGGAGTTCACCTGATTCGTGACAGGTATGTACGTCCCAACCCGGAGGTTAAAACACTCTACTACTATAACAGGCTCAGGCTTCAGAATAAACTCAGAGAATATGGTGCAGTTGATGTGATGTACCATATGGACACAATCTCAGAGGCATCCCGTTGCAATCTCTTTTTCATAAGGAATGGCCACGTATATACACCCGCCAGTAATATATTGAAGGGAATTACCCGGAAGAAGGTACTTTCCCTGTTCAGTGAAATCAAGGTGGAGGATATTGAGGCCGATCGTCTCTACGATTTCGACGAAATGTTCCTTACCAGTACTTCCAATGATGTAACACCTGTGGTATCAGTGGAAGGTCGAAAGATTGGCAGAGGCACTCCCGGTCCCATTACCCGCGATATCCAGGCAGCATTCGGTGCACAAGGCTGGTAGAGGGATTGTCAGCCAGATGGTTTATCTTTACAAAGATGAATCGTTTAGCTCATCATCGAGTTGCCATATTGCTGACTATTCTTCAATTTCTACTGATAATGTGTTCCACAGATAAGGACCCAGAAATTGATAAGGAATGTCATATTGATATAAGGACCATAGACTTCACTTTTGATATTGATTATAGCAACCTGGATAGATACCTGATCCCGGGTGAGGAATCGGATCTAAGTGATAGTTACCTGGAAGAAATACGGGATGCTGTTGGCACTCCTGAGGATAAGATTGATGATATAATTATGGTATGTCACTGGATAAACCAGCAATTTAAATTCGAAAATGCTGGTGGAGCCATGATGGGAAAGAATACAGTTGATGAGTTGTATGAAATAAAGACCTTCTACGGATGTCATTCATTGGCCCTGATAATTTCCAGCGTGTTGCGCGAATTTGGCTTTCCTGCAATCATGATTGAAACGGCTGATGTACTCTGGGGATACAACTACAATGAAGGAAAGACTCAAAACTTCATCGGACATGTCATGTCAGAAATCTATGTGGAGGGCAAATGGATTCTGCTTGACAACAATGGCACCTATATTGAAGAGTACGACTTCACGAATCCCTTTATCTCCAAAATGAATCGCTCTACGACTGGTTACTTTGTTTTCGCCAAGGGAATTGATATCTGGGATTACAATGGGAAGGATGACTCTTTTACTCATGATAACATGATATTCTTTTCTGAGAATATCTACTGCTTTGAAGAAATGTTCTTTACCGTAAGTTACGACTGGAAACAGTAAGAATATGATAGGGTCCGGAAGTGGTTAGAAGAGAATGATATGTTGTTCTGATTCAGGGGGCTTTTTCCATGGCTCATAATAGAAATCTGACCTCAGTTAGCTCACGACCAATTTGCTGAACGCCATGTAATATCCGCTTGGTTTGTGCCGGGGAAGGCTTCTTAATCCCTTTAATGTACTGGGCAAGCAAGCTTTGATTCATTCCGATTCGTTCAGAGCGGGCTTGACTATCTGATTGAATAGGCCTAACTTGAGAAATAAATACTCAGGCTATGCGTTCACTCCGACAGATCTTATCAGCCCTCCTCATTTTTGTGTCCATCCATGTTGCGGCCCAGACTTATGTTTCGGGCGAAATATCGACAAATACCACTTGGACACAGGCCGCTTCGCCCTATGTGATTCAGGATTCAATAATCGTCGGCCCAAATGCAGTTCTGACTCTGGATTTTGGATGCACAGTGATGTTTAAATACCACCCCGATCCGGCTAGGAAAAGTTACATGGTAATCAATGGGGGGATCCGTTCAAATGGAAACTTTGAAAATTTCGTCGTATTTACTTCCGATCGGGACAAGTTGAATTTTGATCTTTACGGGGAAGGGAATGCTTCCATCCCCAGGCCCGGGGACTGGGGTTATATTCATTTTAACAACCTAAACCCGGGAGAAGGTGAACATGGATTGGACTGGACCGAATTCAGGTATGGGGGCGGAAGAAATCCCGATACCATCTCCTCTCCGGAGTATTATCCGACTCTAAGCTTCAGGGACGAGATTCATACCGATGATAACACCATGTGGATGAATGATTGTGCAGTTACACATTCAAAAGGCGTGGGGATCCGTATGGGCAATGCCCTGATCAACAATGCCTACATCACTAATTGCATGCATGGCATCCAGATAACATCTTCCACATGTGGCATTACCAACTCCACTATATCGAACAATGAAGGATATCCAATCTTGTTTAACGGTCTGAAAATAACACTTGATTATAAGGATAGCGAAACCCGCAACTACTTCATTGAAGAGTTCTCGGGTAACAGTATCTACAACAACGGACTGAACTATTTCTCCGTTGGGGGTAAGTTGGAGCTGGTAAAAGGAGATGAGATTCCAGGGCCCATGACCTTTGATCTGGATTGGAGAAAACTCTCCTTTCCATATCTGGTGACTTCTCCCTTAATCATCTCCGGACTGAACATATACCTGGAAAGAGGAACGCTGATTAAGTTTAAGTATTTCGAGG
>RCNC010002366.1_pt1 | contig 12588 bp, 10 predicted proteins | sample 2041301 | NCBI WGS metagenome assembly RCNC01 (sample SAMN09708231, study PRJNA481090) | Marine sediment metagenome, whole genome shotgun sequencing project. | biome: marine sediment; feature: ocean; material: sediment; isolation source: Sewage treatment plant 13A marine sediment (STP13A) ... | reverse complement strand
TGGTGATGGTCGATCTCCGGGCCAGCATGCATTTTGCTACCCAGGGTTGTTTCAAATCGGTTAATGCCTGTCGCGCAGCAGCGCTGCTGGCATGGGCAGCACATCATCGTGGCGATCGCCTTGGTGGCTTGATTTTTGGTGATACAACGCACCGTGAACTCAAGCCCAAGCTTGGCAGGCAAGCCGCGTTACGCTTTGTGCATCAATTGGCCGAACATCCGGACTGGAACTCCCGCGAGCGCGATGACGGAGACGATGGCGAGCATCAGTTCACACAAGCGATGTCTGCGTTGCGGCGGGTCGCGCGACCGGGAAGCCTGGTCGTGATCATTAGCGATTTTCAGGGTTTCAGCAGAGCGGCCAAGTCTTACCTGTCCAGCATCGCTCGCCACAATGAAGTACTGGCGTTGTTTCTCAATGATCCGATTGAACGTCAATTGCCACCGCCTGGCCGCTACCGGCTGGTTGCAGGCGAAGACGAAATGGCGATCGACACTTTTACGAATGCAGCTCGGCTTGAGTATGCGAGCGCGTTCGAAGCTCGCAGTCATGAGCTGGATGTGTTCTGTCACCGTTACGGCGTGCATTTGTTACCGCTATCTACAGAGGACGATCCTGTAGCCGCATTGCAAACTGCACTTGGTCGGCGGAATCGATAGCGATGACTCCCGAGCAAATACCGTTGCGTGACCTGCACCTCCCTGATGCGATTAGCTGGTGGCCGTTGGCACCAGGTTGGTGGGTTGTGATTGGTATCGCATTGGTCGGTATCGGCTTTTTGATTCGCGCTTGGCTGCGCACGCGTGCGCGCAGTGCCGCCAGACGTTACGCACTGCGTCAGCTCGACGCGATAGTGCAACAATACGACGAGCACAAAGACCCGATCGCGTTCGGTGCGAAATTGTCCGAGCTGTTGCGGCGCACCATGCTGGCATACGCACCACGACTGGATGTTGCCGGGCTCACCGGTGACGAGTGGCTGCGGTGGCTGGATCAGGACCTCGCGCAGCCGGTATTCAGCAACGGTCCGGGCCGGCATATTCTTGATCTGCCGTACCGTAATCCGAACACAGAGTTGCCGGCTGCCGACATGGACAGGCTGGTGGCAGCGGTCCGTCATCGCGTCGCAACGCCAGTTGGAGCACAGAGCTGATGTGGTCTCTTGCCTGGCCTTGGGTGTTGCTCGCACTGCCGTTGCCAATACTCATAAACCGCTTCTTGCCGGAGACGTCCAGCCTGCAGGATGCGGGACTGAAAGTGCCGAGCTTCGGTGGCTTTGCCGTTTTGGCGGACCGATCGCATGCGGAGCAATTGCTTAGCTGGAAAATGTGGCTCGCTGTGATCGCGTGGATGCTGCTGGTTCTCGCGGCGGCGCGGCCGGAACGCATCGGTGATGAGCTGGATGTGCCGGTATCCGGGCGCAATCTGATGCTGGCTGTGGACCTCTCGGGCAGCATGGATCAGAAGGACTTCGAACTTGGCGCGCGTCGGGTTGATCGTTTGACCGCGACCAAGGCTGTTGCGAGCGACTTTATCAGTCGACGCGAGGGCGACCGTATTGGACTCATATTATTCGGCGAACGCGCCTATCTGCAGGTACCGCTGACGCTTGATCGAGAAACAGTAAAGGTTCTGTTGCTTGAGGCGTTTATCGGCCTGGCGGGCGAGAAAACAGCGATCGGCGACGCGATTACCCTGGCCGTAAAACGTATTCACGACCTTGAAGAAGATCCGGGCGAGCAAGTTCTGGTGCTACTGACCGACGGCGCCAACACGGCTGGCGAAGTGCCGCCGATGAAGGCCGCAGAACTCGCACAACAAGTCGGCTTGCGGATTTATACAATTGGCATTGGCGCCGAGCAGCTGCAGGTTTCCTCTCTCATTGGTGGCCCGCGCAATATCAATCCGTCGGCTGACCTGGACGAGGAAACACTAACGAGTATTGCGGAGATGACTGGCGGCCGGTATTTCCGCGCCAAAGATACGGCAGGCCTGCAGGACATCTACCGGCTGGTGGACGAACTCGAACCCGTTGAAGAACCGGAGGCCGGTTTTCGACCGGTCAAGTCTCTTTACTATGTGCCGCTGGCCGGCGCATTCGCTCTGGCCGCATTGCTGGGCCTAAGCAATTTGATGCAGAACCTGCTTCGCAGGCGTTCCAGCAGAGTACAAACCGATGCCGGCTGAGTTTCACTTCCTGCGTCCGGACTGGCTATGGGCATTGCCATTGGTCATTCTCGCAACAGTGCTGCTCGCGCATCGCCGGCTTGCTGCCGGTAGCTGGCGCAACGTTGTCTCGCCGGAACTCGCGCCATTTGTGCTATCGCATTCGCAAAACAAGCAGGGGCAGTATCGCTGGTGGTTACTCGGGCTCGGCGCTGTACTCGCGGTAGTGGCGCTGGCGGGGCCTGCGTGGGAAAGGATCGAACAACCCGTTTTTCGCTCTGACCAGGCACTGGTCATCGCACTGGATATGTCGCGTTCGATGGATGCGCAGGACGTGCCGCCCAGTCGTCTGTCGCGTGCGCGTTTGAAAATTCTCGACATCCTTGAACGTCGCAACGGCGGGCAGACGGCTCTGGTTGTCTACTCGTCGAATGCCTTCACCGTGACACCGCTAACAACCGATACCGACACAATCGCAGCGCTGGTCAATAGCTTGAGCACGGACATTATGCCGAGTCGCGGCAGCTATCCGATTGCTGCCATAAACAAAGGACAGCAGCTTCTTGAAAACGCCGGGGCGACATTCGGCGAGATATTACTGGTGACCGATGGCGGCACCTCACCGGCGCTCAACAGGACTGCGAGCGACCTGAAAGATTTCGGCTACACATTATCTGTGCTCGGAGTCGGTACCCGAGACGGCGCGCCCATTCCGCAGCAAAATGGTGGCTTCGTAACCGATCAGTCTGGAAATATCGCAGTACCGAAACTGGAAGAAAGCTCGTTGCGCTCGCTGGCAGAGGCCGGTGGCGGCCAGTTTTCAGTCATTTCGACCGACAATCGTGATATCGACTTGCTGCTGTCTGGCGAGGTTGGGGCGCGGCAAGCATCGAGCGACGCGCTGGCCACGGATCGCTGGCGCGAAGAGGGTCCCTGGATCTTGTTACTGTTATTGCCACTGGCCGCACTCGCGTTTCGCCGCGGCTGGATCATTGTCGCGGTGGTTTTCGTAATGCCTCTGTCCCAACCAGCGCATGCAGGGATATGGGACGATTTGTTTTTTACCAAAGACCAGCAAGGGCAACGACTCTTGGAAGAAGGCGCAGCACCCGACGCGGCCGAAGTCTTCGAGAATCCGGAATGGCGAGCGGTCGCAAATTATCGCGCCGAAGACTACGCGCAAAGTGCGGCTGAGTTCGCAGAGAGCGGCGATGCGCGAAGCCTGTATAACCTGGGTAACGCCCTCGCGCAGCAGGGAGAACTTGAAACCGCGATCGATGCCTACAATCAGGTTTTGGAGATGAACCCGACCGACGCCGACGCTGAGTACAACCGTGATCTGTTGCAAGCCATGATGGACGAGCAAGAACAGCAAGAGCAGGAAGGCGAAGATCAGGAACCGTCCGACCAGGAAGGTGAGGGCGAAGAGTCCGAGAGCGACGGTGAGCCACAAGAAGGCGAGTCACAGGATGGCGAGGGTGAACAGCAAGAAGGTGATCAATCGCAGCGTGACGAGGAAATGAGCGCGGAAGATCTCGAAGCGATGCAGGAAGAACTGGAACGTGCTGCCCAGGAAGCTCAGGAGAATCAGGAAGAGCCGCTGCAGCAGCTTACTGCCGAAGAGCTTGAGGCGATGCGTGCGCAGCAGGAACAGGAGCAGGCATTGGAGCAGTGGCTGCGCCGTATCCCCAATGATCCCGGGTCGCTGTTGCGCAACAAATTTCGCTATCAATATCAAAAAACCGGCAAGGATCAGGATGGCAACAACACCTGGCCGGATGATGAGGTACAGCCGTGGTAAACGTAAGACTAATTCTCCTTTCCTGCTTGTTGTTCACGGTGCATGCGAACGCGGCTGTTACAGCCAGCATTGATCGCGCCGACATCGAACTCAATGAGTCATTTACGCTCGAGTTGACCAGCGACACCAACATCGATCTGCAACCCGACCTGTCGGTCCTGGAAAACGACTTCCATGTTGGACAGGCTAATCAACTCAGCAATACAACCATCATGAACGGGCAGATTCGGCGCAGTAAAACCTGGTCTTACGTATTGATGCCGAAACGTGCAGGGCAAATCGTTATTCCAGCGATTGTGATCGGTGCCGAAAGAAGTAATCCGCTGGTAGTGGACGTCAGTGAGCCAACTTACTCACCACCCGGTGAGGCTGAAGTGTTCATTACGACGGAAGTCGATTTCGACGAAAGCTACGTACAAGCGCAGGTCCTGTTGACCACCAAGATCTATCGCTCGGTTGCGGTCCGCCAACCGGCGTTACGAGATCCAACCGTAACCGGCGCCGAGGTATTACTCGAGCTTGCCGGTGATGACCGCAGTTACGAAGCCGTCATCAATGGCACACCGTACGGCGTCATTGAACGCGTAATCGCGATGTACCCCCAGGAGAGTGGCAAAATTGAGCTGTCGCCAGCCAGATTCGAGGCACGCGTGCTGCGCAATGGGCGTATCACGGGACGCAAGGTGTATGAGTCTGAGGCACTAACGGTGACGGTCTTGCCGACGCCGCCGATGCCCGCAGACTATCCGGACGCGGTATGGCTACCCGCGCGCGACTTACAGCTCACAGAGGACTGGTCGCGTGAGAACAAGGAGATCAAGGCGGGTGAACCGCTGACACGGCACATCACAGTTAGCGCGCTGGGCCAGTTGGAAACGCAGATACCGGCGATTGAGCCGCCGACCGCCGACGGCATGAACGTGTATCCGGACAAGCCTGAACTCGGACGACTTATCGAATCGGGTGGCATTCGTGGCGTGCGCAAGGACCAGTACGCGCTTATCGGCGTTGCCGCCGGAACTGTCGTACTGCCGGCTCTGGAAGTGCCCTGGTGGAATGTTGAGTCGGGCGAGTGGCAGGTCGCGAGGTTGCCAGAGCGCTCGATCGAAGTACTGTCCTCAGGTGAGCCTCCTGTAGCGACAGCAGCCGGTGCGGATGAGCCAGCGTCGGGCGGTGAAGTGAGCACGGTAACGGTCACCGTACAATCTGAGTTCTGGCGCCGCGTCAGCGAAGTTATGGCAGCTGTGTTGGTACTGACACTGTTCGCATGGTGGTGGTCATCACGGCCGAAACGCACGCCGCGCGAGCCGGAGCCAGTGCCCATATATAAACAACAAGCCAAATTCCTCAAAGTCGCCCGTAAGGCCGCGTTGGCCGCAGATGCCGCCACCGTTCGCAGCGCTTTGATCGATTGGGGGCAGCTGCAATGGCCGCAAGATTCTCCGCGCAGCATTGGCAATATTGCGGGTCGAGTGTCGGCGCCGCTGGCGGATGAATTGCTGGCTTTGTCGAGACTTAGCTATGGACCTGAGAGCGCGGACTGGAACGGTGCCGCTTTGGCCAAGGCCTTGCGTTCGTTTGCCGTGCCAGGCGAAGAAAGTGCTAAGAGCGAGGAGTCACTGCCGCCGCTGATGCCGACTACCAGTGGCCAGAACTAGGCATTGAGGCCCAGGGTTCTTGCTCCGGCAGGGAATCGCCTTTTTGCAGTAACTCAATTGAAATGTTGTCGGGTGAGCGCACAAATGCCATGTGGCCGTCACGTGGTGGCCGGTTGATCGTAACCCCACCGTCCATAAGACGCTGACACAAGGCGTAAATGTCGTCGACAGCGTAAGCGAGGTGGCCGAAGTTGCGACCCTCGTCGTAGTCTTCCGCGTCCCAATTCCAGGTTAGCTCAAGCTGAGCCTCCTCGTCGCCCGGCGCGGCGAGAAAGATCAGCGAGAATCGACCTTTCTCACTGTCGTAGCGCTTGAGCTCGACCAACCCCAGTTTTTCGCAGTAAAAATCCAGCGACGTGTCGACGTCTTTTACTCGAACCATGGTGTGCAGGTATTTCATCGCTACAATGGTACACGTGAAAGACATACATGCCATAACGCTGGATCTCGACGACACACTGTGGGCGATACATCCTGTAATTCATCGCGCCGAGCGCGGTCTATATGCGTGGTTGGGCGAGCACTACCCACGAATTACAGCAATGTTTTCCCGAGAGGCGATTCTGCAGCAACGTGTCGCAGTCGCGGAAGAGTTTCCCGAGCACAGTCACGACTACACGTTTATGCGCCGCACCGTCCTTGCCCGAGTCGGAATTGCTGCGGACTATGGTGAGCAGCTGGTAGACGATGCGATGGTCGTGTTTGATGCGATTCGCAACGACGTCGAGATTTTCCCCGAAGTGCGGCCTGCGCTCGAAGCATTGCGCGAGAATTTTACTCTAATCGCGGTAACCAACGGCAACGCCAACCTCAAGATGGTCGGTATCGATGACTTGTTTCACGACGTCGTTACTGCGCGTACGGCGGGCGCGGCGAAACCGGCACAGAAAATTTTTGACGCAGCGGTTCGTGCTGGCGGTGCAGACCCGCAGCAAACCCTGCACGTTGGTGATCATCCGGAGTTCGATGTTGATGGAGCGATTGCCGCCGGATTGCATGCAGTCTGGGTAAATCGCAGCGGCAAGCCGTGGCCCAAAGAATGGCGCAAACCGCATGCCACAGTTTCGCACGTCGGGCAGCTGCAGGCCTTACTGCGGGCGGCACGTCGATGAGTGCAGCACCATTAATTATCTACGTGCCGGGTCTACTGCCCAAGCCCGAAGCCGGGATACATCGGGACGCTCTCTTGCGTTGCCTGCTTGCCGGACTGCAACGCATTGATACGGATCTGGCAGCGCAACTTGAGTCTAATGAGGACTGCTTCGAGATCATTCCATGGACCTACGATTTCTATGGCGAACATCGCGACTTTGCGCTCGACGCAGCGTCGGTGGAGGCGCTCATCGCACAGGGTGCGGTCACAAAACGCGACCAGGATGAAGCGTATTCCTGGCGACGGCGCCTGGCACGCTGGGTGTTCTTGTTGGGTGACCGACTACCGTTCCTGATCCCACACATCGCGACCGAACGCATGGAGCTGCATTTGCGCGATCTCAGGCGCTATATTCAAAACCAAAATGAAGTCGCCGAGCACACGCGGCAAATCCTGAAGACATCGTTACGACAGGCGCGCGCTGCACAGCGACCGATCTTGCTGATGGCACACAGTATGGGCTCGGTGATCGCGTACGAGTCTTTGTGGCAAATGTCACGCGCGAACCGCGAGCCCATGCAAATTGACCTGCTGCTGACAATGGGTAGTCCGTTAGGCCAGGACTATATTCAGAAACGTCTCAAGGGCAGCGATGCAATCGGCGATGTCCGCTATCCGGACAACATACGCTGCTGGATCAATCTGTCGGCGGTCGGAGATCTGACCGCTATCAAACCGGTGCTAAGAAGAGGCTTTCGAGGAATGCTGAAGGCTGCAATTGTCGACGCTATCGACGACCGCCAAATTGATAACTGGTTTCGACTCGACGGTGTCCTGAATACGCACTCAGAATACGGCTATCTCGCTAGTCCCGAGACAGCCGCAATAGTTTCTGATTGGTGGCGGTCCGTTAGTTCTGGTCGAGATTCGGCCTGATCACAATATCGATACGACGATTACGCTGCCGGCCTGATTCCGTTTCGTTGCTGGCAATCGGGCGGGTCTCGCCGTAACCGGTAGCGATTAGTCGATAAGTCGGAATGCGCATCGCGTTGATCATGTATTGCTGCACGGACTCAGCACGAGCTTGGGACAATTTCTGATTCGACTCATCACCACCATGAGAATCGGTGTGACCCTCGATGATCAGCTCGCTGCGTGGGAAAACGTCGATCGCTTTCTCTAATTTGCCCAGTAGTTCGAATGTATCTTGCTTAACTTGCGCGTTGCCAGAGTCGAATGTGAGACCGACCAAACGCAAGATGATGTTGTTGCCTTCGCGGAAAACGCGCGCTTCAGCTGAAGAGAACATCTTCTCGACCTGTGCGAATTGCTGTTTGACGCGCGCCTGCGCTTCTAATCGCTGCACCAGGGCCGCACGTTCTTCTGTCGCACCGCCGAGACGTTCGTCCAGCGCTGCCATTTCTTCTTCCATTTCAGCGAGTCGAATTTCGTTCTCGCCTTTTTCTTGAGCTAGCGCCTGATTCTCGGTACGTGCGTTATCGATGAAGGCGACCAATTCTGCCGTCAGTCGATCCGCGCCATCTTCCATGTCCGGTTGTACATCAGCCGCTCCGGCGACTTCGCGGAAGGATTTTTCCCACTCAAGTACCAGCTGCTCCGCGCTCATGTCCTTGTCACGAACTTTGCGTACGACCTCTGACAAATAGATTGCGTGCTTGGCTTCATAATTAGCCTGACGCGCCAAACTGCGTGGCAGGTCGGTGTCATAGCGATTTTCATTCAGCTCGCGCTCGGCGTTGGCCAGTAACTGCTTGGCTCTGTTGAGAGTTAGCGGTGCATACCGCCCAACACGTGCGCGGTCGGCGTCAGCCAGAAGACGCCGCGTTTCAGTTAGATATTGAGCTTTGATCGCGACCAGCTCTGCGTCGCGATACAGACTCGTGGCCTCGACTTCACGGCGCGTCGTTCCTTTTAGATCGCCGCGTTCCAGTAAGCGAATTGCGTCAGCGAACTTTTCCTGTGCGTCTTGCCAGATATCAGTCGAAAGCTCCGGCGCGCGCGCGTTGGCAGCGTCCTGACGACTTTTCATTACCTGCGCCAATTTAACCTTGGCCAATTCCGCAGCGCTGGTCGCTGTCTTGAAGTAGCGCGTCGCGTCGGCAGCGTTCGAGCGGACGGTTTCAATATTTCTACCGCGTTCAAGCGCCGTTTCGGCATCGGTGTACTCGTCCATACCGCGATCGTAATTGCGCGGTGCCAGCAGTTCCGCGTCTGCTGCTTCAGCCGCTGCCTTGGCAGCGTCTGCTTCTCTAAAGAATGTGGTTCTGAGTTCGTCCTGGGCGAAAACTGAGGCTGAGGTCAGCAACAGCGTCAGTATCAGGAAACGAGGGGTGAATCCTCGAATAGCAGTCATTTTGTAGATTCCTAAAGTTTGCCTGTAGTCAAAAACCGCCCAAGCGATAGGCAGTTACTAGTCAATATTACATATGCTGCGGCCCGAAATCTGTGCGCCGCGTCGCCGAAATCTGCCGTTGCGTGCGCTCGCAGCGGAGCTTGCGCCGGTTCCAACGAAAATTAGATAAAAATATCAATAACTTAGAGAGCCGATTAGAAAATCGTTATGGAAACTGAGCAATAGCTCACAGTCGATCGAACTCGCCGGGCGTAGTCTAAACCCATGGCTGCTAAGTACTACACGCAATTTATCTTGACCGACGCGCAATATCGCGACGGCAACGAGTTTAGCGGCGTCATTGAGCTCAGCGAAGCAATGGATCAAACCACTGAGACCAAGGACATAGAGGCCATATTGGCCCAGAATTTTGACCTGCGGCGAAGCGCGGTAAAGCTCGTTAGCTGGTCCCGATTGCACTAATACATCTCTGGCGCAAACGATTCCCCTGACTCTCCCGGCTTTGGCCGGGAATTTTTTGTACAATGCCTGCCCTTTTCCAAGCGTGGCCGAATCACGGCCGGATAACTCCTGAATGAGCAAGTCGGATAAACAGTTCCGCGGCATCCCAATTGTTGAGAGTGGCAGCAAGTATAAGACTGGCGCCGGTTTTTCGGCCATCAAGAATGGCGTAAAGAACCGCCGTGATGCAGAGCCTTTGCTACATGGCCAGAAGCCGAGTTGGCTGCGCGCGAAAATGCCGTCAGGCAAGGGTTACGGCAATACGCGCAACATCGTCAAAGAACATCGACTCAGCACGGTATGCGAAGAATCGATGTGCCCCAATATCGGCGAGTGCTGGAATGCGGGTACTGCAACAATCATGGTTTTGGGCTCGGTGTGCACGCGTGCGTGCCGCTTTTGCGCGGTAGACACGGGCAACCCCAAGGGTTGGCTCGATGCCGAGGAGCCGCACAACACCGGGCGAGCAGTGAACCTGATGGGGCTTGAGTACGTCGTTATTACCTCTGTCGATCGCGATGATCTTGCTGACGGCGGAGCATCGCATTACGCCGAATGCGTCAAAGAGATCAAGAAGCAAAACCCGAACACGGCGGTAGAAGCGCTAACACCGGATTTCAACGGCGTCATGGACCACGTCGAACTCGTGGTTGACTCCGGTCTTGAGGTGTTCGCGCAGAATGTCGAGACCGTCAGACGCCTGACCCATCCGGTGCGTGATCCACGTGCGGGTTACGACCAAACTATTGCGGTGCTGGCACATGCCAAGAAACATCGACCAACCGTACTGACCAAGACAAGTTTGATGTTAGGTCTTGGTGAGCGCGACAATGAGATTCTTGCAACTATGGATGATTTGCGCGCAGCCAACGTGGATATCCTTACGCTTGGCCAGTATTTACGACCGACACCGAATCACCTGCCAGTAGAACGCTATGTGACTCCGGAAGAATTCGAGGCTTATCGCAAAGAAGGTTTGGAAAAAGGTTTCTTCGAAGTGGTGGCCGGCCCGATGGTTCGATCGAGTTATCGGGCTGAACAGGTTTTACAAAAAAATAACGTAGGTCTAGCAGTATGAGTGTATTTTTCGCCGAATATGGTTTGTTTCTTCTCAAAGTAGTGACAATTGTTGTCGCCATCATTGCCGTTATTGGTTTTGCTGCTGCAAGCCGCAAGGGTGGTCATGAGGGCCTTGAAGTTGAGAGCATCAACAAGAAGCACAAGGCGCTAGCCGCAGGCTTACGCAATGCAGTGCTGCAGAAAGGCGAGCAGAAGAAAGAAGCCAAGCAAGAGAAGAAACGCGCAAAGGAAGAGGCAAAAAACATATCGTCGCGGCCACGGAGTTTCGTGATCGATTTCGAGGGAGATCTGAAGGCCAGCGCGGTGCCGTCACTGCGTGAAGAAGTCAGCGCCATATTGGATGTAGCGACTGCCGATGATGAAGTTATTGTTCGCCTCGAAAACCACGGCGGTGTCGTCCACGAACATGGCCTGGCCGCGTCGCAACTTGTTCGGATTCGGGATCGTGGTATTCCACTGATCGTTTGCGTCGACAAGGTCGCTGCGAGTGGGGGTTACTTGATGGCCTGTGTCGCGAGCAAAATTTATGCGGCGCCATTCGCCATTTTGGGATCCATTGGCGTATTGGCGCAAATACCCAATTTCAATCGTTTGCTGGATAGTCACGGGATCGACTTCGAACAGGTTACTGCAGGTAAGTACAAACGCACCGTTACGATGTTCGGCGAGAATACAGACGAAGATCGCGCCAAACTCAAAGAAGAGCTCGAAGAAGTACACAATCTCTTTAAGTCGGCGGTGAGCGCTTATCGACCAAGCCTGGACCTTGAAAAGATTGCGACCGGCGAGCATTGGTATGGGACACGCGCACTGGATATGGGTCTGGCAGACGAGATCAAGACCAGTGACGAATTGATAGCGGAGCTGATTGCGGACCGCGAGTTGTATCAGGTCGCCTTCCGGGTCAAACAACCGCTGCAGAAGCGACTTATGGCAAATATCGACAGCACACTCGAAAAAGTCGATGCTACCGGCTGGCGCCGTCGTTTTGAGTCGCGTTTACCGCGCTAATGTGTGGAACCGCGACCGCTAAGACCTGTCAAAATTGTTGGAGGAGTTGTGATGAGTACACAGCATTTTAAAAAGCCAACCACTGTAATAGCTGCCGCAACGGCAAGCCTGGTGTTGGCTGTGGGCTGCGCGGCTACGACGGGGCAATCGAGCGAGCCTAGCTGGGCGTCTAACGCAGAGATGGAGGTCGAGGCGGCCACGCAGTTTGCGGAGATGAAAGCCTCAATGCCATTGACTACCGATCGGGCAACAATCGACTATATAGCCTGCGTCGCAAATGCGGTTGTTCTGGTTCTTGGACCGCCCTACAGCGATCTCGAGTGGGAGATGGCGATTTTCGACGTTGATGCGGTGAACGCGTTTGCAATGCCCGGTGGCAAGATCGGTGTCATGGTAGGAATCCTGAAGGCGGCGCAGAATCAGCATCAACTCGCAGCGGTTATCGGCCACGAAATTGCGCATGTGACCGCTGAGCATTCCAATGAGCGAGCGTCACGCGGCAAGATTTCCAAAGTGGGTATCCAGGTTGCAGCCGTCTTGTTGGGTGCGGGCAATCAGGGCGCTACCTATACCGCGTACGAAGCGCTCAACCAGGGTGCGGCGTTCGGCATCATGCTGCCGTTCTCCCGTAATCAGGAGAGCGAAGCAGACGTGATCGGCCTGGAGTACATGGCACGCGCGGGCTTCGATCCACGCGAGGCTGTTCCTCTGTGGCAGAATATGACGGAAGAGACTGGCGGCAAAGCACCAGCGGAATTCATGTCAACTCACCCATCCGGTGAAAAGCGTATCGAGGATCTGATTTCGGAGTGGAGCGGCACGCTGCCGTTGTATAACGAAGCCCTGGAAGCGGGGCGCCAGCCAGACTGCATCGAGCCACAACAGCCTCAGCAACAACAAT
>RCNC010002365.1_pt1 | contig 12591 bp, 11 predicted proteins | sample 2041301 | NCBI WGS metagenome assembly RCNC01 (sample SAMN09708231, study PRJNA481090) | Marine sediment metagenome, whole genome shotgun sequencing project. | biome: marine sediment; feature: ocean; material: sediment; isolation source: Sewage treatment plant 13A marine sediment (STP13A) ... | reverse complement strand
GTTTCGGATCTATTCATGCTTGGCATGGGTGCCTACACGCCGCTAGCCGGTTTCATGGGCGAAGCAGACTGGCGCGGTTGCTGCGAGCACATGCAGCTTGCCGACGGACTTTTCTGGCCCATCCCGATTACTTTGTCCTGCACGCAGGAACTCGGCGACAGCATCGGCGCCGGCGAAGATGTGGCGCTGGTCGATGGGGAGACCGGCGAGCTGCTCGGCATCCTCAGCGTCGAGGATAAGTATGTCATCGACCGAGAATTCGAGTGCTCACACGTGTTTCGCACAACCGACCCTGCGCATCCCGGCGTCGGAAAAGTGATGAGCCAGGGGCCGGTCAATCTCGGCGGACCAGTGCGCACGCTGTCGGAAGGCCATTTTCCAGAAACCTATGCCGGGCTTTACCATCGCCCTGCGGACACGCGGGCGCTGTTTCAGGACAAAGGCTGGTCAAAAGTGGCCGCGTTCCAGACGCGCAACCCAATGCACCGCAGCCACGAGTATCTGACAAAGATCGCTATCGAAGTCTGCGACGGCGTGATGATCCACCAGGTGCTCGGCGCGCTTAAGCCAGGCGATATCCCAGCCGAGGTGCGGGTAAAGGCGATCGATGCGCTCGTGAACAACTATTTCGTGGACGGCACGGTTTTGCAGGCGGGTTATCCCATCGAGATGCGTTATGCCGGCCCGCGCGAGGCCCTGCTGCACGCGGTGTTCCGCCAGAATTTTGGCTGTTCACATCTCGTGGTCGGGCGCGACCATGCCGGCGTCGGCGATTACTACGGGCCGTTCGATGCACACCATATTTTCGACACGCTGCCAGAGGGCAGCATGAAGACCGAGCCTCTAAAGATCGACATCACCTTCTTCTGCTACAAGTGTGGCGGGATGGCGACGGGCAAGACCTGCCCGCATACAGCCGAAGATCGGCTCGCGATTTCAGGTACGGGGCTGCGTCAAATGCTCGCCAACCACGAGCCCGTCCCGGCCGAATTCAGCCGCGCCGAGGTGATCACCGTGCTGCAGGAATATTACGATGGGCCTGGTCGTCAGTAGTTATTCTAATTGACAGCACCAGCCCAGAGTTTTATAAATTAGAAAAAGCGAATATTCTTAAGTGGGTCGGAATTTCCAATTTGGGGTAATTTGATGTTCACGAGCAATCCGTTCGCCGAGCTTTCGGCATCCCTGTCACCCTCAGTCATGCAGACCTATATCGTCGTTATGATAATTCTGGTCGCAGCGGGCACGATATATGACGTTCTGCATAAGAAGAGCGCCAGGTATTTCCGCGAAAACATGCGCAAAGCAAAAGCCAGTTCGACAAAGAAAGTCGGTGGCGGCGAGGCGATTTCCATGGCGATCAAAACCGCCGTTGTAGACGTCGCCGCGTCCGGTGAGTTTTGCAACCCGCGGCGCAGAATCGCCCACCTCCTGACGATGTATGGCTTCCTGATTTTCGCAATCACCACGGCCATTATGGTGTTCCAGTACCCGACGCCCGCTACCGCAACGCCCGCCATCCTGCCGCAACTGTGGTGGCTCGGTGCGTTAATGGTTTGCCTCGGTGGTTACTGGTTCTGGTTCTTCATTCGCGTCGACGTCGCTGCCGAGGGCAATTCGCCGTTTCGCATCATGCGTGCTGACCTGTTCATTCTCTCGCTTCTGGCGAGCGCGACATTTGCGCTCATCTGGGCATACCTGCAGTCGAAAGGTCACCCATGGACGATGGCGGCTTTCGGATTGCACATCCTCGCCACCACTTTACTGTTTGGGTCGGTTCCCTGGTCCAAATTCGCGCACATGTTCTTCAAACCCGCAGCCGCTTTCGAGAAAAGGATGTCGGCGGCGAACGGTTCCAGGAGCAATCTTCCAGCTCCATCTGACCAACCTGAAACGTTTGGCAAAGTAGGCCATCAGCCCCGACATTATTAATCAGCTTTTTATTGGTCTTCGATACCAAAGGAACGGAAAACCATGCCGACATTTGTTTATATGACTCGTTGCGACGGTTGCGGACATTGCGTCGATATCTGTCCGTCCGACATCATGCACATCGATAAGACCTATCGACGTGCCTACAACATCGAACCCAATATGTGCTGGGAGTGCTACTCCTGCGTAAAGGCATGTCCGCAAAACGCGATCGACGTACGCGGTTATGCTGACTTCGCCCCTCTTGGCCACAGTGTTCGCGTGCTCCGCGAAGAGGAGAAGGCTGTCATCTCCTGGAAGCTCAAGTTCAGAGATGGCCGCGAGAAGAATTTCGAATCCCCGATCCGAACAACGCCATGGGGATCAATCAAGTCAGTGTCCGATTACGACGCGCCCAACCCAGAGGATATTAATTCCCAGGAGCTCGCGCACGAACCGGCTGGACTCAACATTGATGAGCTGCCTGCGTTAACTCCGGATCAGCTCAAGCAGGGAGTTGTCTAATGGGTCTGTTCTCGGGAAGGAAAACGGTATTCGTCGATGCAGATGTGCTCGTTATCGGCGGCGGTATGGCTGGTTGTGGAGCGACCTACGAATCCAGGCATTGGGGACGCGACAAGAAAGTTATCGTCGTGGAGAAAGCGAACATCGAACGCAGCGGCGCTGTTGCGCAAGGCCTGTACGCGATCAACTGCTACATGGGCATGCAGTGGGATGAGAACAAGCCCGAAGATCATGTCCGCTACGCACGCAATGACCTCATGGGTCTCGTGCGCGAAGACCTGGGCTACGATATCGCCCGGCATGTAGACGCTACTGTGCACATGTTCGAGGAGTGGGGCCTTCCGATCATGAAGGATCCGGAGACCGGCAGGTATCTCCGCGAAGGCAAGTGGCAGATCATGATTCACGGTGAGAGTTACAAGCCGATCGTTGCCGAAGCTGCCCGCAAGGCCGCCACCGAAGTTTACAACCGCATCATGGTCACGCATCTGCTGATGGACAAGACGAAGGCCAACCGGGTTGCCGGAGCCGTCGGTTTCAACGTCCGTACGGGTGATTTCTACGTCTTCCAGGCCAAGGCTGTCATCGTCGCTGCCGGTGGTGCGTCGCACATCTTCAAACCGCGTGCTGTTGGTGAAGGTATGGGACGAACCTGGTATGCGCCCTGGAGCAGTGCCTCGGCCTATGCGTTGCCGATTCTCGCCGGCGCCAAGATGACGCAGATGGAAAACCGCATCGTTCTTACGCGCTTCAAAGACGGCTATGGTCCGGTCGGTGCTTACTTCCTGCATCTCAAGACGTATACCGAAAACGCCTATGGGAATAACTACGAACCAACCTGGTACGAGCACACCAAGGACCTGGTCGGGGACTACGTTGATCATCTCCCGGTGCCGACCTGTCTGCGAAATCACGCATTCCTCGAAGAGGTCAAGGCTGGTCGCGGGCCGATCCGCATGGTCACCAAGGAGGCTTTCCAGGATCCGCACAAGGAGACGGTTGGCTGGGAGAACTTCCTGGGCATGACAATTGCCCAAGCGGTTGTCTGGGCATCGCAGAACATCGATCCCAAGGAAATCAATCCCGAACTGACAACATCCGAGCCTTACGTCATGGGTTCGCACGCTACCTGTTCTGGTGCCTGGGCGAGTGGTCCGGAGGACTACGCGCCTTCGGAATACCAGTGGGGCTACAACCGCATGATGACCGTCGATGGCCTCTTCGGCGCCGGCGACACCATCGGCGGCACCGCTCACAAGTTCTCGTCAGGTTCGTTCGCCGAGGGCCGCATTGCCGGCAAGGCAGCGGTCAAGTACATCGACGACCTGGGCAAAGAAGCACCACAGGTCAGTGAGGCGGAATACCAGAATCTCGAAAAAGTCGTCTTCAAGCCGATGGAGAATTACGAAGTTGGTCGCAATGAGATCGTCGCGGGAACCGTTTCGCCGAGCTATCTGCTGCCAATCCATGGTCTGCAGCGTCTCGAGAAAATAATGGACGAGTATGTCGGCGGCATCAGCTCGCACTACACGACCAACGAACCGTTACTCACGCGCGGGCTGGAGCATCTGCAGATGCTCAAGGAAGACCTCGACCATATTGGGGCCGAGGATCTGCACCAGTTGATGCGTGCATGGGAGCTTCAGCATCGGGTTCTGGCTTCAGAGTGTGTGACGCACCATACGATGTTCCGCAAGGAAACCAGGTGGCCGGGTTACTACTATCGCGGCGATCATATGAAACTCGACGATAAAGACTGGCATTGCTTCACCTTGTCCCAGTACGACAAGGAGTCTGGTAACTGGGAAATGGAGAAAGCGCCTGTCTATCATATCGTCGACTAAGGGCCGCTATTGCTAATCGCGCAGATCAGCGATACCCATATTCTGGCCTCGGCATCGGATGCACCCGCAGCGCAGCTGCGGGCCGATTGCCTGCGGCGCTGTATTGCCGACATCAACCAGCAACATCCCGACGCAGTGATCTTTACCGGCGATACGGTGCAGCACGGCCAGCCTGAAGAGTACGCGCGCCTGCGCGAGTTGCTCACCTCGTTGCAAGCGCCGCTCTACCTGATTCCGGGTAATCGCGATGACAACGAAGCAATGCGTGCGGCATTCAATGACAAAACCTACCTGCCTGACAGCGGCGATTTTCTTCATTACACGGTAGAGGACTATCCTCTGCGCCTGGTCGCGCTCGACTCGACGTCGTCCGGCGAGCGCAAGGGCGTCTTTTGCCCGGAGCGACAGGCCTGGCTAGATGCGGTGCTGAGCGAACAGCCGAACCGGCCGACGCTGCTTTTCATCCACCATCCGCCTTTCGACGTCGACGACCATTATGTTGGCGGCTACCGCAAAGCCGAGGAAGCCACTGCGCTCACCAAGCTCGTGAGCCGCCACTCGCAGGTGGACGGGATGCTCTGTGGACACGTTCACTGTCCCGGTAAGCACGACTGGGCCGGGACAATTGCCAGCCTCATGCCGAGCGTCGCCGTGGATCTGCGCAAAGGTATCGACGAGACCGAGGCGAGAGAGCAGCCCATTTACATGCTGCACCGCTTTTCAGAAAAAACTGGCCTCGTCAGCGAAGCGAGGATGGTAGAAGCCGGATTGTCTTAGCTACTTACTTGGCAATGGTTAATTCGATTTTTCCGACTTGATCGATGCTGCCTGTGATGACATCTCCAGGCTCAACCGGGCCAACACCCGCTGGTGTTCCGGTGTACAGCAAGTCACCCGGTTGCAGGTGGTAGTACTTTGACAAATCGGCGATTAGTTCAGGAACGCTCCAGATGAGGTCGCTGACATCGCCAGATTGCCTTTGCTCCCCGTTGACTGACAAGCGTATGTCTCCAGCCTGGATGTGTCCGGATTCACCCACCGTGACAATTTCGGATATCACAGCTGAGTTTTCAAAGTTCTTGGCAAGATCCCAGGGACGGCCTTTGTCGCGAGCTTTGAATTGAAGATCCCGGCGAGTCATGTCCAGACCGCAGGCATAGCCGAAGATGGCCTCGTTGGCGTCCTCTTCTGTAACGCAGAAAACGGGCTTTCCCAGGGCTACGACAAGCTCCATCTCATGATGGAGGTTGTTGGTTCCCGGTGCGTACGGCACGGTGGCCCCGGAAGCGACGATACTGGACGCGCTTTTGATGAAATAGAAAGGTTCCTCCCGGTCAACGGCCATACCCATTTCTTCGGCGTGCGCTTCATAGTTGCGAGCCACGCAAAAAATGCGGTTTACCGGGAATTGCAGGTCGGTTCCCTTGACGGGAGCCGTCGGTGAAGGCGGCGCCGAAAATACTAACGTCGAAGGACCACTATTCACTGTTGTTTTTCCTATGGCGGTTTTCAGAATTTTCGATCATCAATGCGGGAAACACCAGAGATCTACTTCAACGGCGGAACCGACCAGCCCTCGGGTAGCGTACCCTGGTCAAAAATGATTTCCCGATGCCCGCTCCACGTTGCAATAATCGCTTCGGGCGTGCCAATACCGGCAGCTCTTGGGTCCCCGGTCGGACCGAACCAATGGTTCTGTGGCGCGCCGGTTGTTCTGGCCCTCATGCCGCAATAAGTGGTGCCGTTTACCGTGGCGCCGAGAACCTTGTTCTGAAATTCGACGTTCGCGCTGACGACGGCTGCCGTCAGGTGGTGTGATATTTTTTCCAAAAGGTTCAGTACCGTGCCAAGTTCGTTGTCGTTGTAGCTCGCTATGATTTGGAACGGGCCGAAAAGCTCAGTTGTCAGCAGGTCGAAGTGACCGTTACTGAGTTGTGACAGCGGTGCTCGGATAGCAGTGGGCTCGTAGGCACCGTAGCAATTGGGAATCTTGTGGCTGGTCAGTGGCGCGCCGCCAAACAAGAGCTCTGTCCCGGTAACGCTCAGCACGGCGTCTATGTGTGACTGTATTTGTTTGTTCGTCCAGGACAGGATAGGTCCAACAGTCAGGTCACCGAGATTGCGCCTGCTTGCGAGTGTTTCCAGTTTCGGCAACAGGTCATCTACCCAGTTCTCATGAACGAACAAGATGCTTTGAGCGGAACACTTTTGCCCGGCAGCGTTGTAGGCGTCTTCGTCTGATTGCCAGGCGACGTAGTCGGCCCATCGCTCGTCAAAATCGGGACCGATAATCTTCCAGTCAAAACCTGCATCTTCGAGTCGAACTCGACCGTTAACGGTAGCAGACACTCTCTCTGCTACCGAGCTGGATCCCGTGAACTGGACCATTCGCACTCTGTCGGACGCGGAGCTGATCAGTTCGCCCATGCGCTCGCCGCGGCAGTGTATGAGGTCGATATCGTTCGGATCGAGGCCACAGTGAATGAGCAGCCTCAAAAATTGCTCGAAGACCACGCTGACCTTCGAATCGACCTTAACCAAAGGGCGGTTGCCCATGAACAACGCGCCCATTGCTTGCAAGGCCGGTATTTCCAGCGGGAAGTTGAAAGGCGCGACTATGACCACGGGGCCAAATGGCCAGCGGTAGCCGCGAGACTCCTGGCCCGTGTGGTCGCCCGGGTTGGAGAATCCCCTCCCCAGGAAGCGCACTCCGTCGCCCGCGAAGTTTTCCAGGAAGACACGGGTGACGACGACTTCATTCAGGCACTGTTGCCAGCTCTTTGGCATGACTCGCTGAGTGAGTTTCACGAAAAAAGACTCAACGTCCGGCGTGGCAAGCAGCGCGGCCGCTTTCGCACAGACGCGGCCGAGATGGACGTAGCGATCCACGTTTTTCATCGGGTTATGCAGGCCGGTTTTCGGGCAAACGGCAAGACCGTCCAGAAACGGCGTCATATTGCTTGTGTCAGGTACATCAAGAAACCGGCCGCCGTTCAAAGGGTCAACGATGTCGTCACGAATACTCGACTCGGATATCCATTTGCCGCCAACGAGGTTCTGAACGTGTCCCGGGGACTGCGTCGTCATGCCCTCGAAAGGATCAACGGTCGCAAAATCGGCATAGCTATTCGTCACTATTATCTCCGTATCAAAGTCTTTCGATCATGCATATGTGCGATCCTATCACTGGTCTTTGCTATCGTACTGAAATGAGTCTTATGAAATCGCGATTACTGTTAAGCCGAATAATGTCGGGCAGCCTTGTGCTGCAAATATCTATTGGTCTGGTCGCCGGTATCGCCCTGTCGCTGGTCGCGCCGGATGCCGCAAAGGCATCGATGCTTCTCGGTACCCTGTTCGTCCAGGCGCTCAAAGCCGTGGCGCCGATTCTCGTTTTGGTCCTGGTCGCGTCTGCGATCGCGAATCGCCGCGCCAGCCACACGTCGCAGTTGCGGCCTATCGTCTTGATGTACCTCGCAGGCACAGTGGCAGCAGCACTATTGGCCGTGACCATGAGCAGCCTGTTTCCGACGACGCTGGCGTTACAGATGACCGGCGTAGACGCGCATGCGCCGCAGGGCATTACCGAGGTTCTCGGCGGTCTATTGCAAAAACTCGTCGACAACCCGGTTAGCGCGATTCAGGACGGCAACTTCATCGGAATTCTTGTCTGGGGTGTGTTGCTAGGTATCTTCCTGCACCACGCCGCCGACTCCACGCGGCAGATGCTTGCCGATATCGCAGATGCCGTAACGCACATCGTGCGTATCGTTATTCGTCTTGCACCGATCGGAATTTTCGGACTTGTCGCCGGCAACCTCGCGGAGTCCGGGTTTTCGGCGCTCGGAGGTTACGCACGCATTCTGACCGTCTTGCTTGGCTGCATGGTAATCATGGCCTTGCTCATTAACCCGTTACTCGTTTGGATCAAGACGCGCAGGAACCCGTACCCGATCGTGTTCACGGCACTCAGGGAAAGCGGCGTTACTGCATTCTTCACTCGCAGCTCGGCAGCAAATATTCCGGTCAACCTCGCGCTGTGCGAGCGCCTCGATCTGGAAAAGGATACCTATGCGGTATCCATACCGCTGGGCGCCACAATCAACATGGGTGGAGCCGCCATTACAATCACGGTGCTGACTCTGGCTGCGGCACATACTCTGGGCGTCAGCGTGGATCTGCCCACCGCGCTGCTTCTAAGTATTGTCGCAGCGTTGTCTGCGTGTGGGGCGTCAGGTGTTGCAGGTGGGTCGCTCCTGCTCATTCCATTAAGTTGCAGCCTGTTCGGAATATCCAATGACATCGCGATGCAGGTAGTCGCTGTCGGTTTTGTTATCAGCATTCTGCAGGATTCGGCAGAGACGGCGCTAAACAGCTCAACGGATGTCGTGTTTACGGCCGCGTTCGCCACCAAGGATTGACCCATTTCCTGACGTGATACGCTAGCCGACCTGCCTAATTTTTGGAGATAAACGCTGCTATGCGGAGTTTCCTGGTATTACTTGCCACGCTGTTATCAAGCGGAGCGCTGTTCTCGGCCGAGGCGGACAGCCCTCCTGTTCTCGATGCCGTGACCGTAGATTTCGAGCTAGAGAATCGTGATGGCAAGTTGGTTCGATTTGACGAATTTCACGGCACGAATGTTTTGCTGGCATTCGGCTTTACCAACTGCGTACACATTTGCCCAATGATTGCGGCCAATATGGCGCGTGCCATTCGGGCTGCGAACAAGGACGCGATCGGAATATTCGTCAGTGTCGATACAGAGCGCGACCCACCGGCCGTCACAGATGACTACGCACGAAAGTTCGGTGACAAAATGATTGGACTTGGCGGCAGTCACTACCAGGTCTCGGAAGCGGCAAAGAACTTTGGCGTCACGTTTGTGGTCACAAAGTCCGAGGACAACTACACCGTTCAGCACACGCCAAGTATTTTCTTGATTAGCCCGAATGGCGAGTTGATCGACGTTTTCGCAATGAACACGGCATCGACCGATATCGCGGCGGCAATGAAGTAAGCATGTCGACGACGCCGCGCATCAATTATCCGCGCGTGGGCATCGTGATGCTCGTAGGCCTCATTATTGCGTCAGCCTGGCTGGTGTTCCCCTACATGATTCAAGGCCGACAAATGCTCAGCGATGTCGGTGATTCGGCGCGCATGACCAAAGGCGGGCGCGTCTCAATGTATCTGACGCGTTATCTCGCTGATCATCGTGAGCTCGAGCTCACCGCCACATTTGCGACGGACGAGTTTTTCCAATATGTCGATCGCGCCAGCACGATCGGCGACTTGCGGCCCGATCGTAATTTCATATTCTTCGTTAGCGAGAATATTCACGAAGGTGAACTCGCTTTCGACCTGCCGGAGGTCGAACTACATCTCGGCGACAACGTGTATTTGCCCGAGCATTCGATCGGGCCAAACATTGCCGAACACCATCGAATAACGGTATACAGCATCCCGCGTCGCGACGAAGCCGGTGGAATTATCGACATCAATGAGTACGACAGCGTCCGTCTCTTCGTGTCGAACTACTACCTTGGAAGTGAGAAAAAGCTGACGTTTATCGGTCGTTGGGATGCACCTTTTGAGTTACCTGAGGAGCTGACCTCACGGGCCGATATCACGCCAATCGCAATGTTGGCGCTCGGCGCCGGTCTGCTGTCGGCTGTCCTCACTCCGTGCTTGCTGCAGCTTGTTGTAATTTTTGGATCGATCATCGGCTCATTTGCCACTGTGCCCGGTGAAGCAGGGCTTAGCCCGGGGCAACTGACGCCGCACATACGCCGCAAGGTTATGCAGACGGCACTGGCATTTGTCGCCGGGTTCACTCTTTTGTACACGCTCGCCGGCGCCGTCATCGGACACGTTGGCCACACTGCGCAATTGCTGTTTTCTGAATATAGCCGAACGGTCGCCATCGTCTCAGGCGTCGTCGTTATCGCAATGGGCGTGTGGATAGGTATACGCGGTGGGCGCAATGTCGCGTGCCGAATCCCGGATCGGCGCGCGATGGCGATAGCTGACAAACGCGATGCCGCGAGTTCACTGCTTGTATCGATGGGCTATGCGCTTGGGTGTACCGCGTGTTTTGGTGGCGCGATCGTCGCGACATTGATCATCTATGTTGGTGCTATCGGAAGTGCCGCTATCGGTGCCGGCGTCATGGCGACGTTCTCGATTGGCGTCGCAATTCCGTTCTTACTCTCGGCCTGGTACATGTCACGTATGGATAGTGTGCTCGTGTTTCTTGCCGCCAAGGCACGCGTGATCAGTCTTGTTTCGATGGTGCTGGTGATCATCTTTGGCCTCATTCTTATTACTGACAACTTCCATGTCGTCAGCGACATGATTTACCCGTACCTCGGGCTGCAGTGAGCGAGTGATGTTGCGGTCGTTGTGCGTGACATTACTCCTGCTAGTGAGCGGCGTGCACGCGGCTGACATCAGTGACCCAACAAAATTCATGTTCGTCTCGGATCGTACCGAGAACCTGATTGATGTGATTTCACTCGATGATTTCAAGGTGGTGCATCGAATTGAAACAAGCATTCATCCTGATCATATTATTGCTACGCCCTTCGCACCGATCTTGATGTACACCGATACCGGGGCCCGTAAAGCTGTCTTTTTTGATCTCAAGACAAAGACGGAAACAAATACCATCGATCTCCCGATTGCGCCTCGACATGTCGTGCTTGATACAACTGGTGCGAAGGTTGCTATCAGCGATGATATCGACGGCGGGTTTGTATTGGTTCACGCATACAAAAGAGATATCGAATTTACGATTGATGATTTTCCGGCGACACAGGATGTGTTGTTCGATCCCAATGATGTAGATATTTACTACAGCAACCAGGCTAGCGGCTCGATCGGATTACTGGACATGAATACCAGGCGTACCTATGAAATGCCGCTGGTTGATGAAGGCGAAGCTATCCTGTCTGCGCCAAGTCGAAGCCTCGATGCGCGATACATTTACGTCGCGAATATTAGTTCCGGCGAGGTCTATAGCCTGAATGCTTATTCGCAAATCATCTTCAATACCTTCGACATTGGCGGCACGCCAGCGCGGCCGTACACGACACCGCAAGGTGCCTTTATGTACATGATGGACGAGGCAAGCGGTCGGTTTGTTAGTGTCGAGCAAAATCGTTTCGAAGAATATGCGAGCACATCATTCGACAAGGGTGTCGATCTCGTTACGGTTGGCCGTTTCGACCGCATGAACCTGTTTCTCAGCACAAGCCATAATCACTGGTATATCTTCGACAATGTTAAGAAGGGGGTCGTTGCGCACGGCGAGTTCAATGGCATTCCGATTGCTGCGCTGGGCGCGGCAGATGGAAAAACGGCCTACGTTGCATTTGCGGATACCGCAGAAATTGCAGTCGTCGATCTCGAGCGTGAATCGGTGCAGTATGTGGCAGCGACACAGAACGGCAGCGGCGCATTCACTGTAGGTTTGAGTAACAACGTTTGTCACTAACCGGATTCAATTTGGGTCGCATATTTCGAATTACGATATTGGTCTGCGCCACGGTCGCTGCTTTTTCGGTGAATGCACAAGAGGGCGGGCCACCCAAGCTCAACATTGATACCAGCCTGTATCCTTATCTGAGTAATATCGACAATGACGTTGATGCGACGATAACGGCACGAGCGATGTTGCCCGGGCGGTTCTCCTACTTTGGCTACGTCAATGTGACGGGTGTCGTCACCGGTGGATCTGCTGCATTCGCCAGATCCGAACAGAACCTTCGCTACACAATGTCCGATAAATTGCCGCTCGATCTAGCTCTCCAGGGGGTACTGGTAGGTGGTGATGGCGATGATTTCTATCAGCTAGGAGTTAGTTGGCGTATTCACGATACGGCCGGATGGCGGGACTTCTTCGCCCGCATCAACTTGATCTATCGCATGAATTTTCAACTGAAGCGATACTCGGTTGACGATTCGGGCGCCTGGCAGATGGAACACTTCTTTAAGATGACATTCCCGAAGCTGTCAGATCGTCTCTACCTCAGTGGTTTTGTCGATCAGACGTTCAATCAGAACCTACCCGATACGATGCCGAGCAGTCCGATCATTGCAGAAGTGCAACTGGGCGCGCGAGTTTGGAAAAACTTCTACGCAGTCGCTGAATACCGCATCAATCAACGACGGGTGGGTGACGAAGAGAACTTCGCCGTAGGCATTGAGTACAAGGCTCGCTGGTAGCGATTACCGGGCGAGTGGGCCGTAAGCATCGATGCCGTCATCGTTCGCACGGCGTTCGTCGAGAATCGGTAACGCCTTGTCA
>RCNC010002364.1_pt1 | contig 12591 bp, 12 predicted proteins | sample 2041301 | NCBI WGS metagenome assembly RCNC01 (sample SAMN09708231, study PRJNA481090) | Marine sediment metagenome, whole genome shotgun sequencing project. | biome: marine sediment; feature: ocean; material: sediment; isolation source: Sewage treatment plant 13A marine sediment (STP13A) ... | reverse complement strand
CCAACTTGCATGTATGTGCTGTCTAAAACAGACCTGATGAAATATCGGCCAGTAAATGTATCTCCAACACATTGCAATGTTTTTCGATTAAGCAGTCTCTCCAATTTGATAAAGATTAAATGGAGATCCTTTTTTAAGATACCATTTCGGTATGTATTGGTATGTAATCGCCACCTATCCAGAATTCCGCCGAACACAATATATAGAGGAGCATCGGTCCGGCTTCCATTCTGGAATTTATTAGGATATCTTGACAACGCAATATCGAGCTCCTATGCTAACTGATTAGGGAAATTTCTACTAAAGATACCGCCAAGAATCAAAGGCCCCAGAGCAAGCTCTGAACTCAAAAGGAAACTCGCTTCGCTCGCACTTCATACCCCGCAGCAGAGCTGCGAGGAATTCTTTGATTAAATGACATTCGTGTACCACTTCTGAGCCAAGCCTTTTCTCTACCTCGGTTCATCTTTATCCCTATTTACCGTAGCTGAGCATTTAGCGCGAAGTAACTTTTCCACCAGAATTTGAAAGTGCCGCTGCTTGTGCTTGTTCCCGGTTGCGATCAAAGGAGTTGAACGTATCCGGTATAGAACCGCTTGGTGCGTCGAAGGGAGGTGGAACCTGCCAAATGAAGGAAGAACGCCAATGCTGTCGATCTCTCACCATACGGTTATGATCTGGTCATAAAGAAAAAATGGTCAACTGGTGCTAAGAGAATTCCAATTTTAACCAGTAGCCCTTTGGCAACTGATTTTCGTGCAACACGCCGATGATATTATATATTTTTAATGGGTAAGGATATACGGCGTACTGCATAAACATCAATTCTCAGCTTACCCTTCTGGACTGAACGATGGATACAGTCGGTATTTACCTTAAAAAGGAAAGAGAAGCTAATAATATTAGCTTAAGGGAAGTCGCTCAAATAACAAAAATTTCACCGATGTATCTGGACTACATAGAAAAAAACGAATTCGATAAAATTCCACAAGGCCCTTATATAAAAGGATATATTGGATCTTACTCCAGTGCCATCGGATGTGATGCTGATAAAATCATCAATCTGTATGAGTTTGAAAATCGCAAGCTGACCCAAGCTGAAGCCATTCAACCCGTAAGCGCATCTATTGATGGCGGGAAACATTCAGCCGACAATTCCCAGAAGAAAAGACGCAAGCAACCAAGCAGTCTTTGGCTGGGCAGTCTTAGGTCATGGTTCAATACCCTTGTATCCTTCGTTGTGGTCAAAGTTGCCTCATTCAAAACAGCCAAAAAACCTATTGGCAGACTCGATTCATCCAAACAAGATATGGGTGTGCCCTCCAGGCACAATGTTCTGCGAATCAAGCAATCCGGTTTCATTGGGACCATACATCGCAGGTCAACCGATCGGAGGATATGGGTGTATTCCTGCATCGCTATAGTGGGGGCCTGCATTTTGATCTTTGCGGGAGTTGGGTTTTATCATCTGTTTCTTTACGACCCTGATTCATTCACAATCGACGAAGCTAAAAAATCGCCTGACAAGGTAGAAACCTCGTTGCCTTCAGTTGGTTCCCAACCATCGATAGTGCTTTCGCAATCCTATGATAAATCCGCAACCGTCGATACACAGGAAAGCCATGTTAATGAAAACTTGCTTTCCAAGCCCGCCAAACCTGACGCAGCGATCTCTGGCACAAGAAAAAAAGCTGAAATTTCATCCGGTACTTTCAGATCCGCCATACAGGTCGGCGCGCCGTCATCCGATGCACCTTCAACGACTAAAATAGACGCTTCAAATCGCGACACCGCCGACGCGGAAAGCACAGTTCCGCCCGGCAGGCATCCGTCTATAAACGATCCATCGACTAAACCGACTATTGTCGATGCATCCTTGAGGGTGTTAAAAGCCACAATCTGTAGAGCAGTTGAAAATCTAATGCCTGTCGGTGTCGATCGATTTTTTCCCATATCGGCCGGGAAGATTTATGTATGGACCGAGATTGAGGCAAAGCAGGTTCCATCGAAGATCCACCATATCTATTACTTTGGCGGAGAAAAAATCAGTGATGTTTCCCTGGATGTCCGGTCTACTCGTTGGCGGACATGGAGTTTCAAAACGATTACCAACCGCCGTTATCGGGGTGAATGGCGCGTAGACATAACCACATCCGAAGGAAACATACTGCGACAACTTTATTTTGAGGTTAAATAGCGTTTCTAAAAACCTTTGAACGTTATCTGGTTAAGCCCGAAAGGATGCTCCGTGAAGGATCAGGCCAAACCTGCACCGGCAGTTGGCGACACCCAACAGATCACGATCCAATTACCCAATCGGATCATTGAACGTGCTGAAAAGTACGGCAAAGAAAACGGCAATACCATCACCGGTGTCGTGATTGAAGCTCTGGATACGTTCTTGCGGGGTCAAGATGTGTATTGATTTGAATGTTTTTTTGCATTGGAAGGGTATGACCTCCTATAATCTTATTTAGTTGCACAGAATGCATAGACATAACACCGTCTATAGCTGCTCTTAGGTCTATTAAAATAGCAGACAGTATTCTCTGGAATTTTTTAGAAATTTTACATAACCATCCGCACTGATATCTCCAACAAATCACCGGAAATGGCAAGATCCGCGTAACCAAGATGATCTCAATTCATCACCACGCCACCGATTTTTCAGATATATTCATTGCCTGATGTGTAATCACCACCCACCCAAGATTTCACATGACCGCAATATATAGTGGTGCTTCGAATTAGCCCTTAATCCGCATACTGGCAAGAAACCTATTGTTTTCATCAACCCGGTTTTCGTGGGATAGCCAGAACATAATGGGCAGGCTATTGGAATTCCATCACTCGGTCTAACGATATCTTGAGCCTTGTCACAAACTTCTTAAAGGCCAAGGTGGTCCAGCCATTCAGTCTTGTTCACTCCGACGTGCCATCCCACTCTGGCAACCGACATCCGTTCATGACGTCAGGCCGGCATCCTGAAGATGACAGTGGTCCATGTGCTTGCATACATGATCGGCAAAACCAACGCCGGCCTCCTCATAGATCACGTAGGCGGCGTCGATCCCCGCCTCCTTCAACTCGGCGGCCTCGTCATCATAACGCACGGAAGCGGTGATTTGCCCCGGAAATCCTCTCTCTTTCATCTGGCGAATGGCAAAGGCGCTGGCCTTGGGATCCGGCAGGGTCAGCATGACCAGCCCGATGCCGATCGTGGCTGGATCGGCGCGCTCCCAAAAATCGCTGTCCGACGCATCGCCGAGTACAACCCTCCGCCCCTGTTTGAGGTGTTGCTCCACGGATTCCTTGGAAAAATCGATGCCGACCACCACATCCCCATAGCGCCGGCGCATCTCGTCGTAGGCGGCCGTTCCGACCCCCCCCATGCCGATGACGGCCACCGTCGATTTTCCGGTGTCCAGGGGAGCATCCTCGGATAGTCGCTCGGTGGTCTCGAAGCGTCTCAACCGTTCGGACCAGCGGGCGTAGATGGCATGGGCCTTTGTATTGGCCGGTGCAGCCATGATGAAGGTGCAGGAGAGGGCGATAGCCAGGATGACCAGCCAGTCTGCGCCAATCCAGCCATTGGCCACCCCGATGGCCGCGACGATCAGGCCGAATTCGCTGTAGTTGGCCAGGCTGAGGGAAGCCAGCAGGGAGGTGCGTGCGCGCAGTTTGAAACGGGTAAGGATACCGAAGAAAAAGGCTGCCTTCAGAGGCATGACCAGCGCCAGCAGGATCGCAATCCCCACGGCCGCCAGGGTGGGTGAACCGCTGATGCCGATGTTGAGGAAAAAACCCACCAGAAAGAGGTCTTTGAAGCTAAGCAAGGCCTTGGCCAGTTCGGATGCCTTGGGATGGGCGGCAATCAGCATGCCGAACACCAACGCCCCTAAATCGCCTTTCAAGCCGACCACTTCGAAACTGCCGTAGCCGGCGGCAGGCATCAGGATACCCAGCAGCATCAGCAGTTCGCCGTGGCCTATCTGCGACATGAATCGCAGCAGGAGCGGCCGGATCAAAAAGAGTGCCACGATCAGGGCCAGCGCCCATGGGGTCGGCGTTTTTCCCGAGGATACGGCCAGAAACACCACGGCGATGATGTCCTGCATGATCAGAATGCCAACGGCCGTTACGGCGTGACGCGAGGCCATCTCCTTTTTCTCTTCGAAAACCTTGACGGCAAAGACCGTGCTGGAAAAACTCAGGGCAAAGGCGATCATCAAGCAAAGCTTCCAGTCCAGGTCGTTGAATGCAGGCAACCCGGCCACACCGAGCATCCCGACCCCGACGCCGAAGACGACCACGGTAATCAGCATGTGCAGCGTCGCGCCCGCCCACACGTCCGGACTGGCCAGGCTCTTGAGCTTCAGCTTCAATCCGATGGTGAACAGCAGCAGGGTCACGCCGGCATTGGCGATTTCTTCAAGCCGATCGCCGGCCTCAACACCCAGGCTGTTGAGTACGAATCCGGCGATCAGATAGCCCACCAGCGGCGGTAGGCCGATCCGGCTTACCAGGGCGCCTAAAACAAAGGCAGCGACGATTAGGACGGGATCCATGCATTAAACTCCTTATGCGTCAGCAGTTAAATTACTGACATTCCGACACGCTGCATACCGTGTCATTGCCAAGTGGGTAGACATCGGATTAAGTTTCATCATGATTTAATGGACGATTTCACTGGTTTTATCGAGGCAACCCATCAACCGTTAATCCCTATAGAACAACGCCCTGGGAACAAAACACACGTTTGTCAATACATTGCAGATTTGCCGTCTGCTGGCAAGCCTCCATGATGCGTTTTTCAGCCACACGATTTGAGTGAAACGACAGTCTATTCTTCTCCAAGTTGGACAAAGGTCAATACGCGCTGTTCAAGATACGGACAAAAGGGATTATATTTAAACCGCAACATCTCTGACGCCGGAATGTTGATTACGCCGCGCTCACCTCGCCAAGGCCGCGACACTCGGGTTGCTCGGCGAGATCATTGATGGTCAAGAGGCCGCCGCCGAACTGCTCAAACTCAAACCTGACTTCCATGAACGCGGCCGGAAGCTGATAAGGCACTTCATTAAGTTCGATGACATCGTCGACAGGGTTATCGACGGATTGGGCAGGGTGGGATTAGTGGTCTCGTAGAAGAACCGGTTAGAAAAAGTCGTAAACCTCAATAAATCCTTGCATAGACAATAGCCACAACAAACCTTCACCCAACCACGCGTACAGGTAGCTGCTATTAAAGACCGCCCCGATAAAAAAACGGCCGACCACAATATCTGGTGGTTGGCCTTTTCCTAAAATATGTTGGCTTTGAAATTAATATCACAGGTGAAAAGTGATGGGGGCCTTTCCTGATGCCTCCAACACATTACCAGTCAAGCCCACCTGCAGATATCCACAATTCGATGATAGATAAATATACCTTCGCCGACAGTAGATCGCAAAACATGGAGCGCCTCAGGTAGTCGTTGTGAGTCAAAAATCCGGAATTTTGATCGACAAGCCACCGCTGGCGACCCTCCGGTGATGCCGCCATTGCCATGCGGTAATGCTTGAAAGTCAACTTTTCACTCCGGGGTGAAAAGTCGAACGCATTACAGACCGACCCGCAATTAGCCACGTATTGATAATTGACCCCGATTTCCTCGCAGACCTCCCGACCCTCTCCCCATTTCCCCGCGTTGAACCAATCCATCAAGGATCATCCATAGGCATGCCGCCGATGCCGTTGTCGAGCTGAAATAGCCGGACCCGCTCGGCGATGAACCGCATGACGCTCTGTTCGCTGATCAAGATCGTGCTTCCCTTTCCCCCCGTCCGAAACCCGATCAATGATCCCGCCTCGACTAGCCGGTAAACGGTCCGGGTTGGCAGATCCAGCCGACGGGAAACGGTTGACGCCCGCATGAACCGGGCCTCCCCGGAGCCGGTCATCGTCTCAAGACCCAATTACTGCCATAGTTCCGGGGTTGAATGAACCCGCCGCCCTGCCGACGGCCCTGGGACGGTGGAACCTGGGGTTGGGCCTGCCCTTTTAACTGTGACCAGTCTATGCGCTTTATACCGGCCAGAAACGCCGCCGCGATGGCATAGACGAAACAGTCCAGCGCCTCGTTTCGTGGACCGACCTTGACCCACTCTTGAACCGGGAAGCCCTTTGAATATCGGGTGATCAATTTTTCGGCGGTGACTTGGCGAAAAAAATCCTCATCTAGCCCAATGTAGAAATGACAACACCCTGGACCCGGATCCTTGATCCTGAATCGGTTGTAAAGCAACGCCTTGGCTGTATCGGTACCGACCGGCCACGGGTGAGAAACCCCAGGAACCTGTTTCGCCTTTGACGGCATACCGATGATCGGCTTGTTTCGATAGCTAGATCCCTTGACGGCCACCGCCCTGGGAGAGTTGCGCCGGCAATAGTCATAGACCATTTGGGTATGATGGCCACCGCTATCGACCGCCGCAATCGTGATGTAGAGTTGACCCCCCAGGTGCGGCGCATCGAAACCGCGATGGATCAAAGCATCCAGCTGAACCCACACTTCCGGTAATGCCGGATCACCGTACAGTTCGCCCCAATAGACCACCCAACATTCCTCACCCTCGCCCCATGCGACGATCAAGACCGCCAAGCGGTTGTCTTGAACATCGACACCGGCGGTTAGTAGTAAAGCGCCGGACGGGACTGTCATGGGCGGGTAGGGCTCGCTTCTGGCCAATAGGCCGGCCCATTCCGGTTGATCCCCTCGCGCCTCGAACGGTTCGGCCATAAGGGTGTTCTGCCATGCCTGGCGTTTTTCGGTATTGTCTTTTGAATCGAGAAATATTTGGGCGATCCTGGCCCAGCTGTTCACCCAGCCCAGGGGGGTGCATAACGCGTTGTAGTGGAAGCCGCGCACCGGGTTGTCCGGGAAGCGGTGAACATACTTTCCACGGGAGAGCATGTCGCCCTTGTGATGTTCGTCGATCCTGTCACCGCATGCCTCGCACTCGTACCATGCACCGGTGACCCGCTGTCCGTCATCGGTGCGCGAGAATTTCAGGTTGTGGAACAATAGTTCCTGGAAGTGATCGCAAAACGGACAGGGAACATGCCACCGGCCTTGACTGCTGGCCAAATAAGCCCGCTCGATATGGGAAAGGCCCTTGATTGTTGGGGTGCTGTTGAAAAATATCTTTCGGTTGGCAAAAGTCCCGGTGCGCCGGTCCGCCAATTCGACCGGTGAGCCCTCGCCGCCGACACTCATCTCGAAGCCGTCCAGATCGTCAAGGATCAGGTACCGCACCGACTCCGACCGGTAAACCGCCGGTGAATTACTGCCGGCCATGCGCCAGCTGCCCCCCAGGAAAACCTTTTCCAAAATGGTTGAATCGGTCCCGGACCTGGCCTTTTGATCTCTGACCTTGCCCTCTAAACGCCCGGACCCGGTGACGGTGGCCCGCAATGACGGGACAAAACGCTTTTTAGAATATGCGCGGGCAAGATCCCCGGTCGGTTGAATGAACAGACCCGGACCTGGCGAAACGTCCACACTGCCCAACATGAAGATCAAGGCCGCCGTTGTGCCGGCCAGCTGTGTGGGCTTCATCAATACCACTACCTCCGTCGGATCCGACGGGCTCAATACTTCCAGAATTTCCTTGATCATGGGGGTGCGCTCTGACCTGTACTTCCCATGCTCGGCGGTTGACTCCCTGGGCAAGTAGAAATAGCGGTCCGCCCACTCAAGCAAGTTCAATCTTTCGTCGGGGGTGAGCCCCTCGATGAACGCCGCGTCAATGTCCATTGGTTAAATCCTTCAATGCTGTGGTGATCTCGGTCAAAAGGATCTCATGGACCCGGACGGGATTGACCTCCACCGCCAGGGACGGGCTCACCCGGTCCGGTATCGTCAAGAGCGAATCCCGGACCCGCCGGCCAAGCTCGAATAACTCTTGATTGACCGCCTCCCTACTTATCAGCGATTTTTCAAGCTCCCTATTGACCAGTTCCTGATGAACCCGCCGCGCCTGGTCAAGCCTCGCTTTTTCGGCGGAGCCGTCAAGGCGGTCATCCCCGGTCCCGATCCCGTAAATCATGGGCAAGGCCTGGGTTGACTCATGAAGGTGTGCGCCGCTTTTGCCGATCTCAACCGGTGGCAGCGTTTCCAGTTTTGCCCGGATGGTCCGGTAAGATTTCCCGGTGAGCCGGCATAATTTACTTAGCGAAATTCTCATTTTTTTTCACTCCAATGATGATGATATGGGTGGCGGTGACTGGCTGACTATCGCGGTGACTCCGCCCGCCATAGACAAGCATGGAGAAGGACCCGCTTATATAATTATTTCAATTACTTAGTCTCTCGCCCTCAAAGGTCGATCCCTCTCTTATGGCATACGTTGATGAAATCCAGCTCCAATGCGCGTAATATCTCGCGTTCATCGTCTTGCTTCTTTTGCTCATCGAGCATGTCGGCTATGTCAAGGTGTTCGCATAGGCTCGCATCGATAAGGTTGATCAGATCCCGCGGGTGAATTGCATCCAGTTCGACCGCATATTCGGCGAGCCCCTGGTCTCGATACCACTTGAAATTTGAATCGGTTTTTTTACATGCCTCCGGGTTTGCTGGCAGCTGGTATCTCTCGACCTGGTCCGGATTCAGCGCCACGCGGACCACCTCCACGTCAAGGCGGTGCCTGGTTTCGAGAATCTCGCGGACCTTTACGGGGATCCTCGCGCCGGATGGATCCAGGTCTCCGAAATATAACACCACCGGGCGTTGACCCTTCATAATGGCATCCTCGGCCCTAACCGCGTAATCGTTTAAGATGGTGGCCGATGGATGCCCCTTAGTCGCCAAGAGGCGGACGCAATACTTGTAACTTGCATTTCTGAAAATGGTGGACAGCGCCTCTTTTTCTATCCAGATTTCTACATAGTTGTCTTGGTGTTGTACCAGGCATCGGTTGTATTGGAGGAACATCAATTTCCTGTATGCGCGAAGGTGCGCCTCAAGCGATTCAAGGCCTTTTTTGGGCTGCACTCGCCTGGTCCTATCCTCGATGACGGACCACTCAACCTGGCCGTCTCTCCGCAATATGACCAGAATCCGGCTGATGTTCCCGTATTCGCGCTGATCATTGGGAATAATCCCCTGGCTCACCAGCTGGTAGTAGACTTGACGGACGGTAAGTGGATGGTATTCTCTCAGACTGCGGATGGTGGCAATAATGCCTTCGACAATCCCGTTGGATCTGCCCCTGAAGAGATGCCTGCTCTTTTCAGCTTTACGTTTCCTGTTCGGCATTTTTCTCCCCTGTTCGGACTAGTCCCATCTTTTGCACTTCACATCGGCTGAAATGTTCCCCAGGATGGGAAAACCGCTTCCCTGAGCCCTGGTGAATCGGTGAATCAAAGATCTCGGACAAAGGACAATGGCGTGCTGATCACTCCGTTTTTTGATCGCGGCATCCAGGATCTCTTTCGGATTCTGATCGGGATCGTAGGGAATTAAATGGGTCGTCATCGGTCACCCCGTTTAAAAACCGCGAACCCCCGATCCCACTTTCCAGCTGGACACGCTGACATCATTAAAACGGGTGTGCCGTTGACGCTGCACACCAGCCCCCCGGATCCTGGCAGATATGCGCGACCACATGCGACTCCACCGCAGATGATAGGAAGCTGCTGCCATTTGGTTTTTTTATCTGGATTTGTGGCGACGTCTATGCGATCGGTTTGGAGTGTTTCAAGCTCTTCCAGGATGGACTGCTTGTGCCGCTTCGCGAAATCGATCAAAAGGTTTTTTTGTTCGGCAGGAAGGGATGACAACCCCTTGAGGCTCAACCCGCCATTTTCCACAACCGAAACAAAAACACCGGCATCACAGATGGTCTGTAGTGCGCTCATAAGATCACCTCTTCGTCGTTTTTAGTATATGTCCTCCCCGTACCCACCCTTTGAACCGCTACACCGCTACAATCTTTTGTTTTCAATGTGTTAGGGCTATTTTTCGAGGGTAACACGGGTTCGCTTGTAGCGGGCTTTTTTTCGTGTAACTCGTTGGTTTCATTATGTTGTAGCGGTGTAGCGGTCTGAAACCCCCACCCGGCGGGGATATACCTGTTAAACGCATCTTCAAACATATCTCGGAGGTATCCTTTTCTTACCTCAGGACCCCTCCGAATGTTTTTTGACTTTATCCCAAAAGGTTCCAGAAAAAGTGCAACGACGTTGGTGGTTAAACCTTTTCCCTTCCAGTCCTGCCATGGTCGTTCTTCCAGTCCGTTAAGAAAATTCTTAAGGTTTTCAGAAAAAAATCTGTCTTCTCCGGTTGATTGGAAGGCTGCACGGATGTCCCGAAGCAACAATATGGAAAGATCATCCCTATCATCGGGAAGGTTCAACATCAGATGCGCTGATTTATTGAGACGGTCCAACCAACCGTTACCGATGACGCCGGCGATGGCGGCGATGGGTTCCCAATTATCTTCTGCTCTATCGTTTCCTGGTACGCTGATTGTAAAACGGTTTTTGAAGAGTTCCTCTCCGTTGTCGTTCGCCCATCGGAGGCATCGACGCCGGATATGTTTCGCTTGACTGTCAAAACTAAAGTCGATCTTCTTTCTGCGCTCTTTCGTTGACTTCCGCTTGAGGCTGATCATTATGGAACGGTCTGAAATGGTTCTCGGTAACTTGCCAATAGCGGCGACTGACTTGGGTGCCCACGTCGAAAATTTCTTCGGGTCATTGTCGTCTCCGTCACAACGGATGACAAATGCTGATGCCCTGGTATGTCCAGAATTAAGAACGCCTCTAAGCTCTTCATTGTCTTTAAGGAAAGAGTCGGCTTCATCCACAAGCAGGGTTGGGTGATATTTCTCGATAGTGCGGTAGGCAGCTGCGCTGCTGATGTTCGACGCCAATAGTGATCGGCAAGACAATCCGCTGATCACCTCCAACAAAGTGGTTTTTCCACATCGCTTTTGAGGTGATACAATCCCCAAAATTGGAAGGATTCTAAATTGATCGTAACAATAGGTGAGTAGACACCAGAATGCGATTGGTTCCGCTGCACCATCCGGCAAGACGATATGCTGATGGATCTGTTCGAGGATACCTTCAACAAGCAGGTCACCGTCAACGGGTTCCGGCCACGGTTCGATATTCTCAACCACTTCGTCATCCGCCGCTGAATCAAGTTTTTTTTGCTCTTCTTTTCGTAGCTCATCCAGCGTTGTAACCCGGATCCCGAGGCTTTTCGCGATCTGTTTTCGCTGCAGATCATAATCAATAGTACTCAGCTGGACCGCAGCCATGGCAGCGGCGGTCCGTACCTCCGCGGTCTTGTTGGTGGAGGCATCGACGCCCGCCTCCGCTTCCGCCCATGCTCGCGTCTCCGCTTCCGCCGCTGCAGCTTCCGCCTCGGGATCGATGTCCCAGATTTCACAAGGCGGACCCAGATCCAGACCCTCGATCACAGGCAACGCCTTTTCAGCGAATAGCCTCCCGGACTCCCCGCCGAATTGAACGACAAGGATACGCTCGCACGCTCTCATCTGATCCAGGTGATCCGGAGGAAACCCCTCCCCGTTTGACGGGAAGGGGATCGCCCGTAAGTGCGCCCTTGTTCCAAGACGGTCCGCCATCTCCTGATTCTCGGCGATATGTAGGGTCTTGTCTTGGAAGTCTGCTTCCGCGCGGTCACTCATGGTTTCACCCCCTGCAGGCGGATTACTTCTGCAAGCCTGTCATTAACGACTGAGAATTGCTTTTCCATCGCCGGCATCTATTAGCTTTCCGCCGGAAATATTTTTTTGGACTGAAGCTGCTGGTGGACATCGGGCCACCAATAGAGAACCTTTTTTCCTTCTTTTGAGTAAGGAAATCCGCGACATTTATAGCGGTCATTTGCAAGTGATTGCTCGGATTTTCCGATTCGTGGGGAGAGTTGCTTGGGGGTCAGGTAGACTTGCTCGACATGCTCTTTTTGTTCGGTGGGTACCATTTTTAGTCCTCCAGTAGAAATAAATTACCCGTAAACAAGTTGCGCTATTTACGGGTAGGGTAGGAGAACCGAAACGATTTGTCAGGGACGCAATTAAAATTTTTTCGGCAATTGCGTCCCCTTTTCTTTAACCCATAGGGACCAATCAGGTTTTAAGTCATCAGGGTATGGATGAGAATGGTCAACACCCCAGTTTTTTACCACTTTACGGGATAATTTTTTAGGGTCGGCAAGTGACAACCCTACGGCTTCAAAAGCGGTCTCCAAAACCTCACAAAATGGACCGGTTTCGGTTGTTGTTGTTGGTCCCAAAGAACCTTGAAAGCAGTTTTCTATTTCAGATGCTAAGGCTTCGGAAATAGTCCCTGGTGAACCTTTGCGCTTTGGCAAATTTGACAAACCATCTTCATAAACTTGTAACAGGAACGATATACCGTCGTTGATTTCTTCGGCTGTTTTCCGATATTTTAAGAACACACCAACTTTGGAAGGTTTGTATTCTTCTCCTGGTAAAGAATAATCAAACCAATTAAAGGGATTCACTTCAAAGGGTAGATTGTTTCCTGCAGAAATAGAGTTTAATATCTCT
>RCNC010002662.1_pt1 | contig 12592 bp, 13 predicted proteins | sample 2041301 | NCBI WGS metagenome assembly RCNC01 (sample SAMN09708231, study PRJNA481090) | Marine sediment metagenome, whole genome shotgun sequencing project. | biome: marine sediment; feature: ocean; material: sediment; isolation source: Sewage treatment plant 13A marine sediment (STP13A) ... | reverse complement strand
ACTGTGAGCAGACCTACGCCTGGCCGCATATTGAAGAGCAGTACCAGCAGTTGATCAAGCGGGTGGTGAGATAGGGTAAAAAAAACGCCATCCCCATGGGGACGGCGTTCTACTTTCAACGTGGCAGAAAAGACGCGCTGGAGCTATTCGGCATCGGGGTCGGGAAAATCTCCACTCTCGTCCGTGTCGGGAATCACTTCACCGGCCTCGAGCACCTCGTCACCAAACTCGTCCACCAGTTTCTGGTTCTCCTCCTCGGCAATCCTGTTCGCCTCGGCGATGGCCTGGTTCTCGGTGTCGGTGGTCTTGTTCCCCGCGTAGATCTCACGGTTGCCCTGCACCCTCGCGATGGCCGTTGAGACCGCCGAACTGGACTTCTTCTGCCGCGATTTCTCGTAGTTGGTCAGGGCAAGGTCGCAGTTGCGGACGGCCGCATCATACTGCGAAGAATCCTTCTTGGCCTTTTGGGCGAAGTCCTTGGAAAATTGCTCGTAGATGTAGCCCAGCGAATTGTAGGCCGACGCATCACCCGGCTTGCACTGGATCACTTTTTTGAATGCCGCCTCGGCCTCGCCAAAGCTCTTCTTGCCCAGCAGGGCATTGGCCAGGTTGTGCTGGCTCTGGCAGTCACCAGGGTCGGACTGCAGCGCCTTTCTGAACTGGGCGATGGCCTTGTCGTATTGCTTGGCCCCCAGGTAGGCCTGGCCGGTAAGGCCAATGTACTTGGTGTCGCCTGGCTTCAGCCGGGTCAACTGCTCACCCTGGGTCACCGCCTTGTTGTACCACTCGCTCTTCTTGCTTTTGTCGGTGGAGGTCCGCCCCAGGGTCAGGGCCGTAACCCCCATCCAGTAGCGGGCGCTGGTATTTTTCGAATCCTTGGTCACCGCCTGGTTCAGCGTCTGGTAAGCCTTCTCGTATTCACCAAGGCTGTAATAGCTGTAGCCGATCTTGAACAGCAGTTTGGGGTCATCGCTCACCGCGGCGCTCCGTTCCAGTACCGGCACCGCATCACCGTATTTCTTCTGGCTGTAATAGATGTTGCCCATCAGGCCGTACAGCGACTTCTTTTCGGCATCCTGGGTGGCCGCCCCTTCCACCGCCTTCAACGCGTCGAGGGAGGCGGAGAGCTTGTTCTGCTTGTAGTAGACCTGGGCGATGTCGTAACCGGTGGCGAAGACCTCCTGATCCTCCTTGGCCAGGCCCTTGGCCTTGTTGTACTCGATCAGTGCCTGGTCGTATTTCTCCAGCTTGAGGTTGCACTTCCCGAGGTAATACTGGACGAACCACCAGTTGGGGAACGCCTCAACCTCGGCCCGGAAAGCCGCCGCGGCTTCCACGTACTGGCCCTGCTGGTATTTCTGGACCGCTTCCTTGTAGTCGGCGTAGAGTTCGGGAGCAGCCTGGAACCCCAAGGCAAAGCCTAGAAAAATCAATGCGATAAGAGCGTAACGAAAGATCTTCATCTTTATCCTGCCTCGTTGAAGTTTGCAGTTCATTCATCTCCGCGCCGGCACCGGGCCGTGCCAGCGAACCGGCATCATACCACAATCCCCTGTTTCGCGGGGATGGAAGGTGACCCGGAACCCCGGTCGACCCGATTTCGTATCCTATTGTATATTATAATCCGGAAATCAGTTCCTTGACAGTTCTTCCTCACGGGTGTTAGATTTAATTAACAAAATTGGTCGGTCAATCAAGAAATAGGAACATTCAAAGGGGGGGTCCCATGAAGAACACGGCACTCCTGGTTGTCGTTGCAGCGATCTGTCTCTGTCTGGTCTGCTGCAAATCGGAAGTGGAGTCCAAGTCAATCGTCTTCTCCTCGGACCCGCCCAAGGATGACGAACTCTGCCTGGCCACCATGGATGCCCTGTTGCTGGAGAGCCCTTCCGACGACAGCCAGGTGCTGACCCAGGTCCGGGAGGGGGACCACCTGAACCTGCTCGAGGTACAGGACAAATGGGGCAAGGCCACCCACACGCCCAGCGGCATGACCGGCTGGATCCATTCCGGTGCCTGGACCATGCGCAAGCAGAGCAAGTTCTGGTCCGGCGACACGGTGAAGGCCCGCACGGTGGCCAACAAAATCTACCTCGCCAGCGACCTGGATCCGCTCCAGTTGATCCACATCAAGGTCCACGAGGGGTCGCACACAATGACCCTCTACGGATCACCGGAGAACATCGTTGACGTGGAGACGGCCAAGAAGACCGCTTGCCAGTGGCACACCCGGATCAACGAGTATTTCACCAACTGGTCCGAGCGGAGCATCGTCTTTGTAGGGTATACCGAAACCGAGCACTACACCGTGATGTGCCACGGCGAGTTGGAAACCTCGGTTATCGAGCGCAAACCTTACGACCGTCCGGCCGCCCCGGCTGTGGTGGATGACGGAGAAGGGATCTAGCGCCGCATCATCGCTTCGTCACGCCGGCGGGCCGCCTCGAGCAGGATCGTGGTGATCCCGCGGGTGATCGTCTTCTTCCCGGTAACCGCACCCGGCACGAACTCGAACCGGCCCCCATCCCAGAGAGCAAGCAGGCCCAGGGCCGTCTCGCCCTCGACGACCGTCCCGCCCTCCTCGGATTCAGCGTGGACCACCTGTCCCTGGTAGAAGTAGACCCGTCCCCGCCCGCCGTCCCGCCCGCGGAAGCGATACATGCCCGTCTTCCTCGACCCGGAGGCCAATTGCAGAAGGTCCTGAAGCTGCAGGCCGCTGAGATATCCTTCGAACGCCATGGTGTTGCTCCGAAAAAGCAAAATCCCGGCCATGCGAGCCGGGATTTTGGCCGGTGACCGGTGCGGCAGGTACCCGCACCGGCCCGGCAGGGCCCCTGGGGACCCGTGAAACTCAGCAGATATCAAAACCGTTATAACCGGCCACGCGTCACTCGAGGACGAACTTGATGGTCAGGGTCATGATCACGTCCACCGGATGGCCGTTCATCTCACCGGGCGTAAAGCGCCAATTTTTCAGCGCTGCCACCGCAGCTTGGTCACAACCAAGTTTCCCCAGTGAACGGAGGACCTTGATATCCCCCACCGTTCCGTCCCGTTTGATGATCGCTTCCAGGATTACCGTTCCCTGGACTTTGGCCCGTCGTGCCAGTTCCGGGTAGACCGGGTCCACCCTGTGGATCACCACCGGTGTGGTGGCACCAAATCCCGCACGAACCGGTCCGTCCGGCACCGGCGGCCCTTCAGGGATCCCGATGATGAAGTCATCGTCGAGGTTGAGCTCGGGTTCGGGCTCGGGCTCCGCTTCCACGATCGGTTCCGGTTCGTCCGGAGTGGGATCGGGAATCGGCACCTTTTTCGACTTCATCTTCTGGAGCTCTTTTTTCTGTGGCGGCGGCTTCTTGGGAATGAAGCGCTTGACCAGGATGATCTTTTTATCCTCCTTGGCCATGGCTGCCACGGAAAAATCGGGCCAGAGGTTCCACCAGAAGAGGAGCAGATGGAGAGCGATGGCAATCAGCAGGGCGACTTTGAGTGGTTTGTTCTCTTCGTCGTCCAGGAACATCGCTTCCACGCTCGTCGACTGTGGTTCGGGCGCGGAATCGGCTGGTTTTCCCGTCTGGATTTTGTCCTTTTCTTGCCCAGCCATTTAAACCCCTCTGTATGAGCAAACTTCAGATTAAACCGCCCCACTGCTCCTCGATCTCTCGCTGAGTGGGTATGGCTACGTTGATATCCTTTACAAGCTTTAGCTTTTCCTTCCCCTGCTGCAGTTCATCCATCACGCTCACCATGGCGTAGTATGGCGCCTTGGGATCGGTCTGGAGGATCACCGGCTTGTTCGGGTTCCTGGCCAGTTTCGGGGCCAGGTAAGCGAGCACGCCGTCGAGTTCCATCGGGTCGCCGTCCACCGTCAATTTGGTGTCGGGACCGATGACGATGAGCACCGCCTCTTCAGGCTCGATGACTATGGCGTCATCCTCGCGCGGAACCTGGAATTCCAGGCCGCGGGTGGCGCTGAACACAGTGGTGACCATGAAGAACACGATCAGCAGGAAGGCGATATCGGCCATCGACGAAGATGGAATCTCCGAATCGATGGTTCGTTTTTTCAAATTTAGCATCGCACATCCCCCGTCAGAAGGCCGACTCAGGCCCCATCTACGGTTTCCTGGTTGGTGAGCAGGATCAATACCTGGACGCCAGCCTGCTTCAGCCGGTCCATAGCTTCGTCAACCGCCCGGTAGGGCACCTCCCCGTCAGCCTTGATCACGAAGGGGTGCAAGCTGTTGCTGGCCACCTCGGCAGCGGCGAGGGAGATCAGGTCCTCCGCGCTGCTGATGACGAAACTCTCCTCGCGTCCGCCGGAGAACTTCATCATCTGGTCAATGGTGATCGTGACCACCGCGGCGCCCTTGGGCACCTCTTCACGTTTCATCGACAGGGGCAGGTTGACGTTGGTCCGGTCAACCGTGAAGACCGTGGTCACCATGAAGAAGATGATCAGCAAGAAGGCGATGTCCGCCATGGAAGCCGTAGGGATGTTTGCCTCGATGGGTTTGGTCTCTAATTTTTTCATCGGGCACTCCTTGGAGTGTATGGAAAGACCATACGGGCCTGGCTACGCCTTCTTGTCCATCTCGGCGAACGTTTCGAGCAGGATGTTGGAACTGGATCCCATCTCGCGGACGAACTTGCCGATTTTGGTGGTGAAGTAGTTGTAGACCATCAGGGTCGGAGCAGCAATGATCAGACCGGAGGCAGTGGTGATCAGCGCCTCGGAGATACCGGCGGCCACGGCGGCGGGGTTGTTCAACCCGGCCTTGGCGATCTGGTCGAAGGACTTGATCATGCCGGTGACGGTGCCGAGGAAGCCGAGGATCGGGGCGACGTTGGCGATGGAGGCCAGAACGTTGAGACCGCGCTCCAGGCGGGCCATCTCGTGAATCGCCGCGGTTTCGATGGTCTTCTCGATGTCTTCTTTGGGAGAACCATACTTGAGCAGGCCGGCCTTGAGGATCGAGGCGATGGGTCCGCGGTAGTTCTCGCAGAGCCGGACAGCGCCCTTGACGTCCTTCTTCAGCAGGACGGTGCGCAGTTTGCCGGTGAACTCGGCGGTATTGATTTTCGCCTTGTGCAGCGCCCACCAACGCTCGATGGTATAGCCGAGCGCGATGATGGATGCGAACACCAGGGCATACATTACCGGACCGCCGTCGCGAATGTATTTCAGAAGAAAACTGTCAACGTAATTGAACAAGATGGATACCTCCTAGACGCTGCGTTTGTTTAACGACAGGCTGTGCAGCTCCGGCATGGAAGAGTTGTCCGTCACACCCGCCGTGAAAAACAGGGACTTGCAGTTTTACGGCCACGACGGCGGACGTTGGAGCAGTTTTCAGTTCAGCCTCCCTCTCTGTGCATGATTATAACCGATCATCACGCATCAGGGGGAAAACGTTTGCTCGATCAGGACTCACCATACGGCAGTATGGTTGAACCCCGACAGGAAAAGACGGCTCTGGCTCCTGGCCCACACCTCCTTCCTTGGATGTGTTTCTGTGCTTAAAATTATGATTTTAATGAACTTTTACCGATCCACAATCAATGCAATTCGGAGCAAATGTTATAGCACACCCCGAAAAAGCGTGTCAAGGTAATGGGTGGCAGGAAAGGGTGTTTGGGCAGGTCACGCCGCGTGGACGTCGGACCGGATGCGGCCGTCCCGGAGCACCACCCTGCGGCGGGCCCGTTCGGCCACTTCGTCTTCGTGGGTGACCAGGATCACCGTCTGCCCCTCCCGGTTGAGCCGGTCGAAGAGGTCGAGGATCTCGCCGCCGGTGACGCTGTCCAGGTTGCCCGTGGGCTCGTCGGCCAGCAGCAGGGAGGGTTTTATCACCAGGGCGCGGGCGATGGCGGCACGCTGGCGCTGCCCGCCGGAGAGTTCGCTGGGGCGGTGTGAGGCCCGGTCGGCCAGCCCCACCGCCCGCAGTGCCTCGGTGGCCGCCCGGCGGCGCCGGGCCGGCGGCAGGCCCCGGTAGACCAGGGGCAGTTCCACGTTCTGCAGGGCACTCATCCGTGGCAGCAGGTTGAACGTCTGGAAGATGAAACCGATCTTGCGGTTGCGAATGGCGGCCAGCTGCCGGTCATCGAGGGAGGAGATCTCTTTCCCCTCCAGGTGGTATGAACCGCGGGTGGGCGTGTCGAGACAGCCGATGAGGTTCATCAGGGTCGACTTGCCCGAACCGGAGGGGCCCATGATGGCCAGGTACTCACCCGGCTCCACCGCCAGGTCGAGGCCGCGCAGCGCCTCGACCCGGGTTGAACCCAGCAGGTAGTCCTTGGCCAGGGATTCGATACTGATCAGCATGGTTTGACCGCACCCGAATCTATGCGTCACCAGGTCCCGGAGCCAGTTCGACGCCAACATAGTCGAGCAGGGTGCCCTTGGCCGCCTCGAGACCGTATCCGGCTTTTTTGAAGTCGAGCAGTGCACGGCCGTACTCAAACTGCTGCTCGACCAGGTCCTCCTGCATCAGGAGCACATTGTAGCTGGTGCTCAGGCCGTTTTCGAATTTCTTCTCCTCGGCGGCCAGCTTTTCTTCAGCCAGGCGGACCGAAATTCTCGAGGCCTCCACCTGTTCGGATGACGTCAACAGCGTCCGGATGGCGAAACGGACTTCCACCACCACCTGCTGCTCCAGGCGGCGCAGGGAGAGCTCGGCCCGGGTCTTCTCCAGTTTGGCCGCGGCGTAATTGGCCTTGGCCGTCCTGTTGCGGAGCGGCATGGAGAAGGTGGCGCCCACGTGCCAGTCCATCAGGTCGCCGTCCACCATCCCCTGCAGAGCGTTGCTGAGGCTCGCGTTGTTGACCAGTTCGCCGGTCTCCTGATCAAACCGGTCCTGGTCCAGGCCGGCGTGGCCATACCCGGCCTCGAGGTTGAGTTCCGGTTTGATCTGGTTGTCGCGGAACTCGATATCGATCTGCCAGTTCTTCAGTCCGAGACGGGCCTGGGAGAGATCGGGACGGTTGGCAAAGGCCTCCTCGACCTCCTGTTTCCAGTCCAATTCCACCGGTTCAAATACGGCGTCGTCCACCGGGATCACGTCCCGCTCCCAATCGGACAGCTCCTGGGCCAGGTTGAGCACCTGGCGCAGGTTGTCCTTGGCCTCCCGGACATCGTTCTCGGCGGTGATGATCGCCACCTGCCGCGCCGCCACTTCCGCCTCGGCGGTGGTGATCTCGATGGGCGGCAACGCGCCCACTTCCACCTTGACCTTGTTCAGATCATAGAGGTCCTGGGCCCGCTTGAGCGACTGCTGCTGCACCCCGAGCCAACCAATGGTGTACTTGAGGTTCCAGTAGGCAGCCTGCACGCCGTTCAGGACTTCGATCACCTCACCGCGAAACTGCTCGTTGGAGATGTCGAGGTTGTTCTGGGCGATGTAGATGCCCCGCTTGTTCAGATCCCTGCCAAAGTTGCGCAGCAGGGGCTGGGTCACCGTGAGCTGGGCATCGGCGAGCCAGGAGTCGGACGAATTGAGTTCTCCGAGGAATTCCTCCTCGGAGGTGTTGCTGCGCAGGAAAAAGTCGAAGCTGACATTGGTGCCCGGAGTGAAAGTCTGATCATATCCGGTGGCCAGCCAGCGGGAAGCCTCCGTGCCCTGCACCTCGTAGCCGAAATAGGAGAGACGGTCTTCCTCGGTATTGCGGCCCTGAAGATAGATGTTGGGGTCGAAGGTGCCCCAGGCCTGGTCGATGGCCGTGTGGGTGATCTGCGGGTCGTAGCGGGCCACCTCGATGTCCAGGTTGTTCTTTAGCGCGATTTCGATGCAGTCCTTGAGGGTGAGCTCCAGCACTCCCCCCTCGTCTTCCGCGGCCGCCGTGACCGGAAAGAACATGGCCGCGACCAGCAGCAGCGCCGCCGCGCCGGGGCGCATCATCCCGACGGCAAACGAGTTTCTCTTCTCCATGTGCATCCTCACCTCACCGTGTATTCCGGAAGTATTCCGCGCCGCCCGCTGCGGGCGACGGGCTGCGGCAACCCCCTGCCGCCATGGTCGCACTCACTAACGTATCAAGCCACAGAAGTCAAAGAGAATACGCAGTCCAAGTCCGTTTTGTTTCATAAAGAAAGCTGAAGAAGTGTCAGGGCTCACTACGCCAGATGGCAGGAAACCCGATGTCCTTCAGCAATCTCCCGCAGTTCAGGCGACCTGCGCCGGCATTTTTCCTCGGCCAGCGGGCAGCGGAGGTGGAAGTGGCACCCGGGTGGCGGCTCCACCGGTGAGGGCATTTCGCCTTCCAGCGGACGGGGCGGCAGGGCGCGATGCGGGTCGGCCACCGGCACAGAGTCCTTGAGCGCCACGGTGTAGGGGTGCCGGGGATCCCGGATCAGCTGCGATGCCGGGGCGAGCTCCACGATGCGGCCCAGATACATCACGGCGATACGGTGGGAGATGTGCTCCACCACCCGCAGGTCGTGGGCGATGAAGAGGTAGGAGAGGCCCCGCTCCTGCTGCAGGTCGCTGAGCAGGTTGATCACCTGGGCCCGCACCGACACATCCAGAGCCGAGACCGCCTCATCCGCCACGATGAGCGCAGGGTCGAGGGCCAGGGCCCGGGCGATGCCGATACGCTGGCGCTGACCGCCGCTGAACTCGTGGGGGTAACGCCCCAGGCACCCCTGATCGAGGCCCACGCGTTCCAGCAGGGCGGTCACTCGGCGGCGGCGTTCCTCGCCCCGGGGAACGATGCGGTGGATGGCCAGCGGCTCACCGACGATGGCGCCCACGGTCATCCGGGGATTGAGAGAGGCCGCCGGGTCCTGGAATATGATCTGCATTCGGCGCCGCAGGGCGCGCAGCCGGCGGGCCGAACAGGCCAGCAGGTCCTCGCCGTCGAGGTGCACCGTGCCGCCGGTGGGCTCCACCAGACGGAGCACACAGCGCCCCACCGTGGTCTTTCCGCTGCCCGACTCCCCCACCAGGCCGAGGGTTTCCCCGGCCTGCAGGTCGAAGTCCACCCCGTCCACCGCGCGCACCTTGAGCCGGCCCCGCAGGGGAAAGTGCTTGACCAGGCCCCGGACGCTGAGCAGGGGCCGGGCGGACCGCTCCCGGTTCATGAGGCCTCCTTCCCCGCCACCGCCTTCTCGTGGAGGACACAGCGCACACGGCGGTCCGGTGTCGGCTCCACCACCTCCGGCGGGCCTTCGCTGCACCGGGGCAGGCGGTGGGGGCAGCGGGGCTCGAAGGAACAGCCGGCAGGCAGGTGGAGCAGGTCGGGCACCGTCCCCTCGATGGCCCGGAGCCGGCGACCCTGCCCCGGGGACCCGCCGGGCCGCGGCTCGCCGGGAAGCGAGGCCAGCAGGCCGCGGGTGTACGGGTGCAGCGGATCATCGAAGATCGAAACCACCGGCCCCTCCTCCACAACCCGGCCGGCATACATCACCGCCACCCGGTCAGCCGTCTGGGCCACGATTCCCATGTCGTGGGTGATCAGCAGCACGGCCAGACCGCGGCGTTCCTGAACACCGTTGATCAGGTGCAGGATCTGGGCCTGGATGGTAACATCGAGGGCGGTGGTGGGCTCGTCGGCGATGATCAGCCGCGGGCCGCAGCAGAGGGCCATGGCGATCATCACCCGCTGGCGCATACCGCCGCTGAGCTGGTGCGGATATTCCGCGGCGCGCCGCCCGGGATCAGCGATACTGACGCTTTCCAGCGCCTCCACCGCGCCACGTGCGGCCTCCTTGCGGCCCAGGCCCCGGTGCAGGCGGAGGACCTCGGCAATCTGCTCGCCCACCGAAAACACCGGGTTGAGGGAAGTCATAGGCTCCTGAAAGATCATCGAGATCTCGTTGCCCCTGATCCGCCGGTAGGCGGCCGGGGCGAGAGTTCGCAGGTCCTTGCCGTCCCAGAGGATCCGCCCGCCGACGATCCGGCCCGGGGGGGGCACCAGTCCGAGGATGGAAAGTGCGGCCACCGATTTCCCGCATCCCGATTCACCCACCAGGGCCAGGGTCTCCCCGGCGGAGATCTCCAGGTCCAGGCCGTCAACCGCCCGGGCCACTCCCCCGGCGGTCTGGAACTGCGTCCTCAGGTTCTCGATCTTCAGTAGAGATGTCATCGGGAATCACGCCTCGAACCCCAATAGCCTCGGTTCCGGTCACTATACCACCGGCCGGAACAGAGCGTCCAGCAGGGCCCCGGGGATCAGGTTCGTTGACACTTCTCCGGAGTGAACACTATAATTTCATTGAACTTTTACTTCGCCGCACACGGCGATCCGACGACCGAAGAGAGAGTGTTACCGTGAAACTGGACAACAAGATGAAACGCCTGCTGCGGGAGATGGGCGAGGCGATCAACGACAGCCTCTCCGCTTCCGATGACCTGTCCGGCACCATCGACCGGATCCGCCAGGAAGGATACGATATCTTCCTGATCCTCGAAGCCACCATCGGCCTCAACCCGAGATCCGCCGGTGATGGCGAAGAAACGTCCCGCACCCTTCCGGCGGCCAGAATTGAGCTCACCGATGGAACGAATGGCGATGCGCTTGAAATCCCCAAGGACGACGGGGAGAGCAAGCTGGTGTTCCAGGTCAGCCCTGATGACGAGCAGTTCCTGCGCTCCCTGCGAATCAGCGTGGAAGAATCCGGCGCCGGGTCGGCGGACAGCGATTCCGACACGCCTGCCTCGGAAGACGAGGGCGGCGAAGAGAAGTGAGCGCCCCGCCACAAAAACCACCCGCCCAAACCGCGGAGAAAGTGTGGCTGGTGGGCCACGACAAGCTGGCTCTGCGCGAGGTGATGGAGTCGATGGGCGAGCAGGCCTTCCGCGGCGATCAGCTCTATCGCTGGCTCTACGCCAGGAACGAGGACCGTTTCCCCGAGATGACCGTCTTCTCCCGGGAACTGCAGGAACGACTGGCCGTTTCCCACCACAGCCGCATCCCGCTCACCGTCAGCCGCCGTATCGATTCTCCCGACGGCACCCGCCGCTACCTGATGGAACTGGAGCGGGACGGGCTGGCGGTGGAGTCGGTCTACATCCCCGACGGCACCAGGCGTACCGTCTGCCTCTCCACCCAGGTGGGCTGCAAGCGTGGTTGCAGGTTCTGCCGCACCGCCACGGTGGGGTTCCGGCGCTCGCTGCACGCCGGCGAGATCGTAGGCCAGTTCATGGCCATCCGCCGCGACATCGGCGAACTGAAGGGCTGGAACGTGGTGCTGATGGGGATGGGGGAGCCGCTGGACAACGTCGAGGGAACCTGGAAAGCAGTTGCCCTGATGGCCGACCCGGACGGGCTGGCCGTATCGCGGAACCGGATCACCCTCTCCACGGTGGGCGTGGTGCCCGAGCTGGAGCGTCTGGGGCAGATGCCGGTCCTGCCGAAGATCGCCGTCTCGCTCAACGCCACCACCGATGAGGTCCGTAGCCGGCTCATGCCGGTGAACAGGCGCTACCCGCTGAAGGCACTGTTGCGGGCCTGCCGCTCGATCCCCCTGCGGGGGGGCAACCGGATCACCTTCGAATACGTCCTGCTGGCCGGGGTGAACGACAGCGACGAAGACGCCCGCCGGCTGCCGCACCTGCTGGCCGGCATCCCCTGCAAGGTGAACCTGATCCCCTTCAATCCCTTTGAGGGAAGCGAATACGCTGCGCCGGACGAGGAGCGGGTGGAGCGCTTCCAGCAGATCCTGCACGACGCTGCGGTCAGCGCCACCATCCGCCGCAGCCGCGGCTCAGGTATCGGCGCCGCCTGCGGCCAGCTCTCCGGACAATCGGGGACAGTTACCTCATCCCTTAAATTGTTTGTTTTTTTGGGTTTGTCAAATCCGGGGACAGCTACCTGCTTGCAGTTGACCCCACAGATACCGCTCCATTGGATCGCCAACAACAGGTAGCTGTCCCCGGATTTCGTAAGCCGTTGAGCTAAAGCGGATTACAGAGAGAGGTAGGTGTCCCCAAAAAAATGCCCCTCCCGGCCGCGTGGTAGACACGACCGGAAGGGGCCCCTCGAGCAGGCGGTGCTCGATATCGCCTGGTTAGTCCAGACCGAGGCGGGCCACGGAGGATGCAGCCGCGGCCTCGCCCTTCTTCGCTTTCGCTCCCGTCTTCACCGAGCCGTCCAGGGGCGGCGGCCCGTCGGTGGTGTCCACGGCGATGGGCCCCAGGGCCACCCGGGCGCCGTAGCCGTATTCCTCGTTGTAGGCCAGGATGTCCAGACCCTCCACCCGTTCCAGAGCCACGCCGTCGTAGTTCCAGGCCCGGATCTCGGCCAGGTATTCCTCGCCGGGCCCCGGACCGGTGACGATCTCGTCGATGCCGTCACCGTCGATGTCACCGCAGGCCACGTTGACGCCGAACTCGTCCACGTCGTAGGCGCTGAAGCTCACGTCACTGATCGGGGTCAGCTCCCCGCCGTCGTAGTTGAAGGCCCTGACGTGGGGACCGAAGATGTCACCCGGGCCCGCCCCGGTGATGATCTCATCGATGCCGTCACCGTCGATGTCGCCGCAGGCCACGTTGACCCCGAATTTCAAAGTGCCGTAAGCAAAGAAGTTGATCTCGCTGATCGCCGCCAGCTCCGAACCATCGTAGTTGAAGGCTCGCACGTGGGGGCCGAA
>RCNC010002363.1_pt1 | contig 12593 bp, 12 predicted proteins | sample 2041301 | NCBI WGS metagenome assembly RCNC01 (sample SAMN09708231, study PRJNA481090) | Marine sediment metagenome, whole genome shotgun sequencing project. | biome: marine sediment; feature: ocean; material: sediment; isolation source: Sewage treatment plant 13A marine sediment (STP13A) ... | reverse complement strand
TGGAACATCTCCCGCACCGCTTCGGCTATCCAGACCCCGCGCAGCAACCTTTACAAGAAGCTTGACCAGTTCGGAATCACCGTCGAATCAGACGGTTGAAGTGGTCCCACAACCCTGCCTGAGGCCCGCGGACGGCGTTGCACTCCGCCGAACAATGCTCGAATACCACAAGAGTATGCTCCGCTTTTTCAGCGGGACTGCGCCTTGTTCTGAACCCCGGACGGAATTTTCAAGTCATCATCATTATCATCAAGTGTCCAGGAATAGGCATGCAGCTTGCGATATCACTCAAACTGAAATCCGAAGATGAGCGAAGAAGGCCGGGTGGAGAATTTGGAGAACCATCGGAATCAAGGGACACAAGTACCGGAGAGGAAAGTATACAGTGAAGATATTAATCATGAAAAACCAGCTCTAATTTCATGATTCACTGTATCCTGCAAGAAATGAGATATTTACTGATTATTTATTTGATACCCATGCCGGCCAGGGTCTGACGGATGGAATTTGCCGAGGGGTGGTCGGGGTTGCGCTTCAGCACTTCACGCAGCATGGTGACGCCCTTTTGCGGCTGATTCAGCTCGCGGAGATAGATGGTTCCGGCGTTGATCAGCGGATCGATGAAATTCCTGTCGGCGTTGGCGCTCCGTTCGTAGAGCGCGGCGGCTTCGGCCACCTGACCTTCCTGGTAGCAGACGTGACCCAGGTTGAACAAGGCGGCGGCGCTGCACGGATTGAAGCGGAGGACGGCCTCGAACTGCTGCCGGGCCTTGCCCAGTCGCTGGGTTTCGAAATAGAGGGTGCCCAGCCGCAGCCGGCAGACGTCCAGGTCGTTCTTGAAACGCAGGGCCTTGATCCAGCTGGCTTCCGCTCGCTCCAGCTCTCCGACTTTGCGCCAGTAATTGCCGAGATTGTAGTGCCCGAGAGGGTTGCGCGGATTCCTCCGGACTTCCGCCCGGAACTCCAGAAATGCCTGATCCATCTCCTCCCGGGAGTAATGGTAGTTGCCGATGTTGACGTGCACGTTGGGGTGGCCCGGCTCCAGGCGAACCACCTGCCGCCATTCCTCCACCGCTCGATCGTAGTCGCCCAGCTGTTTGTAAATGATGCCCAGATTGTAGCGGGCGGTGGCATTTTCGGGGTTGAGGGTCAGGACCTTTTCGTAGAGCCCTTTGGCTTTCTGCAACTGTCCCGTTCCCGAAATGGCGTTGGCGTAGTGCATCACCGGCCGCTCCTTCTCCGGGGCCTTGGAGACGGAATCCTCCCAGAGGGTGAGGCCGGAGAACCAGACCTTGTTCCGTTGGAACGTGGCCACGGTGAGCAGCAGGCCCACCACCAGGGTGGCGGCCAGGGCGATTCTACCGGCCTTTGCCGGCCGCGGGGCCAGAATTCCGGGCAGGGCCGCCGCCAGCAGGGCCACCCCCACCATGGGCAGGTAGACCCGGTGTTCCGACATCAGATCCCGCAGAGGGATGATGGAGGATGTGGGCAGCAGGGCGGTGAACCAGATAAAGATGCCGAGGGTCGCCAGCGGCTGCCGTTTGCGCAGCACCCAGCCAAAGGCCAGCAGCAGCAGGATCAGTATCAGGGACAGGGTCACCGACGGCTCGAAGAGGCTCTCCGATGTCCGGATATCGGGGTCCACGTTCTGGTTCACCGGCAGGAACATCATCACCATGTACCGTACCACCACCCGGAACTGGCTCAGCAGGTTGTGCCACGGAGAACGGAACTCCGCCGGGTTGTGCAGCCGGAACATGAAGGCCAGCCGCAGCCCGGCGCCGAAAATGATCAGGGCCAGGAAGGGCAGGTGGTAGCGGACGATATTTCGTGTTTTTCCGGCCAGCGATGTGCCCCGGGAGAAGAAGAGGTATTCCAGCAGCAGCAGGATCAGCGGGGCGCAGATGCCCAGCTCCTTGGTGGCCACGCCGAGAACGAAGCTGACGGTGGCCAACCCCAGCCAGGCGATTCTCCTGCCCAGGGGCAACGGGCCGTTCTCTCCCTCAATCCGTGCGGCCAGAAAGGCGGCAACGGTGAGCAGGATGAATGTGGTGCAGAGCACCGAGGATCGGGAGGCGATGTAGGTCACCGACTCGGTCTGCATCGGGTGAAGACCGAAAATCGCCGCGCCCAGCAGGGCAGGGTAGAAGCGGGGAATCGCCTGCCAGCCCTGCTTGGTGTCTCCGGCCCCGCGGTTGACCACGCCCACCAGCACCGAAATCAAATAGAAGACCAGTGCCATGTTCAGCAGGTGGAGGCCGAGGTTGACCAGGTGGTAGCCAAAGGGGTCGGGGCCGCCAAAGTGGTAGTTCAGGGCAAAGGTGACAAAGAGCACCGGGCGGAAGTAATTGCTGGAAATGATGGTGGGCAGGTCAAACTGGAATAGTTTGTAGTTGTTGACGATGATGTTGTAGTCGTCGAAATGGAAACTGTGGTGCAGGGTGCCGCCATATGCCACACCGAGCATGACCAGCACCGCCGCGGCGGCCAGAATCTGCCAGCGGATGGCGGAGCGGTCCACCGGCGAAGCGGCGGCAGGCCCTGCCTTCCGCGCGGCGGCGGGTTTGCCGTCCTTTGCTGTGCCGGGTTTTTGCCGCGCGGAGATGCTGCCTTTCCGGGCCTTAGCCATCGTCTGATTCTTCCTCCGGCGGTTGTGCCATTCCCGTCAACTCTCCCTTGAGCAGAGTGATCTCCTGGCTCAGGATCTTGACCTGGTTGGTCAAGCCGGAAATCTTAACGGAATAGTGGAGGTTGATCAACATCAGGAAGAGCAGCCCGAGGAGAAACAGGGTGGAGGTTGGCCAGAATGCCCCGATGAAGTGGGTGAAGCGGACCAGCAGGTCGTAGCGCCAGACCACCAGCAGGATGCTGACACCGGTGATGATCCACAACCAGGAATACTCCTCCCGCAGTTTCCTTTTCCGTACCAGCTCGAAGATGGTCACCAGGATGATGACCGCCATCATGAAGGCGAAGATTTTCTGACGTAAGGGCATCATGATCGCATCTCCTCCTGCTGCTGGCCGGGTTCGGGGGAATCGCTCTTTCCCCGGGGGGCGGCGGGCAACGAGTGTTTGCGGAGCAGGGTAACGGCGATGGACAGAAACATTTTGAAAATATAGTAGACCGGCTGCAGACCACTGTGCATCGAGGCGTTGTCGTCGGCGGCATACATCCGCACCGGCAGTTCCTTGATCCTCAGGCCGGCCCGGTGGACCATCAGCAGCACGTCGGCGTCGGGGTAGTCCACCGGAAAGATGTCACTGGCGTAAAAGCGGATGGTCTTCCGGTTCAGCGCCTGGCAGCCGGAAGTGGGATCGGTGATGTGCTGACGGACCAGCAGCGAGGCCAGCAGGCGGAAGAGCAGCATCCCGGCCCGGCGGGCCAACGGCGCCCGGTAGTTCTTGCGGTCGAGGAACCTTGACCCCAGGGCCAGATCGGTTTCGTCGGAGCGAACCGCGTCGAGGAGCAGTGAAAGGTCCCGCGGCTCGTGCTGGCCGTCGGCGTCCATCTGGGCCGCGAAGCGGTAGCCCCGGCGCAGGGCAAACTTGTACCCGGTCTGCAGGGCCACGCCGTATCCCATGTTGAACGGCAGGCTGAGCACCATGGCGCCGGCCGAGGCCGCCGCCTGACGTGTCTTGTCTCTGGAGCCATCGTCCACCACCAGGATGTGGATTCCCGGGAGGCATTCCCTGATCGAGGCCACCACCTCCGGCAGGTGCGTCTGTTCGTTGTGCGCCGGGATAATGACCAGGGACCGGCGGTGATCGACTGTTCGTTTTCCGGTGGTCATGTTTCCATCACCGCCCCGCCGAAGCGGCCCCTGCGGTAGTCGGAGATTCCCCGAACCAGCATCCGCAGCCCCTCCCGCCTCCCGATTCCGGACGAGAACAGGAGAAAGAGCAGCCAGAGCAGTGTGACATTCACCCCCCTCCACCAGCGGCCGGGCAGGCCCTGGTCGGCATTTTTCCGCAGCAGCAGCAGGTGGTTCCGTGCGCCGAAGTAAACCCGCAGGGCCGACGAGGTTCCGCCAAACGATGCACCCCCGGCATGGCGCACCGTCTGCCCGGGGACCAGCAGCACCGGCCAGCCGGCCGCGGTCAGCCGCAGACACCAGTCCGTTTCCTCGAGATAGCAGAAGAATCGTTCGTCCATCAGCCCGGTGCTCTCCACGGCCTCCCGGCGCACCATGAAGGCACAGCCGTTGATCATGTCGGTCCGGTGGGGCTCCGCCGCCGTTTCCGACCCCGGCCAGGGCAGGCCGTAGCCCCGGTGGCGGATTCGACCGCTGCGCAGGTCCACTGTCCCGCCCAGGGATTCCAGCACCGGAGGCTCGGTACCGGTGAGGATGGCCGGTCCGGCCGCCCCGGAGCCGGGATGGCCGGTGAGCGCGTCCACCAGCCCTTCCACAGTGGTTTCGGTCACCAGGGCGTCGCTGTTGAGGAGAAAGATGAAATCGGCCCCCTGGTCCAGCGCCCGGCGGATCCCGATGTTGTTTCCCCCGGCAAAACCGAGGTTCTCATCGTTGACCAGCAGTTCCACTTCGGCCGGGAGCTCATTCTTGAGTTTTTCCGCTGAACCGTCAGCGGAGCCGTTTTCCACCACCAGGACGTTGAGATGTGGCCAGCTGGAGCCGAGCAGCGACTGCACCGCGGACATGGTGTCGTTCGGCCGCCGCCAGTTGAGCACCAGGGCGGTCACCCGGGGAATTTGCGCCGCTGTTTGAGCCTCCGTCATCACGTGTCCTCGCGGCCGGGTGGAGCCGGCACTGCCGGCCGGTAGAGCCCGCCGGCGCCGGCCAGGGCACCGGCGATCTTGTAGATCCGGTAGCCTGTTTCTCCCGGCCGGGATGAGTAAAACCGCTTCAGCACGGCTGCGGCAGCCCGTTCCCCGGCGCCAAGCAGTGCCCCCACCAGCCGGCCCAGCAACGGCACCCTGCGGCCGACATGATACAAGCGTTTGGCCGGGGCCAGGTAACCGCTCTCCCGCAGCCAGGGGATGGTGTGGCACATCGATGCCATACAGGCGGCCTGGCGCCCCCGGGTCAGCAGTATCCGGTCCAGGTCTTCCGGGTCGTGGTGCCGGACCCGCATCGCCGGGGCGCTCACCGTGCGGCACCCCTGGTGGTGCAGTCTGGCGCCGAATTCCCAGTCGGCGGCGTGGGTCCATTGGGTGCGGAATCCTCCCACTCGGTGAAACGTACCGGCCCGCACTGCGAAGTTTCGGGTGTCCGCCCGGTCGAGAGAATCCCCCCCGGTCATCCGGTCAAGGGTTTCGGCGTAGTGCCGCCCGCAGTAGTGTGACCAGACCGTGGCGCCGGCCTGGCCCTCGGTGTGGCCCTGAACCGCCTGCACCTCGTCGTTCGCCAGGGTTGCCACCAGCACCCGGGCCCAGCCGGGATCGACCTCGCAGTCGCTGTCGGTGAAGGCCAGAATGGTCCCGCCGGCGGCAGCCGCTCCGCGGTTCCTCGCCGCGTAGGAACCGCGCTGTTCCTCGTCAAGCAGGACGATCCCCGGATGGCGGGCCAGCTCCTCGCGGCTCCCGTCAGTGCTGCCGTTGTCCACCACGATTATTTCCACCGGGCAGCCCGGAGAGTCCATCCGTTCCATGGCCTGGATGCAGCGCAGGGCCGCCGGTCCGTCGTTGTACACCGGCAGGATCACCGAGAGGGCAGTGGTGGTTTCAGGCATGACCGGGTGCCTCCCGCGCCAGTTCGAGAATCTGCTGGGCCGCCGCGCTCCAGCTGAAACGCTCTCGGCTGCGCTCCGCTGCCGCGCGGCCCATGTCCCGGCAGAGTGAAGGGTCGCCGGCCAGGGTCAGCACGGCTTCGGTGGCCGCGTCCAGGTCCCCCGGCTCCACCAGCAGTCCGTCCACGCCGTGCCGGACCACTTCGGCTATCTGGCCCAGCTTTGACGCCACCACCGGTCGTCCGGCGGCCATGGCCTCCACCACCTTCAGCGGCGAGAAATAGAAACTCTCCTCCCCCGCCGGGTAGAGGGCCACCATGATGCGGCAGGCGGCCATCAACCCGGGTACCCGGTCGGCCTCCACCGCCCCGGTCCAGGTGAAGCGGTGGGCGAGCCCCTCCTGATCCACCAGCTGACGCAGCAGGGGCAGCCCCGGCCCGTCACCGACGATCAGCGCGCCCAGACGGCTGTTCGCCCGCAGGCTGCGGATCAGGCAGCGGGCCAGATCATCCGTCCCGTGCCACGGCTTCAGTGTGCCCACGTGGCCCACCAGGATCTGCGTGGCGGGCAGACCCAGGTCCTGCAGAGCTTTTTCCCGCTCCACCCCGGCCTGGAAGCGGTGGGTGTCCGCCCCGTTGGGCACCACGTGGATCTTCTCTTCCGGGACGCCCCGCTCCAGCAGATACTCGCGGATCTGGCCGGAGACGGCGATCAGTGCACTGGTCCCCTGGTGGAGCGCCGCCTCGCAGCGGGCGGCCAGTCCCTCGCAGCGGAACCGGCGGTAGTGCCGGCGCTCGCGGCGCAGGGGGGCGTTGACTTCCAGCAGGTGGGGCAGGCCCAGGCGGTGGGCCAGCCGAATCCCCCCGATATTGAACAGCGAGTCCCGTTCGTAGATGAACTCCGGCAACAGCCGTTGTGCCGTGCGCAGCCCTTCGGCAAGGAATCGGCGGCTGTACATCCACTCCTGAATGTCGGGCAGGGCGGCAAAGAGGATCGATCCCCGGGGCGGGCCCACCCCGCGGAAGAGGATGCCGGACGGGTCTTCCAGCCGCCGATGCCGTGGGCCGGCGCACAGGATCTCCGAGGTATAACCGGATCGGGCAAAGGCCCGGTGGAGGTCCCGGAGGTGCACCGCCGGCCCGCTGTTCATGGCAAAAGGATTGAGGCCCATCCCGGCGGCGATGGTCAGTATGCTGCGGGAGCCGGACATGGCGGTCACTCCTTGAGGGCCAGCTCGGCGGCCGAGATGCGGTAGCGCCGGAACCAGCTCCTGATCTCGGAGGCTTTCACCCTGGTCAGACGCCTGGCCTGCCGCCGCCGGGACAGCATGCGGGGCAGGCCGGCCAGGGCCGCGGCATTGGCCCGCACCAGTATCCATGCCAGCTGCCAGGGGGACTGTTCCCGGGCAAAGCGACCGGCGGCTCCCCTGCCGGTCAGAGCGCCCCAGGCCTGCAGGACATAGCGCACCCCGGCGTAGAACGGGTTGGCCAGCAACGTGGTGAGCGGGAAGTACTTCACCGCGATCCAGATCCGGTTCCGCTCCACGTGAAAAGCCTTGAACGGGGAGTAGTGGCCGGTGGAACCGGAATACTTGTGGTAGACCACGGCCATGGGCTGGAAAATGCAGCTCCAGCCGGCCAGCCGGCCCTTGAGACCGAGGTCGGTGTCATCTCCGTAGGCAAAGAAATCCTCGTCAAAGCCACCCACCTCGTCGATCATCGCCCGGCGATACACGGCCGCGCATCCGCTGGGGAAGAAAGCGTCGGTCTCCCGGTCATACTGGCCGTGATCCTCCTCCAGCCGGCCTCTCCCGCGGTTCAGACCGTCCCGGTAGATCAGGTGCCCGGTGTTGTCGATCACACGGCGGTTGTCGTGGTTGAGGATTTTCACCGCACACATCCCGGCCTGCGGGTCGCTTTCCATGGCTGCCGCTGCCAGTTCCAGCCAGTCGGGGGCCGCCACCGCATCGTTGTTCAGGAGGGCAAAGAAGATTCCCCGGGCCTGGCCCATGGCCAGGTTGTTGCCGGCGGCGAAGCCGAGGTTCTCCGGAGAGCGGATCAGGCGGATGAAGTCACCGTAGTTCTCCTGGAGAAACTCGGCCGAGCCGTCGGTGGATCCGTTGTCCACCACCAGCACTTCAAAGGAATCGATGGTCTGGGCCTTCAGGGAATCGAGACACCCGGCCAGGTGCTCCCGGCCGTTCCAGTTGAGGACGATAACGCTGAAGGTCAACGATCCGCTCCTTGCTGTCAGTCGAATGCCGCTGGAGAAGTCGATGAGGGGGGCACGGCCGGGCGCGGCGGGAGCGGGCCTGCGGGCCTACTTCTTCTCCTTGCCGCCCTTTTCCGGAATGGTCTTGTCGCCGCCAGGTTTGCCGAGGGATTTCCCGCCCCGGGGTGGAATCGGGGTGGCGCCGCGGCCCTTGCCGCCACCGAGGATGGGACTCTTGTTCACCCTGCCGCCGGCGCCACGGGAACCCACCGGTGGAATCTTGGTCACATTGGAGCGGTCACCCATGGTTTTCGTCGGAGGCCGAGTGGCACCCGCCGGGACGGTTCCCCGCTGTTCCTCCACTTCCTTGTCCAACACGCAGGCTATCACCCGTTCCACCAGGTCGACCGGAATCTCCATCACGCCCCCGGCCATGGTGGTAATCCGGTAGATGCCGTCCTCGAGCGTGAGCTCGTCGGCCCGGAGCGTGCGGCCATTCTTGAACAGAACCATATCGTCGGCAGCGGCCGGTGGCGGGAGAACGGCACTGAATGCCGCCGCCAGCACCGTGATGATCATGATCTGGATTGTTCTGGTCACCTGGTTGCCGGCCTCCGTGTCCGCAGCAGTGGATCTGTGTTCCGCGGCAGTTGCAAGTCACGTTCCAATATACGGTTCCACCGTCAGGGTGTCAACATTCGACGCCCCGGTGGAGCCTGCTTTCATCTACGCACAATCAGCCGTGCCTGTCTAGATGGGGGGGGCCGCTGGAGGCGGCGCCGCTGCTTTACAATGGCAGGGGCGGGCGATATCCTGCACGCCGTCCCGGCGCAGGGCGCCGTGGTGCGTTGGGGAAGGGGAAAAGGAGGAGCAACCGGTGGCCAGTGACTCGACTGCAAGCGGCGGGGAGAGCGCCATACACCCCATTCGCTGGGGGGATTGCTCCATTGGCGGGCCCCGTCACCATTTCAGGGAAATCTTCATGGTGGACATGCTCTGCCGCTACGTGCAGCCGCCGGCCCGGGTGGTGGACGCCGGGTGCGGCAGCGGCAGCCTCTCCCGCCGGCTGGTGGCCCGCGGCTTCCGTCTCTTCTCCTTCGACTACGCCCGTGACTTCCTCACCCGCCTCAACCGTGCCGTCCCCCCGGAGGTGGCGCCGCAACTCTCCCTCCTCTCCGGTTCGGCCCAGGACGTGCCGCTGCGTGATGCCAGTGTAGATGCCGTGGTCTGCGGTGAGGTCCTGGAGCATCTGCCCGACGACCACCGTGCCGTGGCCGAGATGTTCCGCGTGCTGGTCCCGGGCGGCCATGCCCTGGTGACCGTCCCCGCATTTCAGAAGCTGTGGGACGACAACGACGAATGGGCCAGTCACTTTCGACGCTATGACAAGGGTCAGTTGAACCGGGTATTCGAGGGTGCCGGATTCCGGGTGGAACTGGTCCGCTGGTGGGGGTTTCCCTTCCTGCATGCCTACCACCGCTGGGTCTACATGCCCTGGGCCCGGCGGGCAATGAAGACACCCTCCGGGACCGGGCGTAAAACCCTGGTGGGCCGGCTGGGCACCAGTGCGGCGGTTTCACGGATTCTGGGTGGAGTATTCCGGACGGAGCGGATCTTCAGCCGGATACCACTGGGGATCGGAACCTTGCTGCTGGCCAGAAAACCGTCCGCCGTTCCGGAGCGGGAACGTGCCGGTGAGCATCGGGCGGGGCAAAGCGGAAAATGATTGCCCACTTGTGGGAATAGGGTTCACCCGCGGCGGACAGGGTCAGCACTTGGTCCTTTTAGGATTCGTCCCGTGCTGCCGCGGCAGGATGAGCGGCAAATTCTTATCGCGTTCGCGCCGATCTCGTAAGTAAATCATGATGTTGAGGCTTTCCCGGTAGCGTCCGGTCACCGTGAGATAGGCGGCTTTCTTCATCAGCTGATCGCGGTCGAGAGATACAGATTCTTCCATCGTTGTGCTCCTCCTCGCTTACCCGCCACTATGATTTTGCAGGTTTCATGCCATGAAATTCGGGCCGGGGAGGGAAGTGCGCCTGCCGCGCTCATTCGCTGCGGGAACTCACCGGAATGCCGAGGCGGGACAGGTCCGAGATCATCTCGCTGGTGATCCGTTCCGGGGCAAGCCTGGTGCGGAAGAGCGTGGCGGCTGCCTGGCCCAGGCGGCCGGCGAGGCCGCGGTCCGCCTCCAGCTGGAGCACCGCTGCCAGCAGAGCCGGGGCATCGCCCGGAGGGCTGAGCAGTGCGGTGGTGCCGTGCTCCAGCAGTTCCCGGGCCCCCGGTGTGTCACCGGTGACCACGGCCTTGCCCATGGCCAGCGCGGCGTAAACCTTGAGCGGGATCACCCGCCGGGCCTTGCTGGTGGTACCGAAAATGCCGAGGCAGACGTCGGTGTCCTCGATCAGCGGGATCAGTTCGCGGTAGGTCAGCCACTGGTGGATGAACCGCACGCCGGGAAGTGATCCTGGCGGGTACGTCCGCTGCAGTTCGGGGGAGAGCTGGCCCTGTCCGCAGACGGTGATACGCACCCGGTCTCCCCGCGGGTGGTCCTCCAGCAGGCTGGCGGCGTCGAGGATGGTGGCCAGGCCGTGGAGGGGGATGTAGCTGCCGAAGTAGAGCACCTCCAGCAGTTCCCGGCCTGTTGCCGTGGCCGGTTCCCGGTGGCCGGTGAAGACACGGTCGTCCTCGCCGATGAGCACGCGGATGAACTTCTCCCGGGGCAGGTTCAGCGAGCGGGTGAAATAGTCGATGTGCGCGTTGGTGTCCAGCAGGACAGCATCGGCCAGCAGACAGGACGACCGGTCGATCAGACGGAGCAGGCGTGCCTTGAGGCTCCCCGGCCGCACCAGGCCGCGGTCGTCCACCATGGTGTCGTAAAGGGAAACAAAGGCGTCAAAGACCAGCGGTACACCGCGGAGCGTGGCCAGCAGCCGGGCGGTGAAGACGTCCAGCTGGCCCGGGTAGCCCACCAGCATCATCTGGGGCCGGGGCATCCTCAGAAAACGCCAGCAGAGCCGCAGGTGGATCAACGCCAGGCCCAGGGCCAGGCGGACGGCCCGCAGCGGGCTGGCCGCACCCTCCAGCTTGCTCCTGGCGTCGGCCAGGAAGGGGATACGGCACTGGTCGACCTGGTGGCCGGCCCGTTCCAGCCCTGCCAGCAGCACCCGGGGGCGCGGGTATCCTTCCTCCACATTGTAGGTTCCGAAGAAACAGATCCGCATGGGACGCGTGCGCTCCCCGGTTGTCACGATTCAGGTTGGTCGTCGCTGCGGTCGAACCGGAGCAGGGCGATCTGCTCGGAGATCAGGCCGAGGAGGAAGAAGAGGATGCTGGCCACCATCATCAACTGCGAGAAATTGGTGAAGCGGTGGCTGGTGAAAAAGGTGTACGCGTAGTAGAGCAGCCCGGTGAAAAAGATGGCGGCGCTCACCGGAATGAAAATGCGCAGCGGCGAAAAGAGCACCGCGATGCGAAAGATGATGATGAAGAATCGCGGCCCGTCGGTGAACAGCCGGATCTTGCTCTTGCCCACTCGCCGGCTCACCGTGATCGGGTGGTATTTTACCGACCGGCCGGCCCGCATCAGGGCCAGGGTGATGGTGGTGGGGTAGGAGAAGGTGTTGGGCAAGAGGTAGGCGAACTTGCGGGCCACCCCCGCCTTGATCGCCCGGAATCCGGAGGTGAGGTCAGCGATACGGCGGCCGGTGATATAGGAGGCGAAAAGATTGTAGATGCCGTTGGCCAGGTTGCGGTGCAGGGCGCCGTCAAACCCCGCCCGGGCGCCCACCACCATATCGTAGGCCCCGATCTGGTCGGCCATCCCGCGGATCTCGTCGGGGTCATGCTGGCCGTCGCCATCCATGAAGACGAACACCTGGCCCCGGCCGTTACGGATGCCGGTCTTGATGGCCGCGCCGTTGCCCATGTTGTAGGGGTGGGAGACCACCCGGGCCCCGGCCTCGCGGGCCAGCTCGGCGGTGCGGTCGGTGGAGCCGTCGTCCACTACCAGCAGTTCGTCCTGCGGTCCCAGCCGATCAAGGATTTTCCGGGCCACCTTGCCGATCACCGCTTCTTCATTGAAGGCCGGTACGATGACGCTCAGGGAGCGGGCATCCGGGGTGGGAGCAGCGGGTGATTCGTCCATCGGTGGCAGGACCTCGCTGGAACGGGTGGTTCAGGGTGATTGCCGCGGCGCGGCCTGGCCGTTGCCGCGGGCCCTGTTATAGCACAAGGCGAGGTTGTGGCTCAATTTGGCGTCATCCGGCCTGATGGTCCGGGCCCGCTCATACGCGGTGATGGCCTTGCGATACTCACCCCGTTGGAACAGCGTGTTCCCCAGGTACGCCCAGCCCTCGAAATGACCTGGATCGGCCTGGACCGACCGGCGGAAGGCCAATTCGGCATCACCGGTGCGGCCCAGCCTGACCAGGGCCAGGCCGGTTCCGCTCCAGCCGGCGGCACTGCGTGGATCGATTTCCGTGCAGCGCTGAAAGCAGACCAGGCCTTCGGCGGCTTGTCCCGACTTGAGCAGGGCCACCGCCTCGCGGGTGCGCCCGCGGCCGTTTTCGGCCAGGGCGAGATTTATCGCCACATCCACGCGGGAGGGGGCCTGATGGGATTGCCCAGGCTCCGTTCCAGGACCGCCCGCGAGAGCCAGAGATAGGCCGCGGCAGCGGCCAGGGGACCGGCCAG
>RCNC010002361.1_pt1 | contig 12596 bp, 5 predicted proteins | sample 2041301 | NCBI WGS metagenome assembly RCNC01 (sample SAMN09708231, study PRJNA481090) | Marine sediment metagenome, whole genome shotgun sequencing project. | biome: marine sediment; feature: ocean; material: sediment; isolation source: Sewage treatment plant 13A marine sediment (STP13A) ... | reverse complement strand
ATTCCAGGGAAATGTAGCCAGCGACAAGCCATCCCTGGCGCCAGGGGCTGGCTGGACTACTATTGATGCCGCACAGACCGATACCGTTGCGGCCGCCCGTCCGCTAACACCCGCTGCCGAGGCGTACGCTGAACGTCATGGCTCAGCCACGGCGCAGACAGATCTGGACTGGCTGGATGCGCAAGCGGCGTTGGTCAACAGCGAATTACTGCTCGTTTACATGAGTTCGAGCCAGCTAGGGGAGTACCAGCAATGAGGAGATTTGGCTTGTTGGTATTGTTGCTCTCCCTGGTCACTGCTTTTCCCGCCCAGGCCGGCTTGACTGATCTCATCAATGCCGTCACCAAGGCCAAGGAAGCAGCTGACAGCACAGCCCGCGTGGCCAAGGGTGCTTCTGGCCTTTCACTGGAAGAGGAGGTGGCCATTGGTGATGCCGTGGCCGTGGTGATCGTCACACGCTATGGCGGCGTCTGGAAAGATGAAGAAGCCACCCTGCGGATAAACACGATCGGCCAGTTGTTGGCTCGTTATGCCAGCCGCCAGGACCTGACCTGGCGATTCGGCCTGCTCGATTCCGATGCCATCAATGCTTTTTCAGCGCCGGGCGGCCGCGTATTTATCACCCGGGGCCTGTACGAGTTGCCCTTGAATGATCATCAACTGGCGGGTGTGCTTGCTCACGAGATCATCCACATAGATAACCGGCATGCGGTGGATATCATTGCCCGTGGAGAATTGCTGGGTGGCGTTTCAGAATTGGTAGCAGACAACAACGCCAGTTACGCTCAATTTGATTCAGTCGTTGGCAACGCGGCAGAACGAATAGTCGAGAAGGGCTTTGATCCGGGCACAGAATACGAAGCTGATGAAGGAGGCCGCAGCCTTGCCCTGGTGACTGGCTATGCGCCTGGCGGGCTTCGCAGCGTATTGATTACGATTGACGGCCTTGGCGACCCGTCGACCGAAGTGTTCTCAACGCACCCGTCGACGGAAAAAAGGCTGAAACGCCTGCCCGACGACCCTCCACCCTCTGTTGCAGACCTGGCATTCCCGTGACTAGGCTGGATTACTGTTCTTTAAACAAAGAAGGCTTCTGGAAAATATCCCCCAACTGCATCAGCATTCGCTCCGGCGGTTGCAGGTCTTTCCGGTGTTCCATCAGGGTCACGCCCAGAGCCGGCTCGTCGGTAATGATCACATCAACACCGCGAGTAGCCATGCTGGACATTCCTACCGGATCGTTAACGGTCCATACCATCACTTTCTTGCCCTGTTGGTGTATCCGGCGAACCAGTTTGCGCGAGGTAAAGCGGGCATTGAGCGCCAGGAAATCCACATCAAGGGCAGCAAGGTTGCCGACAGATACAGAGGACAAAAGCCCCAGGGTCCAGTCAGGCCGGGCATTGCGCATTCTTTTAATGCCTTGCAGATCCAGGGACATGATCACGACCTCGTTAGCCATGTCATGAGCATCTACGGTTTGAGCAACCCGCTGCTCCAGTTGCTGTTGTGCACCGTAGTACTTTAGCTCGATATTGACCTTGATGCGGTTTTTGCACATGCGCAGCACTTCATCCAGCGTGGGTAGCCGCTCTCCACTGAATTCCTCGCCGAACCAGGAGCCAATATCAACCTGTTGAAGTTCGTCCAGGGTACTCCCGGCTACGGTCAAAGACACTCCGCCGATCTTCTTCAGATCGCGATCATGGATGACGACGACTTCACCATCCGCTGTTTCCTGCACATCGATTTCAACCCATTGAGCGCCGCTGTCAATGGCGGCCCTGATCGCCGCCATGGTGTTCTCCGGCGCTGAAGCTGAGGCGCCGCGATGCGCCATGATTTCTGTCCGGTCCTCAAATTCAATTTGCTTCATCAGCGCGTTGACCACCCAGAGCGATATCAACAGTCCGGCAAGCAGAGCCAGTGCGAGGAATCGCCGGCTCACATTAAAAGAGAATCTGCCCTTCCTGCGTCCAGCAGGCAGTTGTCGCAGCCGATCATCCAGCCCCACATCCGAGAATAGCTTCAGGATGATCAAGGCTAGAAGGGATGAACTGATGAAAGTGATTACAAAAGAAGCGATATAGCCGATTAAGGAAACCAGGCTCAGAACCAGCAACAAGGCTTTAAGTGATTCGACGGAAGCGTGAATTAGAAAGACACCAATGATCCCGACAATGCCCGATGCAGCGGCACCTGCCAGAGTCGAGGCGAGCAACCATCCGCCCAGCCACCTGGCGACGTTCATTCGCTGACCCGCGACGGCTTTCATGCTGCCAGTCAAAGCAGCGTATGGGGTGATGTCTGAAAGGAGCAAAAGAGGTAAACAGAAAACCCAGCTGATGAACAACCTGAGTAGCTGGTAAGCCCAACCCATGCAAATGACCGCTGCCAGGGCTAGTGCTACGTACCACTCCGTCGACTTGACCGCGAGGTAATAATTGATGTCATAGTCTGTTAATAACAACCAGTAGACTGCCAACACCAATAAAGCAAAAGGAATACCCCGCAGAATGACCTGGCCCAATACCAGCACGGCCAGCCTGAACAAGCGCGGTGCCCTCTGCGCGACAAGAACCAACGGAATTGAAGCTGTTTTCCCCAGCGAAGAATATTGAGCCGCCATAATCAGGGCAGCCGTTTCCAGAAAAACCAGGAGGGCGAACACGGCAAAGAAAACGACAGAGGCGGCGAGCCCCCAGGGACTGATGATGAAAAACAGAATATCTTCATCAGAAAGGGCTGCGTTGCCTGATAACGTGATCGCCAGATGCAGCAACAGGACTGCTGCCGGAGTCAGCAAAACGAACAGCAGGGCATTTATTGACAAGTGAATGACAAGAAATTGCCGCCAGTTGAATACGAGCTTTCTGAAAAGAAGGCGGATTTCAGCCCGGTCCAAAGTCATCTAGCCAGCCAATTCCGGTGAGTCATGCGTCCTGTGATGCCATTCTGTGAGGAGAAGAGAAAGTATAAACTACCTTCTTCGGAATTCCTGATAATCACACGAGTGGGCATTTTCTGGCATAGTTAGATGTATGGACCGCGGGGCAGATCAGAACCATCAACCTGACCCGGCCACACCAGAACCTGGGGTGAAATGGAACATTCGAAAAATACTGCTGGGCACTGCGCTGTCGCTGTTGATTCTGCTGGCGTGTTTCGCGCTCGGCCTTCTGCCGCTTAACCTGTTTTTCCTCAAAACCACGATCAATGAAGTTGTCCGGGAACATACCGGGGCGGAACTCATTATTGAAGGCCCGCTGAGACTGAAATTAGGATGGAGCCCACAGTTAACGGCCGGGCAAATGACACTCGGTTTCCCTGAGATGGCTCAACAGCCGTCCGTATTCATCAATGATGTATCGGTCCGGACCCGTCTGCGCAGCGTCCTGCACGGTGATATTGACCTTTCGAACGTCAAAGCCCGGGGAATCGCGATTGACCCCGGTTCAGCAGAACCTGGCATTATTCTGCCTGAGAAGCTGACCCTGGATGCCGCAGCACCACTCGATCAGGTGTTGAGTATTCAAATCAACGGGCAGCTTGGGGGAGATGCCTTGAGCGTTTCCCTGACCGGGGCCAGCCTGGATGACTTGCTGAACGCTTCATCAGAGTATCCATTTGAGGCAGAACTCAACGCAGTTGGGAGCGCTTTACAGGCCCAGGGAGTTCTCCTGCTGCCATGGAGCGCACCCGGGTTTGCTGGAAGCCTTACCGCCGATTCCAGTGACTTATCTGCGCTGTTGATGCAATTCGGCCAGGAGGTTGCAACGCTGGGGCAGTTATCAGCAAAGGCTGACATCCAGTTAAGTGAATCGGCAATTCAGATTGATAGCCTGGAAGGAGATCTCGATGGATTTGCTTTCGTATTCTCGGGGATGGCCCGGGACTGGTCGTCCCGCCTATGGTTCGAGCTGAACGCCCACCTTCCGTTGCTTGACCTGGCAGCACTTCCGGGCGTAAGCAAGGAGACCGCACCGGATGAAGCAGGCAACAAGCTCGAATTGCAGGTGATATTTGATCAGCTCTCAGGGTTTGACGGGCAGGCGGAAATCACTGTTGAGCAGGTGCAAAACGCACCTGTTCCAATGGAGGAACTGGCCATCACGGCGAGCTTGCGCGAGGGCCGCCTGGTCGTCGAAAATGCTGCAGGCAAAATTTCCGGCACCGAGTTCTCAGCGCAGGCTTCCCTGGACACTACAGAAGTCTGCGCCCAGCTGGACACTTCGATCCGCGTCGCCACATTTGATCTGGAGACGCTGGCCCCATACCTTGGCGAAGATGCTGATCTGGCGGGCAAGCTTGACGATGGCTGGATAAAAACCAGTAGTTGCGGTGCGTCTTTTGAGCACCATCTTCACAGCCTTCAAACGGCTATCACGGTGGCCGGTTTGGAGCTCACCGGGCTGGAGGATCATCCGCCACTGCTCTTCGGGAACATAGAAGCCGAGGTGAACTGGCAACAAGCTAACCGAATTTCGTTTGAATCAGAGCTGATGGAAGAACCGCTGGCTGTTGCGTTCAAATTCGGGTCCATTGAGCAATTGAAAGCGGATGCCTTATGGCCGGTTGAATTCAGCGCCAGGTCTAAGACCTATGGACTGGAGTTTTCCGGGCTGACTGCAATACAGGAGAGTGGTTTGATAGTGGATCTGTCGCTGAATGGTTACCTCGGAAATTCAGACGTCGGAGGAACATTGGCCTGGAGCGGGAAGGGCGGTGGCAAGCCTCTGGAGGTGAGTCTTCATGCAAACCTGCTGGACCTGGTGGAGATCGACAGTCTGCTGCCTGAAATAGAAGGTGAGGTGGAATCCAAACAAGACTGGACCGAGTTGCTGGATCAAAATGATCTGCTGGAAAACTGGCTGGATGCTCCCAACATTGACGTCAATTTGACCGTGAACCAACTCCATGGCACGCGGTTTGACTTCAGTAACGCGAGTCTCAGCGCCCGCCTTGAGGACAAAAAGCTGGAAAAGGGTCGCATGCGCCTGGTTTATGAAGGCATTCAGCTGGAAGGTGTTTTGAATTCGGATATGAGTAACCGGACCTGGCTTGTCGACTACCAGGGGACCCTGAAGAACCTGGATATTGGCCGCGTATTGAAGTCCCTGGATATTTCGGATGATGTCCACGCCCGGACCGAACGGGTGGACTTTCTGTTTGAATCTGAAGGCTCGACCTTCGGGGAACTGGCACGTAACATCCGGATTAATACGAGTTTGCAGGCATTCCAATGGGCCTTTACCGCCGGTCCCGAGAACCGTGAGTTCGAAATCAATTTGTCAGATCTGAGCCTGAAAGCCATTCCGGGATCAGGGGCTGTATGGGAAACCACGGGGTCCTTGAATGGCTCGCCTATCAATGCATGGCTGAAAACACCCAGCCTGCGAACCACGTTTGATAAAAACCAAACACTTCCTGCCAGGCTCGTAGTGGGAACGAATAGTGGACTGACGATGCTCGATGTCGTTATTCAACCGGAATCGGAAATTGACCTCAATTCCAGGATTCGTATTTCGGGTCGGCACGAAAATGCCGGAAATATCGACTTTGCCACCCTGCCCGTTCCGCTGGAAGATTTTTCCTTCAGCACGGATTTGACCATCAAAAAGAAAGAGTACCTGGCTTCAGATATCAAATTAAGTGTCGGTTCCAGCAATGCCACCGGTTTATTTAAAATTGAACCCTCCGGTCAGGGGTTTCACTTCACCCTGGAGGCCGATTCCCCGCTGCTCGAAACAGACGACCTGGTCCGCTGGACAGAAGAGTTCCGCGAAGTAAGTGAGATTATCTCTGCACCCGAATCAGTCAGCACAGACTCTGAGAGCATGAACGTTGGAGTGATCACGTTAGTTGATCAGTATTTCGATGAGTTTATCGGCGATAATTCCTGGAGCGTGCGGCTGAATATCAACGAGTTGAGGTCCGGGGGGAAACTGCTGGGCGAGACCGAAATCGGGTTGGAAATGGATAGTCAACACACCATCCTTGAGCCGGCTACTATCCGGCTGCCAGGGGGAAACGTCGTTGCCAGTTATCGCGCTCAACAGCTTACATCCGGTTGGGACTATGACTTCGAGGTTTATGTCGAGAGCCTTGAGTACGGTGGAGTATTACGCCTGTTCGATCCGGAGACCACGGTTGATGGCAAAATACATGTAAAAACCTCTCTTCACTCACGTGCCGAAGGCCCGGCCGATGCCCTGAACCACCTCGAAGGAACCGTTGACCTAGCCGTCTTTCCCGACGATATAGGGGCTCAATTCCTCGATTTGTGGGCAGCCAATGTGGTCTTCGCGATGTTGCCATTTGGAGATAACCAGACAAAGAAAATGAACTGCATGGTTGCCCGTTTCGACGTCGAGGAGGGTGTCATGACGTCGCGGGATACATTTCTTGATTCAACGGATATTATCGTCCGGGCCCGTGGTGAAATTGACCTGGCCAATCAGCAACTGGATCTGCTGGCAATACCGCAGGCAAAGGTAGAAAAATTCCTGAGCATATCAACTCCGATCGCAGTGACCGGACCTTTTGATGATTTTTCGGCGGGTGTTGCGACTGGTGGCTTCGTTATGACCGTGATGCGCTGGTATTACGGTCTGATTTACGTTCCCTGGAAGTGGCTCACGGGCGAGCGTTATCCAGCCGATGGCATCGCGACCTGCTTCCGCGCGATGGATTGGGACCTGCCTGAAGAGGCCAAATAGGGTTAGTCATTTGAGTGTTATGTCAGTTAAATCCGTGACGAAAATTCTTTTATTGATCGGCCTTGGCGTGCTGATCGGATATGGCTGGTTCCGCTTTGGCGCGGCATTTACCCCCGCCTTCATTGCCGGGCATGCCGAAGCCACTGAATCTGCGCAGAGCCTGCCGCGCCTGCCACCAAAATTCGATGGCACCATTGGACGAACTTACCGTGAGTCCAGGCCGCATTACCCGCCACCACCCGCCGCGCCGCCAGCCGCGCCCAATGTATTGCTGATACTGACCGATGACGTTGGCTTTGCCTCATCGTCGACTTTCGGTGGTTTGGTACCCACACCCGCGCTGGATGACCTGGCGGCCGGTGGGCTTATGTATAACCGCTTCCACACCACCGCGATGTGTTCACCGACACGAGCCGCCATGTTGACGGGTAGGAACGCGCACATGGCCGGTAACGGGATGATCACGAAACTCGCGACCGGCTACCCTGGATATTCCAGCAAAATTCCACGAAGCGCGGCAACCATCGGCCGGATCCTGACCGGAAACGGCTACAACACGGCATTTTTTGGTAAACACCACAACGTTCCGGACGAACATTCCAGTGCAGCAGGCCCCTTTCATCTGTGGCCAACCGGACTTGGTTTTGAATACTTTTATGGATTTGTCGGAGGTGACACCGACCAGTTCCACCCACGCATGTTCCGGGGTATCCAGCGGGTTGAGCGGGCTGAGAATGATCCGGATTTCATACTTGATCGTGAGCTTGCCGATGATGCGATCCGCTGGCTGAGGAACCAGCAGGCCGCCGCTCCTGATAAACCCTGGATGATCTGGTATGCCCCGGGTACCGCGCATGCGCCACACCAGGCTCCACGCGACTGGATTGAGAAATTCAGGGGCCGTTTTGACCAGGGTTGGGATGTGCTGCGTGAAGAGATTTTTGCCAGGCAGAAAGCGCAGGGAGTGATACCAAAGGATGCTGTGCTGACGCCACGACCGGCAGCGCTCGGTAGTTGGAATGCACTGAACTCGGAACAAAAACTGATCGCCGCGCGATTCATGGAGGTCTTTGCCGCCACGCTCGCTTTTCAGGATCAGCAAATTGGACGGGTCCTGGACGAGCTACGTGCCAGTGGGGATTTCGACAACACGTTGATCCTGTTTGTGCAGGGTGACAACGGCGGCAGTGCAGAAGGCGGCCTGCGCGGAAATTTTAATGAAATTGGACGCATGGCCAACCAGGTCAAGGAGCCGGATGATTGGATGCTGGCCATGCTGGATGTCATGGGTAGTTCTGATTCGTACCAGAATTATCCAGCCGCCTGGGCCTGGACCATGGACACACCCTTCCAATGGACCAAGGCGGTGGGTTCCTACCTGGGGGGCATCCGCAATGGCCTGGTCGTGTCGTGGCCTGCAGGGTTCGCCGCTAGTGGAGAAGTCCGTGACCAGTTTCATCATGTGATTGATGTTCTGCCTACCGTACTGGATGCCGCTGGAATCGAGCCCCCCGAAATTGTTGACGGCATCAGGCAGCAGCGGATCGATGGGACCAGCATGCGTAGTTCCTTTGATGAAGCGGATGCGCCCGGCCGGGAAACCCAGTATTTCGAGCTTTACGGCAATCGCGCCATTTATCATCAAGGCTGGCTGGCCAACACCAGGCCGGTGGTCGCACCCTGGAAGCAGGACTACCCGGGGGGTAATCCCCTGTCCGATTACCAGTGGGAGCTATACCACCTGGACCAGGACTTCAGCCAGGCCAATGATCTGGCGGGGGATTTTCCCGAGAAGCTGGAGGCGCTCAAGGCGTTGTGGTGGGAGCAAGCCGAAAACAACAACGTTCTGCCACTGGATGACCGCCGCGGCGCTGCCCGTGTCTGGGAGCGCGCTGCGATCAACTGGGGTGGATCAAGGCAAGCTGCATTCCGGGGCGGTCAGGTCTCGGTTGCCTGGGCTGCTGCGCCACCCTTATTCGCGAGGGATTTCTCAATCGTCGCTGAACTGACACCGGCCTCTGAAACGGCCAGTGGTGTCATTCTCGCAACGGGTAGTTGGTTTGGCGGATGGAGTTTCTACCTCGATGAAGGACGCCCCGTGGCCTACCATGCGTTTTCACTGCGGCCGGAAGACCGCTTTCGCGTGAAGGCCGAAACCGCGAGCGGAGTGGCACTGTCAAAAATTGAGTTTCGGTTCAAATACGATGGCGGTGGTATCGGCAAGGGCGGAACCCTGTCGATTCTCGGAGACGGTGTCCTGATCGCAGAAGGGCGCATTGAACGCACGATTTCAATTCCGGCCGGCCTTGGAGAAACCATGGACACCGGCAGGGATACCGGCGTACCGGTAGCCCGGGATGCACCCGGGCAGACGCCATTTGAAGGTGAAATTCACGAAGTCAGGGTTGATGTCGGAAGGCCCGATCTCCTGCCATTCTGAATGAGGCGGTCAGTCGTCGCTCAGGCCCATAGTCCATTACGAAACGGAATCGCCAAGTGCGGCAAAATAGATTTGTTACACTGATCTTCAAGTCTTAGCCAAACGAACTCATGAATAAAATGAAACCCATCATGGTCGCGCTAACTGTCCTGGCGGGCAGTCTCGGTTTGCCAGGCTGCTCCCTGTTTCAAAAAATGGACGTACCTTCACCGGAGGTTCCTCAACAAGGCGAGTGGACCAAACCGGAAATTTCCATTGATCGTGAGACCGGCATTGCATCGATGGAAATCAGCGTGCTCACCTACAATATCGTCGCACTGCCGTGGCCAATTGCACGCGGTAAGACTTCGCGCCTGACTGACGAGAAGGGTGAGCGAATTCCCATCGCCAGTAATCGGAAAAAGGGTGTGATTGCGATTGCAAAAGCCCTTGCAGATCTGCGTACCCAGGGCGAGCAACCTGATGTCGTCCTGATTCAGGAGGCATTTCTGCCGATGGTGTCAGAAATCGCCGAAATTGCGGGATATCCCAATTGGGTCGCCGGCCCCGGCCCGGATGATACAAGTCCAAGGTATTCAGAGCGTGCCAGCGAGTCGTTTATTAAGGACAGGAGCTTCTGGAAAGGTGAGAAGTCAGGTAAGCGCCAGTCCAGCGGCTTACTGGTGATCAGTGACTTCCAGATTGTGAAGCATGCAAATTTTGCATTCTATGAGTGGGAGTGTGCCGGATACGACTGCCTGGCCAACAAGGGAGTCATCCTGGCTCGTTTACAGATCGCGGGCCTGCCTGACCCGCTGGAGGTAGTTACAGCGCATTACAATGCCAAGGGGGCATCCGGCGTTCCCATTGAGCGTGCGCACGAGGCGCATAGGCTGCAGGTTGATGCTGCTATTGAGTTCCTGAGCGATGCCAGCAACTCCGATTATCCGGGAATTTGGGCTGGCGATATGAACATGCGCCGCTCGGAAGATCGCCTCAGGTATTTCGTCGACCAGACAGAAGGTCGCCTGAACGAAGTGAGCTCCTACTGCATTGCAAATCCGGCCAATTGCAAGATGCACATCAACGATAACAGCGACACTCCTTGGTTCGAGACGCAGGATTTGCAGGGATGGGCGGACGGCATTCGGGTTTCGGTGGAACCCATTCATATGGAAGAAATGTTCGATAAACCCGTCGATGGCAAAATGCTGTCAGACCACAGTGGTTTCCTGGTGGTTTACCGCTTGAGTTGGCCGGTTCAGGAATCGGGTTCGTGATCAATGTTCACAGCGCCCCAGGGCAGTTGCAGTGTTTCACCTGCTGGCGGTGGACTGACACGCTCAGTCGCGCAGCCGGATAACAGGATCAGCAGCTCACTGGAGAATGCTTTTATAGTGGCGAACGTCTAAAATGGCGAACTTGGAGTTTTCTCAGCCAGCCGGTGTGCTGGTTTGTTTATTTTGGAGAGTTTTTTGTGAAGTCATTCCTGTTTTTTTCAGCGACCTTCCTGGTGTTGGTCTTTTCAACCGTCGATAGTCAGGCATCTGATCGCGAGACAGAACTTGAAGAAAAGGTTCGCATGCTGGAGCAACAGCTTGAGGGCGCCAACAAGACCATTGGCGAGTTGCAGTCACAGTTGAAAATGGCAGGGGAACCCCAGCAGCAGGGCACGTCTGCCAGCGGTGTCGACAGTATCATTGTCACCGGAGAGGTGGCGCCGCTTTACTTCGGCCCAGGTGAGGACGCACTGCTGCAAAAACGTGAAGAAAACGCGGTGACACCCGCATCCATCACCAGTCTCGGGCCGACCGAGTTGGCCCTGGGCGGAGTTGAAGATGTATCCCGCCTGGAATTCCTGGCGCCTGGCTTGCGCTACGGTCAAACCGGTCATGATGTAAGGCTGGGCATGCGCGGCGCACGCAGCAACAGCATCGGGCCCGAGTCCACCAACGTGGTCGGCATGTTCGAGGATGGCGTGTACATAGCGACCAGCACCGAGGGGCTCAATACTTTCGTGGACGTGGAGCGGGTAGATGTGTTGCGCGGCCCGCAGATCACCACCTTTGGCCAGCACGCTTACGCCGGCGCCATCAGTATCGTTTCCAACAAGCCGACGTTTGATGAAATCAACGGCTATGCTGAAATGGAAAATGGCCTGCCGGATAAAACTCGCTGGAGGCTGGCGCTCAACCTGCCTGCCAGCGATACGCTGGCATTCCGGGTTGCCGGTGTCTCCGAGAGCCGTTCCGGCTGGATCAACAACTATTACCTCGAGTCGGATTCAGACGATCTGAATGACCGCAAGGTTCAGACCATCCGCGTCAGCATGCTGTGGCAGCCCAGCGACCGCTTCAGCATTCTGTATTGGAGCCGATACCAGGATGAGAACGGCACCGGGTCCGCACCATGGGGTTACCAGCAAACGGGTGCTTATGTAGATGGTGAGCTGAAGCCGGGCAACCAGTTCATACCGGATGGCGTCAGGCAGGATGACGGTCCCTGGGACGTATACCGCAATTTCATTTCTTCTGCGGCGTATGAAAACTGGGTCAACACGCTGGATACAAATTGGGACATGGGTTTTGCCAACCTGCAGTGGCTGGCCAACCATACTGCATTCCATGGCGATCAGATCTACGACAATGATTACAGCGAAGCGGGCTTGCCCCGGGCCAGCGCGTTCTCCGGCTGGGACACCAGTCAGCGAGGCTGGTCGAACGAACTGCGCATGACATCCGAACCTGGCGGGGCGTTCAACTGGGTGGCCGGACTCTACTTTTCAAATCGTAACGCGGAATGGGGCTGGCTTGAGTCCTTTGGCGGTGACAGCGAACAGCCGGATTGGGATGTGCACGGCAAGTACACCACCAAAACCAAGGCAGTATTTGGTCAGGCCAGCTATGATTTCACCGATCGCTTTAGCGTGACTGGTGGAGTGCGCTGGAACGATGATCACAAAGAGATGAAGACCGGCGAAAAAGACAGCTGGGATGACGTCCTTTGGAAGGCAGCGCTGCAGTACGATTTCTCCGACGAAATGATGTCATATTTCTCGGTTTCCACAGGCTACCGTGCCGGCGGCATCAACACCGCACCGGGCGTAAACCCGACCTGGGAACCTGAGAAGCTGACGGCCTACGAGCTGGGTCTGAAGAGCACGCTGGCCAATGGTAAGGTGCAGATGAACCTGGCCGCCTGGTACAACGATTTTAAAGATGTTCAGTCGCAGTCCTTCCTGGTGCTGCCATACCCGGGCTCGCCGGAAGCCACTGAGTACACTGGTAATGGCGGGGCTATGGATGCCAGGGGCATCGAGGCGGAAGTTCAGTGGGCGCCGCTGCCGCAGTGGAACATTTCCACCCAGCTTTCCTACACGGATGCGAAGTTTGGCAACTATTCGGCGGCCACCCTGGTAGGCCTGGGTGATATTCCCGGACATACCGATGGCGACCAGT
>RCNC010002360.1_pt1 | contig 12597 bp, 13 predicted proteins | sample 2041301 | NCBI WGS metagenome assembly RCNC01 (sample SAMN09708231, study PRJNA481090) | Marine sediment metagenome, whole genome shotgun sequencing project. | biome: marine sediment; feature: ocean; material: sediment; isolation source: Sewage treatment plant 13A marine sediment (STP13A) ... | reverse complement strand
GAAGCTCTAAAAAAGTTGGAAGAAGCCTTGGAAAATTACCAAATTTCATTGGCCTACAATAATCAAATTGATTCTGAAAAAGGTAAGATCATTTGCAATTATAGCATAGCACATGTTTATGTTCATCAAGGTAAAAATGAGGAAGCAGAGGTTATTCTTGAAGCAACACTTAAAAACGCAAAACAACACGGAGATCAGAAAATTATTTCTGAAATTCTTTGGAATTTTGGGGACGCCCTACTAGAACAAAAAAAATATAACGAAGCAGATATTCGACTTAAAGAAGCTTTAAAGATAGCACAAAAGTATAATTTACCTGAGCAAATAATAGATGCCAGTAAGTCCTTGTCGAAACTATGGGAACGCCAAGGAGATTATAAAAAGACATTTCAATATTACCAACAAGCAAAAGCGTTGGAAAATAAAAAAAACAACACCTTTAATCTTAGTTATGTCAATGATTTAACCTTAAGATATGAAGCTGAAAAAAGTGCTGACAAATTGCAAGTACTCTCTACAGAGAATGAGCTTAATAAGACAAAACTTCGCAAAAACAAGACTTCTTTATTAATTGGTGGTTTTGCTTTAGCGCTGTTGGCGGGTATCTTTTATATTCTTTACAGACAATACCAACTTAAAAACGACAAGAAATTATTGACCTTGGAGCAAACCATGCTACGAAGTCAAATGAATCCACATTTTTTATTCAACTCATTGAATTCGATAAAGCTCTACATTATCAATAATGAGAAAAAGAATGCCGTACATTACTTGAACAAATTCTCTAAATTGATCCGCAAAATATTGGAAGCTTCTTCTTTAAAAGAAATTTCCTTGGCTGAAGAATTGGAAACCGTTGAACTTTATATGAATATAGAGAATATTCGTTTTTCCAATGAAATAAATTTCAATGTATCCATTGACGATGACATTGATGTAAATTTAGTCAAGATTCCTTCCCTGATTTTACAGCCGTTTCTTGAAAATGCCCTTTGGCACGGTCTTTCATCAAAAGAAGGCGAAAAGAAAATTGATCTTACCGTGAGCAAGGGCAATGATAATTTCATTGACATTAGTATTACTGATAATGGTGTAGGTAGAGAAGCTTCTGAAATAATAAAGAAGCGAAAGGTTCTTAAACGAAAATCTGTAGGAATTGAAATTACCAAGGAACGTCTTGCGAACTTCTCGAAAGACTTCCTTAATACATTTGATGTAAATATTATTGATTTATATGATACCGAAAATAACCCAACTGGCACTCAGATTATTTTGCATATACCTACGATTTAGTATGTTCAGCAGCTATTTGCTCTAGTTCTGCATACCAAGCTTCCCCAAACTTTCTTATCAAAGCCTCTTTAACAAATTTATATACCGGCACTTTGAGTTCTTCTCCTAATGCGCAAGCAGCATCACATATTTGCCACTTGTGATAATTAACAGCCGTAAGCTCTGTATATTCTCTAACACGAACAGGATACATATGGCAAGAAACAGGTTTTTTCCATGATACCGCTCCATGACTATGAGCTTCTTCGATACCACATTTAGCCGTGTTGTCATCAGCATAGACAACATAGGCACATTCACTATTGTTAACCAAGGTAGTTTCCCATTCGCCATCTTCCCCTTTTACAAATGCTCCTTGTTCTTCAATGGCGGCTATTCCTTCAGGGCGGAGAAAAGGTTTAACATCCCTGTAAATATCAACTAGGATTTCTGTTTCATGATCCTCTAAAGGTGCGCCAGCGTTACCATCAACACAGCATGCCCCTTTGCAGGCACTAAGATTGCACACAAAATCATTTTCTATAATTTCCTCAGACACAATGGTCTTACCTAGTTGGAACATAGCACTAATATTTGCGCCCAAAGATAGGTTTTACTTCTTAATTGTTTAGCTGATTATTCTTGGTAATGGACATCTAAATACTGTTTATATAACGTAGATTTGCCAGAAATTTGAATACTTGTTACTTTGGAATTAAATTTAAACTTTAGGGAAATCGCCACATCAAGCATGGTGCTTTTTGCTGTAATAGATATTATTGGAAGCATTCCTGTAATAATAGGATTAAGGAGTAAGATAGGACATATCCAATCTGAAAAGGCATCTTTAGTGGCTGGTATATTAATGATAGCCTTTCTTTTTATTGGAAAGGAAATTCTAAATTTAATTGGAATCGATGTTTATTCATTTGCAGTCGCGGGTTCTTTTGTCCTTTTCTTTCTCGCTTTAGAAATGATTTTAGGCATTACCCTTTACAAGGATGATGCGCCCGAAAGCGCATCAATTGTTCCTATCGCTTTTCCACTGATTGCCGGTGCTGGCACTATGACCTCCTTATTATCACTAAGGGCAGAATTTTACGTTGAAAATATTATTGTAGCCATTCTAGTAAACATTATCTTTGTATACCTTGTTCTGAAATCTTCAAAGCGTATTGAAAAGGTACTTGGTAAAAATGGTATAAGCATAATCCGAAAAGTTTTCGGCGTCATCTTACTGGCCATTGCAGTAAAATTGTTTACCACGAATATCAATGCCTTATTTTAAATGAATGAATAAAACATTTATCGTCATATTGATTGTTTTGGCAATGCTACTGATTGCTTACAACGTAACCTTGGTGGATTTCAATAATCCTTTGGAAGGAAATAGTATTATCGCACTAATAGGCATATTGGCCGCATTATGTGCCATAGTCCTGCTATTGATTTTTATGACTTCCCGTAATATTCAAGATAAAATTGAAGAGGATTAATTTGCAGCCTCGATTTTGTCGGCTTCCCCCTGCTTAATCATTGGACTATCCAAATCCAATACCTTTTTGAGCATAGCATCTGATGTGCCCTTGATTTCTGCATAAACATTGGCCCCGAACAATTGCTCTGCCAATGCCGCTTTTAAATAAAGTTTAAGTTGGTCTTCAAAATCGTAGAAATTCATTTTTAGGCCCCGGTCTACCGAATAATCAACAAACCTTTCGAAAAGAATATCATCTACTCTAAACTCACGAATAAATTCATCTTTAGAAATATCATCAAAGCGCTTTCGATCTTCATCTAAATACTCAAAAACAAAAAAGGAAAGAAACCCAAGGTTGTCCATACTTTCGACAGCTTCTTCCTCATTGGTCCCAATCGGCACAAAAACATCTGGAATAATACCACCCCCACCATAAACCACTCTACCCTTCGGAGTTATGAATTTTAAAGAGTCAGCTACTTTAATACTGTCAACAGATACCAATTCCCCATTGTGGTACCTATCGGTAAATCGCTTGTAATAGTCTTTATTTCCATTTTCATAGGGGCGTTGTATACTTCGGCCAGTTGGCGTATAATACCTTGACACTGTTAGTCTAACAGCCGAACCATCGCCCAATTCCATTTCGCGTTGTACCAAGCCCTTACCAAAGGAACGACGGCCCACAATCGTTCCAATATCGTTATCCTGTAAAGCCCCAGCAATAATTTCGCTGGCAGAGGCAGAACGCTCATTAATCAAAACATAAATGGGCTTATCTTCGAAACTTCCTTTATCTGTTGCGTATATATTATCTATTTTACCCTTTTTATTTTTAGTAAAAAGAATCAATTTTCCGTCTTCCAAAAACTCATCTGCCATTTGTTCCGCAATGCCCAAATATCCCCCGGGATTGTCCCGTAAATCCAAGGTGAGCTTTTCAGCTCCCTGTTTTCTCAATGCTTTAAGCGCAGATTTAAATTCCTTAAATGTTGATTCGGCAAAACGATTCACCTTTATATAACCCATTATAGGGGTCATCATGTAATAAGACTCAACACTTTTTATAGGGACAATATCCCTTTTAACATTTACCTTAAAAGTCCTGTCCTCGCTCTTACGATACACCGTTAGCTCAACATAAGAACCTTTTTTGCCTTTTAACTTTTCAACAATTCTATCGCTTTCCAGGCCTCGTCCAAACAATGTGTCATTGTCTGCCATTAAAATACGGTCACCAGGTAAAATTCCCTTTAAAAAACTCGGGCCATCAGCCACCGTACGTATTACGGAAATTGTGTCTTTATAAGGGTAAAAATTAACTCCAATACCCACAAAATCCCCTTTCATATTCTCGGAAACCTCATCCATTTCCCGCTTGGGAATATACACTGAATGAGGATCTAATTTTTCAAGAATATTATTTACGGTAACATCAACTATACTGTCAGTATCTATATCATCAACATATTCGTATTCTATGTAATCTATTAACCTATTAAGTTTGTCCTTTTTGGAATTTGTAGTAAATAATTTTTCAGGCGAATCATTGAAATGAAGTTTGCCTCCAACAAAAACACCTAATGCTAGTGCTGCGGCAATGATCGTGGGTAATATGTAATTATGCTTCCTCTTCACAGGGTATTACTATATATATTAAACTACTGATTCTTCAATAATTGGCATATGAACAAGTTCAACACCGGCCTTGTTCAGAAACTTTAAGCCAGATTCATCTTTGTATGCAATTTGATATACAACACGTTTTATGCCAGATTGATGAATTAGTTTACTACATTCTTTGCATGGTGAAAGTGTTATGTATAATGTTGCTCCTTCACTTGATTGTGTTGATGATGCTACTTTGGACAAAGCATTGGCTTCTGCATGAAGCACGTACCATTTGGTATAGCCATCATCGTCCTCACAAATGTTTTCAAATCCGGTAGGTGTGCCATTATACCCATCCGAAATGATCATTCTGTCTTTCACGACAATCGCGCCCACTTGTCTACGTTCACAATAGGATAATTTACCCCATTCCTGAGCCATTCTTAAATATGCCTTATCGTATTTTTCTTGTTTGGTTTTCTTCATAAAGCCAAAAACAAATTTTTTTGGTAAAGGACTAAGATACCTGCTTTAAAAAATCCCTACAAAACTATATGGTTAAATTTAACATAAGCCTACCAAGGGAACGTTGCAATTAACATTGGTATTGTAATAATAATGACCAAAATTGAAGCTAAGGTTACAAAAAACTCCCTTTTAATCTTAAAATTAGATTGAATTACATAGGCCAAGGCAAGTACTATCAGCACAATAATCACCTGGGATAATTCAATCCCTGCAGCGAAACCCAAAAGAGGCGAAAATTTTTCATCTTCCCCAGACATTAGCATTTTAAAATAATTGCTGAAGCCAAAACCATGGATAAGGCCAAAAAAGGCAGTTGCTAAAACATGTAATAAAATACTTCTTTCATTGGAGACCGATTTAATATATAACAAATTGAAAACCGCCGTCAGGAGTATAGTCGCCGGGATAAGGAATTCTATCAAACCAACATCCATCACCATAATATCATAAACCGACAGCCCAAGGGAAAGACAATGGGCAATCGTAAAAACCGTTGCCAAAACCAATACTCCCTTCCAACTTTTAAAAGTGAATGGAAGGCTAAGTGCAGTCAAAAACAAAATATGGTCATAGGCTGCAAAGTCCAATACATGATTAAGGCCCAATTGAATATAAAACAAGAAATTCTCCATTTTTTGTATTATATAAAAATTAGGTTATGCCTCTTTCTTTTTGAATTTGCTCATAGGCCTTTTGAACTTCCTTAAATTTCTCTTCGGCCCCTTTTTTAATAGCCTCATTCTCCGTATTTACCCTATCAGGATGGTATTTTTTTGCCATTGTGCGATAGGCCTTCTTAATTTCATCATTAGTGGCTGTTTTATCAATCTCCAGAATTTTAAAGGCATTATCTGCTGACTTCACGAACATAGCCATTATACTTTCAAAGTCCCGCATACTTAACCTTAAGTATCCCGCAATCTCACGAATTTTATTTATCTCTGGATTACTGACAGAACCATCGGCCTGGGCAATCCCAAATAAAAAGTGAAGCAATTGCAACCTAACTTCATATCGTGTTCTTTGGTTTAAGAAAGCACAAATACGCTGGGCCGAAATTTCTCGTTTTTTATTAATCTCATTAAATGTCCTGAATATGGCATTGGCTTTGTCTTTACCATAATTGATAACAAAATATTGACGCACATAATCCATTTCGCGTTGATTGACAGTGCCATCAGCCTTGATTACAATAGAACATAAGGAGAGTAAATTCAGTTCAAAATCGGCTGGAGAAACCTGTTGGCGGGTCATATCGCGAAACACGGTGCTTGGACCACTACCACTGCTTTTGAAACTATCAATAAAACTCCCAAGTAAAAAACCGATAATCGCACCTGGCAACCTAAAAAACGAATACCCAAGGAGTGCAATGAACCATTTAATCATACTTTAACGTAATTTTTGCCAAAGATATAATATTAACTAGCAAAACAAGTGGTAATGAAAAGTTAAGGTGAGCCCTTTAAATACGACAAATTGGTTATATTTGAAAACTTATTATAAATTAATAAAAAATAATATATGTATCCTGCTGAATTAGTAAAACCTATGAGAGAAGACCTGTCTTCTATTGGGTTCGAAGAATTATATACGGCCGAAGCGGTCAAAAGTGCGGTTAACAAAGAGGGCACGACACTAGTAGTTGTGAATTCCGTTTGTGGCTGTGCAGCTGCAAATGCACGCCCAGCTGCCAAAATGAGCCTAATGAACAATAAAAAACCTGACCATATTGTTACGGTCTTTGCTGGAGTAGACACTGAAGCTGTGGATGCTGCCCGTAATTTAATGATTCCTTTTCCTCCTTCTTCGCCGAGCATGGCCTTGTTCAAAGATGGGGAACTGGTTCATATGATCGAGCGTCACCATATTGAAGGAAGGCCTGCTGAAATGATCGCAGAGAATTTAACAGAAGCGTATAACGAGTTCTGTTAAGTCCTGAATAAAAAAAATAGCTTAAAAACCGCTCATGATTGAGCGGTTTTTTATTTTTGTGACATGCAACAGCTATTAGCATATCCACTTACTGTTATTTATTTCCTGCTTTTTGGTTTAGTACTTGCAGTCTTTCACCCTATACAATGGATATGCTTTAATCTTTTTGGTTATGAGGCACACAAAGGCAGTGTTGCCCTTCTAAACCTTTGCTTGCTGCGATGTACTCATGTTTTGGGCACTACCTATACATTCAACAGCCCACATGAAATACCTACAGATAAGCCATTGATCCTAGTATTGAACCACCAAAGTATGAACGACATCCCTCCCATTATTTGGTTCATGCGTAAACATCATCCCAAATTTGTGAGTAAGATTGAACTGGGCAAAGGCATACCCAGCGTTTCTTATAACCTTAGGCATGGTGGGTCAGTATTAATCGACAGAAAAGATAGCAAGCAGGCCTTGGCACAAATAGCCAAACTCGGAAAGTACATTGAAAAACACAATAGAAGTGCTGTAATATTTCCTGAAGGAACAAGAAGTAGAAACGGCCACCCCAAAAAATTTCAACCTACAGGCCTGAAAATATTGATGAAAAATGCACCATCGGCATTAATTGTTCCCATTAGTATCAACAACTCTTGGAAAATGCTTCGCTATGGTAAATTTCCATACGGGATAGGTAATCATATTACTTTTGATGTTCACAAGCCTAAAGAAAACCATGGGAATTTGGACGAATTGATAGCCTTTACCGAAGAACGAGTTACCTCAGGAATAAATCCACCCAAATGAAAGATCAGGAGATTATTGACCAAACCATTGCCTTCGTTCAAAAAACCTTAAAGGGAGCTGAAGGAGGCCATGACTGGTTTCACATCCATAGGGTATTCCTTAATTCAAAACATATCGCCAAAGGCCAAGGGATTGACAATCTAGTAGTTTCTTTAGGGGCTTTGTTACATGACATCGCCGATGCAAAGTTCCATGATGGCGATGAAAGTGTAGGTCCTAAAATTGCCAAGGATTTTCTTGATTCAATAAACGTGGAACCAGAAGTTATTGCACATGTGATAAACATAATCAACAATATTTCATTCAAAAACAGTTTATCCAATGATGGGTTGACCAAGTTCGATTCTAAAGAGCTTCAAATAGTACAGGATGCAGACCGTTTGGATGCCATAGGTGCTATCGGGATTGCAAGAGCCTTCAACTATGGAGGATTCAAAAATAGGGAACTATACAATCCTGAAATTGCTCCCAATTTGAATTTAACCAAAGAGGAATATAAAAAATCAGCTGCGCCAACCATCAATCACTTCTACGAAAAACTGCTTTTGCTCAAAGACAAAATGAATACCCCCACGGGCAAAATATTGGCTGAGGAAAGACATGCCTACATGCAAAATTTCCTAGATCAGTTTTTTAAGGAATGGAACGGTAATTCGTAAAGCTTAATAAGCTTTGATTCTTGTGAAAAGAGCGCTTTCTGCCACTTAAAATAACTTCATCTGGCCATTTTTGAATTGTTCGTGAAGCTCTTTATTTAGTTTAGGAAGCTCCTTATCCTTAAAATAGGTGCGCTTTGCCAATCGTGCCAAATCATGAATCTGTTGTGCTATTTTACCTTCTCCACGACCGCGAATACCTATACGACTATCGTTCAAAGAACCGCCGTGGCAGGCTTTGATTAAACTAAGGACCTTTTCAGCTTTATCAGGCATAGTCTTACGAATCCAATCGGTAAAAATATGGCCTATTGCACCATTTAAGCGAACCAAGATAACCACAAAAGACAATGCGCCTTGGTCTGAAACTGCTTTTGCCAAATTCATTATTTCATGACTATTGATCCCTGGGATTATAGGGGCCAACATTGCATTCACAGGTATGCCATTCTCAGAAAGTATTCTGATGGTATCCAATCGTCTTTTAATGGTTGCCGTTCGCGGTTCCAATATGCTGCGCGTATCTTCCGATAATGAGGTTATTGACACATTAACACCTATCAACTTATCCTTGGCGAGTTCTTTTAAAATGTCCAAATCCTTTAAAATCAATGCATTTTTAGTTATGATTCCTACAGGATGTTTATACTTTAAAAAGACCTCTAGGCACGCTCTGGTAATTTTGAATTTTTTTTCGGCTGGTTGATAACAATCGGTATTTCCAGATAGCACGATTGTTTCTGCTTTCCATCTTTTGTTTTTTAATTTGTCCTCTAGAAGCTTTGGAGCATCTTTTTTTACCAAGATCTGTTGTTCAAAATCCAACCCAGCACCATAGCCCCAAAATTCATGGGAATTCCGCGCATAGCAATAAATGCATCCATGCTCGCAGCCTTGATAAGGATTTAGTGAATACTTCATTCCCACATCGGGACTGGTAACTTTGTTTACAATGGTCTTTGGAAAAATAGGAAGGTAGTTGGTTCTATTACGATGTGCTTCTTCACCTTCAACTCGGCAAAATTCGAGGAAATCATCACGGGATTCGTGAATGAATTGCATAAACTTGTTGGGAACATATTGTTGTGCTCCCCTGCCTTTAGTGTAGCTTGAATTTTTCAATATAGGATTTATTCCAAATTTATGGATTATTTCCTATTACTACTTATGGATTCTGTTAATTAAGAGAAACTTTTACCAATTGTTTTTTACTTCCTCTTTTGGCGTAGAAAAGTATTTGGTTTTCCAATGTGTTGACTAAAGGTAAAGATATCATTAAAGGCAAACGAGCTTCTTTATCATCTATCAGTTTTTTATAACTAAGATGCCCATCATTATCGAGCTTAATCACAAATACATTTCGGTTACGGCTTAAACCCTGTTTAAAAAGTAAGCGATCACCTGCCAATAGTTGTGGATTTTCAGCGGCAGTACTTATGAAGAAGTACGTATTACCGTCTTTCGTATAAGAACTATAAGAGGCATAGGCCCCATCACCTTGGGTTACTTCTGCCTTGTTTATATTTCTCGCCCATAACATATCGCCTGTTGCACTAAGCTTGGCGCTTACAATATCGTTATGATGGTATCTTGTTACTTTAAGTCTACCCCCGCTTGAATTGGCCTGTACACTGGAAGTAACAAAATACTCCTCAGCATTGAAATGTATAGTGCCATCATTGGCTACGTCAACATTTTTGAATACCAAATCCTTAATTACCTTATCCTCTTCACGTCCAAATTTGTCCATCATAAACTGTTCTGAAAAGGGACTGTATTTTTTTGAATTAACAGCTAGTGTATTTGGATTTAAATTGAAATAAGACAAACCATTATATCTATTGTCCTTTCTATTTGCGTAAAAACCTACACACAACAATTCATTTCCTTTTGCAATGGGAATCAAGGCCTCTGAAAATTTGCCCGGAACATCAAAAGTCTGTGATTGTGCCCCACTTCGTGATATCTTTATCAATTCATATTGAAACTTACGTTCGGTTGCTTGAAAACGTTTTTTCTTGAAATAAGCCTTTCCAACGATATAAGCCTCTTCCAAATTATTGGAAAAAGCAACATTCTCAAAGGCATAGTTCTTCTCTTCTACTTCAGCAGAAAAATCATGCTCTATTACTTTTTTTAGGCTTGAATTGAAGAGATATATAAAATGCTTGTTGTTCTTTCCCTTTTTAAAATGGGTGCTGATCACGAACGCATTCTTCTTATCATTGAAAAGAACAGATGTCGTAAAGCCCGATGAGAAGTTTCGATTATAGTAGTTTTTATCCAACGGATTGGAAACCTCTTGTGATGGAATCGTCAAAAGTGATTCCCTCGTAAAATTCATTCCTGAAAGCGGACTGCGATGTACTGAATATTCATAAGCATAAGCCTCATAGTCATAATCCAAAAAGATGAGGTAAATCTGTCCATTCGCAACGTAACCATCAACCAAGTTCGCATCTTTGAATTTGTAATTATACTCATTGATCAACTGCATATTGGCATCATAATGCTCAATAAAATAGCCTTTAGGTCTAAGAATTAATCCCGTATAATATGACCTTACGAGAAACGTACCCCCTGTACCATCTGCAGATATAGTGAGAAGGTTTGAATATTTATACCTATCATTATATTTTTCTCCAATGGCAAAATCGAGAGGGATATCCTGTGCGGTCATTACGCAGGAAACTACTAGAAAAAAAAGCAAGGACATACTTTTTCGCAAATTCATAAGTAGGGTTTTATAGACTATTATTTGCCTGGGAAATCGGCCTTTCGTTTTTCCAAAAAGGCTGTGGTTCCTTCCTTAAAGTCGTCGGTTCCAAAGCACTTTCCAAAGGCATTGATCTCCGTGGCATATCCGTTAATACTATTGTTAAAACAATCATTTACAGCTTTTATTGCATAGCCAATAGCAACGGGAGAATTATTCGATATTTTGCTCGCTAATTTCTGGGAAAGACCCAATAATTCATCCTGTGGAACAACATGATTTACAAGACCGTAATCCAAGGCTTGTTCAGCGCTGATCATTCCCGCCGTCATGATCATTTCCATTGCTCTGCCTTTACCCACCAATTGAGGTAAACGCTGCGTACCCCCGTAGCCCGGAATAACACCTAATGAAACTTCAGGCAAGCCCATTTTGGCATTGTCACTGGCCACCCTAAAATGGCAAGCCATAGCCAACTCCAATCCTCCACCCAGAGCAAAGCCATTGACAGCGGCAATAACCGGTGTAGCTAGATTCTCAACGAAGTCGAATAACAGTTCCTGACCTTTGGCAGCCAATTTTTTCCCTTCTTTAACAGAGAAATCAGCGAATTCCGAAATATCAGCACCCGCAACGAAAGCTTTTTCCCCGCTGCCTGTAATAATGATTGCCAATACTTTTTTATCTTTTTCCAATTTCGAAAAAGCCTGGTGCAATTCTTTAATCGTATCTATATTAAGAGCGTTGAGTTTGTTGGGGCGGTTTATGGTAATGATAGCGATAGTACTTTCCCTATCTACTAAAATGTTCTGATATTTCATTTGTTCTGAATATTAGATGGTTGCTCTTTGGGGAAAATTACGGTAAAAACCGTGCCCTTTCCGGGTTGGGACGTAAAATCAATACTTCCATTATAAGTTTCAACAATATTCTTAACCATCCCCAATCCCAATCCCATTCCGCTGGATTTGGTCGTGAATTTTGGTTCAAAAATCTTATGATTAAAATCATCTGCTATGCCTATTCCGTTGTCTGCCACCGATATCTTTACCTTGTCGCCTTCAGACGCCACAGAAACCAAAATCCTTGGCGATTCTACGTCCGGAACTGCTTGCGTTGCGTTCTTAACCAAATTCGTAATTACCCGAATGAGTTGGGTCCTATCCAATTTGGCGATAATCTCTTCTTCATCACAAATAAAATGGATATAGGGCTCAGTAAAAATATCCAAGGCCAAGCGAACTATGTTTACCACATTTAAGGTTTCATTCTGCTGGGCAGGCATTTTTGCAAAATTGGAAAACGCCGAAGCAATATTGCTCATGGTATCTATTTGTTGAATTAAAGTGTTGGAATACTCTGCTACTTTCTTCTTGATATTAGGATCGTCTGGATCAAACTTCCGTTCAAAACTCTGCACACTCAAACGCATTGGCGTTAATGGATTTTTAATTTCGTGAGCAACTTGTTTTGCCATTTCGCGCCAAGCTTGCTCCCGTTCGCTTCGGGCCAATTTTGCGGCGCTCTGTTCCAATTCGTCAATCATTGCATTATACGAAGTAACCAACTTCCCGTTTTCAGAACCTGAGTCTTCTATA